>CEQS01074056.1_pt1 | contig 21610 bp, 17 predicted proteins | sample 530981 | NCBI WGS metagenome assembly CEQS01 (sample SAMEA2621176, study PRJEB7988) | marine metagenome | biome: marine biome (ENVO:00000447); feature: mesopelagic zone (ENVO:00000213); material: "saline water (ENVO:00002010), including plankton (ENVO:xxxxxxxx)" | depth 800 m
GCTTTTGCGGAAGCATAAAGCAGGAATCTAGCGTTATTTCTAGATTAGTTTCACTGAGCTCCCTCGTCGGTTCCTTGTCAAGCAATGAATGACGGCTATTCCCACATTATCCTTAAACTGTGTGACAATAAGACGATTCAACTGGCTAATAGCAATTCAACCTTTTCTGCGTTAAAGGGCTTGGAGATAAATTGTTTTATAAGGGGACTGGTTCTGGCTCTGTCCGTGTCCGCGGAATCAATACTCGAAGACAGCATAAAAACTTTGGGTTGTTTTCCAAACAGATCGAAACCTTCAAAGAGGTTAAGAAATTCCCAACCATCCATAACGGGCATGTTAATGTCTAATAGGATGTAGTCGGGTATTTCAGAATCTATGCTGTCGAACATTTCGACGGCCTCTTTACCATTTTTGGCCACATTAATCAATGAAAACTGCCCTGACATTTGAAGGTTTTTGGAAGCGACCAGGATATCAATTTCGTTATCATCGATTATTAAAACTGACTTTTGACTCTCGCTACCTATCATAAATTCTTTTTTATAAACATTTCAAACATACAGTGTATTGGAAGTCGTGAATTGCACCTTTGAACACAGTTTTCTATAATTCATTGTCAATAAGTGAAAAAGCCGTTAATTATATTATCACATTAGGCCAATAAATACCGCTTTGGCACATTCAAATCTTTAATTTTGCGCCACGTATATGGCTTCAATTACTTTACACGATAAGACCTTTATACCATTTATATCATCGCATGAATTAGCGGATGCCATCCAACAGGTGGGGCATCAAATCAATGAGGATTTTAAAGGAGAACCCGTTCTGTTCGTAGGAGTACTCAACGGGGCTTTTCGGTTTGTATCTGAGCTGATGAATACTATTGACCTTCAGTGCGAGGTTTCATTTGTAAAAATGGCTTCCTACGATGGGATGAATTCTACAGGTGAGGTCAATCAATTAATCGGGTTCAATGAACCGATGGAAGGCAAGAATGTAATTATTCTTGAAGATATTATTGACACCGGAAATACCCTGGTTCGCATAATGGAGGAGATGGAAAAATTTACTCCCCGTACGGTAAAAATTGGTACGCTCTTGTTTAAACCAGAAGCCTACAAAAAATCAATCTTCATCGATTATATCGGTAAGGAAATTCCAAACGATTTTATTGTTGGGTATGGATTGGACTATGACGGATTAGGTCGGAATATTAACGGAATTTATAGGATAAAAGAATAGGAGAATTGACTATGTTGAATTTAGTGTTGTTTGGCCCTCCAGGTGCAGGAAAAGGAACGCAATCCGATTTGCTTAAGAATAAATACGAACTGGTTCATATATCAACCGGAGATGTTTTTAGGGGGCTGGATCCCAATTCGGATTTAGCCAAATTAGCCAAGAGTTATGCTGATGAAGGAAATCTGGTTCCTGATGAGATTACGATAAAAATTCTTGAATCAGAAGTTCAGAAACACTCCAATATAAAAGGAGTAATCTATGATGGTTTTCCAAGAACTACAGCACAAGCCGAGGCATTGGATACGTTTTTGACCAGTAAGGGAACCGAAGTTTCCATGATGCTTTCCCTGGTTGTTCCCGAGGAAGAATTAAAAAAACGATTGTTAGCTAGAGCAGAGGTATCAGGAAGAGCGGACGATGCCGATCCCGACATTATCCAAAATAGAATCGATACTTACAACAGCAGCACCGCTCCGGTTGCAGCTTTTTACAAGGCGCAAGGGAAACTGAAAGAAGTAAAAGGAGTTGGTTCGATAGAAGATATATTTGAACGACTGTGCAGTGCTATTGATAGCTAAACCGGGAGCGTGTCGTTTAATCGAAAAATAGTTTCTTCCAATTTTGTTGACTACGTAAAAATCTTTTGCCGGAGTGGCAACGGCGGTGCTGGGTCAGCCCATTTGCGTAGAGAGAAATATGTACCTAAGGGTGGGCCCGATGGTGGTGATGGTGGCCGGGGTGGTCACATTGTACTCCGTGCCAATAAACAAATGTGGACACTGCTTCCACTGAAATACAGGAAACACATTTTTGCCAAGGATGGTGGAAACGGAATGAAACAACGAGCCTCTGGAAAAGATGGCGCCGATGTATTCGTTGATGTTCCTCTTGGAACAGTGGTTAAAGATGCGGAAACCGCTCAAATTCTTGGGGAGATAACTGAAGAAGGCCAGGAGATGATTCTCGAAAAAGGAGGCCGTGGAGGATTAGGAAACTGGCATTTTAAATCAGCTACCAATCAAACACCACGACACGCCCAGGAGGGAGAAGAAGGAGAAGAACATTGGCGAATATTGGAAATGAAGGTGTTGGCCGATGTTGGATTGGTGGGTTTTCCCAACGCCGGAAAATCTACTTTGCTTTCGGTGATTTCTGCTGCCAAACCGGAAATTGCCAATTATGCGTTTACGACCTTAGTACCCAATTTGGGTATTGTGGCCTATCGGGATCATCAATCGTTTGTAATGGCCGACATACCAGGAATAATTGAAGGGGCAGCTGAAGGAAAGGGACTGGGTGTTCGTTTTTTGAGACACATAGAAAGGAACTCAGCTTTGCTTTTTATGATACCTGCAGATTCCGATGATATCAATAAGGAATATCGAATCCTGCTTCGTGAGTTAGAGAAGTACAATCCGGAGTTAATGGACAAAAAAAGATTATTGGCTATAACCAAATCCGATATGCTCGACGACGAATTAACGGCAGCTATAGGTTCGGAAATGGATGTAGATTGCGAGTGGATGTTTATATCAGCAATGACCCAAACAGGAATTACGGAACTTAAAGATGCTATTTGGAAAAACCTGGGTTAACTCTACGCGATAAACGGTGAACGACATTTTGATACAATACGATCGGGAATTGTTTCTCTTCCTCAACGGGATGCACAACGCCACATTTGATTGGTTGATGTGGTGGATTTCTGACGAAATCGTATGGATTCCATTTTATGTTTTTCTTCTATATCTGCTATACAAAGAATACGGTTTTAAGGGCTTGTGGTTTACCGTAGTCATGGTGGTCGTTGCTGTAGCAGTAACAGACCAGGCATCGGTTAAACTCTTTAAAAACGTGTTTATGCGTTATCGGCCTTCCCACAATTTGGAGATTAAGGATTTGGTGCATATAGTAAATGATTACCGGGGCGGAATGTACGGGTTTGTATCATCCCATGCAGCCAACTCCTTTGTATTGGCTACAACCATTGGAATGTTGTTGAGAAGCAATAAAATATTGGTTGGTCTTTGGTTGTGGGCAGCATTGGTTTCATATAGCCGAATTTACCTTGGAGTCCATTATCCAAGTGACATTCTGGGTGGAGCTTTTTTAGGACTAACCGTTGGTTACGTCATCTATTCATTTGGAAGGAGTTATATCCCGGAGAAGGAGTGATCCTCGATCTTGTACGATTGATTTTTGATCCAATATCCAACTTCTTATCCTTTATCTACTCATATTATTTTAGTTTAGAATAAAATCAATACGAGTTAAATCAGGAGTTAAAGCCTGTTGAAAATCTTACAGCGCTTGTAAAACAGTCTGCTTATCTAAAAAGAGTCGTTCGGTTTACCGTTTAATAAAATGAGGGGAACCCCTCATTGTTTGTCAATTTTTAATCATATAGATTTGAATCTATATTTCTCAACGACCTTTGCAAAGGTGAAAGTGTGTAAGAAAAGATTTAATAATGTTCTACATAAAATCCTCCGTCATGAAAAAAATTGTCCTTATTTTAATAATTATCTCCTATGTAGCACTGGATTCAATTTCCCAGACTTGTGTATCTCACACATACTCTCAAAACCGGAGTTATCCAGATAAAAACCCTGCCCGATATAAATTTCAGCGGAACTTTATCCCTAATCCAACAGATTGTGTTAAAACATTAAGAATTAATTTGCATGTCATGCAATACAAGGTAGGTGATGAACGAAATTTTAAAAATATTCCTGCCCATGTTACTTTTTTACAAGGTTTGATTAATACAATAAATCTGGGATATTCTAAATTAAAGGTTCCAAGTCATCCGCAAACCTGTGTCTGTGGAACAGATTGTTATATTGAGGATACCCGAATAAGGTTGGAACTTCAACAGATTTATTTTCATGTAGATTCAGTTTATTATAATAGTACTGCATCTTCTACATTGCTAACATTGTACCCCAAAAACAATTCGACTGAGTATAATTATTACATTGTTGGGCCAGATACAAATATAATTGGAGGAAGTGTTAATAAGTTCCCTTCATATACCGATTTTTCATTGGAGCAAGCCAATGTTGGACAAGGTTATCATTACGAATACCAGAGAGGAGTTGATTCTAACAATTTGTTTTATCACTCAACATTGATTGTCAAGCATATGATTCACGAAATATCCCATGCTTATGGTTTGCATCACTTGTACAAAGGGCATGAACTTACTGATACCAGTAGAGACGATTACCTCAAGGATTTCTATGGAGCTGGTACAAGTTCTTGCCCTTTTAGAAAACCTGGTTTATTTGAGGTTTGTAACGAAAACCCACCTTCTGATACTTGTGTTTCTAATTGGGTTGGAGGAAATGTTACAAGCGCTCTTTACAGAGAGTTAACCCCAATGCAAATAGGCCGAATTCATAGATCAACTATGCTTTCCAATATGCGGAAGTATTTTAAACCCTCTGCCAACCATGTGGCTGACCATGAAGTTACAAGTAACGAAACCTGGGACTTTAACATAAGAATGTACGGTGATATAGTTGTAGACAGTGGCGCTACGCTTACTATACGCTGTAAAGTGCTTATGCCGCCAGAGGGGGAAATACGGGTGAACGCTAACGGAAAGCTCATTGTAGACGGAGGAACCATAACCTCTACCGAAGACGGCCCCAACAACCAATGGGCCGGAATAAGGGTTGAAGGAAGTAACTCTTACAGCCAATACGAAACCTATTCGTTTGGTTTGGCGCATGGTACGGTAGAAATTAAAAATGGCGCTTTAATCGAAAATGCCACCGAAGCCATCGCCACTACTGAATACCCCAACAAAAAGGGGGGGAGTGGAATTATAAAAGCTTATAATTCAACCTTTAGAAACAATACCTACGGCATTCGGTTAGGAATATATCATGATTTGGGGGTACATAAAAACAAAAAAAACCAGAGCGAAGTAGTGGGTTGTACTTTTGAATGGGACTCTACCTTTTTTAAAGCCACAACGGACATAAAATCAGGTATAGAATTGATAGGAGTAAATAAAGTAAAAATAGATTCCTGTACCTTTATCCACTTGTATCCACCGGCTCAAAGCTTTAAACCCAGAATAGGAATAGGAATCTTGACAAGTGACGCATCTTCTTTTATTACAAAGTGCACCTTCGAAAACATGGAGAATGGGCTTTACGTTCAGTCTTTGTTGGTTGCCCGACCAGTGCTTGCTCAATACAATACCTTTAAAAACAATTTCGAAGGCATGCGCATTATGAAGTCCGAATATGCTACCTTACAACAAAACACCTTCAATACCAAAAACCAAATTGGGATGGTTTTGTATGAGACCAAGGCCTTTAAGGTAAGTGAAAATGCATTTTATGATGGAGCCAATACGGCAATTCAAAACAGGAACCTGGGCTACCACAGCAACGAAATTTACAACAATACGTTTACCGGCCAATACTGGGGAATCTCGGCCATAGGGTATTCCAACCAATCCAATAAGGGACTTTCGTTTAAGTGCAACTATTTTGCAAGTAACCTTATCCGAAACAAGGATATTTATGTAATTGCGGGTAAGGTAGATAGTGTACAGGGAGATTGCGATCCTACTGCTATTGATGCAGCTTCTTTACCTGCCGGAAATGAGTTTAGCCATACCTGTGCTACCAATACCTTCGGTGATTTTTATGCTAATAACCATCCCTCCAAAATTGATTACAACCATCATTTTCAGGTAAGTACGGGACCTTATCGACCTTCTTGTTACAGCACTTCGAAAATCTGGCTAAACAACTGCATAACCGGGTACAACAATACCGAATCCTGTCCCGACTCCAGTTTTAAACAAAGCCCTAGCGGGAGCCAGTGGCTTACCCATATTTCGGGCATTAAAGACCTTTATTGGGATAACAAAAGTGAGATGGACCTGGCCGACTATGAAGTAGTTCAATTGATCGATGGCGGAAATACTTCAGGGGCTTTGGATTACATTGACCCGGCAAACAATAATTCCAGTAGTGATATTCGAGCCGAAATGCTAAGCCATGGTCCTTACCTAAGCGATGAGGTGCTTCAGGCCTGTATCGATCGAAATCCGGCGCTAAATGATTCCGATTTGTATGAAATATTACTGGTTAACTCACCCTTAAGCCTTAGCCTGGCGGAAGACTTGCCCAATTTGACCAACGTGTTGACTGACGAACAAATTGATGACCTGGAATTGGTACAGGGTGGGATATCAAAGCGCGATAGTATAGAAAATGATGTACGATGGTATGAGCAGCAAGCAGAATTGGCTCTTAACGAATTGCTACGGCTCTATGCTCTAGACACCAATGCCAATGACCCTCTGGATACCATGATTTACTACCTCGAAGATTGGAATACCGTACGAAGTAGGGAATTGTTGGTGCCCCTTTATTGGCAAAACGAAGAATTTACCCTGGCACAGGATGCTATAGATGATTTAGCCGCCGAGGCCGGAAACGAGCATTTGGAATTTGTGCTACAGAAAGTTCACGACGTACTTGAAAATGAAGATAGCTTAACCATACTTCTCTCAGATACAACCGTATTGGATAGCATAGCCGTAGACAGTACGCGGGCGGGGCAGGTGTGGGCACAAAACCTGATGTTTCGACTAACCGGTAAAATTTACCCCATTCATCACCCCGATACAACCGTTGAAGAGTCCATAGCCATTGAACCTGAATTGCCCAACAATCTGATCGAAGTAGAACACAAAAATGACGAGATTCGAATTTACCCAAACCCCAATACCGGTGAATTTGTTATAGAGTTGAATAGGAAAGGTGTAAGAAAGATTAGGGTGTATAGTTTGGAAGGTCGAAAAGTATATGAGAGAGAGATACACAAGTCTAACTCAAAAATTCAGGTGAACCTACCAGGAACACTAACCGGGATATTTCAAGTAGTACTTTATGGTAACAACGATTCCATTCTACACAGCGAAAAAATAGTGATCAATGAGTAGGATTGTCTTTGTCTTCTTATTGTTTTTATCACTTACCGGTTTTTCGCAAACCTATTTCAACGAGTTGTATGACGTAAATAACAGTGCTGATGCCGGTAGTAATGTATTGGAAACCGATTCCAATTATATAATTACCGGGGCAATTGCTAATACCAATGGTACACAAGAATTCGCCATCCAGATTATTGATAAGGCCGGGAATCGAAAAAGGAATAAGAGTTATTCCTATGGTTTTACCAAGGCAGTAAGGTACGGTCAAACTATCGTATTAAGCAACGGGCAAATAGCTGATTTTAGGACGCTACAAGAATACGATTCCGGAGCTCAAAACTACCGGACCTGGCCCGTACTTACTCTTTTTAACTCAGGAGGAGATAAGCTATGGTCTAAGCAATACAAAGATCCCAACATTTTTTGGTTAGCAGCACAAGCTGTTGTTGAAACTCCTGATTCTGGTTTTGTATTGGTTACAGATAAGAAAATTAGTGATTCGAGTAATAACCCTGTACTCATACGAATCGATAAAGATGGTAAAGAACTTTATCGAAAGGAAATCAAGACGAACAGAATAGATAAATTATATAGTGCAGCCCAGTACATAACAGGTGGGTATGTTTTTGGCGGTGGAGGTAACTCTACGGGTATATCTGTTTATAACTCTTTAGTTATTAAAACCACGGATAGCTTAGATGTCATATGGAAGTATTATGGGAACTTTCAAATAGGTGCTTTTTCTAAGGCAACGGTGTTAAGAGATTCAGCTATAATTAATTCAACTGATAGCATCTATTCTTCCGGTAAATGGTCATTTAAGAGAATTACTAAATTGGATAGTAATGGTCAAGAAAATTGGGCAAAACATTACGAAAATGGTCAAGAAAATGCCCGCTTTTCAAAAACGGTTGAATTACTGGATGGAAGTTTGGTTGTTTATGGCGAACATAATAATGGGAGAAATGCTTCCCTACGTACCCTTACAAAACTTACTGCAGATGGTGATACGATCTGGAGTAACCTATATTATTACGATAGTCCTAATGATCAAAATTATCTAAGGGATTTTATTGCTACCCGGGATGGTGGTTTTTTGTTGGGGGGCGATGTCTCTCCACGGAGTAGTTCGCAAGGTCAGGACCTGTGGTTGTTGAAGGTAGATAGCAATGGCTGTTCCACTCCTGATTGTAAGAGTAGAGTTTACGATGTTCGTTTGGGAATAGACTACCGCAAACAAATGACTACAGAGTTTCGGATATTTCCGAACCCGGTAGTTGACCAATTTACAGTGCAGCAACAAGGAGAAACATCAAAACAAGAAGTTTGGAATTATAAAATTGTCAGTACCCAAGGAAAGGAGCTTCAATCAGGAAATTTTACGTCTAAAACGGAGCTGAATATTAGCGATGTACCTTCCGGCGTTTATTTGTTAAAGTTCGAACATGGCCCCGTGCAGAAGGTGTATAGGGTGGTAAAGGAATAAATCATGAAAAAATTAACACTACTTTCAAGTTTATTTATCATGGTAACAGCAATTGCTCAAAAACAGGGTGCAGGAGTAATTGATATAGATGGAAATCAATATGCAACGGTAATTATAGGTACTCAAGAATGGATGTCTGAAAATTTGAGAGTATCTAAATATAATAATGGTGATACAATCGTTTTAGCTTCCAGCATGAGTGATTGGTATGACAATTTTAGTGGGGCGTTTTGTTGGCCAGATAGTAATAGCTTAAATGATTCGATATATGGTAAACTATATAATGGGTATACCATATGGAACCCTAATAAATTATGCCCTCATGGTTGGCGTGTACCTAGTGATTCTGACTTTTCAACACTAATTAACTATGTAGATTCATTTTCGGATAGCACTTCCACCATAGAAAGTTTAATAGCGGGGGGAGTAATGAAAGATACTGGAACATTGTATTGGAAGTCACCCAATACTAGGGCAACAAATAGCACGGGTTTCTCAATTCGTGGTTCAGGTATCCGAAAAGTGGTGATAAATTATCGTTATTATTTTAATAGAAATGCATTTTTTTGGACAAGTACAGGTGATATAGGTTCAGGACTTGCAGTTTCAAGAGGGGTTGAGTATAATTCCACCAGTAGTATTAGAAGTCAAATGAGATTCGATGCTGGGCTTTCAGTTAGATGTATAAAGGGAGACCCCACCATTGGTTTATTAGAAAAAAATGAGAGAAAAGATTTGTGGTTACATCCAAACCCAACCAGCACTCTCCTAATTGTAAAAGTTCGATTCAATACAAATTTCCAAATTGTGGATATAGGAGGGAGAAGTATTCAAAAGGGTATTTTAGTAAAGGGGAAAAATCAGATCGATGTTCAAGCTTTAAAAGCAGGGATTTACATTTTTTGGATTGAACAAAATGGAGTGTTACGGAGCACGAAATTAATTAAGGAGTAGGTTATGAAAAGAATGACCTTGCTCTTTGTTTTATCCGGTATTGTACTTTTTTCCTGCAAAAAGGAAGAAAACCACCCTATTCCAAATCCTGAAACTCATAAACCAAGAATTACCCTTGTTGAACCGGCCTTAGATACGACATTTTCAAACCAAAGAGAATTGTATATAAAAATCAAATCAGAGTTTCCAACAGGTATTGATAATTTGGAATTTAGGCTATATCGGTTTACCTACTACGGGGACACCGTAGAAATATATCACCATTGGGAAGGAGGCGAGGGAACAACCATAGAAGTAGAAAAAAAAATTCGTAGAAATGTTGCAGCACAAAGTAGGTATTGGATTAAGGCAAATTCCGAAGACACTAATGGGAATAAAATAGATACTAACTTTTTCTTTTGGTTTACACTTTTAGCACCGCCAAAAATAAATTTATATCCAAGACAACCTCAAGATCCTGAATACGGTATTTTACTTCGTTATAATTCGACGTATACCCTATTAGTCCATTTATACTCATACTTTGAACCTAATTCACTTGTTGGTGCTGTATATGAAAAAGGATCAAATAAACTACTATCAAGGTCGCCAATAAATGACCTTTCCGCTTGGAACAATAACAATCAAATAGCAAATTTGAGCTTTAAATTAGGAAGTAATCCTTTTCCGGGAGACACGACTTTTGCCTATTTTGAACTCACAGGAACTAATGTTATAAATTACAGTTCCGTGTTTATAACTGATTGCTTTATCGTTGATTAAGCTTTTGCCCAGTTTTCGATACACGCTTACAGCGCCAACCGACAATATTAATTTAGAATTATAGTAGTAACGAATTAAGCTAATCTTCAAGCTCAGAGATTCGTTTTGAAACGGCCCAACCTACAAATTCAAAATCATCTTTCGTTAAGATAGGCTCATTCAAAAGTGATTCATTTGGAATTAGCATAAGTCGAATTATCACATTGCCGGAAGTATTTAAGGATTTATGCCGTGACCTTGGCATAATGGCTACCTGATCAGTTAGGAAACCTTCAATTCGAAGCGGTTGAGCCAATTGAACCAGGTACGCATCAACGTTGTCATCGATTACGAGTCTTTTGGAAAGTTTAGCATACATCGGAAACTGAATTCTTAAATACTCATACTTCCCAATAAACTTGAGTTTTTTGGATGTGTATATACGAATTGGCATATTGGAGAAATCAACCGTGCGCTTCAATTTGGGGATGAGTAAGTTAAATGGAATGGAAAAGGGTGCCAGATACCCACGTATGATTTCAAAACGGCTAAACGAAAAGGCCAGATAAAGGATAAAATAGCCATAAAACAAAACTGATCTCAATAAGTAATCGTTGCCATATTCAGGTCCCCGAGTCAACCCGTTAATTACATAGGATGAAGCCAAAATGGTGAGCAAGGAGAGTATCAGATAAGATTTTAGTTTGTCATTTTCAAGTACTACCTGTGGGTCATAGAAGGTAGTAATGTTTAAGGTGTTGTTTGCGTAAACATGCCATATGTGTACGCTTATGATAAAGAAGATAGTGGTTACCCAATCATAACCTTCAACTGATTCGTGCATAAGCCAGAAATCGTAAAAACCATGCATGATTGCAGCCAGCATAAAAAACAGGAAGAATACAAGAATTGGACGACCTATCGGTTTGTATTTAATAAGCATAAGCCCGTACCCCACAGTTGAAGAAAAAATGATATGGCCTACACAAGCCATCATGGCTCGGGCATTTATGTTGTACAACGAACTTTGTTCGAGGTATCCTAGATTTTCAATAAAGGCAAAACCAAGTGCAGAAACCGAAGCATAAAGTATATAATCAAAAGGCTCATTAATGGCTTTCGTAAATTTTAGCATGACCAGAACGGGAATGATTTTCACCAATTCTTCCACCGCCCCAATGCTGAGTACTATGTACCAAAAACCTTTGAAGGCATCTTTTGAAGGAAAGAATCCAATTACGTCCCAAAGGAAATCGTGAATAGGGTAGAGCAGAAATAGAGTACACATACTCATAAAAAGAGTAAGAAGTGTATGTGACCACTTTTCCGGTTCAAAGACATCTACCTGCCTCAAATAAAACAGCCAAACCAGTAGAATAGAGAGGGCAGAAAAAAAACCCCAAAGACTCACGTTAGTGAATCGGTTTGCAAAAACAACTTTCCAATAATTTATAGGTTGAAAGGAACGCATATAAACCAGCCTTTTTGAGTAAGGTTGGAGATACATATTGGAATTAGGATTATTAACCAGTTCTTCTAGTTTATCCTCTTTATGGTAATAGTAATAGAGATAGGCTAGCTCTCGATAAGTTTCTTCAACGTTAAGGGAGTCCAATAAGGCCAGTAGCAGTAAACTGTCTGCCTGATTGTAATTGGCTCGTTTTTTTGTTCTGAATAAATACTTCCCTTTTGCAAAATAGAAATAAGGAGTTGAAGTGTCATCAACCTGCCCCAGAACTTCTCCTGCTTCCTTAACCTTGGTAAGGTTTAGAAGATGAATACTTAGTAGAGTTCGACCTAGGTCCTGCCGTCCTTCACTCGAATCTAAGATGAACTTTTTATATTGCCTTTCAGCTTTTAATGAGGCATCGCTCTTTGCTAGTTTTTTGGCATCATAATTTCCGTGTCTGTTTCTTTTGTTAATGTATAACTGAAAAGTTTGTAAGTATTTGTAGTGTAGATTTAGGTTGTCTTCGTCATTTTGCAGTTGGTTGTAGTATACATAACCTAAGTTTAGGAATTCTTGGTATTCTGTGTAATAATCAATTTCTTTTTCAAAAGTGTTCAATTGGGGTTCTTTGGCGAAGAGATATAGAATAACCACTGGTATAAGCACAATTAGTAAAAAACTTAGAACGATATTGAGAATTTTATTTCTTCTTCTTACGTTGTTTTTGCTATTCCTGTATTGCTTAACCAAGCCTTTGATTAGGGTAGCAATGAGAACCAATGCTGAAACATTGAGAATTAAATACAGTATGGCTTCCATTATTGCTTCAGTTTATAGGAGCTGAATTTGGAATTGGATAAATAAAAATGTTGCTTTCAGCTGTCATAGTTGCTATTCTGCCCCGCACTTCTTTTTACACTTCAACAAATTTTGATTGTCAGCGTCTCTTAAAAAGGGCATGGGATTAAGGTTTTTGAGAATGGGTTGCGCTTTGTCGCACTCGTTTCTTTCGCAGTAGGAAACTCCCAATCGATAGGCCAGAATCTGGTTGTCAGGATCAAGCTCCAAAGCCTTCTCCATGTATTCGAACCACCTGGCAGCGTACTTAGCAGCTTGTTGTGGGTTGGATTGAGCAAGGGCATTTTGACAATCTGCTAGATAACTCCAGGCCTCAGCATTTTGATCTTCGTATTTTAAGCTCAACTTGAATTCAGTAACCGCATCTGCAAAACGACCTCGTTTATACAAGGCCATCCCCATTTGGAAATAAGCCTTACCATTTTTACGATCTATTTTTTTTGCTTCCGTCAGGTCGTTCCATTCCAGTTTTATTAAAGAATCGTTTCCACTCATCAAGGCCATTTCATCATAAATGCTTGCGCGTAAACACAAGGCTTCATATTTCATATCATGATCGTTGATCACTGAATTAACCCGATGAATGGCCAATTGAAAATCCTCGGTAGAGAAATAGAAATAGGCTGCCATTAAATCGTTATTTATTGCTATTTCTTTTTGCTTATAAAATGGATTAAAAATGTTGTTCAGGAGTTTAGCTATTCCGCTCGATTCAGTTTTTTTATAGTTTTCAAAGATGTCTTTGTGCTCTGCGTCGGGCTTCTTGGTGAAAAGCACAGCAATGGGATCTGCGTATTCCATTTTCCAGTTGGGCGATTGCTGCAAACCACTAATAAGCGTAGGAAACTCACTTCGCTTAACAAAGGCATATTGAAACCCATTTAAGCTGTCCATTTCTTCAAATACCTCAAAGCTTTGGGTGGCAGATAGTACCTCTTCAAAAAAAGATTTTGGGAATACATCCAAATCGCGCAAGTCGATAAATGATTCGAAGTCTACAATTTTCCACATGGGATACGAAGAAGTTAAGTAGTCGGAAAAGTGAGCTTGCTTGTAATCAATACTACTTAATACCGTGGTCATTCCAATAGGATTGTACAAGGGATCAACTTCAAGCCCGTACCGATTTCTTGACTCACTTTTTTCGTAAAACACATTAGATACAATAAGTATCCAGGCAACGCATGAGGCAGCAATTGCACCTTTTTCTAAGGCTTGAGCCATCCAGTTTTTTACCAATAATCGTTGCAGCCCAATGGCTAGTATAGGACTTGATAAAAGGATCAGAAACGGAATGTTTCGATAGGAGGTTAATCCCAGGTAGGTCAGTAGGATGAGGATCACAAAGTATCCCAATCCAAATTGATTTATGTTCGATTTCAAATTCGTAATTGGATTACGCATATTGCCCATTATTGAGGCTAAAACAACCAACATTATGGTGAATACAAAAGCCCAGGATTCCCATTGTTGCCAATAAAATGCAGTTTCCCATGAAAACAATTCAGCAGTAAACTTGTTGTCGCTCAATTGCCCAAAAATGTTGAGCGGATGTAAAAGCATCGTATAACCCCGTGGATTCACCATTATTCCAAGAATGCTGAATCCAAAAGCCAGCAACAGATGTTTGTTGAAGAGCGATGTTTTATTGATTTTGTTTTGTACCAGATCACCGAGAACCAAAGCAGCCATTAGAACAATTCCAGTTGCATAGGCTTCGTGTAAGTTCACCCAAAAAATCTGCAGAATCACCCAGGAATAAATTAAGAAGGGTTTCGATTTTTTACTTGTGACGAAAATTAAAAACACAAGAATGGAAAACAGGTGACTAATGGTTTCCGGTCTTCCCGTCATTCGGTAGGAGCAAACAAAAAGTGTAAATAGGGTAATTGTTACCCAGGGTCCCGTTTTCTTTTCCGTGGTTACGAATTGGTAAACTTTGTACAAGGCTATTACTATAGCGACGGTAATTATGGATTGGAAAACCGATGTAAACTCAGGGCCGCCAATTTGGGAAAAGAAATAGACGATTACCTCGTAGAGCCATTTAACATTAATCCATTCGACACCTGAAAAGGTATAGGAGAAAACATCTGTTTTTGGCACGGTGCCGTTGGTGGTTATCCATTGACCGGTTTTTAGGTACCACCACATGTCTGGTTCAATGAGTTTCTTCATACCAATAACCCACCCTACAATCAGAACGAGGGTGAGATTAATTCGGTTAAGAAGACTTTCTTTCATTACGCCCAAAAATAGATATTTGGAATTCTCCGAATCAACCTATTGATGTTTAATAATAATATTTGCGGCAAAGAAGAGTCGTAGAGAATCGGGTTACATTGGTCGGTATCTAATTCGTAATATGCTCGAAAACATTGATTGGATAATTATTGGGGTCTACCTGGCCATTTCTCTTTATATCGGATATCATTTTAAGGAACAGGCTGGAAAGAGCCTAACCGATTTTTTCTTAGGAGGCAGAAACATGCCCTGGTATGTGGCTGGCATTTCTATGGTTGCAACCACGTTCGCAGCTGACACTCCTCTTTGGGTTACTGAAGTTATTGCTCAACATGGAATTAGTGGAAACTGGCTTTGGTGGAATATGCTCATTGGAGGAATGCTAACCACATTTTTCTTTTCGCGATTGTGGCGTAGGGCCAACATACTTACCGAATTGGAATTTATTGAATTGAGGTATGGTGGTGTACCGGCAAAGTTTCTCCGTGGATTTAAGTCCGTTTATATGGGGCTTTTTCTTAATGTAATAATCATTGGCTGGGTCAACTTTGCCTTGATGACCATCCTTTGTGTGTTTTTTGATATTCCAACTTACGATCACACCATCCCATTTTATCAAAATGAGATTCTATGGTACATAGGGGGAGCTATGGTTTTGGTAGCGTTTTATAGCTCTTTATCCGGATTGAAAGGTGTAGCGATTACAGACACCATGCAATTTTTTATTGCCATGATTGGGTGTATTGTCATGGCCTGGTTTGTATTGGATACACCTGAGATTGGAGGCGTAGCCGGACTAAAGTCTAAACTTCCGGCCTGGAGGTTTGATTTTTTTCCGAAACTGGATACGGGTAATGGCGTAATGGATGCTGTTGGTACCTATAGTATAACCATTGGTGCATTTCTCACTTTCGGATTGGTTCAATGGTGGGCCAGCTGGTATCCGGGAGCCGAACCAGGAGGTGGAGGATATGTTGCACAACGAATGATGAGTACCAAAACCGAAAAAGAGTCGCTTATGGCTACCCTGTTTTTTCAGATTGCCCACTACTGTTTAAGACCATGGCCCTGGATTATTGTTGGCCTATGTGCATTGGTGCTGTATCCAGATTTACCCTCGGATAAAGCAGGGCAGGGATTTGTTTTTATCATGCGGGATTATTTACCAGCCGGATTAAAGGGGTTGTTGCTGGTTGCATTTCTTTCTGCCTATATGAGTACCATTTCAACCCAGTTGAACTGGGGAGCCAGCTTCTTAACCAATGATTTATATAAGCGATTTATTCGTCCTGAGGATTCTTTCGATTCACCGGAGAAAGCTCAAAAGAAGTACGTAGGAATTGCCAGGTTGTTTACTGTGCTTATTATGGTTGTAGCATTCTTGGTTACCACTCAGATTCATACCATTGATTCAGCAGCCAAATTTTTAATTCAGGCAGGTGCCGGATTGGGTATGGTGTTAATACTTCGTTGGTACTGGTGGCGCATAAATGCATGGAGTGAAATAAGTGCGTCTTTGGCACCCATGGTGGGCTATGGATTGGCCAACTATTACTTCGAGTGGGATTTTCCGAATAACTTCCTTTTTACCGTTTTGGTAACAACCGTAGTTTGGGTATTAACAACATACTTTACTCAATCGGAATCCAAACAGACCCTTACCCGATTCTATGATCGGGTGACGCCACCGGGGATGTGGTCTGCATATTCAACGGGTAAAAAAGCCAATAATTTGCGCCCGCTATTTGTATCCTGGATTGCGTCAATTGTAATGACCTATTGCATTTTGTTTGGGGTAGGATACCTGATTTTTTCCGATTATGGGTTAGCCATGGTATCCTTATCTGTAGCAATCTTAGCAGGATTCGTATTGTCCAGGAATATGGATAAGCACTAGTAATACACAGGCCTCTACCAAGTTACTTACAGGTAGGTTGCCAATTTTTGTTTTAGATCTTCGATGTCAATGGGTTTGGTTACGTAATCATCGATCCCGTATTCCTCGATATCATTCTTTAGCTTGCTTTGATTGGCTGCAGAAATGGCTATGATAATTGGTTTTGAAGCACCCATAGCCTGCATTATTTTTTTGCTGGCCGTGTAACCATCCATAATCGGCATTTGGAGGTCCATAAGGATGAGGTCGTAGTTATTCGTATTGGCCAACTCAACGGCTTTTTCTCCGTCAATTACTGAATCGTATGCAAGCCCCAGGTCAGATAAATAACGTTCCAGAATGAGCAGGTTGATTTTATTGTCTTCCACAAGAAGTACTTTTTGATTTTCTCCGAAGCTGAGATTTTTACCGCCTGCAAGCTCTCCCAATTCATCCGAATCAATGGCCTTTGGAAATGTAATTTGGAACCAGAACTCGGACCCTTGTTCGGGGTTGCTTTCCAATAAAAGCCCGCTCCCCATAACTTCAAGCAGTTTCTGAGAAATGGTAAGTCCGAGCCCGCTTCCTCCATACTTTCTGGTTGTATTGGCATCGGCCTGAGAGAACTTATCGAAAATCTGCTTTCGTTGTTCAGGAGTAATTCCTATACCGGTATCCGTAACTACGACCTTAAAAGTAACATCAGTTTCCGATTCATTTATAAGCTGAAGGGTCACTTTAACCCATCCTTTTTGGGTGAATTTAATCGCGTTATTTACCAGGTTAAAGATTATCTGGCCCATTCGGGTGGAATCTCCCAGTACGTTATTTTTAAACTCGTCGTAAACCTCCAGATGAAGCCTTAAATTCTTAGATTGCGCATAGGGCTCAAGTAGTGCAATTATCTTTCGAAGATGTTTTCCCACATTGAAAGAGCGTTCTTCAAGTTGTACTTTGCCCGCTTCAATTTTGCCAAAATCCAAAATGTCGTTTACTAAACCAAGTAGGTTTTCAGAAGAAAACTGAAGTAATTCAATGTGTTTTTTTTGTTCCGGGGTTGGATTGCTTTGGGCCAATATATGGGACAAACCAATTACACCATTTAACGGTGTTCTAATCTCGTGCGACATCACATTCAGGAAATCGGATTTTGCAAGGTTGGCTACCTTGGAATCTTCCCTGGCCTTAATTAACTCTTGATTTCGCTGTCTTAACTGTTCGGTTCGCCTTCGGTTTATTCGAAGTAAAATGGAGCTCAGCAGTGCAAAGAAACAGGCCAATGCAGCCAGTATCACAATAAGTTTAGACCTAAGGTAAAGTTTGTCCTTCGTTCCGAGCATTGATGCTCTGCACTGTGCAATGGTCTCATTTAAATGATTGATTTCCAGCTGAACATTTCTTTTGGAAGTATTAAAATCAAATACGGTTATAAAATGACTGATTTTGTTCCAATCTGCTTCTGCAATACACGATTTGATTTCTTTTTGGTGGAAGTCAATCAATATCTGCTGGTTGTTTACCAGGTCCAGCTTGCTAGGGTTAACCAGGTATTCCGAGAAGTTATTTCTTATTTCCGTTAGAACGGTAACTGTTTTTGTTCCTTCATCGATTTTGGATTGGTATTTCCTGACGTCTATTATTATAGCAATAACTGAGGCAATAAAAAACAGCGATAGGAGTGGAAACAGTGCAGAATTGATCTTATTTAATTTCTCTTTATCCAACCCTTCAACGTATTGCTATAATAACAAATTTCAAAATTCTTTTAAATGCTGAAACAGCTTATTGGTTGGCAGTCCAACCACATTATAGTATGAACCTTTAATCTCTTTAACTCCAATTAAGCCAATCCAATCCTGGATACCATAAGCCCCCGCTTTGTCCAGAACTTCAAAATTATTGACGTAGTAATTAATTTCACCTTCAGTAAAATCTGAAAATGTAACATAGGTAACCGCATGAAAGTTCACCTGCTTACTGCCCGACATGATTGATACTCCTGTAATAACTTCATGCTGTTTTCCGGAGAGCGTTTTTAGCATAAATATAGCGTCCTCCTTGTTCAATGGTTTATGAAGCATGTTATCGTTATAGCTAACAATAGTGTCAGCAGTAATAACAATGTCAGTGCTGTCCATATTATTTTTAAACTCAGCTGCTTTTTTTCGAGCCAGGTACTCAACTATTTGTCTGGGGGTTAGGTTATCGGGATAGGTTTCTTCAATCGGCTTTACTACTACCTCAAACGGAATTCGCATGCTTCTAAGTAGATCGGATCTTCTTGGAGAAGCAGATCCCAGAATTACTCTTTTATTAACCAGATTTGGTAGCATTTAGAATTGATTCAGAATATAATACACCATTACAAGATAAAGAACACCGGCTAGTGAGGCTAGTTTATTTAAGAGCGATGGCAGCTTAAACTGATGGGGTTCCTGGGCCTTAACAGTGGTTACAATTGCCGCTCCGAGTAATGGAGTGATTATTACAAAAACATAAAATAACGTACCCTTGTCTGGTAGGTAGACCTGTTGAACATAAATGGCCAGGGCTATTACAATTGCATGAAATGCCGATGCAATCATTTTGGATTTTTGAATTCCAAGTACTATGGGCAGGCTTTTACAGTGAAACGCAAGATCACCCTTTATGTCAACTATATCCTTTATAATTTCCCGACCAATGGTTAGAAGGAATGAGAATAGACTCAAGCCTAAAACCCAGGCCAGTGTAACCTCGCTAAATTCCTTGAATATGGCCTTTGCAGCCTGCTCTTCAAACAATTCATTATTGACGGTAATCATAGTAAGAATTTCGAAAACCCAAACGACAATTGGAACCAATGCCACGCAAAAGGCAATGGATAAGTTACCCCAAATAAGACGTCTCTTAAAGTCAATGGAGTAAAACCAAAGGGTGGCTACAAGAATTATTTGAATAAATGCCAGTTCTATTTTACCGGCTTTGTATGCCAAATAGCCTGCAATTAGTACAGCGATTCCGTTAAACACTAAATGGAGCATCATAGCAACGCGCCTTTTTAAGTATCTGCCTACGATGATCTTATCGGGTTTATTTACCCGATCAATTTTAATATCGAAATAGTCGTTAATTAAGTTGCCGGCGGCTGCAATTAGTAAGGATGAGATTACGAGAAGGGTAAAGTCTAAATCTCCCATGCCACGAGCAAAATCAACCGAGCTATCTTCAATTAGTATTTTGAAGAAGGGCTGAATCAGAGCCATGCGAACAAGTACCATGGTTAATGCAACAATCAAGAGATTTTGCCAGCGAGAAGCTTTTATGGTGGCTATTATCGGATTCATTTTACCATGTAAATGATTCAAATTCTTTTTCCGGCAGAAACCAGTTGTTTTGAACTTTTAAAGTTTGTTCTATTATATCACGGACACATCCTTTGCCACCATTTCTGGTAGAAATGAAGACACTTATCGCTTTTATTTCCGGTGAGGCATCATTGGGGCAGCAGGCGAGAGCTACGTCCTTCATGACCTCAAAATCGGGTATGTCATCGCCCATATACAACGATGTATTTGGATCGGTGTCAAAAGCTAATGTATGTTCTTCAAAAACATCACGTTTGTCTGATACCTTAAGGTAAATGTGCTCTATGCCGAGGTTTGCCAGTCTGTCTTTAACTGCCGAAGAGTTCCCACCGGTAATAATAATCACTTCATATCCTTTCTTGACTGCAAGTTGCAGGGCGTAAGCATCACGAGCATTCATGGTTCGAACCGGGCCTCCGTTTTCAAGCAATGCCACCGAACCATCGGTTAATACACCGTCAACGTCGAAGACAAATGTTTTAATCGCAGGTAGAATATCTAAATAATTCATATCGTTGGCCACGAAGATAATTATAGAAGGGCATTAGCAATGTACAAAGTTCAATACCGGAACTTCTAATTCTTTACTGCCTCAGGAATGGGTGCGCTGAATGCTTTCCGTAAAAAGTTGATAGAGTTTTTTCAACTCCTTGTTATGCTCCAAAAGCTGCAACTGCGAAACAATTGTTTTTTCGTCATTTCTAATTGCCGGCCCCGTCTGAATTTCTTCGGGATTCCCAGTTGTGATTTTATGAACCGTATCTTCCAGAATTGAATTTAGTAATTCCGGAGGAAGCTGGCTGTCTTTAAGAACTTTACGGCTTAGCACTGCTAAATGGTTGGTGAAGTTGTTCATTAGTACACCACTTAAATGAAGGTGTTTTCTTTGGTTGGAATCCGCATGAACGACAGAATCGCTAAATTTTTCGGCCAGAGTCTTCAATTCATCCAGTTCATTTTCATTATTGGATTCTATAAGAATGGGTACTTTTTTCCAATTGGTTCTCGACGATTTTGAGATGGATTGAAACGGGTAATATACCCCTCGCTTTTTGTTAGCGTTTAAGGCATTGATATCAACGGTCCCGGAACAATGGACAATCAGCGCATTTTTGCCCGATAACTGGTCGGATACCGATTCAATTTGATCGTCATTAACACAGATAAATATGGCATCGGTTTCAGGTAATTTGTCAATGTCGATTGGAGTTTCTGCATTTACCTGTTCTGCTAGTTCAATTTGGTTATTCCTGGTTTTTGAATAAATGAACTCGATCTTGATGCCTTGTTCATAAGAAGATAAAGCCAAATTTGTTGCGACATTCCCCGATCCAATAATGCCAATTGACTGTATCATTTTTTTGATCCGGAAAGACGGTTTTTAACAGAGACGACTAATCCGATTGCCATGATAATGCAACCCAACCAGAGTAAATTGATGTAT
>CEQS01013696.1_pt1 | contig 21589 bp, 16 predicted proteins | sample 530981 | NCBI WGS metagenome assembly CEQS01 (sample SAMEA2621176, study PRJEB7988) | marine metagenome | biome: marine biome (ENVO:00000447); feature: mesopelagic zone (ENVO:00000213); material: "saline water (ENVO:00002010), including plankton (ENVO:xxxxxxxx)" | depth 800 m
TTGCTTCCGCAATACACTCATGTCATTTGGCTTGCGGCACTCGTGGGTGACCCTGCATGCCGCATTAAACCCGAGCTTACTAAGGAGATCAACCAAGACTCTGTTGAGTGGCTAGCAAAAAACTATGATGGTCGGATTGTCTTTCTTTCTACTTGTTCAGTGTATGGCATAAATAATGACGAAGTTGACGAAGATGCGCCACTCAACCCGCTGTCTGCATACGCTGAAACAAAGGCGAAAGCAGAAACATTTCTGAAAGACAAGAACGCATTGATGTTCCGACTCGGTACCGTCTTTGGTGTCGCGGACGATTTTGCTCGACTGCGCATGGACTTGGCGGTGAACTATATGACGGCTAATGCGTTGCAAAAGGGAGCGTTATCTGTTTTTGGTGGTTCGCAATGGCGGCCACTCATCCATGTAAAAGATATTGGGCGGGTGATCGTGGATAATTTAGATAACGAAATTACCGGTGTCTATAACCTTGCACAACAAAACAAGCAGATTAAGGACCTTGGCGAAGCTATAGCAAAAATGACCAGTGCAAAGATCGAGTACACCGAAATTCCGTTTCAGGATCAACGTAACTACCACGCATCAACCAAGAAAGGAGAGGGGGGCAAGTTGTTTGATTCGAAAACCATGTACACCATAGAAGATGGCATAGATGAGATTAAAAATCTCATTGAAACTGGTAGACTCAATTATACTGAGAACGACGTGTACTTTAACGAGCGGCACCTCTTAAAACTGATAGAACATGGGAGATTCAGCTAAAGAACCACAATTGATAAAAGGAGGGGTCGCGGTTGATGATCGTGGCCAACTAACGTTTGCAAACGATTTCGCGTTTGATGGCGTGAAGCGTTTCTACATGGCTGAGAACTTCTCTCTCGGTACCATTCGTGCGTTCCACGGCCATAAAAAGGAGGCAAAGTATGTGTTTGTTTCTTCTGGATCTGCGTTAGTTGCAGCTGTTGAGATGGATGACACTGAGAAGCCAAACAAAAAGAACGAAGTGCTTCGGTTTACACTCTCTGCACGCTCGCCATCTGTGCTCTACATTCCGGCGGGGTACGCAAATGGTTGGAAGGCACTTGAGCCAGACACGAAGGTGATGTTTTTCTCGACCACAACCATGGACGAGGCCAAAGACGACGATTTTCGTTTCCCAGCAGACTACTGGGGCTCAGATATTTGGGAAGTAGAAGACAGATAGTATGAAGAGAGTTCTCATATTAGGTGCAAGCGGTATGCTCGGAAGTGCAGTGTACGATGTACTCAAGGATAAATACGAGCTCGTGCTTTCGATGCGTGACCCCAAACACGCTGAGCTTCTAGAGAAAGCATACGGCGGTACGGATAAGCACAAAGTTGTAGCCTTTGATGCCAAAGCCGTGTACGAAAACTATCTCGAGAAACAGGGTGACCCGGGTGAATATTTAAAGAAGTTCGTGGAAGAAGTTGGCGACGTAGACTACGTTATCAACGCAGTGGGTGTGACCATTCCGTTTTCTATGGACGACCCAATTCTTACATTCTTCACTAACGGCGCATTGCCACACGTATTGGCTGGTGTGTACGGTGAGAAGCTCATCCATGTCACAACCGATTGTGTCTACAACGGACAGGAGGGATTCCCATACGACGAAGAGTCACCAAAAACACCGGTAGATATTTACGGTCTCTCTAAAAGTTTGGGCGAGCCAGAAAATTGTCTCACCATTCGTACATCTATCATTGGGCGCGAACTCAAGGGCTTTACGAGTCTACTTGAGTGGTTCTTAAAACAGGAAGGGGAAGACCTTACAGGTTTCTCGGACCACCACTGGAATGGCATAACCACAAAACAATTTGGCGTTGTCTGCGACAAAATAATGTCTGAGCCGGAGAAGTACCCAACAAAAGGCTTGTATCACGTATTCTCAAACTCAGTTACCAAGTACGAGATGTTACTTAAATTTAAGGAAAAATTCGGCGTGGAGTGCAACATCGCAAGTGATGACTCTAAGTTCCTAAACAGAACTATGTCCACAAAGAAGGAACTGAACGATTTATTGGATATACCTACGTTCAGCGAGATGGTAGACGATCTATGAGTGGGGACAAGCCAAAAGTTGTTACACTCCTTGGTATACGTCCAGACTATATTCGGATGTTTAAAGTCATCGAGCTTTTTGATGCGACCGATGCCTTTGAACACGTGCTCGTGCACTCGGGGCAACACTACGACGATGAGCTATACGGGACATTTCTGAAACAATGCGGCGTGCGACAGCCCGATATTGATCTTGGTGTGGGCAAGACATTGCAGCAGCAGGGTAAGAACAACCACGCGCTGCAACTATCGCTATTGTCTGAGCGCGTATTCGACATGATAGAAGAGGTACAGCCGGATGTGATCGTGTACCTTGGCGACACCAACACTATACTCTCGTCCGTTGTAGTGGCCCGCAGTGGTGTGCCAGTGGTTCACATTGAAGCAGGGGGGCGTAGCTACGATTGGCGCATGCCAGAGGAAAAGAACAGAGTCATCATCGACCACCTCTCAGACGCAATGTACTCATACTTGCCGCGCTACAAAAATATTCTTGTTGCGGAAGGCATTCCCGAATTTCGAGTCGAATCCGTTGGCAACCTCATCCACGATTCGGTAGAGCTTCTTGCGCCGCATATTGAAAAAAGTGACATACTTGGGAAGTTAGATGAGCAATCTCAGAACTATATTTTGGTAACGCTCCACCGTGAGGAGAATGTAAGTAACAAGGAAATCTTGGAGCGAAAATTGCGCGAGTTGGTGCGCTTCGCCCAGGAAAAAGACTTGCCAATAGTGTTTCCGGTGATGCCGCGCGTAAGGGGGCTTCTAGAAAAATACGAACTCGACTCTATTCTTGAGGACGACCACGTCATACGAACTGAACCACTTGGATTTTTTGAATTTGCAAAACTGGAAAAAGAAGCGCGCCTCATTGTCTCCGATAGCGGTACGGTGCAAGAGGAAGCGCTCATTCTTGGCGTGCCATGTGTAATCGCGCGTCGCTCAACAGAGCGTCCTGAGACCATTTGGGCGGGAGCTACAATCCTCGAAGGGTTTGAGGGCGAGGAGACACTTTACGAAGCAATGCAGGAGGCTTTCGATATGGATACATCTTGGGACAGGACGGTGCTCAACCCCGAGGGAGGGAGTCCAAGCGAGCGCCTCGCTGCTGACTTTATAGAAAAGATGCAAGCCGGCTTCTTTGATAAATCTCGCCAGTATGAGCACATGAAAAACTCACCTTTCGTCCGACAAGCTTATGGCAAAGAAAAACCAAGCAAATAAAATGCGAGACCTAATCAAAAAAATTGTACAGCGTTATCAACGAAGAAGGTACAGATCTGTCATCGCAGATGGGGAGCGTATTCTGGGGCTCGAAACAGACGATAACGCTCAATGTCATAAGAATCGGTACTTGTTCGCATCCAAATATCTAAAAAAGGGGGACTCTGTTTTAGATTTTGCCTGTGGGTCTGGCTACGGGTCACTCATCTTAGCTGAAAGTGGGTCTTCGGTAACGGTGGTCGGGTACGATATCGACGAGAAAGCTATCGAGTTTGGGCGGACACAATACCAAAGAGAGAACATGGAGCTGACTACAGATAGTCCACGAAAGAATTTTGATGTAGTAATAGCTTTTGAGTATTTGGAACACGTGGACGACATCCAGGGAGCGTATGATGATCTAACGCGTCGCGCGGGACGATTGGTAATCGCGTCAGTTCCGTATCATGAAAAAGAAGGGAATAATCCACATCACAAACACTTTGGATTAGATGAAAGTTCCCTCAATTTTGGGGATAAGGTGGAATTCTTCTACCAGAATCCGGAGGGCGACATTTTGGGTGAGGGACGGTCTCGCCAGAACATGATAGTAGTTCGAGAGGTCTAGTTCCCAAGAAGGGAGCGGAATAACTCGGCGTTTCTAAGCGCGTCGTGGTTCTTGTGGTAGAGTGCCTGGGCGTTCTTAACCAATTTGGCGCCGGTCTCTGCCGGGTTGTTTGCAAAGAATTCATCCAAAGCTTCCTTTAGTTTTTTGGGATTGTCTTCGTCAACGACGAGAGCACAATTGCTTTCTTTGGATACAATATTTATTGTCGAATGCCTGAACATTTCTACTTTTTGTTCTTTGGATTCTTCCTGAACAATACTAGCGAGGCGGGACTCACCAGATATATCATTGAAAATATGCACGAAGGCAACACAGTAATTGATATAGGCGCGAATTGTGGGTTTTATACGCTACTAACCAGTAAATTGGTTGGTGAGAACGGGAGAGTACATGCCTTTGAACCAACTGAGCAAATTTTCAGACTTCTGCAAAAAAGCACTAGGAACCTCTCAAACACGACTGTTAATCAGAAAGCTCTTTTGGACTACAGCGGGACGTCTCATTTTTATGCAGACGACTCGTACTCTGTAGCCAACTCAATAGAGAGGAGTTTGGATACCCAGGCGAAGTTTGAGGTGGAAACCCAAACGCTAGACGAATATTGCGTAGAAAATAATGTAGTTCCGGACTTCATAAAGATCGACGCAGAGGGTTCGGAGTTAAAAATTCTACAGGGGTCTACTAGAATACTTGGGCAATGCGAGCCGATAATAGCAATGGAGTTGCTTAGAGATGCAGAAGACCAGGGGCAGGAGGCAGTAGAACTATTTTTGAAGATGAGGTACTCGGCTTTTCGTATAGAAAATGATGGAACACTTTCTTTAGTATCAATAGAGACATTACGAGACGAAAGTATATTTGATGGGGAAGGGTTCGTAAATCTAATTTTCAAAAAAGAACTGGTATAGTGATGGTATGAGTATTGAGAAGCCAGGAGAATTTAGGAAGAAACTTATACAAGGAGAATTTCGAGAAGCGTTGACCCGAGAGGGGTTTGAAGTTCCGGTAGAAACTGAAGCCGTCATGGTGCTATCAGCAGCTCCAAGTTTGGAAGAAGCTGACGAGCGTAAACGAGAAGGAAACCCTGAGAATACCGCTCGTATAAAGTTTGGAGCAGAAGTACTCAAGCTAATTGCAGCGAAGAAGCTGAATAAAGCACTGGATGACGTGACCATGAGCGATCTAGGCTCTGGCACGATTCCTCCCTTGGTACTTAACGGCGAAACTGAGCAATTACCAACAATGTTGGAGATCGCTCGTGAGATGGGTATCCCAGATAGTCATATTTTTCAGATAGACTCTGGTCGTCGAGGCGTGTCGAACACCAAGACACAGTTTGAGAAGACGTTGGAACGTATACAGTCTGGAGACTTAGGAAAGGGCAGTCACCTTACTTTAATTTCCTCAAGTTATCACGTACCTCGCGTTGCGCGGACCGCTGAAGCACAGTTGCCCGTTGGCGTGGCTTTGGAGGTTCTCGGCGTACCATTTGAGGACCATCCTTTTAACGTATTCCGAACGGTTCGGGGAGAGGTTAGGCGCATTGAGACGTACAGTGATAAGGGAGATATAGTACGCAGTCTTAAGAAGTCTGGTCACGCTACTCAAGAATAGCGCGGAATAATTGTGTATTCTTAAGCGCATCGTGGTTTTTATGGTAGAGCGCTTGGGCATTCTCAACCAATTTAGCACCGATCTCTGCCGGGTTGTTTGCAAAGAATTCGTCCAAAGCCTCCTTTAATTTTTCAGGACTGTCTTCGTCAACGACGAGGGCGCAGTCGTTTTCTTTTGTGTACCTCACTACACAACTGCTGCTCGGCGCGTGTACGAGCATCGGTCGTCCGGCGATGAGGTAGTCGGTAAGTTTGCCGGGGGTCGCGGTGTCGATGATTACGGGACTTTTTGTGTTCCAAGAAAGCGGAAGGAAAAGAAGATCAGCCGCTCCTTGTATCTTCGGCATGTCTTCAAATGGGGCTGAGCCCATGAATTCCACATTACTGTTGAGCAACCCATTCTTCTTTAGGAGGTCTTCCGGTGCGGGAGTGTAGAGTTTTAAGTGCATGTTGGTTCCGTCTATTGCAGTAACCAAGTTTCTGAGTGCTCCTATCTGTGGCCAGTACACTGAGCCGGTGAATACGATGGAGTACGGTTCTTTCGGGTCGTATGGTGGCAGCTCCGATGGAGCATGGCTGGAAGGAGTAGCATTGTGTATGACAACTATTTTCTCACGTATCGAGGGGCCATAGCGTTTTTCATATACTTCGGCAGTAACCTCGTTGGTCACCACTATCTTCGAAGCTGCTTGCATGATTCGTTTTTCAAAAAGCACTGCCAGCTGGTGCCCAGGGAATGGATAGAGGTTGCCCTTATAGACATCAAAAAGAAACACCATAAATGGTTTTTTAGTGAGCAAATGGAGTATGTAGGTGCCAATAATCGCTGGGCCGTAGTCGGAGAATCCCATAAGCACTTCAACTTGTTCCTTTTTGATCGTGCGCTTGCCATGGCGGACGATCGCAAAAAGTTGAGAGAAGATGATCGGGATACCAAGAAGCGAGCGCATAAATGCAGACTGCTTAACAATATGCTTGAGCTTAGATACGAATGTTCGCCCTTTTTCTTCAGTTGGGCTGGCATGTAGGCGCGCTGACTCACTACTTGCCTTGGGATTGTCGTAAAAAATGTACTTCCCTTGGAGCCATGAGCCGACTGTGGCTGACTTGCTATCAATATTGTAGAAGCTTGTTAGCATTATGTACGACTCTTGCGGTAAGTCGCGCATGAGCGTATACATATTTTGAGGTCCGCCTATGATTGGTGGGGCGTATCGCGATATAAAGAGGGTCTTTTTCATGATCAAGGCAGTATATGGAAACTAGTAGAAAAAAAGTAGTGTGTGTAATGAATAACTTCGCAATCGGCGGAGCCGAGCGTGTGCTTCTTGATATCATCTCCCGACTTTCTGAGCAACACGACATACACGTGGTCAGTGTTTTAGGTGGTGGTCCACTGCAGAGTGAGTTCGAGAACGTTGCGCAAGTGTACGTCCTGGGTTCAATACCGATAGGTGGTTTTTTGGGGAAGCTGCTATGGGTATTTAGCTCACCGATAACTGCTGCGCGTTTGCTGATGTTTCTAAAGAGGGAACGACCCGACGCTGTAATGAGTTCATTGTTTGCTGCCGACGTCTTGGGTATGACTGTCGCGCGTATGGCGGGAGTGCGACGACGAGTACTTGTGCAGCATGATGTACATGCGTTTGGTTGGTTCAAAAATCTGCTCAAAAGGCGATTTGGTCTTGGAGCTGCGACAAATATAGTTGCCGTATCTGAGGCAGTTCGCGACTTTCTGCAAGTAACGTGGGGGCAGCCACGAACGAAAATAACAGTCATCGAGAATGGTGTCGATATTGAGCAACTACAAGAGGGGAGGAGGCAACAGGGAGACGAGGTGGTATTAGGTTTCTTGGGGAGATTGGAACCGGTCAAAGGTCCTCAATATTTTCTAGATGCTCTAGTTAATCTTTCTCAGAAAAACATAAACCCAAGAGTGCTCGTGTTCGGCTCTGGATCACTCGAGCCACGGTTGCAGCAATTTGTGCAAGAGAAAGGGCTTACGAACGTGACGTTTGAAGGGGTCGCGGGTGACGTTCCTGCGGCGTTGCGAGTCGTGGATGTTTTGGTTGTTCCTTCCGAAGAAGAGGGGTTCGGCTTGGTCGTTACAGAGGCGCTGTTTGCGGGAAAGGTTGTCGTGGCGTCAGATCTCCCGGCTTTTCATGGGCTCGTAAACGGTGGGGAAAATGGACTGTTGTTTGAGGCAGGAAGTAGCGAGTCCCTGGCTACCACCTTAGAGGATCTTCTTACTGACGAGAAGCTTTTACACGCGCTACAGCGAGGTGTTGACCAATGGGCGGATGCGAACAAAGACACATTCAATATCTCTAGCAAAGCACAAGAGTACGAGAAAGCACTCGGTCTTTAAGTGAAGTGGCGTTTAATAAGGTACAGGATGAATAGTAGTGTGATGAGTCCTGACAAGGCGGTGCCAAGGGCGGCTCCATGCAGGCCCCAGATCGGGATAAGTAGTATGTTGAACATCACATTGAGAAAGGCAAGCATGCCGGCCACGGGTGGACCGAACTTGATACCAGGAACACCTCGCGATGCCAAGATACTCTCGAAGGGAGATTTAAGAAAATAGATAGTTGCGGCTGCTGCGACAAGTGCGGCCATGCCAGGGTTAAAATCGAAACGCTCACCGTAGAAGATGAATGCTATCCACGTAAGCAAGAAGCTTCCAACTAAGAGAACTACAGAACTAGGGGCGAGCAGCGAGAGGCTCTTAGCAAATAATGTGCGTATGTCAGTTATCCCCGACACCAAGGGGAGAAATACCTGCGATGCGGTGCCGAGCACCTTTCCGACGAGTAGGCCAAACACCATAAAGTAGGCTGCGTAGATTCCAACGGATTCAGTCCCCAGGTAGTGGTTGATCATGAGGTTGTCGATGCTGCTGAGGCTGAAGAACCCCAACAGAACACTCGCCATGCTTAGCGTCCCATAGGACGTGAGTGTTTTGAAAGCAGTGTTACTGAAGCGGAACAAACTACGCCTAAACACAAATGCTCCGGCTAGTATCAATACAGTAGTTCGTGCGATGTTGCCCCAGAAGAGGCTTTCGAAAGTAACTGTGTCAAGAACAAGGAGGAAGAAAAATGTTACCCCCGCAAATATAACGGCTGAGCTTATCAAAAATACTGAGAGGATCTTGAACTTATCGACCCCCTTAAAGAATGCTTGAGAGAGGTGATTCCACAGTATAAAGAGGGCGTAGATTACTGCTGCTGTGTACAGTGTGGACTCTAGACGTATCAGTGGGGAGAGGATTGGTTCGACGAGGACGTATATCGGAAAGAAAATAAACGAAAGTATGATTGTAGTTCGTACCGCAGTTCCTATAATGACTCCTCTGCCACTTTCGTCTTTCCCGAGATACACGAGCGCTGCTGCGGCGAGCCCCCACAGAGGAACGATAGCCAAAAGCTCGCCCATACTTGCCACCAGACTCCATCTGCCGAATTCCTCCGGACCCAAGAAACGAATCGCAAGCACATACACTCCCAGAGATATGAGCGCGACACTTCCTTCGCCGACAAAAGCCGGCACTATGTTTTTCCAGAAGCGCTTTGCAACAGCGCCGGGCGGAGTGTCGGTTATTTTTGAGTGTAAATTAAGTAGAAATGCATGCATGTTAGCGAATTGTATCACGCAACGATCTTAGCGTTGCAGCACCAACACACACTGCTATAATCGGCACTACTATGCAATTGGAGAAAGTCTTACGATGGATAACGTTAGCGGGCGTCTTCTCAATGCCTTTTATAGTTCTCTTGGTTTCTGGTTCGCTCTTCTTTCCGTATGTGACTGGAAAAAACTTCGCATTCCGGATCATTACTGAGGTGATGGTTGTGGCCTGGGCATTACTAGCGCTTATACAAACACAGTATCGACCGCGATGGACGCCCATCCTTTGGTCAGTGGTTGCGTTTGTCACAGTTGCAGGAGTGGCGAATATTTTTGGAGAGAATCTTTACAATAGCTTCTGGAGTGGTTTTGAGAGAATGGACGGCTACATTACACTGCTGCACCTCTTGGCATACTTATTTGTTGCCGGAGCCGTGATGACTCAAGAGAAACTGTGGACATGGTTTTGGCGTGTTTCACTTACGGTGAGTGCATTTGTTGCACTTCACACGATCGCGTTGTCGTTTGGAACGGACGTTGTGCGCCTTTTCTCAACCTTGGGGAACCCAATATACCTCGCGATGTACACGCTCGTTCATGTGTTCATTGCGCTGATACTGGCAGCCCGAAATGACATCTCTCGACTAGAGCGATATGCATACTTGGCAACGTTACCGTTTTTGTTGTGGTCGGTGTACCTCACGTCTGCACGGGGTGCAACACTGGGCATCATTGGCGGACTACTACTAACGGCACTTGGTATCGCATTCTCTAAGAGGGACAACAAGGTACTCTTTCGCTCAGCTATCGCAGGAGTTGCCGCCATCGTGATATTTGTGGGTGGTTTTTGGTTGGCTCGCGATAGTTCGTTTGTACAAGAAAACCCGCTACTACAACGATTTGCATCCATATCACTTACCGACCAGTCGATATTCTCGCGTACCGCAATATGGGGGATAGCCTGGGAGGGGATAAAGGAACGACCGTTGTTGGGTTGGGGGCAAGAGAACTTTAACTTGGTATTTGCCAAATACTATGATCCTCGTCTGTATGCCCAGGAACAATGGTTTGATCGGACTCATAACGTTGCACTCGATTGGTTTGTTTCCGCAGGCATCTTCGGAGTGCTTGCGTACATTTCAATATATTTTGCACTTCTGTGGTTAATTTATCGGGCGCCAAATATATATATCGTAGAGAAATGGATCCTGGTTGGTTTGATAGCAGCATACGGATTTAGTAACCTGACCGTTTTCGATAATATAGTAAGTTACATTCTATTCTTCTCTCTATTGGCCTGGATACACACTCGAGCGGTGAATGAAAAAGAGGGGGGTGTAAAACATAGGATAAGGGAATTGCCTCTAAACGTTGCGACAACGGCAGGGGTACCGATTGCTGTAGTGGCGGCACTATTAGTTGTGTGGACAGTAAATGTGCCGGCGTTTCAAGTAGCAAGAGGTATGATTAGCGCTCTCTCTAATACCGCTACAGCAGAGCAGCTCGGTGCACAAGGTGCTGTTGCCGAAGCGCGAGCCATTGCCACAGCTGCGCGCATAGAATTTGAAGACCTTGAACGTCGCGGTACATACGGGCAACCACTGGTGAGAGAGAGCTTTGCTTCGGCTGCTGGAAATGTTGCACAGGGAGGTTGGCTTTCTGACGAGGGTCGTGATCAATGGTATGCGAAGGCTCGTTTGGGGTTGGAGGCACAGGAAGCCCTGGCACCAAATGATCCACGACCCTCGTTTCTACTCGGGAGACTGCATAGCAAATTCGGAAACGAAGAGGCGGCGTGGGAGGCTTTCTCGCGTGCCAGCGCACTTTCTCCAGACAAGCAATCCATATTAATTCGACTGGCCATGCGTGCGGTGAACGCGGGGAACCTTGAGTTAGGGGTATCTATTTCGAAAAAAGCTTTTGAACTCGAAGTCTCCAATGTAGAGGCACGCTTGTTGTATGCGTTTGCGCTGCTGCGTTCAGACAAGGAGGAATTGGCATACGGACTGCTTCTTGAAGATCCCAGGGCAGCATCCGACGAGAGGATGTTGGCTATATTCATACAACGGGGAGAATACGACAGGGCTCGGGAGTTGTGGGAACTGGGTTTGTCGGAAGACGAAAGAGATACGGACAGGCTTTTTTCTCTGGCCTCCATATATGCCCGAAAGGGTGATGCTGCCAGGGCACAGGCAGAGATTTTCTATGTCTTCGAAAAGTTCCCCTTTTTAAGAGACGAGGGTCTTAAACCAGAGATACTCCTACAGCAGTAGCAGCGACAGCGCAAGGGGCTTGCTTTTTTCAAAAAACGTGATACACTTCCCCTTGAGTGTCACATCCACTGAGTTGTGTGTGGCTTACGAAAATCTTCGACAAAACCCCCGCAAGGGGGTTTTGTCGTGGGTTTTTGCTAGGTTGTTGCCGTGGTATACTGCCGATTGAGTCGCAGGTATTGTGGAGGGCGGCGGCACTCATAAAGATTTTCCTTTAGAATAAATGGGGAGCTCGCACCAGTGCGAGCGAGAGAGTACAATGTAATACGTTCGTAGCCACTGTGGAGGGCGGCGGCACTCATAAAGATTTTCGTTTTGGAGCTCGCACCCGTCCTCCACAGTGTCTGTGACCCAAGAACGTCCCGTACCGGGGCGTTCTTGGGTCACACAAGAGTTGGGTCCGAGCTCCAAAACAAAGCCTAATAGTGGAGCTCGTTCCCGTGGGCGTAAGCCCAGAAATAGAGTGCTTTGGAGGGCTATTTTTGCTAGTATGCTCGGACATGTTTGAAGGAATTAAAAAATTACTTGGCGACGAGAACGCAGCAGCCCTGAAGAAAGCAGAGCCTGTAGTGAAGCGCGTAAACGCACTGGAAGGAGAGTACGAGAAACTTTCAGATGAAGAACTGTGCGGTAAAACAGCTGACTTTAAGGCTCGTATAGAGAAGGGAGAGGCTCTCGACGAACTCATGGCCGAGGCCTTCGCAGTGGTTCGAGAGGCTTCCAAGCGAACGTTGGGGCAACGTCACTACGACGTGCAGCTTATCGGGGGGGCAGTGCTACACAACGGTGATATAGCAGAGATGCGCACCGGTGAGGGGAAGACATTGGTAGCAACGCTCCCGGCGTACCTCAATGCCCTGACCGGGAAGGGAGTACATGTTGTTACAGTAAACGATTATCTTTCACGGCGTGATGCAGTCTGGATGGGGCAAATTTATTCGTTTCTTGGAATGTCTGTTTCTGTCATCAACCATGAAATCTCGTATCTATATGACCCGAACCATCCCGAGGCTGACGCGGAGCGTGACGAAAAAGGGGGGTTTGAAGTGGCGGACGAATTCCTAAAAGTCTGTACTCGACAAGAGGCGTATGCAGCTGACATAACTTACGGAACCAACAATGAGTTTGGATTTGATTACCTTCGCGACAACATTTCATACTTTAAAGATGAGCTTCGTCAGCGTACTCCTGACCAAGGCGGGTACCACTTTGCTATTGTTGATGAAATAGACTCCATATTGATTGACGAGGCGCGAACCCCGCTTATCATTTCAGCGCCAGCAGCCGATGCCGAAAAACTTTACGTGCAGTTTGCACAAATTGCTCGCGGGCTTGAGCGCGCTACAGACTTTACTGTTGACGAAAAGTTGAAGGCGATTCAACTTACTGACTCTGGAATTGAGAAGGCCGAGAAAGCACTGGGGGTTGATAACATCTACACTGACCGAGGTATTAAATACGTGCACCACCTTGAAACGGCAGTGCGAGCAAAGGCGCTGTTTGAGCTCGACAAAGACTATGTCATTCGCGATGGCGAGGTGGTCATCGTTGATGAGTTTACCGGCCGCATGCAGCCAGGACGTCGCTGGAGCGAAGGCCTACACCAGGCAATTGAGGCAAAAGAAGGGGTTGAGATTCAGCAAGAGTCTCGGACGTTTGCGTCCATCACGTACCAAAACTACTTCCGCAATTACGACAAGCTCTCTGGCATGACAGGCACAGCTGTTACCAGTTCGGAAGAATTTTACAAGGTGTACGGGCTCAATACAGTAGCTATTCCCACGAATAAAACCGTGGCCCGTATCGACCACGACGACCTTATTTTCCAAACAGAACAGGGCAAATTCAAGGCAATTGCGCGCAAGGTTCGCGAACTCAACGAAAAAGGACAACCAGTGCTCATCGGCACGGTTTCTGTTGAGAAGAACGAGCTTTTAGGTGCTTATTTGACGAGGGAGGGAATCAAACACGAAACACTCAATGCAAAGAATCACGAACGAGAAGGAAATATTGTAGCCGACGCAGGACGTAGGGGAGCAGTCACGCTTGCAACAAACATGGCTGGTCGCGGAGTCGATATCAAGCTTGGGGGGGAAAGTGCCACCGACGAAGAGCAGCAGGAAGTACGAGACCTGGGCGGACTTTTTGTGTTGGGGACCGAGCGACACGAAGCACGTCGCATCGACAACCAGCTTCGCGGTCGATCAGGACGTCAGGGAGACCCCGGGGAGACACAATTTTTTGTATCGCTTGAAGATTCGCTTATGCGCGTATTTGCGAGCGACACCATCAAGGGAATGATGGGGCGCTTCGGTATTGCTGAAGATGAGCCCATTCACAACAAGATGATAACGCGATCGCTCGAGACTGCTCAGAAAAAGATCGAAGGGTTTCATTTCGATGCGCGCAAGCAAGTACTCGCGTACGATGATGTGCTGAACTTACAGCGAAAGTCCCTCTATGAGCGCCGACGCAGTTTTCTCTTGGGCAATAACGAAATCATAGAAACAGAATTGATGAAAATCGTCGGTCATGATGAAGAGTTCATTACCACAGTAGCTGACAAGAAGAACGAAATAGGGGAACAAGCCTTCTATGCCTCTTTGCGACGTGTTCTTCTGCAAACGCTCGATATGCTTTGGGTTGATCATCTTGAAACCATGGACTATTTGCGCAGTAGTGTAAACCTGCGTGCATACGGTCAGCGCGACCCTCTTGTTGAATATAAGAAGGAAGGATTACGACTGTTCAACGAACTTGAGCTAGCCTACCAAGAGAATGTACTCCGTCTTTTGCCTCAGTTCTCCGAAGAGATGTTTGCACGGCGTGAGCCGCAGAAAACTCAAGAGCTACACGACACTCCCGGCGACATCGAGAAACAAGCCCAGAAGGCCGTGAAGGCTTCAGGTGGGAGAGGAGGTTCTCGACCGGTGCGAAAAGTAAGCGAAGTGGGACGCAACGATCCGTGCCCTTGTGGATCGGGTCATAAGTACAAAAAGTGTGGCTTAGTGAACTCCGAAGAACACCAAAAGCGTACCCAATCTGGTACGCAGTCAGAGAGACAGACAAAAGTAGGAGGGTAGAGAGCAGGGTTACCCAACAAACTCGGCACGTGTTATACTCGTGGCCAATGACTGAATCGATACCGAATGCCTCGGGAGTGGCAAATTCCGCCTATCAGAGCAATATCTGCAAGGTCGAAAATGGCCCCAAATGCCCCAAAATTGGCTCAGGAGCGTTTTTGCGCCCATTTACTAGCCTCTCTTTTGCGGACAGAATCGTATGCTTCTTGCGCTCAATTCTTTTCTCTACTAGTAGTCTGGGTGTAGCTGAGAATAGAGTCGGCTCTATTACATTGGGTGGTCGAGGTAGTTACTCTCGGTCCCGTGACTATGTTCAAAGTGAGCCTCATAGTTTTGCCACCGTTATTCGAATAAATAAGGATGTATGTTAATACGACTCGCTCTTATCATTCTCGCACTGCTCGCGGCCGAGCGCTGGATACCAGGTATTGAAGTAGATAGTTTTTACGTCGCGCTAATCGTTGCCGTCCTTCTTGGATTGGCGAGCATTACGATCAAACCACTTCTTACCCTGCTGACTCTGCCGATACACCTGCTCACTTTTGGTCTCTCAGCGTTCCTTATTAACGCAGGGATCTTCTATTTTCTCTCGACGTTCGTCCAGGGGTTCACTGTTTCGGGGTTCGTCCCAGCACTTTTAGGGTCGCTCGCGGTATCACTAGCGGGTGCAATTGGTGCTCATTTGGACTAGGATTTCCACAACGAATGCCAAGAAGCACTTTACTTGACGAAACTGCTTTCGTAATATAAAGCAATATGAAGAAACACCGCTGGATGAATGATGACACCGATGAATTGATGCTTGCAATGCTGCAGCTCAAGAGTCTGGCGGAGGCCCGCGCCTTTTTTGGTGATTTGCTTACTGAGAAAGAGATACGGGGGGCTGCAAATCGCTGGAAGGCCGCAAAGATGCTGGATTTTGGTGTAGGTTACCGGAAGATTGAGCGTGTAACGGGCATGAGCTCTGCCACGGTGTCCAGGATCAGAAGGAAAATGGAGGAAGGGCTTGGCGGCTACCGGCTCATGATGGGCAAACTTAGACAAAAGTAAAATCGCTTTTGTTCATGAAAGATTAGTAGTATAACTCTATCTATGAGTTTAGTTGATGAAATCGATTTAGAGGCCTTTTCAGGCAAGGGAGGGGATGGCGTTGTGCGCTGGCTTGCCCTAAAAGGAGGGCCTGCAGGCGGAGATGGAGGAAAAGGAGGGGATGTAGTCATTCGTGGGGTCCGCGATATTTTACTTTTGGGTAAGTATAGGGGCAACACGACCTTTCGAGCTGGTGATGGGAAGCCGGGTGGAAAGCAAAGTTTGCATGGATCGAACGGAAAAGATGTCGTAGTCGATCTTCCTGTCGGGTCAGTCGTCCGCGTTGGTGAAAAGGAGTATGAGTTGCTCGAAGAAGGGGACGAGCAAGTTGTCCTAAAAGGAGGAGCCGGCGGTTTCGGGAACGAGCATTTCAAAAGTTCTCGAAATGTTCGTCCGATGCAGTCAACCGAAGGCAAGCCGGGAATGCACGCAACACTAAAAGTCGAACTGCGGCTAATTGCTGATATTGGACTTGTGGGGTTCCCCAATGCCGGCAAAACGTCATTGCTAAATGCACTCACAAATGCAAGAGCAAAGGTGGGAAATTACGAGTTTACTACACTAGATCCTAACCTGGGAGACTACTTTGGGTATATCATTGCTGATATACCTGGGATAATCGAGGGAGCCTCGGAAGGACGAGGCTTGGGGCACAAGTTCCTCAGGCACATAAGCCGCACGAAAGCCCTTATTTTCTGCATCTCGGTTGAACAGGATGACCATTTCTCGGTCTACAGAGCTCTGTTGGACGAGCTTTCGCAGTTTGATCCAAATCTGCTCGAAATACCGTCTATGATTGTTTTGACGAAGACTGACCTGGCTTCAGAGGGTGAGGTGGCATCTTCTCTGGGGGCTCTGGAGGCATCTGGTAAGCAGGTTTTGCCCGTGTCCGTGCATGAAGAAGCTTCGGTTAAGTCCCTGGGGGACTCTATTGTAGCTTTTGTGCGAGCGAGCTAGTTAGCTTTTTTGTTGGTTTGAGTTACCATACCTCCATATGTATGAGCCAACCATTGGTCTGGAAATTCACGCAGAACTTCGTACCAGTACGAAGATGTTTTGCAATTCTAAGAACGATCCTGACGAGCCGAAACCCAATGCAAACATCTGCCCCGTGTGCATGGCGCACCCCGGGGTGCTCCCAACCATAAACAAGGAAGCGGTGCGACACGTGCTTCGAGTCGGTTTAGCGGTCCAAGGAGAACTTGCAGATTACTCAGAGTTCGACCGCAAAAACTATTTTTATCCGGATCTTCCAAAGGCATATCAACTTAGCCAATATGAATTTCCCCTGGTGACCGGCGGCGAGATCAACGGAGTACAGCTTACCAGAATTCACCTTGAGGAGGATACGGCTCGTTCGTCACATACTTCTGATGACAACAATAGTTTGGTTGACTTCAATCGCGGCGGGGTGCCACTTATGGAATTGGTGACCGAACCTGTTGTGCACTCGGCTGAAGAAGCGGTGCGGTTTGCGCGTGAACTACAGTTGCTCTTGCGCACACTTGAAGCGTCGCACGCAAACATGGAGAAGGGCGAAATGCGAGTTGAGGCGAATATTTCTGTCGCTAAGAATAAGGGCAAACTGGGGACCAAGGTAGAAGTCAAAAATCTGAATTCGTTTAAGTCTGTTGAACGGGCGATAAAATTTGAATTACAACGGCAGACCAAGCTTCTTGAGGAGGGAAAGAAAGTAGTTCAGGAGACCCGAGGCTGGGACGAGAATAAAGGAGTCACTTTCAGCCAGCGTGTCAAGGAAGAGGCAGCTGACTATCGTTACTTCCCGGAACCGGATCTTCCCAAGCTAAGGCTATCAGAGGTGCCAGAGTTTGACCGGGCGACACTTGAGAAGACCCTGCCAATGCTGCCTGCGCAGAAACGCGAGCACTTACAGTCTCAATATAGGCTAGGGGCGGAAGATGTGGAAGTGTATGTGCTCGATCCTAAATTGGCGGAGTTTTTTGAGGCAGTTGCGGGTGAACTTACTGATACCGAAGGGGCTGACAAGAAGATCAAGCTTGCGTCAAACTACATCATTAACAACCTCTTGGCGTTAAGAGACGAGTTAGACCACCATGTGACAGACAATATTGACCCAGCAAGCTTTGCAGAAATCGTAAGTCTTGTGTACGAGGGGGAGGTCTCGTCAAACGGCGCAGTCGAATTAATTGCCAGCATTGCAAAGGTATTTGATAAAGGAAAGACGATCCGCGAGTTAGCCGAAGAGAGGGGGCTTTTGCAGCAAAATGACGAAGGGGCACTTCTGGACGTGGTTGAAAAGGTAATAGAGAGTAATCCGGGTCCAGTTTCCGAATACAAAAGTGGCAAAGAGCAAGCTTTGCAGTTTCTTGTCGGTCAGGGCATGAAAGAGAGCAGGGGGAGGGCCAATCCTGCAAAGCTAAAGGAACTTATCGTGAGGGAACTCGCCTGAGCGAGTCAAAATATCCACATAAACATAGCGTTCTCGGTATGTTATTTGCCATGGCGTGCTGCTACAATGTTCCACATGAGTGATGTTATTGTCGGCGGGGAGAAGCTCGTTTCGACGAGTCGCGCCGCCGAGCTAAGTGGATACTCGAAAGACTACGTCGGACAGCTTTGCCGAGGAGGGAAGCTTGAGTGTCGCCGGATTTCTGGCCACTGGTACGTAGACGAGGCAAGTTTGCAGCAGTATAAACAGGGTGATCCCCAGGCACAAAAAGAGACTGAGAGGGCTAAGACAGCTTTCGGCATGAAGGTGGGAAATGTCCGGGACGATACCTTTACTTATGATGGGGTTGAGTACGTCGCTACTTCACGCGGGGCTGAACTGACTGGGTATGCCCAGGACTATGTGGGTCAGCTTGCAAGAAATGGCGAGATTAAAGCACGGAAAGTGGGCCGCCGATGGTTTGTCGGGAAGGAGTCTCTGGTAGAACACAAGAAGCACAACGACGGTTTACTCGCCTCTGTGCAGGCAAAGGCAAGCGGACTGAGCTCCAGCGCCCCAATAAAAGTAGAGCAGCCAGAGGAAGTTGAGGTAGAGGGGCATGACGAGGAGGTTGAGATTGAGATCCACAAGAACGTGGAGCCAGGTGATATAAACTTCAACGTTCGCTATATACCAGAAACCGACCGGCCACTTGTACCCAAGTTGCAAACGCGTATTTCAGCAAACAATGAATATGCTCCTGGTGATATAGATGCGGTGCCCACCGGACATGTGACAGTATCGGACTTGCAACTATCGAGGCCCCCAACAGCTGAAGTAAGCAAAATCGTTGATACGAGATACACAAACAAAGAAGATACTTCATCTCGGCAAGGTACAATGGGAACCGATATACGTAAGCCCGTGAACACATTTTTGCCCGCGACAGAGAAAAAAAGAGGCTATCCGTTTTGGTGGTTGGCTTTGGCTGTTCCACTGCTACTGGGAGCTGTTCTTCTATCCGTCGGCTACTTCCTAGGTGGAATTCCCACATTTTACAGCGCAGTGGAAGATGCATCATCCACTGCGCTGATACAGTCTCTCAACGACTCCTACGGCGACTTTCTTCCGGGGTTTGAGGTTGAGTATACTGCTAAGTAGTATACGGCTTATTATCCCGGGGTTTATTGGTGTTTTTTCTAATAGGCAGTAGAATATAGATACATCGCGTTTACGACCAGCAACAACTGTGAGTAAACTTTTGCACCTCGGTAACAAGACATATATAGCTTCGGTAGCAGCGGGAGAGGCTGTTGGGTATTCGCATGACTATCTTTCAAGGTTGTGTCGTAGCGCTTCGCTTGATTGTCGTCGGATAGGCCGAGTGTGGTACATAGAGAAGACCTCGTTGGATTCATTTGCAGAGCGCGAAAAGGGTTCTGCGGTCACCCGAAGTCGTCCAGACGACATCCCGGTACATAACAGTGTTTATTATGGTTATCTGGCAGAAAAGGACTCTGAATCTTCTCCTGTTTCAGTTACGTCTGATCCGTCGGTTGACGAAAGCAAAACCGAAGATACGCGACTGGATGTAGCAAGCCCCTCCGACCCATTTTTTGCAATATCCCAGCAGGGGTCATTAGACACTTCTTCGATACAGACGGTGCGGTCTTCGGGTGCTCACGAAATTGCTTTCAATGACAATGACTTCTCCGGGGGAGATAGTAGAAACAGACGAACTGTTCTAAGACCTCTGGTGGGCATGCTTAGCGTAATCATTTTTGCGACAGGCGGTTATGCAGCGGCACAGGTATATGAAACACCAATCCATGAATTAACTCGTCAGGTTTCGACAAGTGCCCAAACCGGCTTTGCTTATATTCTGGACAAGAGTGACCCCTCAGTGTTGCGCGCGACCGCACGAGGCCCTGGCTCAAAACACTTAGGAAGAATAAATACTGCTACGGACACTGTTACTGCTTCGGCACTCGAGCGCGCGCTGGGTATGGTGCACGACATATCGAATGAGATTGCCATGAATATCCAACGTGGAATGGCAGAACTCGTGACAGGGATACCGCGTGATATTCCTGGTCGCCTTGTACAGTATGGTGATTCGCCCGTGGCGTTGGTGGCGAGCACCTTGAGTTCACTTACGCAGAAGGCGCTTGAGGATAGTTCGAGTGTCATCTACGAGCCTATCACCGGGGTCAATGTTTTAGCAGTTGCTGAGGACAGTGGGAGAAACCAGGTGGTAGCGGCTGTGCCCGAGCCATCAATTATCGAACAGACGGTAATAAATCAGCCGGTGATCGAGCGAGTTGTCGAGAAGCAATTTACGGTCGTTGAGTCAGGAGTAACACTTGAGCAACTGCAGCAAACAGAAAATGAGCTACGGGCGCTATTTGGCGAATACGTTTCAAGCCAGCCAGTAAACCCCGTAGCGAACTTTCGCAGCATCGCCCTTACACAGCGCATAGACACACTTGATGGCACTGACATATCGAACGGAACATTTACCAGCGGGTCCATCACAAATTCAAGTGTTTCCGCGACAACTCTGTCTGCCTCAGGTGTGGCGACATTCAGCGGCGATATCGACGTAAGCGGCGGCACTCTTGAAGTACCTAACTCAACCTCTCTTCCCGGATCGTGTTCTGTTGGAGAGATCTATTTCGACTCCGATGCCGCTTCAGGACAGAGAATTTACGCCTGTGAAAGTGCCGATACCTGGGTGTTGCAGGGAGGTGTCGCTGCGGACTCACTTGATTTTTCGGACTTTCTGGATGCCATGACCGTGGATGCTACTACTTCATTTGATTTAGACACGAATGCAGCCGACCTGAACTTTGATTCAAACACATTCGTTATTGACTCGAGTGCAAACAGTATCGGCATCGGCACCACCATCCCCCCACATGTGTTGTCGGTGTTCCAGGACAACAATGCTGCAAGGACTGAAATAGGGATTGACAATCAAGACCAACGCCTGGTACTCGGAGCATTTTACGAATCGGGGGTAGCCCAGTATGGGAGTATACAGGCGACGAATGATGCGGAGAGTTCTGCAACGTCTTTGGCTCTTAACCCGGACGGCGGCAACGTCGGCATCGGGACGACGAATCCGCAAAGGGGACTTGACGTCAATGGTTCCATTAGAATAGCCAGTGGTTCAGTCCTAGAATTCGGAGCAACAGCAGTGAACAACTACATAGCAAGCACAGACGCTGATAACTATCTCGCCTTTGCTACAAACAATGGTGAGAGAATGCGTATAGATTCTTCCGGCAACGTCGGCATCGGGACGACGACGCCGGGGACCAAATTACACGTCGCGGGGCAGGCGCGTGTTGACGGTTCGCTTCTCTATAACGATGAAAACGGCCAGGACGGGACCAAGTGGGGGCTGTATGGCTGGGACGATCAGTTCGTATTCAGCAAGCGGAATGCGGATTTCTCGTTCAACAGCACCTATATGGTGATCAAGGACGGCGGCAACGTTGGTATTGGCGACACTTCGCCCGCAGCTCTTTTAACGGTGGGGGACGGCGACCTTTTTCAG
>CEQS01074299.1_pt1 | contig 21446 bp, 17 predicted proteins | sample 530981 | NCBI WGS metagenome assembly CEQS01 (sample SAMEA2621176, study PRJEB7988) | marine metagenome | biome: marine biome (ENVO:00000447); feature: mesopelagic zone (ENVO:00000213); material: "saline water (ENVO:00002010), including plankton (ENVO:xxxxxxxx)" | depth 800 m
TATCAAATACTTTATACCACCAATAGTGTACATAGCCTGGTTTATTTGCATCCAACTTTACTGTGGTTCCTTTACAAAGGATGGTGTCTCCAGTCCAATCGATGTGTGGCTGTGAGATTTCAATGACTTCCTTTTTACCCACATTAAAACACCCCTGGTTATTGGTAACGGTCACCAAATAATCGCCACCTTCTACAACAATAATTTGGCGGGTAGAATCTCCGGTAGACCAAGCATAACTGACATAATTCCCCAGAGGATCTGCGTCGAGTGTATCACGGAAGAAACGTCTGTTGGCTTCACAATATTTAGTTTGTGCAAACACAACAATAGGTAGTGGAATTTCTTTCACTTCTACGTCATCTGTATTTGTACAGCCGTTAATATCAGTAATTCTTACCCTAATTTTAGCAGAAGTATCCTTTACGAGAATTATTTGGCCCGTTGTAGGTAAAACCACAGGTACCCCACTCTTCATGTCAAACCATTCGTATTTGACAAACCCGGCACCAGCGTTAATTAACAAATTGAATTTATCACCTGCGCAAAACGAAGTATCTGGCCCAAGGCTTACGGAAGGTAAGAAATTAGCATTGATAGAAATAGTATCATTCCCTTTACAGCCATTGCTATCAGTAACAATTACAGAGTACACTCCCTGTAGGGTAACATTAACTTTTCGTGCCAGTGTTGAGTCACCCTGCGGACCATGAGACCATTTATAATAGTTATAACCAGGCCCTGCATCTAAGGTGTCGTTTACAGGTGTTCCCGCACAAAATTCTTTATCGGGTCCAAGGTTAGGAATTGGAAGTAAGAATTTAGCAATTACTTTGGTGTCAGCACCTTTACAGCCATTTTTGTCAACAACTCCAACACTGTATGAGCCAGGAGTAGATACCTTTAAGGTTTGGGTAGTGTCTGTCGTACTCCACAAATAGGTTTGGTAATTTGCACCCGCATCAAGTGTAATCGTGTCACCAGCACAAAAACCGGTATCCGGACCAAGGTTGATTACAGGTAATGTATCGTGCATTATGGCTACACTATCGGTGTTCCTACACGTCGTGTTTTTGTCCACCAAGGTTACCCGGTAAGTAGTGTCATTCTTTACCCACATAGTATCCTGAACTCCCAGATTCACACCATCCCAAATTTTGGTATAATTCGTATCAGAGTTTACCGAAATTAAGATACTATCGTTTAGACAAATGGTAGTGTCTAAGGTGATATTAACCGATGGAAGAGTATCTATTCCTACTTTCAACGAATCCTGATTTAGGCAAGTATTGGTATCTCTCAGAACCAGGGTATTGGTGCTGGCTGCCTTAACGATTAGAGTATCATACCCCTTCACAAATGGACCGCCATTCCAACTGTATTCCATGTTGGTATCAGTAACATAATTATGTAGAAAAACTGAGTCAAGGTTGCAAATGTTGGTGTCACCAGGGAATCCATTCCTTAAAATGTTGACAACGGGCAAGGTATCGTTGGATAGATTAAAAATGTCTGAACTACTGCAGCCATTGGAATCTATGACAATTACGTTATACGTCTGAGGCGAACTCACTTTTACAGCTTCGGTGGTATCGCCCGTAGACCAAACTATGGAACGATATCCGGAACTAACCTTTAGTGTTATCGTGTCAAACTGGCAAATTGAGGTGTCTTTGCCGAGATCCACGATCGGAATGGTATCCCATATAACGTTTACGGTGTCGTAAGCGGGGCAGTTATTGGTATCACGGCCATAATAATGATACGCCCCGTTGGTATCGGCAGAAACCGAAGCGTTGATTATCGTATCTACATGAATTATCCATTGGTGGTAGTTAAATCCGAAAGGACCATTGAAAGAGAAAATGGTACCTGCGCATACAGAGGTATCATTAGCAATGTTCACTACTGGAAGGCTAACCTTGGTAACCTTACGACTTTGAGTCAATTTACAACCCGTACTATCGGTAATGGTAAGTTGAACCACTTCTGTTGTGTCCGTTTGGTAAGATGTCCCTGTAGAAGCGTCGTGCCACAGATATTGGTATGCAGGTTTGGTAACATCCGGTTTAACAGTTACGGTATCACCTGCACAAACTGTAGTATCGTTTCCTAAATCGAATACGGGAATTGTATGTACATACAAATTAAAAGTATCGGTATAAGAACAACCATTTGAATCAGTTCTTTGGCCCCAGTATTGAGTGTCCGCAAACCTTATGGAATCTCGTTGTCCTGTTTTTGTGCTTTTCCATAAATATTTATAGAGACCTGCGCCTGCATCCAGAACTTTTACGGAATCAGAGCAGATGGTGTCGGTGGTTCCAAGTGAAAAAGTAGGTAATGTATCAATTTTAGCATAAGCGGAATCAATCGCGGTACAACTGTATCGATCCGTGACGGTCACGTTATAATAAGCAGAGCTTGAAGGAGAAACTTTAATACTGTCGTTTGTACTGGAATTTGACCAGGAATAAGAATATGCCTGAGACCCCCTGGTAACATTAACGGTAAGGTTAGCTGTATCGTTTAGGCAAACCGTATCATTTACCATAGATATGTTCATACATAACGAAACTTTAATAACTGCCGGAAGGGTCATTGTACAGGCCGTATCGTTCCATTTACCTGAATCGGCTCCAGTAACAAATAGTTGAACACAATCATCACCTGCACCTACACCATTTGGACGGCCTGTTTTCCAGTTCGAAAAGGTAGAATCGGTCCCATCTGTCCAGACGAAATGACCTTCAGTAGTTTTATCATTGAACCCAATCCAAACACTTCCTGTGATGCCCTTGTTCGCAGCCCACTTTGTAATGCTGTCATTTTCGGCCTGGGAATGAATGGAAGTTAAATGTGCGCCCAGGTTATTGGCCCAGTTTTCAGCACTGTCTGCCGTTACCGCATTAGGTAACAGGTAATATAAGTCACAGCTATCACTACCACAGCCCAAAAATGTAGCCGTCGGAGTAAATGCAGTTGAAATACTGGTAAGATTACAGGTGCTGGTAGCTTTTTTGCATTGGGCACTTGCCGAAATGGAAAAAATTAACGGCAATAAAAGTGCGAACAACCCTTTACCATGAAGGTATCTAAGAGGTCTGTTTAAATCAAAAGATTTAGGTATTTTCTTGTTCATCCCTGCCAATCCGCTGCGCCCAAAAATACTAAACATAATCACAATTCCAATCTGCATTTTCCAATGCCGGGTTTCTTAATTTTGAATAAATTTTAAAAAGATTATTCAATGAGTTTCAAAATATTCCATAACCCTAGATGCAGTAAGAGCAGAGAGACACTAAAGACTTTAACCTCTGCAGGAATTAACCCCGAAATTATCGATTATTTGACCAACCCTCCAACAGAAACTGAATTGAAAGACATTATTCATAAACTAGGAATTAAGCCTTACGAGTTAGTTAGAAAAGGAGAAGCCATTTATAAGGAAAACTACAAGGGAAAAGAGCTAAATGATGATCAATGGATACAAGCTATGACCTCAAATCCAAAGCTAATAGAGCGCCCAATTGTCACTAAAGGAGACCAGGCAATAATTGGAAGGCCACCCGAATTGGTTAAAACATTGATGTAAACAATGTTTATCTTATTCGGTATCTCCAGTGTCCGTTTTAGGGTTGTAAGTAAAGGTTTCGATGAGTTGCATAGTTACCCAATAAGGTAAAAAGCATGCTAGAAATATCAAAGTGAAAAATGCTCCGCCAACAACCACTAAAAAAAAGAGTACCGCTAAAATCTCCATCAACAATAAATTTAAGCGCCAAATTTAGGATAAAACATTTTAGAACAATGGCTTTTTTGCAATTTGCCCTTAACGTAATTTTGTACTTCAAATATTGAAGAAAAGTCAACTTGATAACAGATGAGCTATAGAATTGAGCACGATACAATGGGTGAAGTGCAAGTCCCGGCAGAGAAATATTGGGGTGCCCAGACAGAAAGATCCAGAAACAATTTTAAAATAGGTGATTACAAACAGCAAATGCCGCTTGAGGTGGTTTATGGTTTTGCTCACCTAAAGAAGGCTGCTGCACATGCCAATTGTGAATTGGGTGTATTGCCTCAGGAAAAAAGAGACGCTATTTCTAAAGTATGTGATGAAATATTGGATGGAAAGCTCGATGACCAATTCCCTTTGGTGATCTGGCAGACTGGCTCTGGTACACAGTCCAACATGAATGTTAATGAGGTAATTTCAAATCGCTCTCATGTCCTATTGGGAAATGAGCTAGGTTCTGGAGAACCTTTGATTCACCCGAATGACGATGTCAATAAATCACAGTCATCAAATGATACATTTCCAACCGGGATGCACATTGCATGCTACAAGTTAATCGTGGAGACTACAATTCCCGGGGTAGAAAAATTAAGAGATACCCTAAAAGCAAAGAGTGAAGCATTTATGGGTGTCGTGAAAATTGGCAGAACGCATTTGATGGACGCCACCCCACTTACTTTGGGACAGGAATTTTCTGGTTACGTATCGCAATTAGACCATGGCCTTAGGGCATTGAGAAACTCATTGGCCCATCTTTCTGAATTAGCACTTGGAGGTACTGCCGTTGGCACAGGGATTAATACACCGGAAGGATATGCTCCTTTGGTGGCAAAAAAAATTGCTGAGTTTTCAGGATTGCCATTCGTTTCTGCAGAAAACAAATTTGAAGCTCTGGCCGCCCACGATGCAATTGTAGAATCGCACGGTGCGTTGAAACAATTGGCAGTTTCTTTAATGAAAATTGCTAATGATATTCGTTTATTGGCCTCTGGCCCAAGAAGTGGAATAGGTGAGATTATTATACCGGCAAATGAGCCAGGGTCTTCTATTATGCCAGGTAAGGTTAATCCAACCCAGGCCGAGGCAATGACCATGGTTTGCGCTCAGGTAATTGGAAACGATGTAGCCATAAGTGTTGGTGGAATGAACGGCCATTACGAGCTCAACGTATTTAAACCGGTAATGGCACATAATTTACTAACCAGTGCCAGATTAATCGGAGATGTTTGTGTTTCCCTCAACGACAACTGCGCCATTGGAATTGAGCCCAATTACCCAATTCTTAAGAGAAACCTGGATAATTCGCTGATGTTGGTTACGGCATTAAACACAAAAATTGGTTACGAAAAGGCGGCTAAAATTGCCAAGACGGCATACAACAATGGAACAACCTTGAAGGAAGAAGCCATTAATTTGGGATACCTTACTGCTGAAGAATTTGATCTTTGGGTTGACCCTTCCAAAATGATTGGGAATTTGCCCGGTTAATTCTCTAATCGATTAAGGTTCTTAACAAGAGCCTTAATTTTTTGTTCATCATTCTTGTTGCAAATAAGTAGGGTGTTTTCGGTGTCTACTACAATGAGGTCACCTAATCCTTGAACTACAATTTTTTTGTTTGGGCTTGACTTTATAATGGAATTATTGGTTTCACTTAGAAAGTGGTTTGATCCCAAAGTTGCATTTCCATTATCATCTTTATCAAGTTTGTCATAGAGTGAGCCCCATGTTCCTAAGTCCGACCATCCAAAATCACAAAGCATGACATCGATATTATCAGAACGCTCCATAACTCCATAATCAATTGAAATGTTTTCGCAATTAGGGAAGTTATTTTCAATAAATTCATTTTCGTTTTTAGTGTTGAAATAGGTTTTCCCTTCTTCAAAAATGGAGGCCATGTCAGGTAAGTGCATTTCGAAAGAGTTTACGATTGACTTAACACTCCATAAAAAGATACCCGAATTCCAAACAAAATTTCCCTGGGCAAGATATTCTTCCGCCTTTTCAATGGATGGTTTTTCTCTAAACTGGCTCACAGGTTTTATTATAGTTGATGGATCACTGCCCTGGTATTCAATGTAACCATATCCGGTATCGGGGCGTGAGGGTTTAATACCCAGAGTAAGAATTCGGCCCGACTCAACGTGCTTAAGTCCTTGTTCAATTCTTTCGGCAAATTCTTTAATGTCTGTTATCAAATGATCACTGGGCGCAACAACTATGTTGGCATTTTGGTTCAATTCTAGGATCTTATAGCTGGCATAAGCTATGCACGGTGCAGTATTTCGCATTACGGGCTCACAGAGTATTTGTGAATCATCCAATTCGGGTAAATGTTCATTTACCAAAGTCTTGTAATTCTTGTTGGTAACGATGAAAATGTTGCTGGTTGGAATAAAGTCATTAAATCGTTCAAAAGTCTGTCGGATTAGACTTTTTCCAGTTCCCAGAATATCTAAAAACTGTTTGGGGTTTTCTTCTCTGCTCCAGGGCCAAAACCGACTGCCAATACCGCCGGCCATAATTATGCAATAGTTGTTATTCATAATGAATTTTTCGATGTCAAATTAAGGGATTTCCAGAGGAATAACCTCGGCATTTTTATGCACCAGGTATTGTTTACCAGTATTTAATTCCTTGCAAACAAAACGGGTCCTTCTCAATTGCCCTTTCTTAAAATGCTTTTTCCCAATTCGAAATATCGAGTTAGGGTTCAATGATTTTAGCAATGGTTTGTTAACGTTTATCGGGTCATCATGCAACCGCAGCGCTTCATATAACCTGGGATCGGAAAAAGTACTGGCTTTTGGATTTGTAAGATACTTTTTCAACGAAGGGATGAGGTCACTGGGAAATGTACCCAGGCTTAATTCTTCCTGAAGTAAAAGTGCAAATGCGGTCTTCCATTCTTTTCCATGAGGAGAGACGCTTCCCTTATGAAGTTCAAATATTTGAAGATGAGCGTACTCATGGAGAAAAGTAATTAAAAATGCAAAAGGGTTTAGGGTGCCATTAACCGTTATTGTATGATGTTTAACATCGCCTTGAGGTGGACGATAATCACCAAACTTTGATTTTCTATGCCGTGTAATTTTCAGTAGCAGATTTTTCTTATTGATTAAGGCATGTATTCTTTCTGCTGTACCTTCAGGCAAATGGCGTTGAAGCTCGCTGATTGGGTCACTCATTTTCTAATTTTATACCTGGTTTTTTTCTGCTTTTGCTGTTTCCCAAAGGTTGGGCAATCGCAATCTTTTTTAGTTCCCTTGCAACTTTGAATGGTAAGTGTGAAGGTGGAGAGAACAAAAATGAGTAATAAAGTTCGGGAAATATTCAATTTCATTGCCTGCAAAATTAGCTGAAACTATTCAAGTATTAGATTTGTGGTTCAAGAATGAAGATTTTATATCATATTGGCCATTATGCGCTTTTTCTTAAGAAAAGTTTTGAAAAACCGGAAAGAAGATCAGTATACTGGAAGTTGTTCATTGATGAAATCGTCAAACTTGGTATTGGCTCTATAGGAATTATCATCATTATTAGTGGCTTCATGGGAATGGTAATTACCATTCAAACGGCATCGCAAATCGATGGTAATTTCATTCCGGATTACCTGGTGGGATGGACAACAAGACAATCCGTCATTTTGGAATTTTCTACAACCATGCTGGCTTTAATTTTAGCGGGAAAAATTGGTTCTAATGTTGCCTCTGAGATTGGCACCATGCGAGTTACCGAACAGATTGATGCGTTGGAAATAATGGGAATTAATTCGGCGGGTTATTTGGTTATTCCTAAGATTTATGCCTTCATGATCATCATGCCTTTTTTGGTTGTAATTAGCATGTTTACCGGAATCTACTTCGGATATCTGATATGTGAACTGACAGGCATTATATCACCAAGTCAATACCTATTTGGCCTTCAATATGATTTTAGACCTTTTGACGTGAGTTACGCCTTTATCAAAAGCATTGTTTTTGCCTTTGTTATTTCATCGGTGTCATCCTACCATGGATACTTTGTTGGTGGAGGAGCGTTGGAAGTTGGAAAAGCCAGTACTCGGGCTGTGGTATACAGTAGTATTGTGGTTTTGGTAATGAATTATTTAATAACCCAAATGTTGCTTATATGATCGAGGTAAAAGGATTGTCAAAGTCATTTGGAGACAATCACGTTTTGAAAAATGTGAACTTATTATTTGAACAAGGGGTTCCAAATCTAATAATAGGGGCATCTGGTTCAGGAAAAACAACCTTGGTAAAGTGCATCGTAGGACTTCATGAGCCTGATGTTGGAACCATTTCTTACGATGGACGAATTTTCAATCAAATGAATAATTCTGAACGTAAGAGCATAAGAAAGGAAATTGGATTTTTGTTTCAGGGCAGTGCTTTATTTGACTCGATGTCAGTAGAGGAAAACGTGATGTTTCCACTGCGAATGTTTTCTCACTCGACTTTGAAGGAAATGAAGTCCAGGGTTGAGTATTGCTTAGAAAGAGTTGATTTAGCAGGAACCAATTCCTTGATGCCAAGTGAATTGAGTGGAGGAATGAAAAAACGGGTTGGAATTGCACGTGCAATTTCATTCAACCCGAAGTATCTATTTTGCGATGAGCCAAATTCGGGCTTAGATCCGCATACGGCTTTAACCATAGACCGACTTATTGATGATATTACCCGGGAATCAGGTATTACAACCATTGTAATTACTCATGACATGAATTCCGTACTTGAAATTGGAGAACGATTGTCATTCATATATCAGGGAGATCTTCTTTGGAAGGGATCGAATAAGGAAATCTTAAGGACCGACTGTACTGAACTGACCGACTTTATTTATGCCTCTGAATATATGAAAGAGGTCAGGCGCCACCTGATTAGCGAATAATATTCCTTTCGACAGTAATTGCGACAATCTAATTTACCACTCGGTTTTCTTCCTTGGTTTTCGCAAGAATGGTTTGGCTGGACTTCGAAATAGTGAAAAAAAAAGGAGCTCCACATTGGAGCTCCTTTTTTTAAGTGTTTACTAGATTATAATTATTACTCAACAATTATTTTGTAAGACTCGGTTTTCTCTCCATTGCTAATGCTCAAGAAATAGACACCATTGTCAGACAATTGAACTGTGTTCAGGTAGTTGCCATTGATAGAAACAACTTCATCATAAACAACCTGACCTAACATGTTCTTAACTTCAAATGTGTAATCACCAGCATCCGTATTAACCATAGAAACTTTAAAAGTTCCATTGTTAGGATTCGGGAAAACTCTTAGTTCATAGTTTTCACCAAAAGTTTCAAATCCAACAGTGTTATCAATGGTATAAGCTTTATTAGCAACACACGCGTTGTCATCTTGAACTTTCAAATTATAAACGCCTTGAGTTCTTTGATTGTCATAAGCAGAGTTTCCTGGGTTTCCACCGATTATGAAATCATTGTTAGACTCAACTGTACAAGGATCACCACTACTGTTTGTCCAGGTATGTAGATATCCGGCAGAAGAAGTACCACCTTCAACGTAAGGTGAAATTGTTACGGTACCTTTATCTGTATCCTTAGTGACTTTCGTATCAGTTGAACCAGTACCTTCAGCATTTACCTTAAGTACATTAGGCTCATTTACAGTATACGTTTCAGTGAAAGTACAGTTATTAGCATCAGTAACGGTAACCGTTACCGGACCACCGGCTAAACCAGTTACAGTACTACCTGAACTACCATCAGGCCAACTAATCGTTAATGTACCAGTTCCGCCAACAGGAGTAATTACAACTGACCCGTCTTTATCACCGTTACAAGTTACATGAGTAACTGTATTTGAACTTACAGATACAGCAGCTGTTGGACCGGTAATGTCATAAGTTTTAGTTTGCAGACATGGAGGAACTCCTTTGTCAGCTATCTGAACCGTATATTTTCCAGACTCAACACCAGCAAGAAGTGAATCTGCGCTAGTTGCACCAGCACCGACCTTCACTGTATCTCCCTTAGAATCGAACCAGGTAATAGTATAACCAGGGCCTGCAGCACCAGCAGTTAAGTTAAACTGTACTTCACCTTCACCTTTTCCTGCACAAACAACATTTTTGGTGCTTTCATTTTTCAACACTGGAGCACCAGCATCAGAAACTGTAGCAGCAGATACTTGAGCACATCCATTTCCATCAGTAATAGTTACTTGATAAATTCCTGAAGGAAGATTTGAGATTGTTTTACTTGTAGGTGTTCCTGCTGCACTCCAAGCGTATCGATATGATCCTGAACCATTAGTTGGATCAACGGCAGTTGCAGTACCATCAGACGCACCACAAGAAGTGGTTGCAGTAGCAGTAGCCGAACCATTTAGGGCAGGACAAACATTTGGAGTTACATTCAATCGAACAAATTGTTTGTTAGTACTGTAGCCCCAGTTACCCCATGAGCCACCTTGCTCTTGTCTTAGGAAGTTATGAGATTGCATCCCATCTCTTCCTTCCAGACTTACGAAGATAGTATCCGTTCCAAAAAACTGATCAGCAACAAAAGTTGCAATTAATCCACCGGAATTAACCGTGTCCATTACACCTGTAGCATTTCTTTCAACTTTCAATGAAATCCAGCTACCGGTGGTTCCAATTTGAGAGTAAAGATCTTTAATTGGAATTTTCTTAGAGGAGAATAATGGCGTATTAACAATAGTTTGAACTCCATTACTACCTAATCCATTTGTTCTATATACGTGGCACTGAACAGACCCAGCTTTGTTTGTTCTACGAGCGTTAGCTTCATCCATATAGAAACTTACAGAAGTAATGGTGTCAATCTCTACTGTTTCATAATACGTACCAACTTCATATTGTTGTACAACACTTGGGTTGTAATAAACTACAGATGCAGATCCTGGATTTGCACGATCCCTGGCGTAAACTGAATCCGTAACGTCTACAATATGATGCAAGGTGTCATTAGCAGTTCGAACCAAAATACTATCTGAAGTACAGAAAAGCTTAGCGTCATAACTACCCATTCCTCCGGAAAACTTAAATGAAGATTTGGTAACTGTAATATCATTTGAATCAACAGAACAAACCGGTAGGTTTTTTGGAGTTGATTTGGCCGTTTCTTTAAATCCACCAGGGCCATCCAATTCAAGGTTTAACCTAACGTTTTGTTGAGCGGCTGAACCTGAATTTTGATATTTGCCAGCGAAACCAAATTCCATTTTGTTAGCCTGCTTCATAGGGATTCTACTATAGATATCACTATAATTCAAATATGTAGTATCAGTATACATGGCGCCAAAAGATTCAACCATGTCGATGTCATTGTATTCTCCTTCCTGGATTTTAATGTCATCAACTTGCCAGAAATAGTGAGAAGCACCTGCCCAATGAATTCTAATTTTTGGACTTGAAGCACCACCAATTACACAACCAAGGCTAATTCTTTCCTTGTATGCATAACCTTCTGGCTCAGAAGGCCCTTTAAAATGATCCGATGAGGTAGTATTAACCGGTACACCGTGATCAACTCTTACTGTATCCCAGGTAGTTCCGTTTTTAGATGCCAAAATATACATTTCAACATTAGAGAAAGGTCTCCAGTAGTGCTCAAATGTCATTGAAACCGACGTAACTCCAACCAAAGATGGAAGCGGAATTTCTACATAGGCATCAACCGTTGAGAAGCCCGCACTTGAGCCAGGGTTCATCAAATCCGAATCCAGGATCATAAATCCATTGGAACCAGTTGTTGACCTAATTGCCGCAGTACCTCTAGCATATTGCCCCTGTGACATTTTATCAGTCCAGGCCCAACCACCAGAATGCGATGAATTAGTTTTTACAGTCCAACCCGATGGGATTTTACCACTACCAAAATCTTCATTAACAAAGAACCGTCCGGGAGCAGCTAAGGCTCCTTTGTCAGCTTTCTTCTTCTTTCCCGTCGTCACATCAACAGGAGCCTCTTCATACACATACTCTTCTTGAATATTATTAACTCCCGAACCAATTTGACTTTGCCCAAAAGCAGTAATACCGGCGAAAAGTACAGTACCTACTAGTAAACTTACTTTTTTCATATATCCACTTGTTATTTAAAAATTATTTTTCGCAAAAACCGCAAATGTAACCCAATTATCCTATAAATAAACCGCTTATACGCATTTGCAATATCAAAAACATTACAAATCGGAAATTTAGGGGTTGGGTGATAATGTGAATTCCTTTAAGAGAGAAGCCCATTATTATGACGTTAAGCGGTTACTTTTTGCATTTGACTCACCACTTAATAACTGTAACTTACACGAAATCAAAAGTTTATAATCACTCATGTCTGTTCTTGTTGTCGGATTGCTTAAATGAGTCCGGTTGATGTACCGTCACTACTAATTTATTAAACGGATGCCAAATAGAATTTATTGACTAATAATTTTCTTGGTTACATTATGATTAGCATGCTTCATGCTTAGAAAATAGATTCCTTGTTCGAGTTGTAAGGAAACAGAATAGTTAGTTTCATTAATTTCCTGCATTGATCTGACCACTTGTCCAAGGTTGTCCCGTATTACAATTGTAAAATGTTCTTTTCCGGGGTTAGTGACAGAAATTCTAAATGCCCCTCGATTGGGGTTTGGAAATACATTCAATGATAGCTCAGTGTTTTGCCCTTCAATAATTGAAGTATTTAGCGTATCGATGGCGTAACACTTGCTTGCAGTACATCCGTTATCATCTTGTACCGTCACGCAGTAAACACCATTATTTTCCTGACCTAAGCCCATTCCTTCTCCGATTTTTACTTCACCGGTTCTGGAACCGGTAATCCTGAGAGGGTCTCCGCTTGAATTGGTCCATGTGAACAAGTATCCAGCGCTTGCACTTCCACCAGTTGCTTTGGGAACAATAGTTACGACTCGTGGACTGCTGTTGTAATGAAAATTGCCCTGAGCTAAAACTAACTTAGGGGGCTGGGTAACCTCAATACTATCAATAATTGAACAACCATTAGCATCGGTAATTGTAACTTGTCTGATTCCGGCTGTTAGACTGTCAATGCTTTTCCCAGTTCTTCCACTGGGCCACTGTACCGAAATTGGTGAAGTACCACCTTTGGGTACAATTGTAATTGAACCCGTTGTGTCCCCGAAGCAAGCTACGTGGTTTACGTGCCTATTATCAATTCCCAACGTTTTGGCAGGGCCCAATATTTCATATGTTCGGGTTACCATACAGGGAGGGGTGGACTTGTCTGTTACTTCCACCTTATATTTTCCCGGTTCCATACCGTTTAGGCAAGAATCGACTTGTGTAACTTTCCCACCTGCGCTAATTTGCGAGCCGTTTGAATTGTACCAACTAAAGGTATATCCCGGGCCGGAAGAACCCGAACCCAAATTGAAACATATTTTACCCTGCGCCATACCGAAACAGGTAACATTGGTTATTATCGCATTACTAATAACCGGAGCTCCTGTATCTCTTATAGTTATAGAAACTTCCTGCCTGCAACCACTGGTGTCGGTAATGGATAATTCATATATGCCTGCTGCCAGGTTTGAAATTGACTTCGAAGTTGGAGAACCAGTAGTATTCCATACATATCTATAGGGGCCTGAGCCATTGGTTGGGTCAATGGCCGTTGCAGTTCCTGTATTTGATCTGCATGCTGAAGTATTTGTTGAAATGGCGGACCCGTTTAAAAGCGGGCAATTCGTTGGTTTTACATTAAGCCTAATGTATAAAGATCTACCGTAGTTGCTCCAGTTACCCCATTTTGTTAATTGTCTTTGTCGAAGTAGGGTAGGAGAATAATTATGAATTGCTTTGGGAGTTGTGGTATAGAATGTGTCGGTTCCTAAAACCTGATCAACATACAGGCTTACTAAATAGGCACCGGTACTAAGTGTGTCAGATACTTTTGCGGTATCATTTCTCGCCACCTTTATCGTGATCCAATTGCCATTAGGCCCTATACTTGAATATAAATCTCCAAGTTGGATTTTCTTAGACGAAAAAATTGGCGTTTGCGGTTTCTGTACAACATTACCGGTTGAATCAACTTTGATTCGATAAATGTTGCATTGAATATTGGCTTTTTTATCCGTTCTTCTTGCATTGGCTTTATCAATAAATACACTTACCGAAGAAAGGGTGTCGTCCATGGTTAGTTCGAAAATGGTCCCATACTCAAATTCAGATATTACAGAAGGGTTATAATAAGTAGCCAATTCAATCCTTGGGGTTCCGTTATCACGAGAAAAAGTTGTATCGGATACCTCCAGATTCATGGTTATTGTATCTTCTGTAGATCTAACCAGAACGCAATCCGATGTGCAATACATCTTAGCTTGGTAAAGCCCGGTGCCACCTGATAATGAGTAGTTGGATCTTATGGTAGAGTTGGAATCGGCAGCACCAATTGGCAGATTTGTTCTTGAGGAAATACCTGCGTCTCTGAAACCACCAGGGCCCAACAACTCAAGGTTTACCTGAGCATTGGGTTGAATTGTTGTACCCCCATTGAAGTATTTTAATGAAAACCCGGTTTTCATGTGATAAGCATGTCTCATCGGGACTAGACTGTAGGATTGAAAATAGCTAAATTCCGGAGAATTTGATACCGCCATCTGACTGGGGCGAATAATGTTTTGACTGTTCGAGAGAAGTGGGAAGAGGGCAACTAAAAGTATGAGTAATCTGCGCATGGCTAATCAAAGTAAAATAATGAAACGTGATAATCATTGTAAGTTTCTACCTCACACCATCATCTCATCATTTTCCGCGCCTCAAAATCAGTTTGAAGCAGAAACTCTAGAGACACTGACAGAAAGTTTTTATTTAAGTTGGGTTAATCCGTCCTTTAGACGAATAATGCGCTGGGCACGACCAGCAATATCCTCTTCGTGAGTTACCATAACTATAGTATTACCTGCATCATTAATCTCATCAAACAGATCCATGATTTCATGGGAGGTTTTTGAATCCAAATTACCTGTAGGTTCATCGGCAAGAATTAAACTGGGGTTATTTACCAATGCCCTGGCTATGGCAACCCGTTGTCGTTGTCCACCCGATAGTTCATTGGGTTGATGGTTTATGCGGTCGGCCAAGCCAACCGTGTTCAATACTTCTTCCGCTTTTTTCTGCCTTTCCTGCTTGGGAATGCCGGCGTATATCAAAGGTAGTGCTACGTTATCGAGTGCCGTATACCTTGGAAGCAAATTAAAAGTCTGGAAAACAAATCCAATTTCCTTGTTTCTGATTTCTGCCAGTTGGTCATCGATCAATTGGCTAACCTTTTGCTTGTTCAGCCAATATTCTCCAGCTGTTGGCGTATCCAAACAACCCAGGATATTCATGAGAGTAGATTTTCCTGAACCTGAGGTTCCCATCAGGGCAACGTATTCACCTTTATCAATTGAAATGGTAATGCCCTTTAGTGCCTCAACCGTTTCTTTTCCTACCCTAAAATGCCTCTTTAAGCCAACTGTTTCAATTATGGTATCCACGGTTCAAAAGTAGGTTTATAGACTAAAACGAAAATTAAAAAAGGACTGACGGTTGTTCGGCTATTTTTGCGCGAATTAAACCGGGATAATTGAAATTGGAATCAAATCCAGATTCTTAGCTGAAATGAATTGGAACATTGACACCCCTTCGAAGCAGTTTTCAACACTAGCAGTATTGGCTATTGTGTGGGGCTCGTCATTTATTTTAATGAAACGTGGTCTTGAGTTTTATTCTTCCATCCAGGTAGCTGAGTATCGATTATTTGTAGCAGGTATAAGCCTGCTGCCAATAGCACTGCGTCATTTGAATAAATTTCCTAAAAAAAGGAAGCAACAACTTGGAATCTTGTTTGTTGCCCTTTTCGGAAATTTTTTTCCAGCATTTTTATTTGCAGAGGCTCAAACTAAGTTACCTAGTGGTGTTACAGGGATGCTGAACAGTCTTGTTCCTTTATTTGCACTGATTATCGGGTTGATTGTTTTTAGAACGAAATCAGGAATTAATCAATTTTTGGGTGTCGCCCTTGGTTTAGTTGGTGCAATTACATTAATCTATTTTACTTCCAATGGCGAACTGGGAAACATTCCATTCTCCTATTCCCTTATGGTTGTCTCGGCAACCGTATGTTATGCTATAAGTGTAAATACCATTAAGGCCTGGTTGCACGAAGTCCCCTCCGTATTGATAACTGCTTTTGCCTTTGTTTTTCTTGGGCCATTTGTTACTGTTGGTTTGTTTGTTGAAGATTTTTGGAGCTTGCCATTTTCTTCTACTGCACATATGGGTGCACTTGGGTACCTGACCATTTTGGGCGTGGTTGGAACGGGAGCGGCCGTGCTTTTGTTCAATCAATTAATCAAGTTTACGAGTGCTCTCTTCGCTTCATCGGTTACCTATTTAATACCTATTGTAGCATTAGCCTGGGGGATATTGGATGGTGAGTCCATTTCCCTTTTTCAACTTGCTGGTTTGCTGTTGATACTTGGAGGAGTTTATCTGGTAAGCGTTAGAAAGACAAGTTGAAACCGCGATATCATGGTTATTGTTACCATATTTGAATAGGGTTAAAAACCCGCTTGTTTCAATTAAAAAAAGAATTACTTTTGCCGTCCGAATTTTTTCGGGTGATAAATAATTAAAATTTAACGATGTACGCAATTGTAGAGATAGCAGGGCAACAATTTAAAGTCCAAAAAGATCAGCAGTTATTCGTTCACCGTCTGGATGCTAAAGAAGGAGACAAAATGTCTTTTGATAAAGTTATGCTTACAGATGATAACGGAAAAGTAACTGTTGGCGCCCCGGTTATAGAAGGTGTGGCAGTAAATGCCAAAGTAGTAAAGCACCTTAAAGGAGATAAAGTTCTTGTCTTTAAAAAGAAAAGAAGGAAAGGATACCAAAAAAGCAACGGTCACCGTCAATACTTTACTGAGCTTTTGGTAGAAGGCATTGGTGCAGCTAAGAAAAAAGCAGCAGCTCCTAAGAAGGAAGCCAAAGTTGAGAAAGCTCCTGCAACTGAAGCTAAAAAAGCAGCAGTGAAGAAAGCAGCTCCTAAAAAAGCGGCAGCCAAGCCTGCAGCTAGTACCTCTACTAAAGCTACAGGGGGCACACAGAAAAAGACAGCGGCTCCTAAAGCTGAAGCAAAGAAGAAGGCAGCTCCTAAGAAGGCAGCAGCCAAGAAGAAGGACGAAACTAAGAAAGAAGATTAATCAGCTGTTAGCAGCTTAATAATATTAACTCATGGCTCATAAGAAAGGTGTAGGTAGCTCGAAAAACGGTCGCGAATCGGAAAGTAAACGACTCGGAGTAAAACTAAGTGGTGGTCAACTTGCCAAAGCAGGTAACATCATTATCCGTCAGAGAGGAACTAAATATAAAGTAGGTAGAAATGTAGGTCTTGGAAAAGATCACACCATTTTTGCACTTATAGATGGAAAAGTTGTTTTCCAGAAAAAACAAGACAATAGATCGTACGTTTCGGTTGATCCTGTTCAGGGATAGGCTGGCTACGTCATAAAATGGATTAGAATCCCTCCTTGGCTCGGCCTAGGCGGGATTTTTTTTGATCGATAAACAGGTAGAAAAGATTCCAATTAATAAAATTGCATCATGCTTTTGATTTCAAACATTAGAGAAAACCACGAAGAAATTGTTCAACGAATGAAGTTGAGAAACGTAGACGTTGAGCATGTAGTAGAAAAGATACTTGCCGTTGACAAAAGAAAGCGGGAAGTACAAAAACGTTATGAGGATAATCAGCATGCCATCCACATAAGTTCAAAAGAAATTGGTGATTTATTTAAGGCTGGTAACAAGGAAGAAGGAAATGCACTAAGAGAAAAAGCAGGATCACTGAAGGAAGACAACAAGCTGCTTCACGAAGAAGTAAACCGTCTGGATGAAGAGTTGTTGGAACTAATGTATCAGATTCCAAATGTTCCTCACGAATCTATCGCTCCGGGTAAAGACGATTCCGATAATGTGGAGATTAGTAAATGGGGAGAAAAACCAAACCTCAGCCAAAATAAGGAACACTGGGTGTTAGCCCGCGAATACGGTATAATTGATTGGGAGCTTGGCGTAAAAATAACCGGGGCAGGTTTTCCTGTTTATCGGGGCAAAGGGGCAAAATTACAGCGAGCCCTTGTTCAATTCTTTTTAGATGAAGCTGAAGATCATGGGTATGAAGAAATTAATCCTCCTTTTTTAATCAATGAAGCAAGTGGATATGGTACGGGGCAGCTGCCTGATAAAGATGGGCAAATGTACCATACCGAAAGAGACCACTTATATTTAATCCCCACTGCCGAAGTACCTATAACTAATATTTATAGAGACACTATAATTAAAGAAGCAGATTTTCCGTTAAAGAATGTGGCATTTTCACCATGCTTTAGAAGAGAGGCCGGAAGTTATGGAAAGGATGTAAGAGGATTAAACCGATTGCATCAATTTGAGAAGGTGGAAATAGTCCAAATCGTTCATCCTAACAAATCTTTTGAAATTTTAGAAGAAATGGTGACCCATGTTAAAGGATTATTGGAGAAATTGGGCCTCCATTATCGGGTGGTCCGATTGTGTGGTGGAGATTTAGGTTTTGCGTCAGCTTTAACCTATGACTTTGAAGTCTGGAGTGCGGCTCAAGAGCGTTGGTTGGAAGTAAGTTCGGTGAGTAACTTTGCTTCTTTTCAGGCAAATAGAATGAAATGCCGATTTAAGGATAGCAATGGAAAAACTCAATTGGTACATACATTGAATGGAAGTGCAATGGCTTTACCAAGAATTATGGCAGCAATTATTGAAAATTATCAGACTGAAGAGGGAATTGTAATTCCAGAATGCATTCAGAAGTATTTAAAATTTGATATACTGAATTAATATTAATAATGAAAAAATTTATAGCTCTTATATTAGCAGGTGCATTGATGGGTTGCAGTTCTAACCCAAATGAGGAGTCCATTAAAATAGTTGATTCACTTTTAGTTAAGGTTAAACAAGCGGACGAAGAGCTTTCGTCAGTGAACATTAATGGAATAACCTCCTATGTTGATACCATAACCTTTGATGTAAAGTTTATTCAACAGGAGTATAAGGATACGATGACGTTGGACTTAGCAACCAAGGTCGATGTTTATCACCGTTTGGTTAAATCGATTTACAAGTTTGAAAAAAACTATAATGCGCAAAAGGACGATATAGCATACAGTAAAAAGCAGTTGCTAAACCTAAAATCGGATCTCAATAGTGGTGTAATGGACTCAGGTTTATTGGCCATGTATTTACCTGCGGAGACCGAAGCTGTTAACCGTTTATTGGAAAGTAATAGCAGTTTGAAAATTTGGTTTGAAAATATTGAAAGTGGTTATTCAAGCCGTCGACCTTCTATTGATTCATTAATTCAGGTAATTAAAGAAGAAGAAGGGTATTAATGAAATGGTTATTGGGCATAGGATTGTATCTGATGGTGCTGGGTTTACCAGTAACAACCTATTCCCAGGCAACAACCGATAGTCAGCTAGCTGCCCACTACTATCAAAACAAGGAATATGATAAAGCAGCTATGTATTACAAGCGGCTTTATTACAATGACCATTCTACTTTTCACTATAACTATTTCCTTAAGTGCTTGTTGATTCTGGAAGACTATGATGTTGCCGAAAAATTGGTAAAAGGACATTCAAGAATAAATCCGCAAGACTACAAAGTACGTGTTGATTTGGGGGTTGTTTATACCAAACAAGGCAACGAGAAACAGGCAAAAAAAGAATATCGAAAACTAATCGATAAAGCCATTCCGGCCTATCAACCCATCAATGAACTGGCCATGGCCTTTGTAAATATTGAAGAATATGAACTAGCTCTCCTAACCTACAAAAAGGGAGCGACTTCTATGCAGGGAAATTACCCTTTTAATATTGAGTTAGCCGAGGTTTATGCTCAAATGGGGGATTATGATAACATGGTTGCTCAGTTGTTGGGAATGCTTGAAATAAATCCAGGCTACCTGGGTGCGGTCCAAAGCTCCTTAACCAAATATGCCTCTTATGAAAAGGATACACCACAAAATAGAGCCCTTAAAAGTGAATTAATCCGAAAAATAAACCAGCATCCAAATCAGACTCTTTACTCCGAGCTGTTGCTTTGGTTGTACCAGCAGGAAGGAAATTGGAAGGGTGCGTATATACAAACAAAATCACTGGATAAAAGAAAAAGAGTACAGGGCCAGCTTGTTTTTGCATTAGGAGAAACCTTGCTAAATAATGAACAATACGATTTGGCAATTGAGGCCAGCCAGTATGTAATTGACTTGGGAAGGGATAAGCCATTTTACATTGATGCCCGGGTTCTTATTTTAGAAAGTAGAAATCAAAAAATCACCCGACAGGGGAATTATTCTACCGAAGATGTACTCCTATTGCTTAACGATTACAACCAAACGCTCGATGAACTTGGAAAAAATGTGAGTACCGTAAGCCTGTTAAAAGAAAAAGGCAGTATCCAGGCATTTTATCAGCATGAACTGGATTCAGCGCTAAATACCTTTGAAGAAGCATTGGAAATTCCGGGCGTGAACGAACAGGATCGAGCCTATATAAAACTTGAATACGGAGATGCGCTTTTAGCTGCAGGATATATATGGGATGCTTCCCTGGCTTATGGTCAGGTTGATAAGGCGTTTAAATATGACCGATTGGGAGAAATTGCCAAGTATAAAGGAGCAAGAATAAATTTCTATACAGGAAACTTTTCTTTGGCCAAAGCACAACTTGATGTACTTAAAGGGTCAACATCGAAATTGATAGCCAATGATGCAATGCAATTATCAATTCTAATTACTGATAACTCAACGGTAGATACAACAACTAAACCCATTAAATTATACGCCGATGCTGACCTGTTGATTTTACAAAACAAAGTCGATGAAGCGGTGATAAAATTAGACTCGATTGATAACCAATATCCTGGTCATGCATTGGCGGATGATATTCTTTACCTGAGGTATGAAATAGCGTTTAAAAAGCAAGACTATAAAGGTGCAGCTCAATTTTTGGAGAGCATTGTAGCCGCCTATAGCTATGATATACTGGCCGATAAGGCCATTTTTAAGTTGGCAGAGCTTAACGAACATCAATTTGCGGATCATGAAAAAGCCAAGGAATTGTACCAGGTAATCCTGTTGGATTACAAGGATAGCTTATATGCCACTGAAGCAAGAAAGCGCTATAGAAAACTCAGAGGAGATCAAATTAATTAAGAATGATAGTTTACAACGTAACCGTTAAAATCGAGCATTCAATTCATGACGAATGGCTTGCCTGGATGAAAGAAGTACACATTCCGGATGTTCTTAACACCGGGCTTTTCGAAGACAACAAAATGATGAAGGTACTTGTTGACGAAGAAGACGGAGTAACCTATTCCATCCAATACCGCACTACATCTTGGGAGAAACTGGACGAATATCAAAAAAACCATGCACCTTCATTGCAAAAGGAACATACCAGCCGCTACGAAGGAAAATTTGTAGCATTTAGGACGCTGTTGGAAGAGGTATAATGGGAGTTAGGCCAAAAAAGCACCTCGGCCAGCATTTTTTGACCGACGATTCCATTTCTTTCCGAATTGCTGATGCTTTAAATTG
>CEQS01071566.1_pt1 | contig 21413 bp, 27 predicted proteins | sample 530981 | NCBI WGS metagenome assembly CEQS01 (sample SAMEA2621176, study PRJEB7988) | marine metagenome | biome: marine biome (ENVO:00000447); feature: mesopelagic zone (ENVO:00000213); material: "saline water (ENVO:00002010), including plankton (ENVO:xxxxxxxx)" | depth 800 m
ATGCCCACTCGCCCCATATCGGGCGTGGTAGAAGCCAATGGCCAGTTAGAAGTACCACCCCAACACGAGGCCACCGTTACAGCGGTTGTTGGAGGAAACATCACTTCCATCAAAGTAATCGAAGGTGACAAAGTCAACAAAGGTCAGGTGCTGGCTTACCTGTCTCACCCTGACCTCACCGAAATTCAAACCAAATACATCACCGCATACAATCGAAGTGAATACCTGGAGCAGGAATACAACAGACAAAAGAAGCTGTTCGAAGAAAAAGTAGGATCGGGCAAAACCTTACAGGAAATAAAGTCTGACTATTTTTCTATTAAAGGTGAAGTTAAGGGATATGAGGCCCAACTTCGTCAGTTAAACCTGAATGTAGGAAGAATTAGGAAGGGTAATGTATCTGAACAAGTACCGGTGGTGAGCCCCATAGATGGTTATATTGAGAAAGTTCTGATTCAGTTAGGTCAGTACATTCAGCCGCAAACTGGAATGTTCAAAATTGTGAATATCCAGCACATCCACGCAGATTTAATGGTATTCGAAAAAGATGTGTACAAAGTGAAAGAAGGGCAGAAAGTTTCTTTTACTGTGGAGTCCGTGCCCGGTTCCCGCCTTACTGCCAAAATTTATTCGGTGGGTAAACAATTTGAACAAAACCCAAAGGCGGTTCACGTCCACGCAGAAATTGAGCAAAAGAAAGAATTCCTGATCCCAGGGATGTACATCAACGGTAAAATCCACACAGAAAGTGAAGCTGTAAAAGCCCTGCCGGAAAGTGCTATTATCGAGGAAGAAGGCAAACCCTATATCTTCATTGCCGAACAGCACAATGAAGACGGTGAGACGGAATGGGCCTTTAAACCGGTGGAAATACGAACCGGTATTGCCGATGAGGGTTGGGTGGAAATAAACCTGTTGGAACCACTGCCCAAAGGAGCTAAAGTAGCCTGGAACAATGCCTATTACCTGATCTCAGAGATGAAGAAAAGCCAGACATCGCATAGTCATTAATTATCTTAAAATTAAATACATACCATTATGAAGACGAGTTTTTTAAAACTGTGGATTGCTTCTTTCATAATAGCCGGAGGCTTTATGGCTACCGGCTGTAACTCGAAGCAACAGGAAGGCACACACCAGCACGAAAATAGCGAGGAGCATGGGGAGTCAGAAGAAAACCATGAAGGCCACGACCATTGAGAAAGCCTCTTGAAATGAATTTAGCAGCGCATTGGCAGCAGGCCAATACCGGTTTTTTGCCAATGCGCTACAATCAATAAAAATAAAGGAATTATGAAAGAAATAAAAGCATTTATCAAGCCCAAGCGGGCACAGGTAGTCATTGAAGCCTTGAGCGAGGCTGGTTTTCAAAGCATGACTATCTCACAGGCAGAGGGTACAGGAGCCCACAAAGCAAAGGGCGCCTCACCCTCTCTTGATTTTCATGTTACCGATAGCCCGGTGGTAAAGCTGGAGCTGGTCTGCCAGAATGAAGAAATGGATAAAGCGGTACAGTTGATAATTGGCAAGGCCAAAACACCTGAGCCGGGAGATGGGATTATATACGTTTCGGAAATTGAGGATGCGTTTCGGATAAAAACGGGTGAGTCGATCCGAAAACAGGTCTAAAGCGATTTTAAGATGTTAATGCGTCCAGTTGAAATGAAACACCGGTATGTGGAGGAGGGACATGCTGCAAACAACAATGATTTGAACATAAACAGACTTAGAAACCCATGAACAATTAGTAAGATGATGCAGATAATGGAAACAAAAGAGGAAAACTTGATTGCCGCTAAAATCAGCGGTAAAATCTCCAAAAAAGACGTGGAAAGATTCCACCCGCTCATCCACAACACTATTGAAAAAGGCCAAAAGGTAGATTTCTACTTTGAACTGGAAGACTTTGACGGCTACGAGTTGGAAGGTTTATGGGAAGATTTAAAAGTAGATACCACACATCTATCAGATTATGGAAAAATGGCATTTGTTGGAGATAAAAAATGGCAGGAGTGGGCGGCCAAAGCCACTGATTTTTTTACGGATTCAGAAGTCAGATTTTTTCACCTTCAGGAGAAGAAAAAGGCAAAAGAATGGATCAGTCAGTAGAAAATAGTAACTCCCAATTAGCATATATCAGAGAGACTGCCCGTAAGTTTCTGGACAGGGAGACCACCGGAGGATTGCTTCTGATTGGCGCAACCATTATTGCCCTGGTGCTGGGCAATTCCCCTTGGGCAGATGCTTACCACCACTATCTTAAAGATGAATTTCTCTTTGAACTATCCGAACATTTTTCTTTTGGTCTGACCATCAAGGAATGGATCAATGACGGGCTGATGGCCATATTCTTTCTGGTGGCCGGCATGGAACTGAAGCGGGAAATAATGGTGGGCGAATTGTCGTCCTTCAAAAAAGCTTCTATGCCGCTCATGGGAGCAATCGGAGGAATGGTTTTACCCGCACTGATTTTCGTAAGTTTTAACTACGGTACCGAAAATATCAATGGCTGGGGAATCCCTATGGCTACCGATATAGCCTATTCTTTGGGCATCATTGGCCTGTTGGGGAAGCGGGTGCCGGCACAGCTTAAAATCTTTCTGGTGGCGCTGGCCATAGCGGATGATTTGGGGGCAATACTCGTTATTGCACTCTTTTACAGCAATGAGCTTAGTGGGCTGTACTTAAGCGCTGGTGGAGGTGTATTCATCCTATTGTTACTGTTAAACCGTTTTGGGGTAAAAAACCTCTTCTGGTACATTGTGGGAGGAGTCGCTTTATGGTATTGCTTCCTGAATTCAGGCATTCACCCGACCATAGCAGGGGTGCTTTTCGCGGTTACCATACCTATAAAACCCAAATTGGACAGTAAGGTATTAAAGGAGCGTACCGCTCATAATATCAAAGAATTAGAAGAAACAGATATTGAAAACCTTGACCCCATGCAGGATAAGCGTCAAGGACAAATACTGAAAACCATTAAAAAAGACACGGAAAACGCCAGACCACCGTTGCTCCGGTTAGAAAACAGATTAATTGATTTTAATGCCTTTTTCATTATCCCAATTTTTGCCATTGCCAATGCAGGTGTAAAACTGGATGTCGGGTTTATGGAAGTGGTTTCGGGCTCTCTTGGACTTGGTATTTTATTAGGGCTTGCCGTGGGTAAAGTTGCCGGTATTGGATTGTTTGCATTTATAGGTCAGAAAATAGGTATTGCAGAACTGCATCCTTCATTGAAATGGCGGCATATTATTGGTATGGGCATGATAGCCGGTATAGGGTTCACTATGTCACTGTTTATTACCAACCTGGCATTTGACAATCCTGAGATTATCAAGGTATCCAAAATCAGTATTTTAATGGCTTCTCTGATTGCTGCTATAGGTGGTGTCATTACTTTGGTAATCGGCACGAAGCAGAATAACTATAAGGAGACTGAAAGTTATAATCATTCTGAAAATGAATAATCCCGATGTTTTCAATGTCCCACTATACCAATCCATGGAAATACTCCGGTATATTCAACATTTAATTGAATTATAGAGATTAAAATGCAAGAATTTCTAAACAGACTATACAAATTCAATCATGAAAAAACTACAAATAAAAATACCCCTTATACTGCCCGAAGTACCGGACGATAAGGATCGATGTGTGCAAAAACTCATTCAACGTCTTGAAGATAAAGAAGGCCTTGAAAAAGTGCATGTAGCAGACGAAACAGACAATGGCATACCTCAACTTTGTTTTCACTACGACCCGGAGTTGATCTCTATAGACCGTATCCAGTCGCTGGCAGAGCAAACCGGGGCGGAAATCACTCAGAAATTCGGACATAAACTCATAGAAGTAGAAGGCATTCGCCATACCCGCCACGCCCGTCATATTGAGCGTGACCTTCGGGGGATAGCCGGTATTTTGGAGGCCTCCGTATCGGCATCCGGCATGGTGCGGGTAGAGTATGATACGGCCAAGGTGGATGAGGCGGAAATCCTGAAAGCCCTGAGAAAAGAGGGACTTGATATACCCGATACACAGGTGAGTGCCGAACGTTTTCTTGATAAAGTAAAAGAAACAAAAAAAGGCGAAGAGCAAAAAAAAGAAGCTGACAAGGGACATGACCATGAGGAAGGTGAAGATGATAAACATTCGCATGGCGGTATTTTCGGTAAAAATACAGAGTTGATCTTTTCCATTATCTGCGGAGCATTATTAGGTATTGGCTTTGGGCTTACTTATATCGAAGCTGTGCCTTCATGGGTAAGTCTTTCACTTTATATCGGAGCTTATTTCTTTGGAGGCTTTTTTACAGCCAAAGAAGCCATTCAAACAGTGGCCAAAGGCGGCTTTGAAATTGATTTCCTGATGCTGGTAGCAGCCATTGGAGCGGCTATTCTTAGCGAATGGGCGGAAGGCGCCTTATTGTTATTCCTGTTCAGCATGGGCCATGCACTGGAACACTTCGCCATGAACAAAGCTCGTAAGTCCATTGCTGCTTTGGCAGAGCTCGCTCCTAAAACGGCATTGCTTAAGAGAAATGGTAAGACCGAAGAAGTCGGTATTGAGGAATTGAGCATCGGTGACATCATCGTGGTGAAGCCCAATAGCAAAATCTCAGCCGATGGTGTGGTTGTCAGCGGATCAAGTAGCGTGAATCAGGCGCCTATCACCGGGGAAAGTGTGCCGGTAGATAAAGAACCGGTGGATAATCCCGATAAAGACTGGTCACAGGAAGATGATATCAAAGATGAGAACCGTGCATTTTCGGGTACCATAAATGGCAACAATACGCTGGAAATCAAAGTGATTAAAGTAGCAAAGGACTCTACGCTCTCCCGTTTGGTAAAATTGGTGAATGAAGCTCAAACCCAGAAATCACCTACACAACGGCTCACCGACAAATTTGAGAAGTATTTTGTCCCGTCCGTATTGGTACTGGTCGTGTTGCTCAATTTCGCTTTTCTGGTCATAGATGAGCCTTTTAGTGTAAGCTTCTACCGAGCAATGGCCGTATTGGTGGCTGCCAGCCCTTGTGCTTTGGCCATTGCCACCCCAAGTGCAGTGCTAAGTGGAGTAGCCCGGGCAGCCAAAAGCGGAGTGCTTATTAAAGGTGGTCGTCCGCTGGAAGACCTGGGTGTACTCACTGCCCTGGCATTTGATAAAACCGGAACGCTAACAGAAGGTAAACCCAAGCTCACCGAAGTAATTGCTTTAGGTGATGTAAACGAGGACGAGCTGTTGAAAATAGCAGTAGCTGTAGAAAACCTCAGCGACCATCCTCTGGCCAAAGCTGTAGTGCGGGATGGGAAAGAGCGATTAAATGGTGCTGATGTGCTTGAAGCGAAAGATCTGGAAGCGGTGCTTGGTAAAGGGATAAAAGCTTCACTGGGAAATAATAAAGTGTACATCGGCAACCTGGACCTGTTTGAATCCCTGGATGATAATAAGCCAGAGAAGGAAATAGAAGAAAAAGTGAAGTCACTGGAATCGGATGGAAATACCACCATGCTGATCCGTCAGAATGACCACTACATTGGCATTATTGCCCTGATGGATACGCCCAGAAAGGAAGCAAAAAATACCCTGGAGCAGCTCAAAAAGATTGGTATCAAGCGTATGATCATGCTAACGGGTGATAACCAGAAAGTAGCCGATGCAGTAGCCAAAGAGATTGGCCTTACAGATGCCTGGGGCAGTTTGTTACCAGAAGAAAAGGTTGAAGCCATTAAAGAACTTAAGGAGAAAGAATCCAAAGTAGCGATGGTAGGTGATGGCGTGAATGATGCCCCGGCCATGGCAAATAGCACAGTAGGCATTGCCATGGGAGCAGCTGGCAGTGATGTAGCCCTGGAAACAGCTGATATTGCCCTGATGGCTGATAAGCTGGAGACCTTGCCTTTTGCAATCGGTTTAAGTAGGAAGGCCAAAGGTATTATCAAACAAAACCTCTGGGTTAGTTTGGGAATAGTAGCATTGTTAATACCTGCCACGGTTTTCGGCTTTGCTAATATCGGTGTTGCGGTACTCATTCATGAAGGGTCAACTCTGGTAGTGGTGTTTAATGCTTTGAGATTGTTGGCTTATAAGAAATAGAATTTTTAAAAGTTGGCACTGGGCAGTTGGCAAAGAGAAAAAAAACAGTTGGCAAGGAAGCTTAACCGCGACAACTTTTGCCAATTGCTATTTGCCTATTGCCAACTTAAAAAGATGGAAAGAAATAAAACAACTAACAATATGAAAGAGATCAAGACATTTATCAGACCAAAGAAAGTAAAGGCAGGTGGTTATGGCAGGTAGTTTTCGTGATTTGACTGTTTTCAAGAAAGCATTTTCGCTGGCGATGGAGGTGTTTGAGGTTACTAAGAAATTTCCATCCGAAGAGAAGTATGCGCTGACTGATCAATTAAGAAGATCTTCACGATCAGTGTGTCGGGCTATTGGCGAAGGATATAGAAAACGTCAATATCCAAAGCACTTCTCAAGTAAAATGAGTGATGCAGATATGGAAAACTCTGAAACTCAGATTTCTCTTGATTTTGCTTTGGCCTGCCAATATATATCGGAAGGAGAGCGAAATGAACTTGTCGTTAAATCAGAAGAGGTAGGTCGAATGCTCAACCATATGATTGAAAACCCCGAAAAATATAAACCAAGAAATAAATGACGGTACCTTTTGCAAACTGCCAACTGCTTTTGCCAACTAAACTAACGGGTAAATAAAAAAACACTTGAAAAAAAGCACATTCATAATAACAAAAATGGACTGCCCATCAGAGGAGCAGATGATCCGCATGAAGCTGGAGCCTTATAGTGAGGTAAAGCAACTTTCATTTGATATTCCCAATCGTAAACTGGAGGTATATCACACGGAAGAAGTAGACAAGATCCATCAGGCCATTCGTGAACTTAAGCTCAATGACCACTTGGAAAGTACGGAATATGAAGCTGATTTGCCATTAGCTACTGATGACTCCCAACAGCGAAAAATACTTTGGTGGGTGCTGGGTATCAATTTCTGCTTTTTTATAGTCGAGATGACTACCGGCTGGATATCGAACTCTATGGGCTTGATAGCCGACTCATTGGATATGTTGGCCGACTCCATCGTGTATGCACTAAGTCTGTTTGCAGTTGGTGGTGCTGTTTCCAGAAAGAAGAAAGTAGCGAAATTTAGCGGTTATTTTCAAATGGCATTAGCATTCTTAGGTTTTTCAGAAGTATTACGGAGGTTTTTTAGTGATAGTGAAGCGCCCTTATTTCAATGGATGATTATTATTTCATTTATGGCTCTCATCGGTAACCTCATTTCGCTCTGGCTAATCAATAAAGCTAAGAGTGATGAAGCTCACATGCAAGCTAGCGCTATTTTTACATCAAATGACATTATTGTGAATGGTGGAGTGATTTTGGCAGGAGGCTTGGTCTATTTCCTGAACAATAATTGGCCCGATCTCGTAATTGGAGGTATAGTGTTTACCTTTGTGATAAGAGGCGCGTTTAGAATACTAAAACTTGCAAAATAATTATGAGCAATACTCACAATCATTCACATAACCATTCAGAAGGCAATATAAAAATAGCCTTTTTTCTTAATCTTGGTTTTACCATCGTAGAAATCATTGGTGGTCTTTATACTAATAGTCTGGCCATACTTTCAGATGCACTTCATGATTTGGGAGATAGTCTGAGTTTGGGACTTTCGTGGTACTTTCAGAGATTATCTAAAAAAGGGAGTACCAAAAAATTCTCTTATGGCTATAAGCGATTTTCTTTGCTAGGAGCAATCATCAATTCAATTGTATTAGTAGTCGGCTCTATTTTCATTCTTTCCAAAGCAATTCCTGAATTATTTAATCCTGAAGAAACAAACGCTCAAGGTATGCTTTATCTTGCAATATTGGGAGTTGTGGTCAATGGGGCAGCAGTCTTTAAACTTCGAAAGGGTAAATCCTTGAATGAAAAGGTTGTTTCTCTTCACTTATTAGAAGACGTTTTGGGATGGGTAGCTGTATTGATTGGTTCAATTGTTATGATATACTTTGACCTTCCTTTTGTCGATCCTCTCCTATCGATACTAATTTCAATCTTTGTCCTATACAACGTGTATCGAAATTTAAAAAAGAGTATGAGGGTTATTCTGCAAGGCACTCCAAAGGAAGTTTCATTGATTGATATTCAAAAAAAAGTAAAGGATATATCAGTAATATCTGAAGTTCATGACTGTCATATTTGGTCTTTAGATGGTAATTATAATATCTTAACCATGCATATTCGTTTAAAAAAAGATTTGCGATTATCTTCTATAGCTAAAATTAAGAAAAAAATCCATTCGGTTTTAAATAATGAGCCCATCCAACATATTACAATTGAGTTTGAAGAAATTGATGAAAATTATCACACAAATGAAATTTGAAATTGGAAGACAAAATGAAAAATAATGAAACTGAACAAAGATTAGTTGAAAAAAACATACGTTTAACACCAATGCGTATACTTGTGTTAAACGTTTTAATGAAAAGTGAAGTCACTATGAGTCTATCAGATATTGAAAGATCTTTCGAAAAATCAGATAGAGTGACAATTTACAGAACATTAAAGACTTTTGAAAAAAAAGGATTAGTACACAGTATAATAGATAGTGCTGGTACTCCAAAGTATGCTGCTTGTGAAGTTGGTTGCACCTGTCATATGGAGAGAGACCTTCATGTACACTTTCAATGTCGTGGGTGCGATGAAACCTTTTGTTTACCTACCCATAAAATACCTAAAATCAGTTTGCCAGAAAAATTTATTGGTGAAGAAGTCAACCTAGTTGTTAAAGGTTTGTGTGTAAAATGTGCATAACCAATTGAAATTTTAGATAATTTTAAAATGGGTTTATTAGTGGGTTTTCTCTTATCCATTCGATATTTATAAGAAAGTACTTCCAATGTCTATTTCTTTATCCATCCACCTGTGTGTTTCTATAGTGAACTAAGTCACGCCAAAGCAAGCTTTCCAATTTGGTCATTGAACTCTGTAGAAATTCCACCAGGACGTAAATTCCTTTTAAACTTTCATCATGTTCATTGAGCAAAGTCAAAATGCACACTCCCACGCTTCCAGTCAATACTTTATTCGTTCAGTCCGTACCTACCTTCTCTCAATCAGCATTCACTTCCAGCTCCCCACAATAAGCACCCCCATAAAACCATTTTTTGAAAGAAGCGGTCCCCGAGTGAAATGACGAAACGTAGTGAAAGTCATTTTGTATCGAGGGGGAGCTTATTTTCCCCAACACACAGCCCCGTTTCAGGCACTTTACTTTTTTCCGTTCCTCCAAAAAGCAAAAAGCCTTCCACTCCTCACGGCAAGAGCACAACTCCTTGTTATAATAAATACATTTTCCAATCTCAATAGTATACAAAATGAGAAAACAACCCATACAAAAGTGCCCTTGCCAACCCTGAAATAAACCTAACCCCAATAATCAACCATCATCCCAAGAATGAACCCCACAGGAAAAGTGGTCTTCACTCGTCAGCACCTCCCTGTTCAGAAAGCATCCCGAAAAGGGTATACAAGTGTCTTTTGGTAAGTTCTTGTAGCCTTTTGCTTATCAGTAAAAGTCACAATCCCTAACCAAAACCCACCCTTATTCGGGACCGTTCCATTGTGTCGTGCTCAGAATTGCGCGCGCCACACTCCACTTGCTTTCTTCTCGTGGGTGCCTCCTCGTTCAGTCGCGGCTACTCCTGCCCCCTAAAACCCCAAAAAGGTTGCTCGTTCCGCTCCGTTCCTCCGCTCTCACTCTCGCTCTGTGATATAGGGGGCAGCCGCCGCTTGTTGTTTGGCTCGCCTGCTAGTCGCTCAGGCTGCTCCCGACTAAGTGTTTGTAAGGCTTTTGCTATTCAAAAACCAACAAACACTAAATCGGGATTGTGTTCAAAAAACATAGGTCGCCAGTTGTCTGTTCCACATCCATCCCTGGCTTCCACCTTCGCTCCACTCGCAGAACGGCTCGCGTCCTTCGTTTATAAGCTTTCTTGTAATTGAATAGCTTTTCTCTTCGTACTTAATTGATTTAATAGCTGAAGGCTCTTTTTCCTGTTCTATTTAGTTGAAATTTTGGTTTCAGTTTTCAGATGATTTAATTACTTTAACTTTAACTTCATCATAATATCCGTCTGACCATCATCGCCTAATCGAAAAACATGTTTATCGAATTCAACAAAACCATTCTTTTCATAAAACCGAATTGCTCGAGGGTTCTTTTCCCAAACTCCCAACCATATATAGTTGACTTCCTTCTCCCTAGCAATATCTACAGCTTTCTCATATAACTTCTGACCAACACCTTCACCGTGAAGTTCTTTTAAAACGTAAATCCTTTCAATTTCAAGAGAAGATTCATCATTCAACTCAGTTTGCGATTGCCCAAAATTCAATTTTAAATATCCAATAACTTGATCACTAACCATAGCAAGATAAAACATGGAATTTGGATCATTGATTTCAGCCCTAACTTTATCCGCAGAAAATCCTTCTTCAAGATATTTATTCATATTCTCTTCAGAGTTATCCTTCGCAAAAGTCTCACAAAAAGTCTTCCTTCCAATATCAATTAAATCGACAAGATCATTAATTGTTCCACGTTTGATTTCGACTAAACTCATAATTTTCCAATTGAATAAATTTTTAATTTCAAATATACGCAACCAATCAAACATCTCCCATGGATACTAAAAACAAAAAAATAAAACCAAAGATAGGGCTGCTCCATGGTCTAGTAAAGGTCAAGCCCTACGGGTTTTGCATAAAAAATCTCCATCCTCCTAACGTCGGATAGTATTTTTGATTCAAAAACCTTGACAAGCCCTCTACACAGCCCTGAAGGTATGGGCTTTCTTTTTTCCTTTTTTTCGGCCGTTTCTGGTCATTTTTTTCACTTTTTCTTTTGGATGATTCTCGCGGAGCGTAGCGACGATGAGCATAATATTTAAAACCATAATTATGCTTAATCAAAAAATCAGAACCTTCGCCGGAGGCAAATACGGATCAAATGATCTATTCATTCTATCCAAAGGACTTAACAGTGGGAAACCATTAGAGAAACCATGTCCAAATTGTTTTGTCTGTCAATGCGATACAAAAGAAGAAAAAGAAAAGATCTACTGGTTATTATACGCCCTCTGGCAAGGAAATAAGTTTCAAGCTACTCTGGTTGGATCCGTGATCCCGTTCATCCGAAAAAAAGATCTCATCAATCTCATCGAAACCAGGCTGCAAGCAGCATTAGAAAACCCGGGCAAAGCAGATGGGGTTTTCCAAAAACTACAATCCTTGAAACAACAAGAGTTGAATTACATGAAATTACAGGAATGCATATCACAGCTAAAGCTTGTCCTGGCAAATCGATTAATCAATAATTAAAATTCTAAAAATATATATAACTTAAATCCAGCATGGATCAAAAGTATTTTAAGATCAATGCCCAAAAAAGAAATCTCTTCGGAGATGGAAAAGATCAAAACAAAGATCATTCAATCACCCCCAGGTCAAAAAAGAGTGAAATTTATAATGCTCTATCAGTATTGCGAAAAAGTAATCAAACCTTCACGGTCAGGCAAATCAAAACACAAATAACTCTAACCGGGTAATCGGGTGTCCCTCTGAGTTCATTTTATTGTTTCTGTCGGCAGTCCGTGAAAGCGGGCTGTTTTTTTAAGAAAATATTGATCACTTACAAAATCTATGAATTTTATTAAATTTATATTCATCCCATAAATTGGATAAAAGTATTTGTTTCTTATGTCATAATTAAACGAAATAATGAAAGAGTTCAAAATAGATGATGAATATACTATTGTACACAATTGTGATACTGGACATTGGGATTACCATAAAAATCAACAGTCCTTGTCAAAAGAAGCAGAGGTATTGTATAAATTTTACTCTCTAAACATCAATAATTTAGATGCGCTTTTGAACAATTACTTCTATTTATCTAATCCAGTGGATTTTAACGACCCATTTGATTGTAATATTAATTTGATTGAGAATAACGATAATGTAGAAATAGAAAAACTACAAATTCCGCAAAGGAATAAATATGGGAATATTGGGGTTTTCTCATTTTCTGAAACAATTGACAATCACCTAATGTGGGCTCATTATACGAATAACTATCAAGGTTTTGCACTAAAATTTGAAGGGAACAACATTCAAGTTCTTCCTCGATCCGGACAATTAAAAAAACATACACTAACAAGAGTAATTTATCCAACAACATTAAAACCAATAAAGCGAGAATTCCCGTTTGCTCAGCACTACGTGTTTACAAACAAATTGAACCACTGGAGTTATGAGAAAGAATGGCGAATAATTGCAGAGCTAAGTGAAGAAAAGAATCGCATACTATATTACTAACCTAAGACCATCGAAGCCATGTATGTAGGTCATAAGCTAATAGACAATTATGAGAGCGCATATCGATTGATTTTAGGAATCCATGAAGAGCGATTCTCAAATGTTCCTGTTTATGTTGTTTACCCCCATAAAACGGAATTAAAATTGAATTTCGAAAAAGTCTTAAATTAAGCACATATAACAATTAGTAAAATTGCACCGATAGGACTCAAGAATATTACTATTTTGCCTATTGTTAGTTCATTTATTGACATTATGCGAAGATATTTAACCATCATACTGTTCATTCTTTCTTTTAGCAGCATGTCTTTTAGCCAAACCACTAATAATCTTAATCAACAAAATATTAGTAACACAGAGTCATTAAAAAGTATTGAAGTTCTTGTTGATTCATTAAGCAGAGAAATCAGGAATTTGAATTTGGTAAGAATTAAACAAGATTCTTCGCTGAAGGAATTATCCAAACAAAATGGAATAACGGTCAAGGCATTGGACTCTCTCAGAAAAATCATTCAAAGTAATTCAAAACTAATAAATGACACTGAAGTCAGTTTTTCGAATTTCTCCAAAACATCATCAACCGGAGCTATAGTTTTGATTATCGGAATCCTTCTAGAAGTAATTGGTGCCACACTTTTGGCTGGCCTTAGTTTATCTCAAAAAATTGAACCTGTTAGAAATGTTAGGCTAGAGTACACTTTGGGAGATTTAGCCATAGAAGACAAAATGAAAAACAATGTGATGAACTTCTATGGTATAATTGGTTCAATTCTTTTGGTTCTAGGCTTTTGCCTTCAGTTCAGTGGTACAATACTCGTTATTGGAATAAGTTTTTGGATGATCTTGTCAACAATATTAGGTGCTTTAGTTGTTGCATTTGGTTTACTATTCTTCCTTATGGGGCAAACAATTGATCAAACAAGAAAAGAAAAACTGAAAATCATTTTTTTAAACCTAAAAAGAATTATAATCTCTCCAATTCACTGTAAATTATTAAATAGAAGAAAAATTCTATGTGAAATATGTACCAAACCTGTATTGTTAGATGAAGCACAAGTTTGGTATAAACATGAACAAAATAGTGAAAACCATCCTTTTTTGCATCGTCCATATGGATTCTATTTAGGTCATGAAAAGTGTTTAGAAAAAGTGCATCCAACAAAAGAACCAGGTAATGGATTAATCAACAAGCCACATCCAATTCATAAGTTTAATATCAAACAGTTCTACAATACAAAACTCCCTGAGCTTAAAAATTGGATATTAAGACATAGGGAACATTGGAAAAAACAAAGAAAGGGATATTCAGAACCCCCAAATGAATCAGAAATAAGTATTAGTCATCTGGATAAAAAACTGAGCAAGAAATTTAAAACAGGTAAGAAACATATAATATGAATTTAATTCCTAATATTCCAAAGCCACTTCAGTAACTTTGTCACCAGAAAACTCACAAGAGCACCAACAGCCGCCAAAACAATAGTTTTAGTAATATCCTGAAGATCTATTGTAACAACAACGCTAAGTATGGTACCTGAAATAGTCCCTATAAGTGTTGTATGCTCTCCTGAGTGTTCCATTTTTTTAGGATTAAGAATTTACTACCTCTTTATCAGAGCAAAAATTTCGTTTTAGATGTAGTTTCAGATCAATGATCTGTTCATCTTCTGTGTGATGATCATTATATTCAATATCCACAATATTCACCTGGCCAGATAATTCAGCTCCAGCTTTAAACTTGACCTTATTTCTAGTTTTTAAATTGATAATAAGATCACTTTGTCCACAATTATTTTCTTGAGATTGTTCCATTTTATTTCAATTAAGAGCAGCGCGTGATCCACACGCTGCTCTGATTCAACATTTATTCTTCTTCACAGTCACATGCTTTCGCAATGCAACCTTCAGAACGTAAATGAAGTTTCACCTCTAACACTTGGTGTGTATCGGTAAGTTCCTCATTCCATTCTGCATCCATCAAATTGACAGATTTCGAAAGCTCTGCACCAGCTTTGAAACGTGGAGCTCTTTTCTTCACGTTCAAAATCAAATCGCTTTGTGCGCAATCATCTTTCAATGTATCTTCCATATGATTTTAGAGTTTAACCTGCTTTCAAAACCATGAAAAGCAGGTAAGTTCAACATTCAATTTATACCTGGACTAATCTTCGTCCTCTATCTCGCAATCCTGTTCCGAGACAGCAGCCTGACTCACTGCAGTCATAATCGATCCCCCAAGAATCAAGTAACCTCCAGCTGTAACCACAGCCGCAGGTATTGTAACCGGTGAAGCCACTATTGTTGTTCCAACAGCAGCAATCACGAGCCCAATAGTTCTTAACTTCTTAAAGAATGGGGGCGTCTCTGACTGGCATCGTTTGCCAATGGCTCTCAGTTTATCCTGAAGTCTTTTCTTCTTCATATCATTCAAGAATTAAAGAACATCAACAATGCTAAGCGCATTGAACTGTCCATCATTCAAACTATACTGATTACCATTTACCTCCTGAAAGAACTCGATCATCAACATGAAAACATCGATCCCGTTTCCTTGGGGAGGGTTGGCCGGTGTCAGAGTTACTGATGTCGTAGTATTATCAATCACCAAATTCTCAGTGTTCGACAATTCCAACTCAAAAGCCTCTCCGGAGAAATCCACTTTTCCCCACGCTCCCGTCAAGGAAACGTGAGTCGATCCAACCGGCGCAGCCAAATGATTGACCGGCACCAAATCAGGTATCGTGATCACTCCCGTAGCAGTATCTACCGTAAAAGGACGGTAAAGCACCGCCTTTAAAATAGAACGCTTATTGAAGTTAAAGTCTTTCAACCTGTCTTTGGCTTGCTGGTTAGCAATCGCATTGGCTACCGTTCGTTGACCTCTGGCACTGTTGGTATCCAACTTACGGATATCCGACATGATTTTGGTCATACGAGAAGCCACACGACCATCCGAAGCCTTCATCATCAAAGGACGCACAGCATCCCTCATCAATTTTCCAGACTTCGCAGCCATCCCGAATTCCTGACCATTCTCACGAGTTCTCGCAAAAGCAGGGTCATTCTTAATTCGGTCAGCCTCAACGCCACCTTTCTCACGCGCCAAATAGCCATCTTGAGACTTATAGAAAGAAAGATCACCGATCTTCCCGGTAAGCTTAATTATTCCTCTTTGTCTTGCCATTTTGCATAAGTTTTAATTTGACAAATATCCAGCTGAGACTTTCTCAGCTTTCACAACTTCGTCGCGACATGAAATTGAATTCAAATCAAAACTAAAGGCTAACAAAATGACATACAAATATCTCGTTCCGTTGATGCCGAGTAGGGGAGAAACTGCCGAAAAAGTAGGGAAGAGGTAGAGGAAGTGTATAGATAAAGTATGAGAGAATACAAAATGGTATAAAACAGATCAATACCTTTTCTCAATCATTTAATAAGATCATAATCCGTATCTTTGAACAACGGTTTTTGACATGAAAACAACCCGAATTTGCATATATCCAAAGGATATCCAGCGAATCACCGGAAGAAGTGAAAGATACGGCAGAAAGCTACTAGAACGGATAAGAGAACACCTAAATAAGGAGCAACATCAATTCGTAACCATTAAAGAATTCTGCGATTTCACTGGAATCGATATTGTGGATGTCCAGGAGTATCTCAACAATTGAAAATAGATACTCAAAATCGTTCCACCCTTCAAACATTCATTTTGATTTATTTTGTATCACTTTGCTATTTACCCGAAAACAATCCGTATATTTGTGCCAGTTCTTTAAAAGTAAACAAAACAAACCAACGTAATAGGTTACTCATTCGGTTACCTTATTTTTGAATTACGTTTCAAGAGTTTGATTATCAATATTATGACACGCGACGGTTAGTCCCGTCCAGACCGCTTTTTAAAATACGCCTCTATGGCTGGAGGAATAGAAAAACCCGAAGAGTATCAATTTCTTCGGGTTTTTTGTTTTCTTTCAGAAAGTATTTTCTGCGTTTAGAAATTATTTCTTCTATTTAATAAGAAACTGAATTATACTTGCTTCAAATAATTAAAAAACAAAGCATTATGAAAAAGTCATTTAAAAAATTTGAAGTAAAAGAGATAAGTAATAAATCCTTAGTAAAAGGAGGGAGCTATGGACGAGGTGATAGGGGAGCAGCGTCTTCTTCTGACAATCGTGCTGAATTGATGTAATCACTTCCTTTATAAATTTACTTTTGATAAAGAGCGAGCAGTAAAAACTGTTACGCTCTTTTTTTTGATTTTTACTCTTAGGAGATTGGGATTGAAGAACGCTTAAAAGATAATTAATGCGTTCAGAAATTATTGCTGTTAATTACGATGATACTAATGTATACTTGCTTCAAATAATTAAAAAACAAAGCATTATGAAAAGAATTGAAAGTAAAAAGATCGAAAATTTGGAATGTGTCAAAGGGGGGATGAGAAAAGGTAGAGCTAAGAAAAGACCAGTAGCACCAGACCCTCGTTATGGAGATGAACTATTGTCAAACTAATCAAAAATAAAAACCCGAAGTAAAGCATACTTCGGGTTTTTAGTTATCATCTACTTTTCTGTATCACTTGGACCTTCAGAATCATCAGCTTCTTTATGCTGTTGATCTTCGGTAACATCCTTTCCTTTCAAGTACTCTGGTAATTCCATCCCAGCCATATTAAACATGTCTTGGAGTGGTGGAACAGATTGATAAAGACCTGAAAGGAAATTAGCTGTGGATGTTTTACCATCTTTTCCCTGGCCACCATTTCCACCATCCCAAACAGTAACCTTGTCGATCTTGATGTTCTTGATCGCTTCAGCCTGGATCTTAACAAGCTCGGGTAATTTATCTGCAATCAATAACATCGCTGCATCTTTAGGATTATTACCCGCAGCCTTTACGATTTGATCAAGACCTTCTGCTTGTTTTGTAAGGATTTCATATACACCTTGTGCCTCAGCTTTCTTCTTGAACAGAATACTATCTGCCTCACCTTTTGCAATTCTTCTAATTTGTTCAGCATCTGCCTCTGCGTCGATCTCCACTTTCTCTTTGTCGATCTGTGCTGGAACAACGATTTCAGCTTTCTGAAACGCTCTAACACGCTCTGCTCTGGCAAGTTCTGATTCTTTCTCGGCAGCATATGCTTCCTCAAGTGCTTTCGCCTTTTGTACTTTCTCTGCTGCGATTGCTGTTCTCTCTGCCTCAGCCTCTCTCTGTCTTCTCAAGGAGTCAGATCCAGCAACCTGAATTTTCGCTTCGTTCTCTCCTTCTACAGCTCGTGCATCAGCATTTGCTACTCTAGTTCTTTGATCCTGCAGTGCCTCAGCTTCACCGATCGAACCATCTCTGTTTTTCTCAGCTACTGTTCTTCTTGCGTCATTGATCGCATGCGCAGCAGCCTCTTTACCAAGTGCCTCAATATATCCAGACTCATCGTTGATATCTGTAATATTTACGTTGATCAATCGTAGCCCAACTTTTTTCAATTCAACCTCAACTCCGTTTGAGATGTTTGTCAAGAACTTATCACGATCAGAGTTGATCTCCTCAATATCCATCGAGGCAACAACCAACCTTAACTGACCAAAGATGATCTCTTTAGATAGCTCTTGAATGTCTTGAAGTTTTAAACCTAATAGACGTTCTGCCGCATTTTGCATAACACCAGGTTCTGTAGAAACACCAATCGTAAAACGCGAAGGAACATTAACACGAATGTTCTGCTTACTCAAAGCGTTGATCAGATTTACCTCTAATGAAATTGGTGTAAGATCAAGATACTCATAGTCCTGAATTACTGGCCAGATAAATGATGCGCCACCGTGGATACATTTTGCAGATTGTCCGCCGCCTACTTTACCGTAGACTACAAGGATTTGATCAGAAGGACAACGCTTATATCTTCTTATGAAAGAAAAGATAAGTATGAATACAAATAAGATTGCAAATCCAATGGCAATCAATGGCGCCGTACCGCCTACGTCTGAAGCGGTCTCGTTTAAGTTAAGTTGAAGTAATAAAGTTTTCATTCAGTATATAATTTATTGTTTTTCGGTTAATCGGTCAATGATCAAAATACCGTTAGTTGTAATGTCTCGCACTGTTACGACAGTTCCAGTGCTGAGATCATCTTCTTCATCAGTCAAAGCTTCCATCTCTCGCAATGATCCCTGGATACGAACACTAACTTTACCGATTTTTGATCGTTTTGATCCAACAGTTAGGTAGACCTCTCCAATCGCTCCAATCGCGTTTTTATAGTCAAGTGTTCCACTGTCGTTCAATTTGCTTACGAAGTAGAACAGGGTAGCCATAATCGTCATCATGATCAATCCACAAAGTGTTGCAATCGCGATGGTTCCGAATTTTCCAAAACCAGCATCTATTGCTGCGATTCCCGTCCATCCGAAGATCGTAAAAAAGGCAATGAGGTTTTTGATTGTGAAAAAGTGAAACCCACCTCCGTCAACATCGAAATCAGCATCGACATCAACATCCGCATCAACGTCGCCACCAATAAAGGTTGCCACCAACATGATCAAGAAAAATAAGGAGCCAATTAGGGCAATTACCCAAAAGGTTTGCTCAAACCATTCTAACTTTGTGAACCATTCCATAATTAGGTGTATCTGTCTGTGAATTTAGACAAATAATTTTGATGGTCTTTCAAAAAGACTGAAAAAATTATCCTTTCGGAATAGTTCAGATTAACGAACTGAGCCTTTTTTCGTTTAGAAAGAATTAACCATCACTCAGAAAGAATTGCTTTTAAATGAGTTAAGGCAGAAGTATACTTGTTTCGAATAATTGAAAAAACAAAGTATGATGAAAAAGTCAATCAAGAAATTTCAAGAAAAGGCAATCAATAACTCATTTACGGTTAAAGGAGGTGTCTACGGGGATAATAGCGGCACCACTGTGAAAGGAAATAAGATCGATTTAAACCCTTAATTATATCATAAACACTAACATAAAAACAAAGTATGATGAAAAAGTCAATCAAAAAGTTTGAAGTAAAAGAAATAAGTAATTCTAAATCGATCAAAGGAGGAAATAATATAGGGGATTTAGCTAATAGTGGAACAATATCCATTATGAGACCTAAAGATCATTAACAGTAATAGATGATTCGAATAACGAATTTGAGTTTAACAAAAAGTGAAAGCTTAGCAGAGAACTTCTGTTGAGCTTTCTTTTTTTACAGATGTTTCAGTAACACATAAACTATTAGTTTTATAGCAAATAAAGTCGGTGAGAATCATTCTCTTACATATAATAATCCTTGCTTTTGGTTGCTATTCGCAACAAGAGGTTGCTTATACTGTTTTCAACGAAACGAATAGTTCGATAGGTTCGGATGTCAACTATAATGTTCATCAAACACCTGACGGAATCGTTTATGTTTCTGGTAATGCTGGAATACAGCGCTTCGACGGAAAGAATTTTTACTCTTACGCAAAAGAAGGAAAGGGTATTGCCATATCAAGTTCACAGCATGATCATTCAGGTCGACTATGGGCTAATACTTTTCATGGGGATATATATCATCTGGAAAATGATTCGCTGATCAGACATCCCATTTCTGATCAAATCAACGGACTCTCCAAATTTTACAGGCTCTCAAAAGGGTTCTACATCATTACTCGCTATAAGGTCTTTTGTTTAGATGAAAATAAGCTGAAGTTTCACGTTGAAGATCTATCTCCATCGCCTATAATGTCAGTGAATAGCGTTGATGGTCAAGATTACTGTTTCAATTTTAAAAATAAGAGTTTCATTGATCTGACTGGATATAAAACTAGACAATTAAAAAAGGAATTTCTGAACCTATCTGATTGTATCCCAATAAATGTAAGAGACGATTCTTATACCTATCATAAAGTTGAAAACCTACTTTATAACGTAAGAAGTGCAATCGAAGGAACTTCTATTGATACGATGTCATTACCGTACAAGGGTAAGGTGAATTTCGCTGATTATATTGATGGACATTTCTATATCTGCGGAATGAACGGGATAAGGGTTTACGACAGGAATGGTATACTACTTCATGATATTTTACCTAAAGTTCAGGTTTCACGGGTAATAAAAGATTTTGAAGGAAATCTATTGGTTTCTACTGTCTCACATGGCCTGATTTTGATTACAGATCTATCAATAAAAAACTTTAAATATGACAACTACCTGGATGAAGAAAGAATAATTAGAAGCGCCATCGGACCAGGTAATGCTATCTACCTTGGAACAAATGCCGGTTTGGTCCTGAGACACGACCTAAGTTTTAACAAGATTGATACGGTAAGATTAAGCAAAAGAAGTGAGATCACCGCCCTTTATTATGATACGATCAGAGATCATCTTTTTGTGTTTTCGGATCGTTTATTTGTTGTTGACAAAAAAACGCTTCAAATTTTAAAGGAGTTTAAGACCAGTGCAATCAAGCAAGTATGTTCTAATCGATCACATGTAGCTGTTGGGTCAAGATCAAGGGTTTTAAAATTACATGCTGATTCATTGGAAAAGATCAAGGAGACGGGCTGGTCTATTTCTTTAACGAATTATGATAGTAACTCGTTTATTATCTCAACAAAAAAAAGGGCTTTTTCATATAGATAACGACTTTTCAGTTTCGGAAATCAATTTTGATGGTAGTGATCATTTCGAAAATATTCAAATAATTCGTAGATCTAAAAGTGGTCGTATTTTCTTCTTAAATAATAACGAGGAGATTTATGAGATGAAAGGACTCGAGGAAAAACCAGAACTCATTTATTCTCAATCGAGCCGAGTAATTCAGAGTATTGATATTGTTGAAGAGGGTATCATGTCTATCGAAAAGGATGGTGTAAAACTCGTTGATCCTGATTCAGGTAGGCTCTTGAAAATGATAAACCATCTAAATGGTTTAAGTGAATTAAATACGATCAATGTGTTTGAATTAAAGGGGAGGTTCGTCTTTTCTCATAACAGATCAATTTCGATCTTCGAAG
>CEQS01074253.1_pt1 | contig 21329 bp, 21 predicted proteins | sample 530981 | NCBI WGS metagenome assembly CEQS01 (sample SAMEA2621176, study PRJEB7988) | marine metagenome | biome: marine biome (ENVO:00000447); feature: mesopelagic zone (ENVO:00000213); material: "saline water (ENVO:00002010), including plankton (ENVO:xxxxxxxx)" | depth 800 m
ACCGTGCAAGCCATGAAATCCATAGGTATTCATATAATGTGGAAATCGAGAAGAGCATCCAATACCGGAGACAAATACAGTTTTAACGGGATCGAGTTGTTCTTCTCTACACAATTTCTGTACACTAGCTAGTACTGCATGATCGCCACAGCCATCACACCAACGGGCAATTCCCTTCTCGTAATCGTCTAGTACGTAATAATTTTCGGGTAGCTCAAGCGCTGCATCAGGTTTCAATCCAAACATAGGTCCTCTTGTTTACTTGTTAATTCTTTGTTTTATCTCTCTCAGTACTTTTTTGGGCGACAGAGGTTGTCCCATTACGTTAGAATAGCAATCCACATCAACCAATGTTCTTGCTCTTAGTATCCAGGCCAATTGTGCATAACGTCTGTTATCTTCAGTTATGCCATCTGCATCGGCTTTGTCACTGTAATTGATTTCAATTGTCATTACCTTTTTAAAACGACTGAATATTTCTTTTAATCCAGGTTCTAACGGGCTTAAAAAGCGTAAGTGAATCGAAGACACTTTTAATCCCTCTTTTTGGGCTAAGCCTACAGCCTCTTCAATGGAGCCGAGCGTTGAACCCCAACTCACTATGAGTAAATCACCGGATTCCTCACCATTAATAGTTGGTGGCTTCAACGTACGTTTAAAAGTGGCGAGTTTCTTACTTCTTAACTCGCTCGTTTTTTGGTTGTTATCTGGGTTATACGAAACTTTTCCTTTGGTATCGTGAGCCAAACCAGTAAGCGTATAAATCCCACCAGACTGTCCTGGAATCGGGCGTTTACTCAATCCGGTTTCAGGGTCCCAGTTGAACGGGGTAACTCCCTCCTTCCAGGGGCTTTGATCTACTGGTGGAGCAAACCAATCTCGTTGAATTTTAGGTCTTGCAAATGGTTGTTGACCCGTAGCCAGGTTAGCATCGGTCAATAAGTAAACTGGTGTCCTAAAGGAATCCGCTATTTTTCTAGCGAGAATTACAAAGTGGAAACACTCTTCAATGGTCGCCATTGCCATAACAATTTTTGGAGCATCTCCCGTCTGACCGTACAAAATAGCTAGCAAGTCACTTTGTTCTACCTTGGTAGGAAGCCCTGTGGAAGGACCACCACGCTGAACATCGACAATAACAAGTGGAACTTCCGCCATTGCGGCTAGTCCCAAAAATTCAGTTTTAAGAGCAATCCCAGGTCCTGACGTAATGGTAACAGCAGTTTTGCCTGAATACGAGGAACCAATAGCAAAACCAACAGCAGCAATTTCATCTTCGGCCTGATGAACAACGCCACCAGCAGATTCGAATACGTCGGCCAGATAATGCGAAGCAGAAGTAGCCGGAGTAATTGGATACATGGAACACACCTCCATTCCGGAAGCAATAACTCCCATTCCAACGGCTTCATTTCCATTCATTACAACCAGTTGCTCGTCCAATTCCATGGGAGTGATTTCATACTCGAAATCCAGGTTTTCTTTGGCCCATTTATATCCCGCATGCAGCAAGTCGATGTTGGAATTAATTATGGTATCTGATTTCTTTCTAAAGATTTGCTTGATTTGAGCCTCAGCTCTGCCAATATCCCGGGAATAAATCTCACAAAGCATACCGAGCACCCACATGTTTTTACCTTTCCGTGGGTTCTTTACCAGTTTAAGGCATTCCTTTTCCATTGGAACCTCAATGACCTCGTATCCCCTTTCATTGAAATCCTTTAAAGCTTCAGCGTAACTTTCTCGAATGCTATCTGAAGCCTCTTCCGCCCACTTACTTTCAATAAGCATTATAGTGCCCTCGGTATAAGCGCTCTGGTCTATTCTTCCGTAAGGCACCTGTTCATTAAACGCAACTACCAGATTAGCCTCATTTCCCATGTTGGTTACCTTTTCGGAACCAATTCTAATTCTAATTCCGGAAGCACCCTCTCTAGTTCGTGCCGGTGGTTGAATTTCAGCAGGAATAATTTCTACGGTCCACACTCCATTTCCCATTTTAGCGGATATAGAGGCAAAACTTTGCCCACACTTTTGAGCTCCCTCGCCGGAGTCACTCACAATTTCTACAATGTGCTCGCTTAGGCGAATCGCCTTATTCCCTTTTTGTGTGACCTTTTCTTTCAATTCAGTTGTTACGCTCATCTGATTCTATTAATGATCCATTAATTATTTGTGCGTCATCGTTTTCTACAAAACAATACGCCTTTTCCAATTGGGATAATGACCGGATCTACTCGATCATCATCGAATGCTCGCTCAATCATGGGTGTGAGAATGTCGCTGTGGCTAATTGCATTATCTGCAATTAAAACCCCTCCTTTCTTCATTCGGGGAATTAAAATTTCATAGCACTCGGCATATACATCCTTTTCTGCATCCAAAAAGCAGAATGCCACGTTGTCAAACGAATGAAGGATTTTTCGGGCATCTCCTTTTTTAAGTTTTACAAAATCACTTATTCCAGCCTCTTCGAAGGTTTCGCTGGCTAACTTTTGTTTTTCTTCCAGAATTTCAATGGTAGTTAATGGGGTGTTCTTTTCCATACAAGCCAGCGAAAGCCACATGGTGGAATATCCCGCACTTGTACCTACTTCCAGGTAATTTCCTACGGGAGCCATAGAGGCCATTAATGAAATAAACTTTCCTGTTTCCCTTGGAATTTGTCTCATCCTCTTCAATAATGGAGTCCCATCCTTTTGGTCACGTTCGTCAATACGCTCCAAAAATTGCATTCGGGTAATTATGGATTGAGGAATTCTATCAAACATGTAGCGAGGTGGCAAATACTGTCTTGAAAATCTTTATTTAGCAATTTAACGAGCCATAAAATTAGAGGGCATGGTAATAATTTAATATGAGCCAGATCATATAAATACATGATTTTGTTATGGTTAGGCCGATTACCGACGCACAGTTCAAGGATAATGTGGGAATAGCCGTCATTCTAGGTTTGAAAAGGAACCTAGTGTTATTTCTAGATTCCTGCTTTCGCAGGAATGACGTTTCTTTTTAATTAAGTAGTATGTCTTAACCCACACTATTCTTTAATAGCGCCATTGACGAAGTCAAAATTGATCAGCAATCAAAAATTCAAGCCTGTTATGTGGATCTCACATTCTACTGAAATTTTATTTCTTACCTGAGAAAAAAAGATCAGCACCAAGTATTAATAAAGAGATTATTTGGGTGAAGCATTTCCTTATTTTCGAGGTTCTAACTTGACGAGTTATTAATTCAAATAAGGATTTCAATTCAATTTACCGTTCTCATTGCGATTTGGTATTTAACCTGGCATTGAATTACCTGCATTCGGTACAGGAAGCCGAAGAGCTCACCCAGGATGTTTTCGTAAAGGTTTTTCATGAAGTTGAAAATTTCCGTGGAGAATCTCAAATTAAAACGTGGATCTATCGAATTACCATTAACCTATGCCTTGACCGTATAAAATCAGCACAGCGGAAAAGACGATTCAGTTTGTTGCGATACATTAGCGATGGATTTGTAAGCATTCAACCTGCAGAGTTTAACCACCCCGGAATTCAATTGGAACAGAAAGAAGCCACTGAACTCATCTTAAAGGAGATTCAACAACTTCCGGGTAAACAACAAACCGCACTAATTCTCAAGTCAATAGATGGACTTTCTCAAAAGGAAATTGCAGAAATTATGGATATAAATGTAAAGGCGGTGGAATCTCTTCTATCAAGAGCACGAGCTAAATTGAAAACAAAATTGAAAAATCGCGAAGGATAAAATAAAATTCATCGTCTTAAGAATAAGATCAAATGACAAACGAAAAGAACAATATTGAACAACTACTGGGTAAAATTGAAAAGGTCGATGCTCCTCCCTTTCTCCTAACCCGAATTGAAGCCAGGTTAGAACAAACTCAAGAATTGCTACCAAGACGATGGTCTGTAGCTTATTTGTCTTTGGCTGTGGTTGTTGTTTTATTCAATGTATATGTAATTGTACAAAACAATGACAATCGATCCTCAGTGACCGAAGGGGCTACAGAGTTAGCCTCCAGTTTAAATATGAATACTTCTAACCAAATCTATTATGAGTAAGACCAGACTTCTAAGCATATTGGTGGGCGTGCTGGTGGTACTCAACATAATAATGATGACCTGGGTAATGCTGGGCGGAAAACATCATTACAAACATCCTCCCAGGCACAAAGAAGGGCCAAAACAAATGGTGATTGAAAGCCTTAATTTCTCAACTGAACAGGTTAAACAGTATGAATCGGCCATTAAAAAGCATAGAGCGGCAGTCTCTGACGTGGATCAAAAAATCAGAAGTAAGAAAAATGAATTGTATTCCCTTTTGAAAGAACCTTCTGCTCCGGAAAAAGACTCCATTGTTGAAGAACTTACCCGGTTAATGATAGAAATGGAAAACATTCATTATGCGCACTTTGAAGAGATAAAAAGCATATGCGAACCTAATCAATTAGATGAATTTAATGACCTTACAGAAAAGTTAACCCGTATATTCTTACCACCTAAAGGTAGACGAGGGCCCAGATAATTAACTATTCCACAGTTGAGGTTCTAAACAATCAATCCAGTTTATTGTTAACGGCGAATTTAACCAGTCCGGCAGTGTTTTTACTGGAAGTCTTACTGAGTAAATTGCGTCGATGGGTTTCAACGGTATGGATACTTATAAATAAACGATCTGCAATTTGAGATGTCGACAATTCTTCACAAATCAAGCTCAAAATTTCTTTTTCACGTGGGGTTAATTCCACCGGAAGGATTGACTGTTCAGATTTATAATTTCCAGCCATAACTTCATGGACATCATCTGCAAAATAGCTTTTCCCTCTACTAATCTTTGAAATTGCTTCTAACACCTCCTCTTTTTCTGCTGTTTTATGCAAATAACCCTTGGCGCCTAATTGGATTGCATCTTTAATGGAACTGTAGCTTAGCCGCATGGACAACATAACAATCTTAATATCAGGCAATTGTTGTAGTATGAGTTTGATTGCTTCCAATCCGCTCATTTCAGGCATGTTAATATCCAGCAACAGTATTTCAGGTTGCTGAGATCTTGAATCATTTAAAAATGCTTTGGCGCTGTTATATCCCTGAATTGATTCTATGAGTGGCTCCGATTGAAGCATGGTAATCAATCCTTGTTGAAAAAGGTTGTGGTCGTCAACAAGGGCAATATGAATTCCAGTTTCATGCATCAATGTCTAAAATTACAATAGTTCCTCTCCCCGGCTGCGAGTCGATATGGTATTTTCCGTTTACAAACTCTACGCGAGAGCGAATGTTTCGAGAGCCCATGCCCTCCTGAACTTTATCAGCAACAAAACCAATTCCGTTGTCTTCATAAATCAGGTTGAATTCCTGATTGGTCCCATTGGTCCCATTGGTCTGAATACTAATAATAGAAGCTTTTGCGTGCTTAAGTGTATTGGATACCAATTCCTGAACAATGCGATAGACCTCCAAAGCCAATGACTTATCCAACTTATCGGTTTCTTCGTTTAAATAAAGTTGGAACTGAATTCCAGCTGATTTCTCAACGTTCTGTTTAAGTTCGGCAAGAGCCTGAATAAGGCCATGATTATTTACCTGGTCACTGGAAAGGTTTTCTGCAATTTCACGGACTTCTTTTACCGTTTCATCAATTAGTTCTACCTGGGGGTTCAGGTTTACGTCTTCTCTTCTTAAGGACAATTTTAAAGTTGCCAGTAAATTACCCACCCGATCGTGTAAATCCCGGGCTATTCTATTGCGTTCATGCTCCTGACCATTTAGCATTGCTTTGATGGATTCTGCTTCACTTTTAGCTTGAATTTCAGCCAATTGCTTCTCCTTAACCTCGAGTTTAATTTGACTGATGTAGCGTTTTTGTTGGTAAAAGCGATACCCAAAAGCACCGCTTAAGCTTACTATAAATAGTAAGCCAAATAGAACGTAATTCAATTGTCGACCGGCTTTTGCCTCCGCATTTGAACGAGCAGCCTTTTCCTCGCTAAGAATACGCGCTGCCTCATGTTTTTCAAGTTGATATTTGGCTTCTGTTTCTTGAATGTTTTTTTTGAGTTTTCTTTTATAAAGTAAGTCACTAACCATTTTATAATGGCTTTTTTGCTCTAAAGCCTTATTAGTTTGATTTGTCAAAATATAGAGGCTAGTTAAACTACTAGAAATATCCTTTTCTTCTTCAAGCAGTGTTAAACGTTGTGCAATCTTTAGTGCATTTATTAAGGTAAATTGAGATTTATCATAATCATTATTCTCCATTTGAACGATACCTAACTTATGCATTACCCAAGCTTTTCCATTTTGATCATTTAATGTGTCCTGAATTAATAATACGTTTTTAATAGTTTGCTCCGCTATATCCCATTCATATCGTTTCATGTAGAAGTCCGCTAAATTGCACAACACATCTATTCGATCCTGATCTGAACATTGGTCCGAACTATCAACGATTGCCAATGCCTTCATAAAATACTTCTCAGCTGAATCGAGTTTGTTTAAATAGGCAAAAATTGCTCCAAGACTGTTAAAAGCATTTTTTAATTGAGGGTCAGAACTTTGAGAAATACTTAAATCGATAGTACTTAGCCTTAAATTTACAATTGCTTTATCATATTGGTGCAAGGCATAATATAAATTTCCTAAATTGATTCGAATATTACCCAACAACCTTGGGCTAGACAACTTTTTCCGATTATCCAAACTTTTTTGAAAATAATCTACGGCTATATCATAATCTCCTTTTTGCTGGTACAAAGTACCAGATACGCTTTGCAAGTTTGAAAGTGTAAGAATATCTGTAGGGTTCGGCAGCGATTTATATAAACTCAAGTTTAGTTTTAATCCACTGTCTACATCTATATATTGCAGTTTAAATGCATGAATATTTAGTTGATTAATGCTATCCAACAAAGGTTGCTGAGATCTTGAAGATAGGCATAGCAATAATAATGCTAACAAATTAAGTATAATTGGTTTAGACAAAATATTGTAGGGATGAACATTCATCCCTACAATATATAATTATTCGTACAGATTATTGTTCAATTGTACCACCAATCTCATTAGAGACCTTGCCTAGAGTTTTTTCATGATGTTTAATGTCACCATTTGAATTTACGGCGACCATTAGCCCATTTGTATCCCCTTCTATATTATTTATTCTGTAGAAATCATTTGGCGACAATATAACTTCAGTACACCCCTCGTAAACGGCAATTTCATCGGAAACTCTAATTTTTACAACAAATTGCCAATCCTCACCTAATGTATTGTAGCAAAACGTGTAAAGTGTTGAACCTACTGGAACATGTTCTTTCTTTAAAACTTGAATAAGCTCTGAGAAATGATAATGTTCGTTATACAGTGTCAACCTAATCTTTATTAGTTGACCAACTCCCGCTTCTATTGTTTTAATATCCCAAGACATATTTGATTTATTTAATTATTATACAATTTAATTTTACCCTTTGTTAGCTGATGGTCAAGAACTTGTTGATGACGGAAGTCATAGATTAATATAACTCCATTTGATTTTTGCATTTGATCAACTCCAACTAAATTGGTAAAGGTTATTTCTAGGGAGTTATTTTTTGACTTACTTGACATCTCCACGTAAATAATAGAGACAATCTCTGCCTTGATCTCATTCATTTTTAAATATTCCTTGCAAGCCCCCTCCTCCATATGATCATATAAAAATGAGGGTGTCACAGTTGTAGCTTTGTAAGGAATTGTTGGATATTTTATCATAGCTGTAACAAGGACATCCGATAATTCATTGGTTTTAATGATCCAGTCACTAACCATCATTTTCAATGATTCGGCTTTTTTATACGGATTAAAAGCCACTGTATCCCTGAAAAAAGTCCCTGTACTTCGTTGATCTACCCAATAGGCAGGTTCAACCATATTGGCAAGTACATTATTTAGTAAATGTTGTAATTCAAAATAGTTTCCTTGGAAGGATGTTGAATCAAGTATAGCTAATAAATATTCTGAATAGAAGGTCAATTCAGTATTGGTTCCAAGAATTGAGGGTTTATCCTTTTTACTCGATGCATAATAAAATAAATCAGCATCAAACGTTGGGGGAATCTTCGGATTAACAAACAAATATCTATCCAATAATTTAGAGTAAAAGCTTTTATTTTTATAATAAGCATTTTGTGGTAGAATTGGCATAGTGGTCAAAGCCATAGTTTTTATCAATGCATGCTGTGGTTCAATAATTCCTCCACTATAACAGGAATCTACAATCAATATGATTTTGAATTTGTTAGAAAATTGTGTAAGAGATTCCCTTATTTCATACTCAAGAACCATTCGGTCATAAAAACAAAGGAATTGCCAATTATCCTTGTCTTTTTTATTATCCCTTTTCTCCAGGTTTAAACCATGTCCAGAGAAGGTTATTAATAAATACCCCTCCTCCGTTTGAGATAGAGACGCATATTGATCTAACCGTTTTTTTATATTTTTCCATGTAGCTCTTTTCCCTGTGATAAATTCTATTTGTTCATACCAATTATCCCGTCGTGCGAAATCACAAAAGCTTTTAGCATTTTTATATGCTCTATCTAAGGGTTTGTTGGACTCATAATGTTGACCTTCAACATAATTTACCCCAACAAATATTCCATATCCTTTCATATTCTTTTATTTAAAAATTATAACTCAATCCCAAAAAACCACCGGATTCCCAAACGTCCATAGTAGGAACTTCTCCATCTCCGGTATACAATCCACCTACTTCTAACCCGGATTGAAGCCTTTTTACTTTACCCAAGGCATATCCGCCGTTTAGCACAATCCGTTGTTTTCGTCCAACAAATAGATTAAGGCCTAAGAGGTACTGAATATTCCCTTCGGTATTCAATAAAGCACCAACCCCAAGACCACCGTTAATCCACGAGGTTGTTCTCCAGTAAAAGTGAGCCATTCCTCCAATACTTACTAAAAAGTCGCCATTGTCCTTAAGCAGAATCCGTTTATTAGTTCCCTCGCTTATATCAATAATGCTGTCAGTAGTCACATAGTTTTGATCGCGGTAATAAGTGGTATCTATATAGGTTTCATCCTGGGTCAAAAACTGTTGGTCCTTTAGGGTTGTAAAAAACAACCCGGCACTTCCGTCAATCTTTACTCCTCCGTTGATTCTAACTTTTATCGGTTTTTCATCGGCGGATCGAAGTGCCTTCTCTCCTTCTTTAATTTCTAATTTTAAGTGCAATTCATCGTAAGTATCAGGTGCCGTAGCGTCGAATACTTGATAATTTTTAAGCCCCTTTAACTGATCATACTTATTAGCAGCCTTTGTATACGTTTCAACATAATTTTGATAGTCTTCTACTAGTAAGTAATCCTTAAAATCAGCGATGATATTTTCAGCGGCAGACTCAATGGACTCTTCTGTAAATGCGGCACCCAGGTGGTATAAAAGCTGCCGATTAAGAAAACTCCAGTCTGCACGATAAACGCTTTCATTCCACATGGCGTTACCCTTGATTTCTTCTTCATAACTGTTGAGGTCTTCGTTTAATTGGGAGAACAAAGAAGTCCAATACTGCAATTCCTTCTTTATGGAATCTCGTTGAAATAATATATCATCTCCAGCTATGCCATGCAACCCCTTGACGTGAACCTTATCCTCCTCTTTATCAACTGCATCACTGGTTGACTTTATGCTTCCCATGCCTATGGCCTCGCCTAATTCTGAGGAGATTTCAAATTGATCGTTATTATAGTATTCCTTGGTCAACTTAATGCTATGAGTTATCGGATTCGAGTTTAAAACAATGACTCCCGTAGGAATTCTTGCCCTAGTAGTAAGCTTAGATGTTTGAACAGCATTTAAACCGGACTTATCAACCTTTATCATATAAGGGTCTTTAAGCTTTATGTCGTAGACCACAAATCGGGCTTTCCTCCCTTCCTTATAACTTTGTGTAACTTGTTGCAGTATTTCAGATGTACTCGATACACCTAGCTGACTTAGAGCCTCTAAGCGTTGTTCATAGGTTGGAAAAAATTGCCACGATTGGGCTTGAATATCGAAAGTGAATACTAGGATTAGTGTGGATATTAAAAGTTCTTTTAGTTTCATAGAATGCATTTATCTATATGTTTTCATGTGCTCTTTTATATTTATTTCAACTGATTTATTCTGATGGGCCGGAGTTAAACCGAGGTGCAATAAATATTGCACCTCGGATTATTAGGCTGGACAGATTTTATCCATTGTTTGTCCAAAAACTCTAATGATTTGCTTAATTGTTGGTGTAACAAAAGGAAGCTTAATTAGAATCAACAAGAGTGGTCTGATTTTCTTATATATCCGGCAAATGACCTTTAGTTTTTCATCTGCGGATAGACGTTCAAATGTGGTAGCCTGTTTTTCAAAATCGACTAAGCTACGCTCATCAGCTTCTACTTCCCTTATCTCCTTTGCCAAGGACTCGAATGAATTCTCTTCAAAATTTCCCATAATAATTGTTTTAATTAATAATGGATCAAAGGTGAATCGTTGTTAAACCATTGTTCTCATGGTTTTCCGTGATTCCAGTATAGTTGAAAGGGAGTATTTTGGTTGCTTGGATAAAAAAATGGTTCGGAATACCCCTTCCTGCTTTAAGGTAAGTACACCAAATGAACAATTCTTGGAAACCGGATACAATAGGGGGAAACCCTATTTTCGATCATTGGTCAAAATAGGCGGTAGGAAGGAAGTCTTAAACCCAAAACCAGCCGTGACAACCGGCCACAGTTCCTGCAACAGTTAATAAGCTCAAAAGCAGTAGCGCCCAATGAGCCCTGTGCATAATTGCAAAGGTCTTTGCCGGATTCTTTTCGGCATAGGTTTTAAATAACTTATGCAACACGAGGGGTTCGAGTATAAAAAGTACTACGGTAAACAATACCCACACCAGGGTCATAGCATGAATCCACCAGTATTTGAAATCTAAATACCTACCCCACGCATCCATAACGTAAAGCATATAAAAGCCACTAATACCGGTTAATAGAGTTGTAACCTTGGCCTGTAAAGCAAAACGACCTTCTATTTGTTCAAAGGTCTTTATTTGGTCTTCTTTGGAAGCAAGTTTTTTAATTGCCGGAATAATCACAGTCGTTACCATAGCCACTCCACCAATCCAAAGAACTACGGCCAATACATGCATAACCCTGGCTAAAGCAAAATCATTCATACTTCATCCAAATTTAGAGAAGATTGGGTTAGTTTAACCTCACATGATTGATGTCTCCCACAGGCAACCAATCATCCATATTGCCATATTCACTTCGATCAATTTTAAAAGGGTCCAGAGGCTCAACATCTTCAACCGTAATCAATATTAAATAACGCTTACCTGCGAAACGCTTAAACATGGCCGGGTTAAGTTTTAATGCCACCTGGTTATTTTCAACCAACATAACTGATTCTTCTTTGGTTAGTTTATCGCTTTGTATTAGCTCCCGAATTCCGGCTTTAGCTTTAACCAAACCGTCTCCCTTGTTTTCAATGAAGTAAAGGGTGTCTTCTGAATTGACTCTGCCATATGGCATTTTCCGCCCCATGGCTCCTCTTATTACCATGTTCTTTTCACCAGACAACAAGTTGTCCAATTCCTTCGCCTTGGCATCTAAATAAACAACGTGATCCATCTTTACTCTTAATTCAACTCTTCAGTGCTTCAATAATATCCTGGTATCAACTGCAGTGATCGCCTCCAGATTACCGAGTAACGGATTAATATCCATTTCCTTTATTTCAGGGGCCAGATGAACCAAGGTTGAAACTCTACTTACAAAGTCCGCAAACAACTCCAGATTCACTCCTTCCCTACCTCTAACTCCTTCCAGGATTTTAAAGCCACTCAAACTGGTTATCATTTTCATGCATTCATCCGGCGATAAGGGTGCTAATCCCGATTTTACATCTTTAAGCACTTCTATAAAAATGCCTCCAAGGCCACACAATACTAAATGTCCAAAGCCAGGATCGTGTTTTGCTCCAATGAATAATTCAATTCCTTCAATCATAGGCTGAACTAGAACTCCTTTAGCTCCTTCTATTTGCATCAAACGATTAAAGTGGTACTCAAACCCGGGCTCAGTGGAAACGTTAAGTACAACACCGTTAACATCAGTTTTGTGAACTGGACCCATAACTTTCATAACCAAAGGAAAAGAAAGCTCTGAAGCCCTGGCTTTTAGTTCTGCATAATTATCACCACTAACTTCTGCAACCCTTGTTACACCAACTGCATCAAGAAGTGAATTCACCTTATGGGGTGGTAAAAAACCATCTGCATTGCGACCAATGACCGATCGAATTGTATCAACATCAATATTCTCCAGGTTTGGCTGGTAGACACTTGGTTTTTGTGTTTTATAAACGGCTGGTAAGGCCCTGCCCAATACCACTTCGTCTGGAAAGTTTACATTGCCCCTGGCCAAAAATCCCTGAATTTCTTTTTGCGCATTTATAACAGAAGGTAATACGGGATAAATAGGTTTGGAACAAATGTCCAATTTTACACTAAGCACATTGTACACATTCTCTACATCAAACAGGCCTGGGCTTCCAAACACTACAACCATGGCATCTATGTTGTCAAACTTGTGTTCGCAGAAGTCTATTATAATTCCCAGTTGTTCAGCCGTTCCAGTTGCTAAGAAATCAATTGGATTACTAACCGAAGACCCGGGATGCAAATAACCTAAAAGATTATCCGCTTCGGGCCCTTCTATTGGAGGGATTTCCAGACCACGACTGCTTAGCGCATCGCTTAGCATAACCGCCGACCCTCCAGCGTGGGTAATAATGGCTACATTTTTTCCGGTTAAGGGCTTGTAGTTAAATATGGACGCCACTGTCAATAGCCCTTCCCTACTACTGCAGTATACGATTCCGGCTTTCTTAAATAACGCTCTAACGGTAATATCGGAGTTGGCAATGGCTCCGGTATGTGAAGCAGCCGCTCGCGTACCGGCATCTGAACTACCCGCTTTAATAGCCGCTATTTTTGCTCCCTTACTTATTAGCGAAGAAGCGTGTTTCAATAGTTTTTGAGGATTTGATATGGATTCCAAATAGAGAAGTTTAATGTGCGGATCTTTATCTGAATCAAAATGATTATCCATGTATTCCAAAACATCTTCTACTCCTGTTTGGGCAGCATTTCCGACAGAAAGTACATTGGAAAAATGAATGCCCAATGGTACTCCGGCTTCCATGATAAATACTGCCGTTGCTCCGGATGCCGAAATCAGGTCACAACCTTGTTGGTGCAACTTAGGAATAGGTGTAGTAAAAACTCCACGATAGTTAGCGTTTAAAACACCTATGCAATTGGGACCTATTAAACAGCCTCCCACTTCATCAATAATATGAACAATGTCAGATTCAAGCTTTTTTCCAAGTGCATCAGCTTCTCCAAAGCCTGCTGAGATAATAATAAATGCCTTTGTTTTTTTGGATCGTGTAAGGGTTTGTACTGCCTCCAGGCAGTATTGAGCCGGAATGGCCAAAATAGCCAATTCTACTTCGGGTAAATCTTCAACAGTTGCTACACATTGAATTCCCTGAACTGTTGATTCCTTTGGATTTACAACATGTAATTGATGAGGATACTGGCCGTCAAGAATGTTCTTCAATAACTTGCCTCCGGGCTTTCTTACATCATTGGACCCACCAAGTACAGCAATTGATGTAGGATTTAGCAGTTGTTCGTTAAGCATCTGTGATTTTTTGCAAAGGTCTGCGAATATTCCTCCACAGAAATGATGCATATCATGTGGATCCGATTAATCGGATTAAGAGTATAAAAGAAACTAGATTATTCTTCTAAGCGTATTTTCTTTCTTCACTATGTAATGCTTAACTACACCAACAATATGCATTACCAGTAACAACATCATTAACACAGACATGAGGCCATGTGGTTTTAGGGGTGCAATAGTGCCCCGCTCCATAATTGAATCCGGTGAATTAGTTGATAAGGCCTCTCCATACCCTCCTGTAATAAGAACACTAATGCCGCTAATGCAAATGGCAATTATGAGGAAATAGAAAGTATTATGAATCCAGACAGCCAGTTTGTCGTTAAACTTCGATCCGGTTTTTATGTCTTTGGGTCGCTTGTGTTTAAAAAATAATATGGAGCGAACCAGCGTAAGAATAAAAACCGAAATTCCTAAAGCAGCATGAAGTTTAATAAGTCCCATTTTTTCAGTTGCTTCCATTCCTTCCATGATTTTACCAAGCGGAAATAAGGTAAGAATCAAAATGGCAGTAAGCCAATGAATAACTATGCTTCCTTTGCTGTATTTTTCACCTAAATCATTTAACATACTCCTGGTAAATTACATTTATTTTAATAGATAAGTTTTGCCTTGACTTTAGATTAGATATCCAAAGTACAAAATATTATAAGCTTCTGGTTTTAAATTTGAAAACAAAATGATACTCAATAGATTTGTCGCATGAATTCTGATAAAAAAACTCTGAGCACGGTTTATGTTCCCATTGACTGTAGCTTCCACGATCAGCTCTTGGAATTGGCTACTTTCAGAAAAGAAATTGACATTATCTATATGGACACGAAAGGGCAAAACCAAAGCATTTATGATAGAATTGCTGACGTATATATTAATAAAAGTAAGGAGGAGTTCCTAAAAACGAATTCAGGGTTGGAAATAAGGCTTGATCGAGTTGTTAAGGCAGGCGATTATAACAACCCATATGAATCGTGCTCGATTGACTAAAAAGTCCTTAAGAACAAACAGGGTATAACGCGGCCGGGCGCTTTTGAGAAAACTGGCCAATGCGTATAGCACATAATACTAATAACCAGTTTCAGTGCTGGATTATGATTTTTGAAACCTGCGTAGTCTTGGCATTGGCAGTTTGTAACCAATAAACTCCGGAAGGAAATGTTGAGACATCTACAGTTAACCTTGATGCCTTGCTATACATGTTTTCAAGCATTAAACTACCGGTTTGATCAAATATCCGGATTTGATAGTCCATTTGTTCAGTTTGATCAAGATTCAAGATGATAAAAGAGTTGACTGGATTTGGAAATACCCTTATCTCCTTATAGTTACCGTTATCGCCCGGAATTTTTGGTAGAAAGGTGCTAGTTACACCGGTTTCGTTTTTATAAATGGAACCTGACATGTTAACTACGTATAAATCACCGGTATTGGACAAGGCAATACCATTGAGGTATCTAAAAAAACTGGGACCCAATTTAGTAGTGTCGATTTTCCAATTAGTTCCCCCATCAGTAGTTTTAAGAACAACATCCCTTTCTCCGGTCATTGGATGTCCACCAACTACATATCCCATATTCTCATTCAAAAAGACCACATCTCTTAGGTGAGTTTGGGTGTTGGGTGATTGTTTTACCCAGGTTACGCCCCCATCGCTTGTTTTTACTATCTCCCCTGGCCCACAAGCAAAACCAACTTTGTTATTCACGAAATAAATAGAATAAAAGAAGGAGGTACTTGTTCCATATACTTTTTTCCAGGTACTACCACCATCAGTAGTTCGCACTATGTTTGGGCCAGCAACGAAGCCAGTGCTACCATCAATAAAATCTATTCTTTCGTTTGAACCCTGCCCAGTGTTGTTAAGTGATGACCAGGTATTTCCACCGTCCTCAGTTTTAAGAAACGTCCCACCGTCTCCACTTATAAATCCTATTTTCGCATCAATAAAATAGACCTCAATTATACCAGTGGCGGTGTGATTTAATTTTATCCATGAAACCCCTCCATCGGCAGTCTTTATTACTGTTGATCCTCCTGCTGCATATCCAACCTTATCACTTATAAAGTGAAGACTATACAAGAGATCCGTAGTATTGGTTGTTAGTTTTGTCCAGGAGGCACCTGCATTTATGGTTTTAAGAACAACACCATTATCTCCGGTAGCATAGCCAATTTGATCGTTAACGAAGTCAACTGCATAGAGAGCGGAAGTGATTCCACTGTTATTTTTTTGCCACTGTGCCTTGGTCGAAAAGCCAAGTGTAAACAGGAAGGTAAATAAGGATAAAACAAGTACTGTATTTCTTTTCAATTTCATAACTAAGGTAATTTCTACCATCAAATACTTACCTGTTGCAAACAGGGTTGGACATTTTAGGTGTAGAATAATTATACGTAGCGTCTTTTTGATTAAACGTTGATAATCAGAACATTAAACCAGTTATATCCAGGAGAGTCGTCTTAATACCTGCTCCCTCCTACGGACGGATACCGGAAGTTCAATTCCATTGGTAAGAAGCATTTTGTGCTGATTAGAACGACGGTAAGATTTGATCATATTTATATTGACCAGGTGCGAGCGGTGGATTCGAATAAAACCATCGTTCTTAAGTTCGTTCTCAAATTCTTTCAGGGTTTTTGAAACCACTATTTTTCGTCCATCAATCAAGTAAAACAGGGTATAATTGATATCTGCTTCGCAACGAATTATATCAGCCTTTTGAATCACGTGAATGGCCTCGGCAGTTCGAATAACCATACGATCACTCGATGTTTTACTAATGGAATCCAACAACCCCTGGTGACTACGCAGAATTTCTTCCTTAAATAAGATTTGTTCTTTCGCTCGTTTAATACTTCTTACCAGGTCCTGCTCGGATACAGGCTTAAGCAGATAATCAATGGCATTAAACTTAAAGGCTTTGATAGCGTATTGATCGTATGCCGTAACGAAAACAATTTTTATTGATTTCGATTGCATATTCTTCAACAAATCGAAACCAGAACCATCTCCTAAACGAACGTCTAAAAAAATGAGATCCGGATGGTACTTATTCAATACCTCCAACGCGTTTTTAACCCCATTGGCTTCCGCAATGACCTTTACATCAGGTGAAGAATATTCAATCAACGATCGAATTGCTTTCCGAATTTTTCGTTCGTCATCAACTATAAGTACCTTCATGACTTAACGTAATTGTAGAAAGTAAGCCGGACCAGGGTTCCTGATCTTTTCTCAGGATTCCATCCCAGGTTAATCACTTCCAGTTTATTATCCATTCCCTGCCAACGTTTGAGGTATGCTAGCCTATCCTTAATTAATTGCATTCCTCGAGGTCGCAAACTGTTGCCACTTTCGGCAGTATTTATCCCCTTACCATTGTCCTCTATTTCCAGAATCAGTTGTCTATCGGCCTTCTTTACCTTTACGTGTACCTTACCTCCCGATTTCATTTCCCGAAGCCCATGTTCTATCGCGTTTTCAATAAACGGTTGAATAATCATAGTAGGAATTTTGATCTGATGAGTCCGGAGCTCCCCGTCGACATCAATTTCGTATTTAAATTTCTCTTCAAACCGAAGTTCTTGAAGGCTTAGGTACAACTCCACCAATTTTATTTCCTGAACCAATGTTGTGAAATCGAGCGAGGAGTTCTCTAAAATCATTCGCATAAGGGTTGAAAAACTGGAAAGGTAATTTCCAGCTGTTATTGGATCATTCTCGAAAATCACTCCTTGAATCGCTCCCAGGGAATTGTACAAAAAATGGGGATTAATTTGCGCCCTAAGCAAACGATGTTCAACTTCCATTTGTTTTTTTTCCGACTGAGATTTTGTTAGTCGAAACCGAATAAGGGCAATGGCAATTATCGTTAGCAACAGAATGATAGCCAATATTAAAAGCCAGTTTCGGTATTCCTCTTTTACTTTGGCTAATTCAGCATTAGCCTTTAGGGTTTTTATTTCTTGTTCCTTTTTTTGAATTTCATATTTCTTTTCGAAATTGGCTAGTTCTCTTATTTTTTCAACGGTAGCCAACGAGTCTTTAAGGTTCATCCACAACCGAAGGTATTTGTTAGATAATTCATAGTCTCCATTTTGGTCGTAGTGCAATGAAAGGTTGTCGTAAGCAGAAGAATAGAACTTAAGCTGGTCATATTTCTTAATCACTTCTAAAGCTTTTAAATCATAGTAAACTGCAGAATCTGGCTTTTGGCTGTGGGCGTAAACTCTTGCAATGGTTAGTAGCGTGATCACCCGAGTCTCTGAACCAATACAATCTACAGATTTACAACTCAATGCTTGTTTACAATAAGGAATGGCTTCAGACTGCTTGCCTTTTAAATCCAGAATTTGGCAAATAGCGCTATTCATTGATGCCATAAAATAATTTGCTCCTTCTCTTTTGGCCATTTTGAGCACTCTCTGGTAAACCACCAATGCACTATCGTACTTTTTCTCTATAAGAAAGATATCTCCTAGCTTAGCCAATGGAATCATAGATCGTGCACTATCTTTACGGTAGGTGTCCGTATTAAACGACTCTCTAAGAACCTGCCTGGCCAGGCCATAATCGTTTAGAAATACGTAGTTGGTTGATAAAGACAACAGCGCATCTGATTTGCCTTTCGAATCATCAATGCTGTCATAAATCCCGATCGATTCTAATAGTTCTTGTATGGCTAAGGCATATTGACCTAAAGTAGAATGATATACCCCACCCGATATTTTTAATGCTTCGGCCCGATGGTACAGGTTTTCAGCAGAGTTTGCCAACTCTAAATACCTGGAAACGGTTAAACCCAAACTATCGAAACCGGACATTCTCTGATAACACCTACACAGTGTCCGTAGTCCTCTAAGTTGTACTGCAGTATCATTTTGACTTTCTGCATACAACAGCAATTCTTTTGTTAGCAGCAAAGCACTATCCAAATCACTCAACCACAAAGACTGTATCTCAGTATAAGCCTCTTCTACTCTTGCACTATCACAACCCTGGCTATGGAGGCATTTGAATTGCCCAATCAGTAGTACGATTAGAACTATACATTTTAAATTAGCCATTGCAACAGTTACATTGCAAGGCTAGTGAATTATTTTGATGATATTCAATAAATCGATTTACGCTAAATCAATTTATATCATCGAAAAATAAAACTGGAAAGTGACGATGGAAAGTATATGGAGGCTAACCACCAGGGCTTGCTGTACTCCTTAATTAAATTATGTTTTATCGATTGTTAATATTCAATAGCATCTCCACATTCATCCTTAGACGGATCAATTCCACACGTAGAGCTATCGTCTTTAAAAAACCAGTTAAATTTATTGCACTTTATCTTGTTGATTTTATCGTGTAATTCAATGCCGATATTAGGTTCTGTAATCTCGCCATCCTTGAAATTTTTATTAAACCCGGGTAAGGAAAAGGATTCTACAATCTCGCTTCCATCCCTGGGAAACCGGTCTTGAGCAGCAGCTAAAACGCTGGCACCGCCTCTACCACCTGGAGATGTAGCCATCAAGAAAACGGGTTTTTCTCCAAACACTTTTCTCCCAGGAATTCTGGATAACCAATCGTAGATATTCTTAAAGGCGGCACTGTAACTTCCATTATGTTCAGCCAGGGAAACCAGGAGCAAATCTGCATTATCAATGGCTGAAGCCAACTCACTTATTTTGTTGGGTATTCCACCATCGCGTTCCTTGTCAACACTAAAAATATCAACTTCAAAGTCATTTAAATCCAACAGCTCTACACTTGCGGGGTCAAAAAATGAACTTACATGTTTAACCAACTTTTTATTGATAGACTCCCTACTGCTACTTCCTGCAAAACCTACTATTTTCAAACCGTTGTTCCCCTTTAAAATCTCACGCAATGTTACTCCAATTTAACCAAATTAATTGACTCGGAATTGACACTAAATCTTAAACCATTTTGTTGAGTTTTTCAATTTTAAGAAAGTATTAAGATTTGGTGCCTTTAGCATTGGTAACCAACCGCTGGGAATAATTGTTCAGGCCGAATTTGTGTTCACTCCTATATTCGACACCAATTCTAAAAAATTTAAAACATGCGCTGGTCCATTATTCTATTTATGAGTTTGGTATTGTTCCATTCCAATTCTCTTTTTGCTCAACAAACACTAACTGCTACCACTCCTATGGTAAGCCCTAAGGCTTCAATTTCTCAAACTGTGGGAATTACTAAAATTGAAGTTATCTACTCCCGCCCTGCGGTAAGAGAGCGGCAAGTATGGGGAAAGGTGGTTCGTTTTAGTCAAGAGCCGTCGAAAAGAGAAAAAGGTAAAACCAGGCCGTGGCGTGCCGGTGCTAATGAAAACACAATTATCACTTTTAGTACCGATGCATTCGTTGACAGTATCCCCATAAAAGCAGGTTCTTATGGGGTGTATATGTATATTCAGGAAAGTGGAGATATAGAATGTATATTTTCTTCAAACTATCAGTCCTGGGGCTCTTATTATTACGACCCTGAAAAAACGGTGGCAACGGTAAACACCAAATGGCAGGATCACAAGCATACGGAGAGAATGAAGTTTGATTTTGATAGTTTAACTCAATCCACAGTGCTACTTACCCTAAAATGGGGAAATAAATCCATTCCCGTACCCATTCAGGTCGACATAAAAGCAACAACGCTTAAAAACCTACAGCAGGAAATTCAGAGCCGTCATATGATCAATCATATGGGCCCCCAGGAAGCTGCAGAATGGTGTTTACGAAACGACACTAATTTGGAGCAGGCGCTGCGATGGGCTAACTATTCCATTTCATTCGTGAAGGTTTTTTCCAACCTAAAAATAAAATCAGAAATTCTTGAAAAGCTTGACCGACCTGATGAAGCAGAGGAAATTATGAAAGAAGCCTTATCGATGGGTTCAGTTTTTGAACTTCACAGGTATGGAGGTCAAATGTTAAAACAGAAAAAAATAGACCAGGCCTTTGAAATATTTCAATTCAATGCTAAGAAGCATCCAAATCAATGGCCCGTTAACTATGGATTATCCAAAGCGTATTCGGCTAAATCAGAGTTTAAGACGGCAATTAAATACATGAATAAAGCCATTGAAAATTGTCCAAATGAATCAACCCTAGCCTTCCTCAAGCAAAAATTGGAACTATTGAAGAACGGTGAAGTTATTAGCTAGTTCATTCATTAAATGTTGGATTGTATTTAAGGTTACTCCTCTTTAATCAAATTAATTGACTCTGAATTAATACAATACCGCAAGCCACTTGGTGCCGGACCATCAGGAAAAACATGGCCCAAATGACCATCACAGGTATTACACATAACTTCTACCCGGGTCATTCCAAAAGATGTGTCTTTGTGGTATTTAATGGCATTCTCCTTAATGGGTTGTGTAAAACTGGGCCACCCTGTACCTGACTCAAATTTTATAGTAGAATCGAATAACGGCGCATTGCAGCAAATGCAACTGTACTTACCGGCATCGTGGGCCTCACAATATTCACCCGAACCAGGCCTCTCGGTCCCTTTTTCTC
>CEQS01030160.1_pt1 | contig 21096 bp, 28 predicted proteins | sample 530981 | NCBI WGS metagenome assembly CEQS01 (sample SAMEA2621176, study PRJEB7988) | marine metagenome | biome: marine biome (ENVO:00000447); feature: mesopelagic zone (ENVO:00000213); material: "saline water (ENVO:00002010), including plankton (ENVO:xxxxxxxx)" | depth 800 m
TGTTTTGCGCGTGACTGTTTGAGTTCGCGAGATGTCGATACCCCCTGTCCAGTAAGGTGACACATAGCCGTGAGTTCCGAGAGCGAGAGTGGCTGCACACGCTTCATATTGAGCGTCCTGAACGTGAAGTCGTGCATGAATTTCTTCAGTGCGCTTCCCCGTTCGTTTACAAACTTCAAAACGTTACCCTGCGCTTCCTCAAACTGGTTAAAGGTTGAGGCTATATTCTCGATTATGTCTTCTGCGCGCTCTTCCTCGACAGCTGAAGAAAGGATGCGTATATTCACCGGCACAATGCGACTGTTAACCTTCTTGGTCATCGTATCCAGCGTTAGCTGATCTATCGTTTTCTCTTTGAGAGTCTCTTTTTGACTATTTGTAAGCGCATCGCCAAAGTTCTTAACAAATGCATCGAGTGCCTCGGTAAATGGCCTTGTGCCATGCCTTATGGCCTTTTTTGCGCTCTTTCCCTCCCGCAGATGGTCTATGACCTTTTTGTATTGTTTGTTGTAGGTATCCCCGTTGTCGCCAATGACGAATTGAATTGCCGCACCTTCTCCATGTTTCGCGAGCTTACTGAAAGACGAGAGCATGATGTTAAGAGGGTCATGTACAAATTCTTTGTACTCTTTTAGAGGATACGCAGGACTCTGCTGCAGAACACCGTATGCACCCGCGTGTGCGCCACCATAGTTAAAAATATTGTAGTCTCCCCTAACTTCGTCCACCTGCGCATTGGGGAATGTTGAAATGAGGTGTTTCTCAAAGAGTTCCTTCTTCTTACGCGGAACTGAAACATAGAAAATCGCCTCCTCGCTACCTTGGTGCACCGCCATCTCGACTGTAAATACATCCTTTTTACTAAAACGCCTGCTGCCAACCACGCTAAGCATGCCAGAGTAGAATTGCTCCATGGTTCCTAACAGCTTTTCTAAGTCTTGAGCTGGATTATTTTTGTCCTCAGCGGTTTGTGCAGGCAACGATACTTCGTAAAGCGTCATGTGTAGTGCCCGCCACACCTCGGAGCCCTGTTGTACTCCCCGAGTAGGTAGACCTTCAGCAACATACTGCACCAGTGCGCGATGTAGGTCGTCTTCTAAGTGTGCACTGCCCATTTTGCTAACCACTGCAAGCGTGTTTTTAATTCCTCTCTCGGAGACCATTTTCAAGAGCTCATCCACCTGCGTATCGTGCTCTTCTGGTTCAAGCCGTAGCGTTTCTCGGAGGATACTTGCTTCCGACATTTGGTATCTATCGTGGAGCACAGCCTCAGATGGTGTGTCTTGGTAATGCGTTACCTCTCGTTTAGCCAAACGGTCACGCTCAAAGCTTGTTCCGTGCCCTTCGAGTTCACTTTCTTTGATACGAACACGCTCACGCAAGTACGCGAGTTCTTCCTCAGGAGTATGAAAACCCTCGGTTACAGAAGCAGACGCTACTTCAGGTGTAGCTCCCTCAAGACGTGGCATGCATCCATTATACCGCGCACATACTCAGTCGTTTCGCACTGTCAACACTTCTGCTTCTTCTTTTCCGACAATAACCGTGTGTTCAAACTGGGCGCTTTGCGAACCGTCTGCCATTTCGTAGAGCCAACCGTCGTTTGCAAGTTTAATTTTGCCTTCTCCACGTGCAAACATGGGTTCAAGCGCGATGACCATACCTTCTTCGAGCCTCTCACCCTTACCTGGCTGCCCATAGTTGTATATGAAAGGTTTCTCATGCACCGCTAATCCCACACCATGCCCTCCGAGTTCTTTCGGATACCCGTAGTCGTGTTTTTTAGCAACAGCCTCGGCCGCATGCCCAATGTCTCCAATAGTATTTCCAGCAACGGCCACTGCAATTTGTGCATCCAGGGCTTCTTGTGTTGCCCAGATAAGCTCCTGATCTTCTTGTGTAACTTCCCCAATGCCGATCGTGAGTGCCGAGTCGGTACAGAGGCCTTCGTGCCAAATGCCGCCGTCTATTTTCAGAATATCCCCCTCTTTAAGTACATAGTCGTTGGGAATGCCATGCACGATTCCACTGTTCACTGACAGGCACAGTGCGCCGGGAAAAGGCGGGTTTCCGTAGCCCATAAATGATGGTTTATCTCCCATTTCTGCTATAAGTCCCTGCGCGTACGCATCTATTTCTTTAAGTGTAACCCCCGCCTGAGCTTTTTTGGCGCATTTACTGAGTATTTCGCCAAGTTTTCGCCCCCCTTCGCGGAGATTCACTACATCCTTTTCACTTCGTATTTTCATTGCAACTGTAACGTTTCAAGGATCTTTTTGTGAATTTCCTCAATCGGCGGTTCTCCGTCAATTCTGTGTATATGGCAATCGTACGATTCGAACTGCTCCCTTACGGCCCCCATGTGTTCCTTGGACCACGCAATTCTCTTCTGGATTTTTTCTCTGGTGTCATCTGCTCGTCCACGCAACAACAGGCGCTCAATTGATGAATCCTCTGAAAGATCTAAGAAAACCACATGATATGGTGTCGCCTTATAAAATCGGAGCATGCTGTCGAGCATTACTGTTTGGTTCTTTCTGCGTGTTGCGCCGTCAATAATGATGTGCTCATTCCCAGTGAAGTCGCTGACCATCTTGCGGCCAAGCACAAATGTAGGCATAAACGACGGGAGCAGCTCTCCGTTGGTAACCGTTTTTTCGGCAAGCTCTCCGGTGTAGCTTCCTTCTTTGATAAAATCTCGAAGTAACTGACCGGTTTCGAGGTAGAGCGCATTTCGGCCGGTGTTTTTTTCAAGGTACTCCTTGAGGAGTTTTGCTTGTGTCCCCTTACCTGAACCCTGAAGGCCGAAAAAGATGACGGTGAGCGGTTGGTCGTTCATAACGGCTTAAAGATACTGCTCTTTGCGGAGAATGTCCATCACTTCCTCTATAGCCTCCTCGAGCTTTCCACGCACATTCACCACCGTATAATCATATTCTTTTGAGTACTCGTCTACCTCCTGTCGGGCTTTTTGCAGGCGCTCGGAAAGTTCGTTTTCTGAAATATCCTGCTGTCGGTCTCTTACGCGACGCTCAAGTTCCTCGTACGATTCGGCAACGATAAATATACCGAGCGCTTTGAATTGTTTTTTGAAAAATCGGAATCCCTCAATTTGTACTTCGGCTACAACTGTTTTTCCCTGCGCCAATTTTTTCTCTAGGTCGGGCAGGTAAGTACCATAATAGCGGTCTGTCTCGGGAGCATACCAATGCTCCGGTATAGTTCCCTCGTCTATTCCTTTTAGAAACTCCACCTTGCTTAAGAAGTAATGGTCCCTCTCGTGCTCTTCTCCCTCTCGCTGAGCTCGCGTGGTTGCGGTGACAAGACGCGCGGTGTCATCGGTGCTTCTTTCTAAAATTCCTTTAAGAATACTGTTCTTGCCGCTGCCGGTAGGACCCGAAATAACGACAATCTTTGCGTTATCCATACTATTCCGGAATATGGTACCCTTCCTTTCTTAAAATTTGAATGACATCAAACACCGTCTTGTCGAACTCTCCATCAGTATTCCACACCACATAGTCAAATTGATGTTCGGCGTCCCGAATCTCACGTTCAGCCTGTACCAGACGTTTCTGGACTTCCTCGTTAGTGATGCTTGGATCCCGCCGACGTAGCCTGTCTTCGATGACTTCGAGCGACTTTGGCTTGAGAAAGATGGTTGTCGCACCGTAGTGCTCTTTAAAGAATTTGGCTCCCTTCGGGTCGGTATTGGCTATTACATTAAGTCCCTTCGCGAGTTTCTCATCTAGATCAGGTTTGTACGTCCCATAGTAGGCATCGCGATTCTGCACATAGGTATGTTCAATAATGTTTCCAGCATGCACCTCCTCAAAAAAAGTGTCTCTGTCCATAAAGTAGTAGTGGACTCCGTGTTCCTCATTCAGGCGCGGTTCACGTGTGGTCGCCGATATGAGTTTTGCAAAATTTTCGTACCCTTCTACGAACTCATGCGTGAATGTGCTCTCCCCGCTGGCGGTTGGACCAGAAATAACAAGTACTTGCTTGCGCTTTCGCATGAGAAGAGTGTAACAAAAAGCGAACGCTACTGCACTCGCACTTCAACGCTACGCTCTTCAACTACTCCAGTAGTAGTTTCGCACGTAAGCGTGAAAGTGGTAGTTTCTCTCATTGGCAGGGAAATGGCGTCGCCCTCAGTGCCGCTTCTTTTAAAGTTCTCGTTTTTATTTGAGGTGAGGATACAACTCGTTATATCGTCGGTTTTCCACGAAAGCGCAACGGAGTCTCCCTTGGTGGCACTCCGTGGAGTAGCAATCAGGGCAAGTTGTGGGTTGACCACCTGAATTGTACAGGCACCTGCAGTGTTATCTACTGCTGGTGTGTTGTTGATGCAGTTGAGTGTGTACGTGGTATCTCGTGTTGGCCTCACTCGCGTTTTACCAACCAGATCTCCGTTTGTGTTGAAGTTCTCTCCCGTTGTTTTATATGCCCCGTCACGACATGCCCAGAGTATCAAAGCCTCTTCTCCAGGAGTGACCGGGTTTGGTAGACACAGAATCGTTGGTGTATTGTTCTGTATAGTGACTGGTGAACCCGTTGTGACTGCAGATGCGGGGGAGGTCGGAGTATTCGAAAAGTTTATGGGCTTGAGCGGAGAGGTCTGGTTCGGCAAGAGATTTTCGCCGACAGGTTCGGCCCCGGCTGCCGAGCCAGAAACAAATCCGGGCGTCGATTGCCGTTCTGGAGCAAACGAACCGCCACTCCGTCGACCCAAGTCACCCTCAGTCCCTGATGTGGGGCTGGATCCAGGGCTCGAATACCCAGGAGAAGTCCTCGATACACCGCCGGTTGTTTGAGGACTCTGTGGAATTCCCAAAAACGATGCTATCGGGTTGCCTCCCTTAGAGTTATTCTGAAACCATCCGCGCGCTAAGTCCTGCAATCGTTGCTGAGGATTGGAAGCGACATTAGTCCACCCAGACGCTTCCAGCGGCACTAATGTACCCTCTCCACTAAGTTTAAAAGTTCCATTCGTCAATGCTGAAACTTCCTGTATCATTGCTCGCCACACTGAGGATGCTACGGGAGATTTTCCAGCCAGTATGGTATTCCAACACTGTGGTAGTTTGTTATATGCGTAGTTCCTGGTCTCAGCAGGCAAGTTGCCATACGCCCGCCCTGGTCCTCCATTATATGCACGCGCGGCTGTGGTGCGATTACCGTCATATCGCATCAACAAGTCGTTAAAAATTCGCGCTCCTGATTCTATGGCGCACCTCGGATTTGTTTGAATTTCTGAATAAGAGCAGCCTAGATAGCGAAAACCGCCGCGCCCGGTTTGTTTATATTGCGCAAACGTCCCCGGCATTACCTGTGTGAGGCCCTTTGCTCCTGCACCAGAAGTAATGGTCGTGCGTAAGTTGGGGTTGGCCCCTCCCTGTTCCATACACATCACCGTCAAAACGTCTGCGTGTGTAATGAGCGCCTCTGGCACGGTCGCCAGTATGGTATTCACAACATCGTCGACTGTTTTCCCCAACTGCTCACCATAGGCCGAGCCTGATGTCAATGACGCCGTACTCGCGAAGGGGGAAACAAATTGATTCGAGCCTCCCACGGCAAAAAGGAATACAAATAGCGCAAGTAGAACGAGCACCTTGTTTCGGTGTGCATGCATACTCTTAAGTATACTTGGAAACGAAGAAAACGCTGAAGCTTGTACACAGCGTTACTTCATTTGGAACAAACTGTATAGATTAATACTCGCGTATAGATATCTGAGCTTCAACACGTTTTACTATGTCAAGCACTACTGAGACGGCGATTAAAAGTGCGGTACCGCCAATAGCAAGAGTAGTAATACCAGTCACCGCCTGCATACCAATCGGAAGCACTGCTATTGCACCGAGGAAAAGGGCGCCTACAAGCGTAATGCGAGCCAAAATATTTCCCACATGTTCAGACGTGTGTCCGCCGGGGCGCACACCCGGAATAAATGCTCCGCTTTTCTGAAGGTTGTCAGCAATACGCTTAGGATCAAAGGTCACCGCAGTATAGAAATATGTGAAGAAAAATACGAGAAGGAAATACAAGCCACCGTAAACCAGGTTGTTCGAAAGGCCACTCACTATTGCGTTTGCAATATTAGCCACATACGGTACAGAGCTGTTTGCAAAGAATGCTGCTATGACCTGAGGAAAGAGCAATATTGATAGCGCGAAAATGATTGGGATAACACCCGCTTGATTTACTCGAAGCGGCAAGTAAGTTGAAACGCCGCCCGTAGACTTCGAGCCACGTGTTTGCCGCGCATATGTGATCGGAATCGGACGCTCTGCCTCGGTTATGAACACAACTCCTGCAGTTACCGCTACCGCTGCAAGGACAAACCCTGTATACAATGGTATCTGTGACACATCAAACGTGAAGAGAGCCTGACTAAGTGTGCTCGGCAAACTTGCCACAATACCAGCAAAAATAATAAGCGAAACACCGTTACCAATACCAAATTCAGTAATGAGCTCACCAATCCACATAAGGAGAATCGAACCAGCAGCTATTACGACTACGTTTGTCATCATGGCTACAAACTCAAGGGGCGGAACAATGCCATTTTGCTGCAAAAGCGAAAGAAATGCGAATCCTTGCAAAAAGGCGAGTGGCACCGTGAGATAGCGAGAATATTGCGTGAATTTAATACGCCCTGCTTCTCCTTCCTCTTGATACATTGCCTTCATTTTGGGCGAAAGTACGGTCATCAACTGCATGATAATGCTAGCCGTAATAAAAGGACCAACGCCCAACATCACAATGGACAGGTTCGAAAGACCGCCTCCAGAAAATATGTTCAGAAGCCCCAAGAATTGGTTGTTTGAGAAAAATTGATCTAAGCGTGCAGCATCAATTCCGGGAATTGGTATCGTCGCCAAGACCCGAAACAACACTAATGCACCGAGCATGAACAAAATTCGCCTGCGTAGGGATTCATCGGAAACGACGAGTTTTAATTTCTGGAAAAATATCCCTATCATAGACTATTATTTATGCCGCGACACTTCCTCCCGCTTTTTCGATTGCAGTTTTGGCCGCTTCAGAAACTGCGCACCCCTTGACTGAAAGATTCTTTTTTAGTTCTCCTCGGCCTAGTATCTTGACATTGGGAGCTTTTGCCGCTCGCATGGCTACAAGTCCCTTTTCAACTAACGTCGTCGGGTCCACAGTGTCACCTGCCGAAAATGCGGCTTCTAATTGTGAGAGGTTTATGGGGGAGTAGGTAGTGCGCGCATTATGCACCGTACGCGCGCGGTTTTTCCCATACCCACGGCGTTTTGGCAGTTTTTTGATCATGTCTCGTATCTCCGGACGAATGCCGTGTCCCCCATGTTGTTTCTGCCCCTTATGACCGCGACCACTCGTTTTACCGCGTTTGCCACCGCGACCGACACGTCGCTTTGTCTTGCTTTTTGGATTTCTTGTAAGTGAGTGTAATCCTGCCATACGCTTAGTCTTCGAGCTTTTTTAGTGCGCCTACTGCAGCACGTGCTATGTTTGTTTTATTCTTGCTCCGAGATAATATTTTCGCCGTCACGTCTGTGACACCTCCGAGCTCAAGCACGGTTCGAACTGACGCTCCTGCCACGAGACCACGACCCTGAGCTGGGCGGATTTCGATGACAGTTGACCCGTATTTGGCTTCGACATTATGAGGAATACTGTTTGTTTTAGTACGCACCACCGTAATCATTTGTTTCTTGGCGTCACGTATCGCCTTTTCAATAGCGAGCGCAGTATCTCCCGCCTTCCCGATGCCCACGCCAACACGACCCTTTTTGTCGCCAATGACCATAGAAACTGAAAAACTGAAACGACGACCTCCTGCCATTACTCGAGTTACACGTCGAATGCCAATGATCTTTTGAGAAAATTCAGGAATTCTATCGCGACTGTCACTTCGCTTAGAACGCACACGACGCGGCCCACGCCCACGAGGTGCTGTACCTCGTTCACCACTACGTTTGGTAGTCATTTCATTATTTGTCTCAATCGTAGCTGTACTCGCTTCTTTTGTTTGTGTATTCTCGTCAGCCATATTGTTAAAAGTTAAGTCCCGCTTGTCGCGCCGCATCGGCAAACGCCTTGATGTTACCCGCGTAAAGATACCCCCCTCGGTCAAACACTACGGTATCAATCTTCTTTGCTTTTGCCGCCTCTGCGATCGCGACTCCTGCAGATTTTGCTCGCTCTTGTGGAGTCTTGCCTTTTTGTCCTAAAGTACTTACCGCCATGAGTGTTTCATTTTTTTCATCGTCGATAAGCTGCCCTGTGATTTGTGTGTTTGAACGGAAAACGGAAAGGCGCGGGCACGTTGCGGTGCCTGAAATCTTTGCGCGCACGCGGTTTCGTCTTCGTTTTCTTCGGAGTGTTTTCTCTCGAGTATCCATAAAATAAATTACTAGGCAACAGCACGCTTGCCCTCCTTGCGCCGTATCACTTCGCCTTCGTAGCGAACTCCCTTGCCTTTGTACGGCTCAGGTTTCTTGGTCGCACGAACGTCAGCAGCAAACTGCCCCACTTGTTCTTTGTCAGCGCCCTTGATGCTGATTTCATTCTTGTCTACCGTTACTTCAAGGCCTTCTGGTACCCTCACCTCCACCGAGTGTGAAAAACCAACGTCAAGTACGAGTGTGTCACCGTTGAGATTTACCTTGAATCCTACCCCTTCAACAAGAAGCCTCTTCTCAAAAGGGTTGTTTACTCCCTCAACCATGTTCCGAATGTGGGACGCAAACGTACCCCACATAGCATGTGCACTGCGGGTCTCGTTTGACGGAGTTACAGTTACCGTATCTCCTTCTACCGTAACGTCTACATCCGAGTGAAGCCTTCTGCGTAGTTCTCCCCCCCTTCCTTTCACTGACAACACGCCATCTGAGATAGCCACCTCAGTTCCAGCAGGAATAGTAATAGGTTGTTTTCCAATTCGACTCATGCTTACCAAATTTCAAATAATGCCTCTCCTCCTACCCGCTCTTTTCGCGCTTGTTCATCTGTCAAAACACCCTTGGGAGTTGAGAGTACTAGTATTCCCCTTCCGTAGCGTACCGGGAATATTTCGTTCACACTCTTATAAACACGGCGTCCGGGCTTTGAAATACGCTTCACTTCACTAATTCGTGGCGTTCCGTCCTTTTTGTACATAAGGTCAACGTGGATGGTTTTACGAATTTTCTTCCCACGCTTCTCCACGTTTTTTAAGAATCCCGTCTTCTTGAGCACCTCAGCTACCGCCATCTTCATTTTGGAATGCGGGACAGCCACACTCTCGTGGTTTACTGCACCTGCGTTTTTTAAGCGCACAATAAAATCTCCGATTGGGTCTCCTACCATGATGATTTCTTTACTCCCGGAATGTTCCCTTCGAGTGCCTCCTCGCGGAAACATACGCGGCACAGATCAAACGCTCGCATGTAACCGCGTGGACGGCCACACTTGAAACAACGACGAAGCACGCGCGAATTAAATTTCGGTGCTTTCTTCGCTTTTGCAATCATTGATTTCTTTGCCATATATTACAAAAAATCGACCTCCGTCGGCCATCTCATGCGGGGAAATCAGAAAAAATTCTCCACCAAATCTTGCGTAATCCTGCTTACGCCATGAAACTGTGACCTATCACGAAGGTAGGCGCCATGGTACCTGACAGTATCCTCAAAGTCAACAAAAGAGGCCAGGGGTATCGTTATTACTACTTCTTGAGTGGGAGTCCAAGCTCTCGCAGAAATGCTTCTGCCTCTTCTTTCGTCTTTGCTGATGTAACAAGGGTAACACCGATCCCGAATACATTTGAAAGCTCTTCATCTGAGGTTTCTGGGAAAATAGTGTGTTCCTTGATGCCGATGGTGTAGTTTCCCATCTCGTCGATTGCTGTTACGTTCAGCCCACGAAAGTCGCGTGTACGAGGCAGCGCAACGTGAATAAGCTTGTCGAGAAAATCCTGCATGCGTTTTCCGCGAAGCGTTACCGAATAACCAATAATACTTCCTTCGCGAAGCTTGAATGTTGCGATTGATTTCTTTGCGACGTTTGCTTTTGGCTTCTGGCCCGTAATGCGCGCGAGCCGATCAATTATCACCTCTACCTTGTTCTTGTCCTTGATTGAACCTGTCTTAGCCGCAACGACAATCTTCTGGAGCTTTGGTGCTTGCATTGTATTCCTATACCCGAACTTTTCTTTGAGTATTTCGAATATCTTTGATTCTTTTTCTGCTATTGTTTGCATACTACTTGATGATAGTTCTACTTTTTTGAGCAACACGAACACGTTTTCCGTTCTCTCGTTTGATTCCTATACGTGTTGGCTTACCGCTCTTGGGGTCCTCTAACGCTACATTCGAAACATGAACTGGTAATGTCTTGTCAATAATCTGCCCGCTCTCTCCTCGACGACGTGAGCGCTGGTGCCGTTTTGCAACGTTTACACCTTCTATTATCACTTTGTCTTCTGTGGGAATAGCACGAAGAACCTTGCCGGACTTACCTCTGTCCTTCCCTGCGATTATCACGACTGTGTCTCCCTTCTTTATCTTCATATAACTATACTACTTCAGGTGCCAGCGATACGATTTTTTGATAACCACGTTCTGCGATTTCGCGAGGGATTGGTCCGAATACGCGGTTTGCACGCGGTTCCTTTTTCCCTTTTTCGACTATTACTGCCGCATTTTCATCAAAACGAATGTACGAACCATCGCGACGACGGAGCGGTTGTGTCTGACGAACAATAACGGCACGAAGTACATCCTTTTTCTTGACTTGTTTGCGTGGCTCCGCTGCTTGAATTGAGAGTACCACCTCGTCCCCAATGCGAGCATAGCGGCGCTTTGAACCGCCGAGCACTTTGAACACGCGGCCGATCTTACCGCCGGAGTTGTCTGCAATTTTTACTATAGTCTGTGGCTGGATCATACGTCTTACTTACTTGCGGATGCGTTATTCTCAATGATGAAACTCTTCCGTTTTGAAATAGGTCGTGTCTCTCGGATGGTAACCCTGTCACCAACAGATGCTGTGTTTTCAGGGTCGTGTACCAGGTACTTCTTCACATGCTTGATGAACTTCTTGTACTTCGGGTGCTTCACGTAGCGTGCTACAGCCACTTTTGCTGTATCCTTCATGGCTGTCCCTACAACAGTACCTCGCAAGATTTTTCCATTTTTCTTTGTGTTTGTTTCCATACTAGCTAGCTACTCGTTTGCGTGCATTTAGTTCTGTAAGAATCTGGGCAATCTCCCTACGCGTGTTGCGCCCTTCACGTACATTGCGAGTATGCGAACCTGCGTTGGCAAATCTAAAATTACGAAGATCTTCACGCTTGTCTTTCAAGAGTTTTTCTAGATCTTTTACGCTTTTCTTTGTAACGTCTGTCATATGCTTTATCGGACAACTATTTTGGTCTTGACCGGCATCTTCATACCAGCCTTGCGCAGTGCTTCGCGAGCTATCGTATCAGGAACACCGTCTACTTCAAAAAGTATGCGTCCCGCTCGAACTTCGGTGACATATCCCTGTGGGTCACCCTTACCCTTACCCATACCTACCTCAGCAGCTTTTGCAGTGTAGGGGCGGTCTGGGAAAATACGAATCCACATTTTTCCAGTCTTCCCGAGTGTTCGCACAATAACCTTGCGTGCGCTTTCAATCTGGTTTGAAGTGATGCGCGCCTGACTCATTGATTTAAGGCCAAATGAACCAAACGAGACTTCCACTCCTCGTGTCTCAGGACGTGCAAGCTTGGCCGTGTTTTTACGACCTGTCTGCCATTTTCGGTATTTTGCCTTCTTGGGAAACAACATAGGCTATTTTTCATCCTCGAATATATCCCCCCGATATATCCATACTTTTATGCCAATGACTCCATACGGAAGATATGCTTGCTCCTTTGAAAAATCTATATCCGCCCGAAATGTTTGTAGGGGAATACGACCTCGCTTGATTTCCTCGCGCCGCGACATTTCAGCTCCTCCAAGACGTCCAGCGATAGCAATGCGAACTCCCTTAACGTCACGGTTCGCCATTACTTTTTCTACTGTCTGCTTGAGGATGCGACGATGTGGCATTCGCTTTTCTAAACCTTCAGCAACCATATAGGCAACAATGGCAGCGTGTGACTCTGGCGAACGTATTTCCTCAACGTCAATGCGTACCTCAGGCATAGTATCGCCCAGCTTGAGCTTCCGCAGTTGTTTTTTAATGTCCTCTAAAAGTTTTTGCGAGCTCTCTCCCGAGCGGCCAATGACCATTCCTGGACGTGAAGTTTTAATAGTGAGACGGAGTTCTTTCTCACCGCGCTCAATTTCGATTGACGTTACGTAGAAGCCACGCAATCGCTTCACGAGATACTGGCGCAAGTGTGTGTCGACACGAAGATTCTCGCGATACTGTTTGGCACTACTGCCAAACCATCGCGACTTCCAGTCACGAATAATACCTAGACGATGAGCGTATGGGTGTACAGTGTGTGTCATACAATTTATTACCTTTCAGCAAGTTCGAGGCGTACTTGACTTTTGCGGCGTCGAAATGGCGTAGCTCGTCCAAATGCTCGTGGCCGCCATCGACGAAGTGAAATTCCAGCATCTACACGAATGTCTTTTACTACAAGATTATCCGTGTCTTTCTTTTGGTCCCGAGCATTAGCTATTGCCGAATCGAGAAGTTTCTTTATATCTGGCGCTGACTTCTTGTCAATAAACGACAAAATTGACCGGGCCTTTTCGACGTCCTTCCCACGTATCAAATCGGCCACGAGACGAACCTTGCGTGGTGATTGAGAATAGTTTTTCAAGTAGGCCTTCATAACAAGTCTTATGCAGCCGAAGCTTTAGCCGCCTTTGCAGCTGCAATCTCTGTCTCTTTTTTCTTCTGCTCCATTTCTTTTTGCATCTTACCTCCGTGTCGATGGAAAGTCTTCGTAGGAGAAAATTCGCCAAGCTTGTGCCCTACCATGTCGTCGGTCACGAGCACGTCGATGTGCTGGCGACCATTGTGTACGCCAAAGGTAAAGCCAACCATCTCGGGAGAAATGTCGCTACGACGTGCCCATGTTTTAATGACCCCAGTGGACTCTGGAGTCTTTCCTTCAATTTTCTTCAAAAGTTTCGGGTCCACGTACGGACCTTTTTTTACTGATCGTGTCATAAGTTTTCGGTGATATTGCCTGTACAGAGAGCTTTCAAAACCACCCTCGCTTCGCAATAAAAAGCCGCCCTTGTGGCGTGAGGGACATACTATGTGAAATTTATGCACAAGTCAATGCTTGAGCGATGTTGCGTGGCTTACGTGAAATTATATTATGTGAGCAGAAAAGGAGGAGAAAATGAGAAAAAGCCCAGATCGGTTCTGCTATACCGTCTCTAAAGACGGAGCGATAGAAGCGTTCCCTTGTGCTCCTGTCGCTGACAAGAATGCAAGAGGGAGTTTTGTACGAGATACGTATACGGGGGAAGCCGCAATCGCTCTTGCCAGACAGCGCGTGAATAAGGCGCTGAAGGTCGCCTCCGGTGATACCAACAAGTTGAAATTGAAGCAATATCTCACGTCCTTAGATAAGGACGGTGGTGAAGCAGTTTTACGAAACGCACGGGCAGAAAAGTAATGTACTTCTGCCAACTGAACAACAGTAGAAAACGTCTCGCGCGCTACGCGAGACGTTTCTTTTTTATTTCGCTCAACTTGCCACAATGAAACTGGAAGATCGGGAGTGGAATATTTTGTCGGCTATTACTTCCGTTTTCCAACTCTACGTCTTCGTATAATAAGTTTATTGGAATACTTCTTAGGAGTCCTGGTTTTTTGCCCCTTTCCTGTTGGCTTACCCCACTTGCTGCGTGCGCGGCGGTGTCCGCGACCAGCCTTTCCTTCACCACCACCGTGTGGGTGGTCAACCGGGTTCATAGCTGCACCGCGCACTGTTGGGCGTTTACCCATGTGGCGTGCGCGCCCAGCCTTGCCAATGGTTACCAGCTTATGCTCTTCATTTGAAACTTCACCAACTGATGCCCACGCGGTGCTCAGTACCTTACGTACTTCTGTTGAAGGCATCTTCAGCTGCGTGTAACCTGCATCGTGTGCAATAACTTCCGCATAGTTCCCAGCTGAGCGCGCAAGTTTTGCACCACCCTTGGGCTTGATCTCAATATTGTATACAAATGTGCCAATGGGGATCTTTCCGATTGGCAGACGGTTTCCAACTTTAATTGGTGCGTCGTGTGCCACTACAAAGGTGTCATCTGTCTTCACTGTTTGTGGAATCACCACATAGCGGCGCTCACCGTCAGCGTAAAGTGCGAGCCCAATGTATGCCGTTCGGTTTGGGTCGTACTCGACAGTCTCTATCCTCGCTGGAATACCAATTTTTTCATAGGTAAAATCAACTTCCCGCCAACGACGTTTGTGTCCCCCTCCCTTATGACGTGTGGTGACTCGCCCCGCTGAGTTGCGTCCCACCGCACGTTTGTTCCCGCTAGTGAGAGATTTGAGCGGTTTCTTCGCCGTAATCTTTTTCTTGTATGAAACTCGTGTCATTCCGCGACGACCCGGTGTTGTTGGCTTGTGTTTTTTCATACTTACATTACTGAAATTGAATCACCCTTTTTAAGGTACACGTAGGCCTTCTTGCCGCCCCCCCTTACTCCTTTGATCCCGTCGCGCACGTTGCGAGTCTTTTTTGTCGCGACTTTAGACACATGCACCTTAACGGGATCAACATTGTAGATGAGCTTTACTGCCTCCTTTATCTGCTTCTTATTTGAGTCGGGCGCTACATTAAATACATACACATTGTCACCCGTCCCTATCGTAGCTTTTTCGGTGATACGCGGCTGTGTGAGGACACGTGCAAGATTTTCCTTGTTGTCTACTACCATAGCTGGGGCCCCGTCTTCCTTGTTCCCCTCTTTTTTAGTAGTTTCCTTCTCAGCCACTGCAGTTTCAGCTACAGCCTCTTTCTTCTTCTCTTCTTTTTTCTTTCCAAATAGTGCCGCCATACGCTACTTCTTCTTAGATATTACCATCCGATCCTCAAGCTCTTTAACGCTTGCCTCAGGTGACACAATCACAATATGCTTGTACTTGAGAGCATCTACCGGGTTGAGGTTTCGTGTTTCTCCTACTTTCACGTTTCCAAAGTTGCTAAAGCTCTTCTGTGCACTTACATTCTTTTCTGCAAACATAATAAGTGCTGCATTGTGCTTCTTTGAGGCAAGCGCCTCAAATCCTTTCACCTCCGCAAGCTTATCGAGGACTCCTTTGGCCTGTGTTGTTTTTGGAACCGCAAACGCAAGTGAATCTACAAACAACACCTCGCCGTCCTTCATTTTCTTCGAGAGTACGCTGTACAGAGCTTGTGCGCGCATCTTGCGATTTACCTTCTTTGCAAAGTTCTTGTCGTTGCGAGGACCAAATGTTACACCACCACCGCGCCAAATCGGGCTGCGGCTTGAACCGTGGCGTGCACGGCCGAGACCTTTCTGTTTCCATGGCTTTTTGCCACCTCCCTGTACGTCGCTGCGATCCTTGGTATGTGCAACTGGAGTGCGGGCATTTGCCTGCATGCCAACTACCACCTGGTGTACCAGAGTCTTGTTCCATGCAGCCTCAAAAACGCTCGCTGGTAGTTCAACACTCCCCTTTTTCTTTCCGTCCTGTGTGTATACGTCTGCTTTCATACAAAATTTATCCGCGCACTTCTACAAGTGTTCCCGGGCGCCCCGGAATTGCCCCAGAAATTACCAATGTATTCGTGTCTTTGTCTACCTGAAGAACCCGTAGGTTCTTCACGGTCACGCGGTTACCACCCATGCGCCCTGCCATCTTCAATCCCTTAAGTACGCGCTGCGGACCAGTTGAACCAATAGAACCCGGGCGACGCTCTGAGTGCTTCTGACCGTGACTACGTGGCCCTCCAGAAAAGTTGTGGCGCTTTACCACACCTTGGTTACCCTTACCCTTGGTGGTTGCGCTTACCTCCACCTTGTCACCTACTTCAAACATCGATACGTCTATAACGTCCCCCTTCTTGGTCTCGCCAATTGCTGTGCGAAGCTCTCGGATCGTCTTGAATGCACCAAGTTCGCCAAAGTGTCCTTTCTGTGCCTTCTTGAGATTCTTCTCCTTCTGAGTATCAAACGCAACCTGAATAGCCTCGTAGCCGTCTTTCTCACCATTTTTAATCTGAGTGACGGTTACGGGACCTGCACTCACGATGGTGGCAGGAAACACTCGACCTGTTTCGTCGAATACTTGTGTCATTTGCTGCTTTTTTCCCAGAATGAATTTCATATATGTAAAAACACGGCCTAGCAACCGTGTATCCAATACAAGGATGCCAGTGGTCCTTCGCCAGGAGGATTCCTGTGTGGACATAGCTGTCAATTAAGACTCCGTGAGTATACACGAGGAACTTTTTCATGCAACCCAAAATGCAAAAACCGCCCCTGGGGGCAGTTTTTGCTGTGATGCTCTTTAGAATTACAACATCTTTACATCAATCGAGACCCCTGCGGGTAAACTAATATTTGTAAGGGCTTCAATGACTTTAGGAGTCGGGTGCAAAATCTCGATGAGACGCTTGTGTACGCGCATTTCGAACTGTTCTCGCGCATCTTTATGCACGAAGGTTGATCGGTTGACCGTGTACTTCTTGATTTCTGTGGGAAGCGGCACTGGCCCACGAACCTCCGCTTCGAATCGAAATGCGGTGTCGATGATTTGCTTCACCGACATATCAAGTAGCTTGTGCTCGTACGCACGAACGCGAATGCGAAGACGTTCAATGCCTGCCTGCGCTTTACTTGCAGCTGCTTTCTTTGACGCAGCTTTTTTGGCTACTTTTTTTGTAGTTTTTTTGGTTGCTGTCATAGAGCGATTTGCACACAGTACTGTGTGCGGAGGCTTATTGCAAGCCTTTGACGCGTTGTTACGCGACTACCTTGGTCACTACTCCCGCACCAACAGTGCGACCACCTTCGCGAACAGCAAACTTCATTTGCTCTTCAAGGGCGATAGGACCAACAAGCTTTACCTTAAAGGTTGCTGTGTCTCCAGGCATTACCATTTCTACACCATCTGGGAGTGTTACCTCACCAGTTACGTCTGTAGTTCGGATGTAGAACTGAGGCTTGTAACCTGAGAAGAACGGGGTGTGACGTCCACCCTCTTCCTTTGAAAGTACGTATACCTCTGCCTCAAACTCCGTGTGAGGAGTAATCGAACCGGGAGCTGCGAGCACCTGTCCACGGTGTACGTCTTCCTTCTTAGTACCACGAAGGAGGATCCCGGCGTTGTCTCCTGCAAGACCTTCGTCGAGGTTCTTGTTGAACATCTCAATACCAGTAACAGTGGTCTTGGTGGTGTCCTTGATACCAACGATCTCTACTTCTTCACCCACCTTCACCTTTCCTCGCTCGATACGACCGGTACACACAGTACCGCGTCCCTCGATCGAAAAGATATCCTCAATCGGCATAAGGAATGGCTTGTCGGTGTCACGTTCTGGTACGTCGAAGTATTCATCCATTGACTTGGTGAGTTCCAGAACTTTGGCGACCCACTCATCACCTGCGTCAGTCGCCTCAGCTGCCTTAAGCGCTGAGCCTCGGATAAACGGTGTGGTGTTACCATCAAAGCCATACTTCGTGAGTGTTTCTTTGATCTCCTCTTCAACAAGTTCGATCATTTCGTCATCAACGTCAGGCATGTCTGTCTTGTTCAAGAAAACTATGATCTTGGGAACACCAACCTGCTTTGCAAGAAGGATGTGCTCACGTGTCTGTGGCATCAAACCGTCTGTTGCGGCTACCACAAGAATTGCACCATCCATCTGGGCAGCACCGGTGATCATGTTCTTGATGTAGTCGGCGTGACCAGGCGCGTCTATGTGCGCGTAGTGACGATTCTCGGTCTCGTATTCGTTGTGCGAGAGCGCAATGGTAATTCCTCGCTCCTTCTCTTCCGGAGCGTTGTCGATCTCGTCGACTTTCTTCATCTTTACGGTGTTACCCGAAAGCTGAAGTGCGTTCAAAATAGCGGCTGTAAGTGTTGTCTTACCGTGGTCAACGTGACCAATGGTGCCAACGTTTACGTGCGGCTTTGAACGGTCAAAAGCTTCTGCCATAATAATTCGTTATTAACTTACAACTACTTGGTGTAGAGGCGCGAGAACTACTGCCCTACAGTAAATAATTGTGTCTACTAATACATATACACTTGCACGCGTCGGCCCGCCTTTAGAAGACAGGCAATACAAAAAACGCGCAACACGCGTGGCAGTATGTTAGCAAAAGCGCGCCTTGAGTCAAGCGTTTCTCTCTGCAGTTATGCACCTACGTCTATTTTTAGTACGTTCTTTTATTCGCACTGCAGTACGGTAGGGTATTGTACTTTTCTTATCCCTTGTAGCCAGGCTCTAAGTACGCAACCTCACTAGATCAGTGTTTCAAAAATTGGGCACGAGCCAATGCATCCGTATCATTGGTTTGTAAACCGAAGAAAACAAGTGCTACGGCAACGGACAACGCGATGGCGTAACTTATATATTTAATGCCCTTTCGGTTGGATCTTGTCATGACGACAGAATAGCGTTTCCTACATGACACTACAAAACATACTGTGAATAGTTGCTATTTCACAACCTTCACGATACATGGAAGTCTGCCGCGAGTTTCGATTCTCCCCAATTTACCATCACCACACGGTCAGGGCATTCATAGACAGAGTCGGATATAAAAAATCTGGGACGAGCAGAACCACCCTAGCTTCTTGAAGCCTTGATTTCTTCTGCGACATTGGTTGGAACTACAGCATAGTTGGAGAATTCCATTGTTGCAGTTGCCCGACCTTGTGTCATAGAACGCAACTCTGTGGTGTATCCAAACAATTCAGAGAGCGGCACTTTCGCGGTAATAACCTTTGCATCACCACGCTCATCCATCGACTCAATCGCACCACGCTTTGAATTTATAGATCCATTTACATCACCCATGAACTCCTCGGGAGTCACTACTTCGAGCTTCATGACCGGCTCAAGCAAAACCGGCTTGGCCGATTTTGCCGCTTCTTGGAATGCTTGTGAGCCAGAGATCTTGAATGCTACTTCGCTCGAGTCCACGTCGTGAAATGATCCATCGTATAGCTCAACTGATACATCCACCATCGGGTAACCAGCCACTATTCCTCTTTCCATAGCCTCCTTAATCCCCTTGCGCACTGCAGGAATATATTCGGCTGGAATAACCCCGCCCTTGATTGAATTAATAAATTCAAAGTGATCTTCTCGCGTGACAGCTTTAAGGTATTTCTCACGCTCCTTACCGTCTTCAGGAAGTTCCCCCATGGGCTTAACGCGTATCTTCGTGTGCCCATACTGACCACGGCCACCAGTTTGTTTGATGTATTTATTTTCAGCCTCTGCAGTACCTTGGATTGTTTCCCGATACGCCACCTGCGGCTTGCCAGTACTTGCCTCAACATTAAATTCACGCTTCATTCGGTCCACGAGAATCTCAAGGTGCAGTTCACCCATGCCGCTAATAATAGTTTCATTCGTTTCCTCGTCAGACTCGACACGAAATGTAGGATCTTCGTCCGAGAGTTTTGAAAGCGCGATGCCTAGCTTTTCCTGATCGGCCTTAGTCTTTGGTTCAATTCGCATCGATATAACCGGCTCACGAAATTCAATCTTCTCAAGTTCAATCGGAGCACTTGGGTCACACAGGGTCTGGCCAATTTTAGCCTCCTTCATACCGACAGCAGCTGCAATTTCTCCAGCGTGCACCTCGGTAATTTCCTCTCGCTTATCTGCCTGTAATCGCACTATGCGACCGATTCGTTCTTTGTTACCGGTCGTCGCATTAAGCACCGTGTCTCCCGCTTTTACCATTCCTGAGTACACACGAAAAAATGAAAGCTGGCCTACAAACGGATCCGTTTGCAACTTAAATACGAGTGCAGCAAATGGCGCTTCATCACTCGCTTCTCGCGTAAGTTCCTCTTCTTGGTTATCTGGATTTGTTCCTCTTGCAGGAGGAAGGTCGAGAGGACTTGGGAGAAAGTCCACCACTGCATCAAGAACATTTTGTACTCCTTTATTTTTTAATGCGGATCCAGTGAAAACAGGGAATATCTCATTTGCTATCACGCCTTTACGTAAAAGCCTCTTGAGCTCATCTATACTCGGTTCTTCACCTTCAAAATACCTCTCCATCGCAGTCTCATCCTGCTCTACGATCTTTTCGATAAGCTCTGCGCGGTACCTTTCGACATCGTCCTTAAGGTTTTCGGGTATTTGATCCGAAATAGTCACCTCCTCACCAAGGTTCCCTTCTGAGTGGTACACCTTACGAGTAAGCAAGTCGATAACGCCCTCGTGTTTATCTTCTTCGCCAATTGGAACCTGAACTCGGATAGCGTTCTTGCTAAGACGACTCAAGATACTCTTATATGAACGCTCGAATGAGGCGCCGGTACGATCCAGCTTGTTTATGAAACATAAACGCGGCACCTTTGCATCTTCTGCGTATCGCCAGTTAGTTTCAGACTGTGGCTCTACTCCGGCCACGCCGTCGAACACCACGACCGCACCGTCGAGGACACGCATGGAGCGCTGCACCTCAGAGGTAAAGTCGATGTGCCCGGGAGTATCTATGATGTTAAATCGATGCTTAGTCGGGTCGTCCGGAGTTGACGCCTCCACTTTTCCATCGTCACCTGTACGATCGTACATTGGGGTCCAAAAACATGTGATAGCCGCTGCGGTAATGGTAATGCCGCGCTCACGCTCTTGTTCCATCCAGTCGGTGACGGTTTCTCCTTCATGGACCTCACCAATTTTGTGACTCTGTCCCGTATAGTAGAGAATGCGCTCAGACGTGGTGGTCTTACCAGCATCGACGTGTGCGACAATTCCGAAGTTTCGTACTTTTTCAAGTGGAATTTGCTGACTCATACTTCCTTTATTGCTAAAAATTTTTAATGACTAACGTGTTTGTCCGAAGCACAGATGATCCTTCTATTTTGCGGATGGTTCTAGGCGCGCGAAGAAATTTGTGCGAGCCGTATTTGCGCATACGGTGAGCGGAA
>CEQS01020807.1_pt1 | contig 21047 bp, 19 predicted proteins | sample 530981 | NCBI WGS metagenome assembly CEQS01 (sample SAMEA2621176, study PRJEB7988) | marine metagenome | biome: marine biome (ENVO:00000447); feature: mesopelagic zone (ENVO:00000213); material: "saline water (ENVO:00002010), including plankton (ENVO:xxxxxxxx)" | depth 800 m
TATTGTATATTTACTCTTAAATACGTTTAAGGTTCTAACATACGAGCTGCGGAACGTTCTGTGATATATCAATAGAAAACTCAAATTTAACTATAAAAAAAGCAAATCATGAGAAGAAGACTTATTGGTGCCAGAAACATCAATTTTGAATATATAATCGAAGTGGATGGTTACCAACGCCCACTTCTTTTATTGCATTTCAGTTTAGTGGCTAAAATGACGATGCGTTCTAAGACTTCTGGAAAATCCTCACGTATAGACCATATAACTGATACACGTAGGTGTTCGATAAAATCTGAAAAAGAATTTCATAGAGAAGTAAAAATCATAACACTTTTTGGAGGGAATGCACCACAAATTACTTATCGAGGATACCAAGCATTGCCAGTACTTCAGGCACAACTGCAAGTTGGAACAGAGAATTTTTTTCAAAATGCTTTTGCAGCAATTACAAACCCAATAGACACCCTATTAGGAAATGGAAATGGTTCTTGTGGATCTAAAAAAAATAAATCTCGTAGGAGAAAAGCCTTTAAAGTTTATAAAAACGCCTTTGAAACTGCTACTAAAGAGGCAGTAGATCAAGTGGTAAATGCATTAGGTAATGAAGCAGCATCAGCAATTCGCGCTCAACTAAGAAATGATTTTTCTGGAAAAAAAATAGTAATTAAGAAAGTAATACCAAGAGCGATTCCTGAAATCAATGATGATTCAAAGGTTTTGATAGCGAAACAAATTTATAAGTCATTCACTGATAGAGAACCATCTGAAAAGGAGTTATCAAAGTTAATGGAGCAAAAAAGCTTGGAGTCAATGACAAAAATCAGCTCTGAAATTTATGTCGAAGAGATTGTCTCTAAAGCATCAGAAATACAAGAAATGATAACGTCGATTGACAAGGTCGCAAGCCGCATTGACGTAATGTTTAATCAAGGTGGAGGACGAAGAGATTACCATGGTAATAATTTAACAGGAGTAAACTCTAATGATCCATTTTACTCATCAGAAACCAATTCTTTGGCTGGCCTACCTTCAGTTAAAAGTATTCCCGATTATTATTTCCCCGATCAAGTTGAATTATCAAAAAAAATAGAGGAGGCTTTTGAAACATATGATAAATTAAGAAAACCAGTTGATAAATATCTGCAGGATTTATGGAATACATATCGACTTCTAGAACTACTTTATCAGGACACTTTTAAATTAGAAGGCTTAATAGAGGAGTTAGAGGATAAACTATTGGACTCCCGAAATATAGTCGCTAGCTTTGTTATTTATAAAAAAAGGTATATAGAATTTATAAAATATGAAAAAAAACTACGTAGTTATATCAGGGATGTAATTAATAACACTCGAGAACCATTGCCTCAATTAGACTTAGATGATTTTGAGGTAGATTACCCTAAGCTTTTTGATGATTTTGATGATTTCCTTCCAAAAGATCTTGATTTAGAACTAAATTCCGACATTAGCATACCTGAGTTCTTAGAATCAATTCCTTCTTTGACGAAGTTAGACAGTGACAAAATTGATCTTATTAAGAATGAAATAGGGCTTATAGAGTCAAACATAGTTTTCGACAACGTAGTTAGAGAATCCGCACTTCAAATTATAAAAAAATTGGAAGATAGTTCAGATACATTCCTACTCGGGGAAGTTGATACTGAAATCAGTAAACTTAGTAATAGAATATCAGAAACTTTTAATTAATTAAGGATGAAAAATTGGACTGATGCATATGGAAGGTGGCACGATAAACCAACTGATGGTGATAGGCCATCTTCAAACAATGGATATATTTATTCAGCTTATGCTCATAAGCTAGATCTGTTAAAAAATATATCGTCAATTAATGAATGCTATCAAAAATCAATAGTAAATATCAATAACGTTAATTTTAACAGACACCCAGATATTTGGCAAACTGAGAATACAGCACCACCATCCAGAGATGAAGTAATAGGTTTGATTTCTCTTGGATTACTAAATGCAAATTACCTTAAAAATAATCATTGGTGCTTCTGGATAGACGGCAAACCTTTAGAAGACATAGACTGGTTCAACACAATAATTGAGATGCTTAAATTAGCAGGTAAACACCGAAACGAGGTTTGGACAGGTGAATACCCCGATGCTAAACAACTGGCATTTAGATTAAATTTTCATGATAGATTTTACGTTAAATATATGGCTGGCATGAAAACTACTACTGAGGAAGAAATGCTTTGGTCGTATTACGTTGATGACATGAAGAAAACCAACAATTGGTCCGCAAAGAATATTTGCATTTTACAAATGAGTGATATTGGTCTCGACATATCTCATATGAATAAACCTAAATCTTATAATAAATATTTTCAAAAAGAACATCCGTTTCTTAAAGTTATTTAGTGTGATAAAATTATTGAAATCATAACCATTTTTTTTTGAAAACACACATTATAGAAAATGAAAATTTCGGGAAAAATACATCACATAACAATGTGTATAGTGCATAAGGGTTTTAGAGGTTTTCGAGCGGTATCAGCCTCATCTATTTTGGGTGGTAACTTGATAGGTTTGAAGTCCGCAATCCCTTACAGCACCATACACTCACCGTTACCTTGCATGATGAAAGCAATTACATTTATAATACCGTTGATTTTTACATTCATTTCTTGTAATCAATCGGTTCAAAACAAAGTGAATGATGTTCCCGAAGACTATGTCAAATATTTAGCAAATAGAGATAGTATCATTGAAAAGTGCGAATATGGGAGTGTTTATTATACTAAGGATACAAATTCTATTATCTATAACTGGATTATTCCTGATACAAATGATATCAAACAGAGTTATTTGACTGATTACATAGAACATATAAAAGACAGCTTCAATATTGAACTTTCCCATTTTGACTACAACGAATTAGACAAAAGCTGGTGTTCTTTATTTATGTTTAATAATGAATACTGTCTTTATGCTCCCTCTGATTGGATGGCGAATATTGGTACAATAATAAGTGACTCAGTTTATTATATATCTCGTTCAGACGCAACTCCTGAAATAATATTAGATTATAAGAATATTTCAGATAATACACATCAAATTAAAGTCATCAACTATTTCGGTAAAATTAGATTTATAAAAATAGAAATCATAGATACTCATATAGGTATTGCTATCTGGAGCATTTTTGACGAAAATGAAAATTTTATAGGGTCTTCGTTAAAAGTTGTATCCGATAACGTAAAACAATTCCCTTTTTTAGTTTACGATTGTGAAGGGTCAAAATGTGTTTTTAAAGAGGAAAAAAATCACTTTGAGAAACCTAATTTCGAGCTATTAAAAAAACACGCAAGGTAACACCAATTATGTCCAATGGGTAAGAATCTAACCATATTACTCTTAGTTGTTCAGCTAATCAGCTGTCAAGGTGAAGATAATGGGTCTATTAGTGAGCAAAATGACTCTCATCCTAAAGTCGGCGTGATTGAAACATCTACAAGTAAGCAAATCGAACCTAACCCTAAAGTTGGTGACGTTAAGAATGGAGGTATCACTGAAACAAATGAAGTTATTTCACTTGACAGCTTATGGAATAAATTGGTATTTGATTATGGTGGATGCCTTACAGGAGGACAGAGAGTTTATAAAGGTAGATTTGGTAATGAAGGCTGCGTTATGTCAGAATTTAGCAGGAATCCCACTGGATGGAGCGAATTTTTCGCACATTCTGAAGGTGAGCTTACTCCGTTTCTAATTAAAAAATTTTCTGACACTACATCCACAAAAATTCATACGTGCCCTTGCATGGTTGCCAGAAATGGTGAGGTAGCTGTTTACGCATTACAGAATATTTATAAGAAAAACTGGTACGATCTAAATGGCTTCGAGCAATATGCTTCCAAAGAAACTTCAAGTTGCCTGGATAGTCAGCAGTCTTGGTTGTGGGATATTTTGGAAAATGAAGAACGACGCGAGAAATTAGCTGAAGAATGGCTAAAACAAAAAGAAAATTGATTGAATGTACATAACAACAAATAAATAAGATAACGCCGATAAGGGCTCAAGGTTTGCGCTACTTTGCTTATTTTAGATCGTTGTGCTTCATGCTAACTTACGATGAAACGTATCTATAAAGTCATACTGATAATCTTGATCTTAATATTAGTTTTTCAGTGGTTAGACTATAAGGACTATTTTAATTATGATTTTAAAGAATTATCTAAAAAAGAGCAAGAAGTCTTTGAGTGGAAAAGTAGCTTTAAAAACCATTTAGATCATAGGAAAGCATATAAAAAACACTTCGATAATGAAAAATATAAATTTCCTAGACAAAACGTTTCAAAAATAAAGCTACTAGAAAAAGATAAGTTATTCAGGAGTTTCTGGGTAACAAGAACACTAAAAAGTGAAAGGATTAATGAGATAGTAGCACTCTTTAATAACCCTAATTATTTTGACTGGGGCGAAACCACTTGGAGCGATGAAGATGTTGACTACATATTTAAATTCTATAATGAAAGTAACCAATTGGTTGGTAAAATAGATATGTGCTACCATGATTGTAGAATGGTGAGATCAAAACCTTTCACCCCAAATATTAAGTACGGAGAGTTATCTTTTAAAGGAAATGACAAGCTATTCAAAATCATCTATAAACTTGACTATTGGAAATAAATTCACGAAAGCACAACACCACCTATAAAACACTGCAACAATTGTACTTCGAACGATAAATCTTCCTCAACTCAATCGATCTCTTCACAAATTATCATTAACTTCAATGCACTAACATAAGAGTTGGAAACCGATAATTCCCTTAAAATGATAACTAATTTCATAACCACCATATTGTTAGTTTTCTTGAGCTATGCTCTCGTAGCTCAGACTTCAGTTATAGATAGGATCCATATACTTGATAACGTTCAGGCGACAAAAATCAAAACATTAGATGGTTTTTCAGAATGCTATAAGATCATGTTTAGGCAACCAGTAAATCATAATGACACATCAGAAGGATTCTTTTATCAGAAAATTTATTTGTCACATAAAAGTGTTGAGAAACCAATGGTTCTAAATGTGAATGGATATGTTTCAACTTCAAATAGAATTAATGATTGGACAAGAACTTTAGATGCCAATCAGATTTATGTTGAACATCGATACTTCGGAGAATCAAAGCCTGAAAAAATAGATTATGAACAATTGAATATGTTCAATGCTGCAAGTGATTTACACGCTATAAAAATGGCTTTTTCTAAAATATACAATAATGGGTGGGTGAGTGTCGGAATTAGCAAAGGAGGGTTAACAGCACTTTCGTATAAATATTTCTTTCCAAATGAAATAGATGCTACAATCGCTCTTTCAACATCTGTTAAAACTAAACTATGTGATTCAAGCTTTTTTAGTTTTATAGATAGTTTGAATACAGTTCAAGATTGTAAAGATGAATTAAAAGAGTTTCAACGTCGTTTATTACAAGAAAAAGAAAATGTAATTCCTCATCTGAAAGACTACCTGACAAGAAAGGGGAAAAGCTTCACTCATCTCGGACTCGAAACATTATATGAAATAGCTGTGTTGGAGATCCCTTTTGCGATTTGGCAGAATCGTAGTGGGTGCAAATCCGTAGATTATTCGAAAACTAATTCAAAAGACTTATTCGAGGAAATACGAAAAAGCTTAAACGGATGGTTTATGACAGACGATGTATTTAACAGAATAGATTCGTATCATATTCAAGCGTTGACTCAATTAGGTCATTACTGTTATCCTGTTACGCGATTTTCAGATCTACTTGTATCTGATTTTGAAATACTGAATCCTGTTCATCCTATTGAAGAAATAAAAACGACTTATTCAAATCAACTAATGATTAACATGAGAGAATGGGCAGAAGATAAAGGTGATAGAATTATATATATTTCAGGTGGAAATGATCCTTATTCGAAATATAGAGTTATCCCGAAGGAAGGAGTCGATGCAAAAAGCTATCTTCTTCAAGATAAGAACCATAATGAAGTTTATAATTACTATTTGGATGATTCGACATATAATGAAATAAAAAGCTTAATTATTAATTGGATTAAACAAAACGAATAGACATGGCAAGAGATAAATCAAGAGACGATAAGTTTTTCAACTGCACAGATGAACATGAAGTAAATTATGTTGTAAGCCTTTATGAAGACAGAGACGGAGTTCGAGATCTTATCTCTAAAAAATGTGAAGATGGAAAAATTCACTACTCAACAAATTTGGAGGTTTATCAATTGATAAAAGATGAGTTGGGCTATGATATTCCAGTATCTTATTAGTGGAAATGAGTTTAATGGAAATTACGAAGTACATACTCTTACTACTCCACTTACTCTTATTGTCAAATTCATTTAGCCAAAATGATACAATAACGGCCGAAGATATTTCGAATATTCTATCAAATTACGATAAGAGTGATTACGTATTAACGCTTGATGAGATTGACTGCCTGAAGAACTCTATTAAGAAGGATGTTGAAAACTGGTGTAAAAACCCGAATGATACACTTGAAAATATGTGGGCAAAGATGGGAGCTCTAGACACCGCAATATTTGTTGAAATTCCACTTGACACTGGTGTTTACAAGCTTGACGTAATTGCTGAGTATAAAAGGAGGGTGATTGGTGGTTTTGCTGGTAGTTATCCTTTCGCTGAAACTTGGCATTTCTCAGTGCCAGAAGACTCTTTAATCACTGCTGTAGAAGCTTTGAAAAGTAAGGATAGTACGTTACAGGTTCCCGAAGGACATTCCATTGATTCTGAGCGAAGTTCCTATTGGTATCATATTCAACTGTACGATCCTGTGAAAAACGAAACTATTTATATTTGGACAAGACCGGGACTCGATAATCAATCTTCAACTTTAGCACTCGTAAGTTACAAACCAGTGATAGACTATGATATTGCAAACAAGAGGTATCTGATAAATAAAGATTTCTGGAAGTTGGAAAATGAACAGAGAATTGAATCATTTGAGAGAAGAGTTGTTGAGCCGCTTAAAAATAGACTAAACCAATAGTTTTTTTTTAGTATTATGAAACAATTACAAGATCTACCTACTCGATTAACTAACATTAATATTGATCAAACTATTGATGATTACCTAAAACTGGTAAAACAGATACCCAGTTTTATTGATAAAAAAGAAAGTAGTATCGAGTTTTTATTGTCAATTAAACGGGATATAATTAAAAAAGGACCTTATCCTGGAGTTACTCTTTTTGAAGCTGCAAATCGCATTATGACTGATCTAGTCATTTTGAAAGGTGTACAGCAGTTACTGAATGGTGAATATCCTGAACTAAAGAATGATCATTATCTCGTTGAGTATGGACACTCTGACCAATATGATCATGATCTTACAGTAGAAGGTAATTCTCAGGTTAAATTGAAAGGCGAGGCTTTCAATGTTGCTGAATCTTTTTTTCCGATAAAAAAAGCCTCCGCTCTCAAAAAGCTTAGAAAAGAAACTTCTGCAAATGAGAAAATTATTCTGATATATAACAAAGAAGCGGTACAAGAGAATTACAAACCCAAAAGTCGGCAAAATGAATACCATGTGAGAGTTGATATAAAACAAATGATAAATAGAATAGAGGAATTATGAAGTGACCCTACCCCACCATCGGCCAATCGCCAAATTGTCCTTCTGCTTGTTCAATAATTTCCTTTAAGATTTGATCTAACTCTGAAAAAGGAACTACTCCTCTAAGTTCTTTCTTTACAGCTAACCGTATAGCTGATTTAGCGTTTTCCTTTTTTGTCCAATCTATTTCCAAATTATCCTGTACGGATTTTACGACACGATGAACAAGATCTTGTATAGGTCCTTTTTGATTAAGTTTTTCTTTATGGGCGTTCAGTAGATCAAAAAAAGCGAGTTCTTCTTCAGATAAGCCTAATTCTTGCGTTCGTTGGTCTTCTTTCTTGAATTGATCGGCAATATCTAACAAATGCTTGATGGTTGCTATAGAATCAATGCTGTTTGAATGATACTGACTGAGGACTTTTTCTAGTTCCTCTTTTAAACTAGTCATTCTCGTCATGTTCTGACTCATTCGTATTCTGATCTCATCATTAACGATTCGTCGGAGCAACTCGATCTTCACATTTTCCTCTCCCTTATCTTTTACGATAGCCTGAAACTCATCATCGACAATTGAGATATCGAGGTTCTCCAGGTCATACATCTCTGCAAGATCTACAATATTGTTTGCGGCAATAGAACGACTAATCAAATCCTTGATGTATTCTCTTTTTGCTCTTTTACTGCCGGTTGGAAACTTAATCTTTCGTATTGTTTTACGGATCTTTTGAATGACTGCTGCGTCTTCTAATATTTCCCAAATACGCTTATCTGACTTTGCAATACTGATCAGGTCTGTCAACTTTTTTTCTTCTTTTAAGAAGTTTTCTATAGACTCATCATTCTTTAGAATGGAATTGACAACTCCTTTTGACCACTTCATTCGTTCGCTGTCCTTCATTGTTTCTAATTCGGCGACGTCAAACCCTCCCATGATTCCCTTAACTTTATCTAACTGATCAAGACAAAGTTTTACAGCTTCGTCAATATCGAGCGTTGGCTTTCCTCTTCCGCCACCTCCAGTATATTTTTTAGATGCTTCAGCTAAAAGATTTGAGATCCCAATAAAATCAACTACTAATCCTGCACTCTTTCCTTCGAAAACGCGGTTTACTCTTGCTACAGCTTGCATGAGGTTGTGTCCCTTCATAATCTTATCTACATACATTGTATTGACACATGGGGCATCATAACCCGTTAACCACATATCCCGCACAATAACCATCTTCAATGGATCTTTTGGATCTCTGAAACGGTCCTTTATTGCTTTCATCGCTTCTTTGGTGCGAATATGTTTATTCCATTCTTTCGGATCTTTAGAAATATTGCTCGTCATGATAACGGCAACCTCAGGACACCCTTCTAGTTTAGTAAGTGCATCATACATTTTAACGCAATTCCTTCTACTCATACAAACGATCATCGCCTTTCCCTGATAATCGCTGGTTTGCATCTCGGTTCTCAACTGATAATGTTCAATGATTTCGTTGGCTATCTTTTCTACACGATCGTCTGCTCCAGCTGCATCTTCAATCGCTGCCCAAACGTGGTTATCTTTGTCACCTTCATTCGCTTGTATCCCTTCCAACTTCTCAGAATAGTCTCCCTTTATGTTGAGTGGAACCATTTTAGGTTCATAATAAATCGGAACCGTTGCTCCATCTTCCACTGCTTGTTTGATATCGTATGTATGGATCGTTTTACCAAATACATGTTTCGTATCGGCATCTTTACTATCTACTGGCGTTCCTGTAAAGCCAATAAAGGAAGCTCTCGGTAATGCTCTTCTCAAGTTTTGAGCATACCCTCCCGTATGAAAGCCATATTGAGTTCGGTGGGCCTCATCAGCCATTACGATAATGTTTTCTCTTTCGGATAAAACTGGGTGTTGCACCTCTTTCGATTTATCGTCTTCCTTCAGCCTGAATTTTTCTATGGTTGTAAAAATAACTCCACCTCCGTCTGAAGAAAGCAATCGACGCAATTCATCGGCACTTTCTGCATGCTGAACCTCTCCAACTATATCTTTACATAAAATGAAGTTATCGTACAGTTGCCAATCCAGATCATTACGATCTACTTGTATAACAATCGTTGGGTTCTTTAATGCAGCTTCCTGTCTCAAAATCCCCGTGAGAATTGCCATTGAAATACTCTTTCCTGAACCTTGAGTGTGCCAAATCACACCAATTCGACCATCACCTTGCGGTCGAACGTTTTTCAGTGTATTCTGAACCGCTTTCTTTACACCCCAAAATTGATGATACTTCGCACCTTTTTTAATTAACGTGCCATTATGATCTTCATGAAAAATATAGTCCTTGATATAGTCTAATAAATTGTTCTTATCAAAAAGTCCTTCTAACAGCGTTTTGAGCTGTAATTCTTCTTGATTGATTGTCTCTTTTCCATCTGTACTTTTCCAGGGTGCAAACCACTTCAAAGATGACGAATACATTCCGTGTAATGCTTCGTTACCGTCAGAGATTACTGTTATCGCATTAAAATCGAATAACTGTGGTATGTCAAGTATGTAGTGTTCTATTTGACGATGCGCTTCAGCTACACCAGCATCTTGATCGAACATGTTTTTAAACTCGAATACAATTAACGGCAATCCATTGATGTAAATAATCAAGTCAGGGATTCGTCTGTTCTTTCCTACGATTACGACTTGATTGGTACAGATAAAACTATTCTTTTCACGATGCTTAAAGTCTATTGGATAAATATGTTCAGCGTACTCTTTGCCGTGTTTATCTTTCCATGTAACAGAAAGTCCTTTTGTCAGTTTCAGATGAAATTCCCGATTACGTGTATGGACATCCATTCCTGATTGGGTCAGAAAAGTTCCTGTGGCTTCCTCTAAAACATCTTCCGGTATTGACGGATAATTTTGTATTAAAAACTCAAAAAGCTCATTTGCTAAAGCAGCTTTCTTATCTTCTTTGTTGAGTTCTTTTCCATGTTTATACGAATACCCTAGATCTTGCAACCATTCGATTGCTGCATTCTCAACAGTAAGTTCCTTTAGGTTTGACATGGTGGGTTAAAGGTAGTTAAAAATATTTTCTACGCATTTTTCAATATGCTATTCAATCTTATCCCATTTAAAGACATCCTTGCCTTTCTCTTTCTTGAAATGAATACGCTCTTCTTTTAGATAGGTCTTAATATCGTCTAATTCTGGATGGTTTTTACAGAGTATTACCCCCGCATAGAACAAATCATCAAATTCAATAAGCAAAGCTATTTTATCTTCGTTATGTGCTTTAAACCATCGTTTAAAGAGCTTGAGTCTTTTCTTGGCCTTTTTATCTGTATTATCACATATAAAGGTGACAATGGATTTAGGATCGCTTTGTAAAACATCGTTCAATAGTTTAGCAACCGTTAATCCTATTCTTTTATCCTCTCGAGAACGTCCTTTCTTTAATGGGTAGAACGAAAAATCAATGGATTGCGATTCCAGCTGAAAGTCCATGAATGAACTGTCTGAAATTGAGAATAAGCATTTATACTCTAAGTTGGAGGATGTGAAAAACTGATAAGATCCGTCTGGGAGACTATGAATATTGTACGGGCTGAACGATTCGGATGTTTTTTTCTTTTGCGACATCTTCAAGTTTTTCTCCGTTCATTACACGCTCTTTCACCTCTTTCTTTTCGACAAGAGCGTCAACCATCTTTTGTACTTTCTTCCAGTTTTTTAATTTCTTATTTTCCATAATAGAAAACATATAAAATTCGTTTCCTTTCTGTTGATCTGCAACAAAGGTTTTCCGAATTATAAAACAAATATACGTTTTTTATTTGATTCGAAATAATTCAACGCTTTGTCCCCTTCCTTTGTTTGGTCTTTTTAACAGTTGAAGACTTTGCTTACCCAAAACCTTTCACCCTCACTTCTCCACTCACAAGTTTAGGCAATAGTGCGTCTCTGCGCTCTTTGAGGATTTGGTTTTCTTCTACATTTGACTTAATCTTTTCAAACAAAGGGTCTATCTTCAGTTTTATCTCATCCATAACTCTTGTCGGTGGCTCCAGTATAGATATGTTCTTAAACGTTGAAGTCGTAATAGTATCAAAAACAGAACCGTAAGCAACAGATTGGAAATGTGCGATTAAGTTTGAAGTTAATAGATACAATAAAGGTTGAGAATATGAAGATTTTGAATAAAGTCCATAACAAGATTGATTCATAGTCATTTCTTTAGAAATCATTCCATACTTACCAACTGATCCTCTAGCCACAACAATGACTGTATCTTCAGGTAAGATTTTTGTAGAGCTTTTATCTATTCCTATTTGAGTAACGGTTTTTTCAGTCTCATTTATATAGCAGGAGTCCTCATTGCCAATATCCTTTGCGGATACCCAAGGAAATTCGCCCCCCCAATACTCTTCTACTTTCGTTTTTGGTGTACCTCCACTAAGTAAATCAAATAACTCTAAAAATGGTTTAACCTCCCAACCTTCAGGGATCATTCCCAACTCACTTTCCACAAACTTCCCATCCTGAAAGGGACCAAAATCTACAAACCAATGCTTGTAAAGTGCCGTTGCCATTTCTTCCAGTGTTTTGTTCATGGCGAGGTTGTTTTCGATTTTGTCGTCAAGGTTAGTGAGGATGGAGGCTATGGCGCGTTGTTCTGGGAGGGGAGGGAGGTGCGTTTCAACTTCATGAATATGGTTTCTATTCAATGTAGGTACACTAGTACCCGAGTTAAAATATCGAAAATCAAGTGTATTCAGTAAATAATAAATAAACTTAGGGTTATTACCATTGAAATCTTTTACCCACAAGGTAGTGTTTAATGGCCAATAATGGGAGGTTTCATAAAACACATTCCCTAAACTACCTGATCTACCTGTTATAACACCAGGACCTTCAACTTTGTATTCATTATGATATCCATTTATTCCAGAAGCCGCTATGATCGGTATGTTCCCCTTTTCTCTTTTCTTACTAGGTAAATCGAAGCCTCTTTGTAACGTAGCAATTTTACCTAGTTTTTCGGTTTTCCACATTTTTATTCTCTTATTAAATCTATGAAAGTTTAAATTCTCTAAGTTCTAAAAATGGATTTCCTTCAGAGTAATATACAAACTGATTATTCTCATCAACGGTAAAGTATTCTTCCTTTACTTTTTCCTTTTTGAACCTATATTTAGTTAAACCCTTTTGTTTTTCCACATAAACTTCCTCTTTAAGACTTGAACCATCAGAAAAATATGTTATAAATATTTCGTCATTATTTAGCTTCATTAAACTACCTGGCATATTGGTATCTATCCAATAAGTGTTTTCTTTTGAATCTTTGTAATATTTATCGATTAGCTCATTTTCTTGAAAGACTTGTAAACCCTGTATTTTATAATTAAACTTATTATCCTTGTCTAAATGAGCAGTTGCCCACGATATATTAGCTTTTTCTATGTTAAGAAACATGAAAACTCTTTTACTCTTGAAATCATTTGTCTTTTTCAATCGCTCAAATAAAAGGTCATTAGAAATCATTACTAATTCAGGAAGCGTAAGTTTTTCTCTTAAAGTTAAATTGTATATTAATTTTTCAGTATTGTCTTTTTTCTCAAGGTTAAACTGTTTTGAAAAATAGATTTTTTGATAAGACAAGCATTCAGCGTAAACATCATTGTTCATTGTAAATGCTGGGCCTACCTGAGTACTATCATAAGCATTTATAACACCTCTTCTTGTGTGAAGTCTTCTAAACACATTAAACAACTTTTCGTAGAGAGGTAGTTTTTCTTCAACCATAATAAAATGATACAGTATTATACCCTCCTTTTCCATCCTATTATAGGAATTTGAATATTCAAATTCACCGATTACATCTTGAACATCTTCACTTTCAAACATTTCAACGACTTCTTTATTCTTTAAAGAAAGATATATCTGATAATAAAAGTGAGATTCTTTCGCCTTGCCCATTGAGGATGGATCCAGAAAGTTCAGATTAAAATAGAGATCTTCTCTCGATCCTAAATCATACTTCACAGATAGAATCATGAACTCAATAATGGTTTTTATCTTTTCACTCTCACCCTGACCAATTCGCTCAAAAAGTGTAGTTACTTCTGAAATATCTTCAATCAGTTCATGGAAAAATGGATCTACATAAAATGAAGAATTAAAAGAACGCTGGATAATAAAGCATTTCGCAAAAGATATTACATCATTTTCCGTATTAACTTTTAAAAGTATCTTCGATCTACAGAGACTTTTTATTTCATCAAAACGCTCATATTCCTGATAAAAATCAGTCAAAGCATAATAAGCTTTAGAAATACTTTTCTCCTTAATAAAGATCAAAAACTTATTAATAGCTTTACTTTTGAATTTTGTATCTAAATCGATTTCATTCGTTAGACTAGATTTCAATAAGAAATTCAAAATAGTGTTTTCTGAAAATTCACTTCTAGAACTTGTTTCATAGAACCATTTCAAAGTATTCTCTTGATCAGTCTTATAAAGTTTAAGAAGAACTTCTTCAAGTAGATGAGAATTGAATTGATCAACACCATATCTATTGACAATTTCAAGAATTATCTCTGCTTTCCTCTTAGCCTCAGACTCATCGTTTTTTCCTTCATAACCTGCGACCTTCGATAGAAGATTTTTCAATTCCTGATTAAAATTATTCACATCAGTTGTTGATGTCTCAGGTAATAAATCCTTAAGTTCTGAATCAATATGTTTCCTATCAATATTGAAAAGTGATTCTATAGAATAAGAAAAGTGTAAGTTTTTATTATGTGTGAAATACCAATTTAGATTGTCTTTATATTTTACTTCGGATAGTTTTATTTCACCCTTGTTTTCTATAAGGTATAGCACTTCATATTTAACTGCAAAGAGCTCTAAAAAAACTAATCCAACTTGAGTTGAATAAGACCTATCTGAAATAATGACTTTGTTATTCTTAATATTAATTCCGAATAACTTGAAATCATCAATTCTAAATCGTTCATTTTTAAATTTATGATCTGATTTTAAAAATAGAATATTATACTCTGAATCATCACGTTGTCCAATCTCCTCAACGGCATTCATTTTCAAATCTCGAAGGAGAGATGGTGCAAATAATTTTAATATTGTTAATCTGAACAAATCTCTGTTTTCAATTTCTAAGGCTGTATAACTAACGTTAGATATAGTGAAGTCTATTAAAAATTGATTTACGAAACGAACAACATCTCTATAATTCGAAATAAAGAGGTGAACATCTTCTAGTGTCTGAAACGAACTAATTATTTTACCTAGATAGTCTTTATCTTTTAACACTTTTGAGAGACTCTGCTTCAATAGATCTTTTGTCTTTTGAATTAACTTTTCTCTTATCTCAATTGTAACGTGAACTTCATATTGAAAGAATTTATCAACGTAACTCTCTTTCATATAATCTTTCTCCTCTTTCAATGCATTAATCACATACTCCTTATCCAATGCCACCAAAAACACCATATTAGGGAAGTTAGAGGTATTCCTTATCAATTTTAAAACTTGTAATATCTCTTGAGCATTTAAACGATCAAGATCGTCCACAGCTACTATAATCTTTATTTCCAGCTCTCGAATACAATCTTCTATTTGATCATATAACTCTTGGGCAGATCTACTTTCCCTGCTATTTCGAGCAAGTTTGAATAATGAAAACCAAGGATTTTTATCCTCCAGATTCGCTAATTTCTCTGAGTATACAGTGATTAAATTGGATAAGCGCCCGCTTCGTTCGCTTAGTTTATTGCTCAGCTGTGTAAAAAACTCATGAATCACCTGTTCTTCGTTGTGGTTTAAGAAAGGTGAAAATTCGATAAAAATGGTATCGGGTTTATGATCAATATCATAGTTATCCTTCAGTTCCTTTTCTGAAGCTTCGCATACGGTATGCTCAACTGCTTTTAAAAAAGAAGATTTCCCAGTACCCCAGGGACCAATTACCCCAATGGAGAAAGAAGAGTCGTAAACATCCTTGAATAAAGCAGGAGCAATTTTTGAGATGAGATGGTTGTAGGTGTTGTCTTCTTTGAGTTTTTTGGTTGAGATTGGATTATCTTCAAGGAAAGTATTGTTTTTAGTTGTATTATCTCTTTTAAAAAATATACTGCGCACTATTATTATTAAAAATGAAAGTAATGCAGCTATAGCAACAACATCAACATAAGTGAAGTGCTTAAAGTCAAATATATTTATAAAAAACCATTTCTCTGAGTTGAAAAAAAGTCTCAATCCTATGTAGACATTAGTTAAATAAAGAAACCCGCAGATTTCCCAGAAACCTACACGATAGCTCAATTTATAAAACTTGAACAAAAACAGTATTACAAAAACAAGAAATACTATGGATATAGAACTTAGTAGAATGTGTACTTTATAAGAAGGGATAAAATAAAGCCAAGAAAGCGAAATATCCGAAAAAGCTGAAGCAGTAAAATAACCAAAAACGACTGAAAGGAATAGAGTAAACCACTGTTTTAAACTAAGATTAAGACGATCTTCGTTTCTCTCAAGCTCTAGCTCTTTATTTTTATCATTTCTCATACCTTCCCAAAATCCTCCTTAATCTTCTCCTTCAACTCATCTCCCTTTTTAAACTGCTCCATGAGCGTTTTTTGCAAACGTGCCATTTTCTCATCAAACGGTTCGTCGTCTTCTTCCGCTGCCTCAACACCCACGTAGATTCCAGGAGTTAATTTGTAGTCTTGTTTTCGGACCTCTTCAAGCGTTGCCGATTTACAGAAGCCTTCTATGTCTTTGTATTTCTTATTGTTCTTTTTGTTTCTCCATTGATGATAGGTTTCAGCAATTTGATCTATTTCTTTGTCTTCGAATACCCGTAATTTTCGGCTGGCCATCTTACCCAGCTTTGCAGCATCAATAAATAGAATTTCATCTTTTCGTTCACGGTGAACTCCATCATTTCCATCGCGGTTTTTGCTGAGGATAAACAGACACGCAGGTATTCCTGTCGTTAAGAATAGTTTGTCAGGTAAACGCACAATCGCATCGATCATGTTATTGTCTACCATGTGCTCACGAACATTCTTTTCTCCTTTAGAACTGGTTGTCATTGCTCCATTTGCCATAACAATTCCCGCGGTACCTGTATCACTCAAGTGCGACCAAAAAGTCTGCATCCACATATAGTTGGCGTTACTGTTTGTGGTAAACGTATCTCTCGGACCAAATAATCTCGAATCATTTTCTGGTAGATCTTCTGCATGCCATGAACTCACATTAAAAGGTGGATTCGCAATGATATAATCGGCTTCTAAATCAGGAAATTGATCATTCAGTAATGAATTGCCCAAACGAACATCAAAAGAAAGATCACGCAATAACAAGTTCATTAGACACAAACGCAAGGTTTGAGCGGTCATTTCTTGTCCATATATCGCTATATCCTTTTTGTTTCCGCCATGTTCCTGAATAAACTTTAAGCTTTGTACAAACATTCCACCCGAACCACATGCTGGATCGAAAATTCGTCCTTCGTAAGGCTCCAGCATTTCAACGAGTAATCGAACAATAGATCCTGGAGTAAAGAATTGTCCTGCACCAGCTCCTTCTGCCATTGCAAAACGACCGATGTAATATTCATATATCCTTCCCAGTACATCGCTTTCAGGATTTTCTTTTTCAGAGAACTTAGGATGAGAAAGTAAATTAATAATTCCTCCGGCTTGTTTTGGTGAAAGCTCACTCTTTACAAAAATACGCGGAAGCAAATTTTGTAGCTGGGGATTATAATCTACCAGAATATCTTGTATTTGATCAAAGGCATCGTCTATGATCACTTTGATGTTGTCCTGCTCTGCATTGTCTTTCAAATAATCCCAGGAAGCGGTATGCGGTATTTTGAAGGTATTCCTGGATCTGTACTCATCCTGATCTTCCAACACATATTGCTTTTCACTATCATCCTGCGTGTAGTAATCCGATTCAGGATCATTTAACAAACCCTGAATTTCTTCCTTAATTACTTCATAGCGTTCGCTCAAGTGCTTAACAAAGACAAGCGGTAAAATGTAATTTTTATAGTTGTTTTCAGAGACTGCTCCTCGGAGTTCATTTGCTGCGTCCCAGAGCTCTTTTTCAAAATCGATATCTGTTTTGGCCATAAGTGGAAATTGTTAGAACTCAAATATAGGAAATATAATACCGATGAATTTCTAACTGAATCCATTAGTGCGGTATTTTCAAATAAATAAAATATGTTGAGTTAATTATGTCGAAACGATTCCATCTTAAAGTAATTCATTGGAATGTTCAATTTGTTTTATACATTAGTCTCGATTTAGGTGGTTAAGTTAGGTTGATTGCAGGAGGAAATGAACGCCCGTTCGTTTCCTCTTGTTGTTTTTGAATACCACTCTTCATTGACTTTTTAATCTTCTTATTCATGATTAAATCTGAAGAGGACTATTGATTTAATATAAATGGATAAATTCAAATTTATCAAGTAACCCATTACAACTTGATAGCATCGCTGATTTCACTATAATTTATTAATAACTTGATTTATTTGTTTTCTGTCATTATTAATTGAAATAACTATTTTTTTATTTCTGATTGGCAGTAGAACTTCAATTTCTGAATTATGCAATTATTGATCTAAAAATAAATAATGGTTTTATTTATTCTGTCCTGATAATTAAATAGAGTCCTTGTTTCTACTGAGATTTATTAGAAATTTCGATTTATTGGTTTTCTGATTACTTAAATTATAAACCCTATTAATTATTCTTTCTGAATTAATTTTGAAAGTGATAATTTAAAATAATCAGTAATTTATTTCTGTTTAATACTGGTTTTATTTATCCTATAATGATAATTAATAGAGCCCTTGATTTTATTGAGGTTTATTAAAAAACGGATTTATAAGTATCCTGTCTATTTTTATTCAAATAGCACACAATTCACTATTTCACAATTGTTTTGAAAAATTGATTTAAAATATAGCAATGTAAGCTTCCCTAAAAACTGGACAGTTTAAAAATATAGTATATTTAAACTGTAAATTATGAAAAAGAGTAAGTTTTCACCGAGTCAGATTATTAAGATTCTGAACGAGTATGAGTCAGGAAAGACGGCTTCAGAGGTAAGTCGAAGTTATGGTATAAGTCAAGCGACTTTGTACAACTGGAAGAAGAAATATGGAGGCATGGAAGCCTCTGATCTCAAAAAGCTAAAAGCCCTGGAAGAGGAAAACCGCAAGTTAAAGCGCATGTATGCCGAACTTGCATTGGATCACCAGATGGCCAAAGAGATTATCGAAAAAAAGCTTTAAAGCCCTACCAAAAGCGTGATATTTCCAAGGATATGACTCAATACGGCATCAGTAGGGCGTGTCGTGTTCTAAAAATGAGTAGATCAGTGGTTTATTATCAGTCTGTAAAAGATGACAGGGAGGTTGAAGAATGTTTGCTTAAGAAAGCGAAGGATCATCCAACTGAGGGTTTTTGGAAGGCATATGGACGTTTGCGCCTGGAAGGTTATAAATGGAACCATAAGCGACTACATAGGGTTTATGTAAAGCTTAAGCTGCCACTAAGGCGAAAGGCTAAAAAACGACTTCCAGCACGACCAAAAGTTAATCTTGAAGTACCTAAAGAGCTCAACCACACCTGGTCGATTGATTTTATGCAAGACCGATTAGAAAACGGACGTAAAGTTCGGTGTTTTAATGTTATTGATGATGCTAACAGAGAGATCCTACACGTGGAGATCGATTATTCGCTAAAGAGTAAACGAGTCATTTGGGTACTTAATCATTTAATGAAAAGACGTAAGGCAAAACCAAGTAGCGTAAGAATGGATAACGGACCAGAGTTTATCGCACAGATCGCAAAAGAATGGAGTTTAGCCAAGGGTATAGAGTTCCTATACATACAACCTGGTAAACCAACACAAAATGCGTTTATAGAGCGTTTTAATGGATCTTTTAGAAGAGGCGTACTAAATGCTCATATCTTTGAGAGTTTGGAGCAAATGTGGCATAAAACAGAACAGTGGGTGCATGATTACAACAATCATCGTCCTCACGATAGTTTGCAGAGGCTACCGCCTGTTTTATATGCCGAAAAATTTCTTACTGGGGGTACCCCCAGTAAGAAAAAGAAAGAATGTGATGAGTTTTCTTTAATTTAGCACTGTCCTAAAAAAGGGAAGCTTACACTTTGATATTAATGAGACCGCAGAAAGTAAATTTGGGGTTACCATAGCACCTCCAGCAGCGAAAACAACGATTAACACATATACCAAGTATTCATTCTTAAAAAAGGGAAAGACAATTAAGGATAATCCAGATATAAACAACCCTAATGCAATTTGTTTCTTTGTGGATAAAAACTTCTCTCCGTAAGTAGCGAACAAAGGTTGTAAAACAGCCATTATTGAACCACATAGCATAAAACCAATACCTATTTGGTTACTGTTAAATCCTAATTCATCTTTCCCATATATTGAAAAGACAGTTTCAAACAGCGTTACTACAAATTGGATGACAAACGACAGACCCAGTAATACGACAAAATATTTGGTAAATGTGAATCATCGCAAGCTCGCTTTTTGTGTTGTGAACGTATGTACGCGAGTGGTGTTTTTTAACCATTTTGCTACTACAAATAAGACTATAAGTCCTAGAAGAGCGGCAAACAAAAAGGGTACTGAAAATCGGTCTAAATGCAGCAGACCTATCGTATATTTTAAATGAAGGTCAGTTTGAGACAGAAAGCCACCAATGACAGGGCCAAAAATAACACCAGAGCTAATGGCAACACCCGACCAACCCATTATTTTTGTTCTTCGTTTTTCAGAAGTAATGTCGCTCAAATATGCGTTGCTAACTGGAATAACTGATGACGTGAAAATACCACCAAAGATGCGAGCAACATATAGCATCGTCAATGATGTAGCAAGACCGGTAAGTAATTGCATAATTACAAAGCCGATTAGCCCAACAATGATAATGGGTTTACGGCCGTATTTATCGGATAGCCTGCCCCAGAGTACAACGAAAAGAAGCTGGAAGAGCGGATAAATACTGGTCAAAAAACCAATATGAAAGTTAATCGAATCAGTATCTAGGTTATCTCCTAAAGCTAATCTTTCGGTATAGTAAGGAAGGGTTGACAATAAAATACCATAGCCTAACATCACTACAAATAAACTCAACAGGATTAAAGATATCCTGTTGAGTTTTTCTTTTTGGTTCATTTATTTTTTACCGATTTTTCGCTTCAGTAATTGCGCATTAATAGCTACTATAATCGTACTTAAACTCATAAATACCGCACCAACCGCAGGACCTAAAACAAAACCTGAAGAATATAATACACCGGCTGCTAAAGGAATAGCCACGACATTATATCCTGTAGCCCAAATCAAATTCTGAATCATTTTATTGTA
>CEQS01001106.1_pt1 | contig 21020 bp, 19 predicted proteins | sample 530981 | NCBI WGS metagenome assembly CEQS01 (sample SAMEA2621176, study PRJEB7988) | marine metagenome | biome: marine biome (ENVO:00000447); feature: mesopelagic zone (ENVO:00000213); material: "saline water (ENVO:00002010), including plankton (ENVO:xxxxxxxx)" | depth 800 m
AGTGCGTTGCACTGAGCTTTAAGCATTTGTGATTCCACGGGGAATCGAACCCCGATTTCCAGGATGAAAACCTGGTGTCCTAACCGTTAGACGATGGAACCATAGCTACACGTACATTATATTCCTAAATCAGTTCCAAGACATCAGGTTTTAACCTGATGTCACCATAGTCTAATCGCGTTAGACTATCGAACCATGGCTACGTTGTAGCGTGAGCTATACTACAACATTTTTTCGTGTCATGCTATTCTCTGTGCACTATGGAGGAGTGCCCGGAATGGTAACGGAGCGCTTTCGAAAAGCGTCGCGCGCAAGCGCTTGGAGGTTCGAGTCCTCTCTCCTCCGCATCGGCGTATACAAAAGGGTGTAGCAACACCTTTTTGTCTGTGCCGACAAGCGAGTCGGAGAATAGCGAGAAAGGCGCAGGTGCACATACGAACTTTATGAGTATGGACGCACCGAACCCAGACCAAAAGCATTTAGTAGAATTGGAATGAGGTACGAGTGAACAATACTACTTAGTGACTGGTGGTCGAGTCCTCACCACAGGAGTACTTCTCCGCATAAAATACCGAACTCCAACTCAATACTATTCTTCCTTTGGTAAACCTTTTGCTGCAAGTTGGGAGTTTTTCCATTTCTTTTCTCCCGTCACGTCGAGCCCAAACCAGCCAAAAGGGCTCTCTCTTAATATTTCTGCTCTCGCCTCTGCTGCTTTTACATCGTCTCCTTCTACTTTGAATTCAACTTCAGCGAGTACTAGTCCTTCTAATGCATCGTGAAATATATCTAATTCAATGGTAACTTCTTCATTCAGTTCTGGATGCAGATACGGAATATAGTACCGAGTCTTATGGACGCGATGTCCCTGAGTTAAAGACCAGATACCGTCAAAGGTGTTCTTGTCTTCAACTGGTATTTCATGCTCAAACCGAGCAACATCACTTCCTTTTATACCTGATTTTTCGGTTAACCGGTATTCTTCACCATGATTAGGATGATATGATTTTCGTATGCGCATACGGATAAACTTTCCATCTTTGTCAGTTGGACGCAGGTAGCCTTGCTCAATAACACGGTATTCATATTTGTTTTGAAGTATTCCTTCTTCTATTTCACTAGGGATGGTGTCTATAATATATTTTACCTCTACTTCATATTCCCCATTCTTCACTGCTTCAAGAGTGTCGTGCGGTATGTCGTTAACATGCAAGGCGTGCGAGGGTTTTTCTTTCATATATGTCAAACAGTATACACATTCTCTTTCTCTTGTGTATGATACATCCGTATGCGAATACTTTCGGTTGAAACATCCTGTGACGAAACAGGGCTTTCTATAATAGACACCTATCAAAAGGAAGACGGTGTGCATATGGAGGTACAGGCTGACACCCTACTCTCGCAAGCATTACTACACGCCGAGTATGGGGGCGTCTACCCGAGCCTAGCCAAGCGCGAACATGCTAAAAACCTCGGCCCGCTTCTTATCGAAACACTCAAGCAAGCTGAGTGTTGTATCCCCGCGAAAGAAGCAAAAGTCTCCAAAGAAACAATTGGCGATATAAAAGAGCTTCTCTACCGCGAACCAGAGCTTTTTGTACACCTCACTACCTTACTTACCAATATCGAAAAACCTGACATTGATGTCATCGCTGTAACACACGGCCCAGGGCTCGAACCCGCTTTATGGGTCGGTGTAAACTTTGCAAAAGCACTTTCTTTAGCGTGGGGTATTCCTATCATGCCACTTAATCACATGGAGGGGCATCTTGCTGCTGCGTTTGCTACTAAGGTAGCAGAAAAACAATACATATTGAGCGAACCACAGCTTCCTGCTCTGATTATGCTTATTTCTGGTGGTCACACAGAACTCGTACTTCTTAAAAAATGGTTCTCTACAGAAAACAGGAATGATTATGAAAAAATTGGTTCAACACGCGACGATGCAGTCGGAGAAGCATTCGACAAGACAGCACGCTTACTTGGACTCCCGTATCCAGGTGGAATAGAAATTGCAAAACTCGCCGCAGCAGCGCGTGAGGAAAATCTCGAAAAACCGTACTCTTTGCCGCGCCCTATGCTAAAAACTAATAATTATGATTTTTCTTTCTCTGGGCTGAAAACAGCAACTCGAAACCTCGTGCAAGGTATGGGCAATCCAACTAATGAGCAAAAGAAGCAAATTGCTCGCGAAATTGAAGATGCTATAACCGAAGTGCTTGTTACAAAAACAAAGCGCGCTATAGAAGAGCACGGGATTCGTTCTCTTGCAGTTGGCGGTGGGGTTTCAGCAAGCACACATATTCGCGCTGCTCTTGAGGCACTCGCCGAAGAATACGAAGACATGACACTCTACAAGCCAGCACGCGAGCTAAGTACAGACAATGGACTAATGATTGCGTTTGCTGCTGCAATGAACACATACAAAACCAATAATCTTGAAATTATTTCAGCCAATGGAAATCTTTCAATAGACTAATCGACTCAAAAGACAGCTCTAGATATGGCTATAAACGGTAACCAATGCTACTATTGGCACACATGCACGACGAACAACCACACATACCTGAAAAATTTCTAAAGCCGTACAATCCAGCGGAATCCGAAGAAAGTGTTTACAAACAATGGGAAGATTCTGGCTATTTTAATCCTGACGTATGTATCGAAAAAGGTGTCACTGACAAAGATGCAGAATATTTCTCAATTGTTTTACCTCCACCAAACGTAACCGGGACTTTGCACTTGGGGCATGCATTAGAGAGTTCTCTGCAAGATACTTTCGTACGTTTTAATCGCATGCTCGGTAAACGAACGCTTTGGATTCCTGGTACAGACCATGCCGCAATTGCCACACAATCAAAAGTAGAAAAAGAATTGATAAAACGAGAGAAGAAAAACCGTCACGACTTGGGACGTGAAGAATTTCTCATTCGTGTGCAGGAATTTGCACAAAAATCGCATGACACGATTGTTACGCAAATAAAAAAAATAGGTGCCTCACTCGACTGGTCACGTGAGGCATTTACTCTCGATAAAACCCGTGCCAATGCCGTACGTACCGTATTTAAAAATATGTACAATGCTGGTCTTATTTATCGAGGTAATCGTACAGTCAACTGGGATCCAAAAGGGCAGACGGTGATTTCAGATGACGAGATTGTATATGAGGAACGGACCGAAAAGTTCTACTACTTTAAATACGGACCATTTGTTATTGGCACTGCACGTCCCGAGACAAAGTTTTCCGATAAGTATGTAGTAATGCATCCTGACGACGAGCGCTATAGTAAGTATACACACGGGCAAACTATTGAAGTTGAGTGGATTAATGGCCCACTGACGGCAACTATAATAAAAGATGAAGCAAGCGATCCGGATATGGGTACAGGTGTAATGACTATCACTCCGTGGCACTCAGCAGTTGACTTTGATATTGCGAAAAAGCATGGTCTTGAAATGGAACAAATCATTGACCAATATGGGAAGCTCTTACCAATTGCTGAAGAATTCGCTGGTATGAAAGTTCTGGCTGCACGCGAGAAAATAGTAGAGAAATTACAGGAAAAAGGACTCGTGGAGAAAATCGATGAAACGTATGTACATAATGTACCAACCGCCGAACGCAGCGGTGGACTCGTGGAACCGCAAGTAATGCGGCAGTGGTTTATCGACGTAAATAAACCCTTCACTCTTCCCCACTCGGAAATTAATGGTATTGCTTCGGGTTCAGAAACAACACTCAAAGAAATAATGCATACTACGGTGACAAGTGGTCAAATTTCAGTGCTTCCTGAACGTTTTGAAAAAACATACCATCACTGGATTAATAACCTTCGTGACTGGAACATTTCACGACAATTATGGTACGGACACCGTATTCCAGTATGGTATAAGAAAGGTTCAAACGAGAAAGAGATACTTGTGAGTCCCGACACACTACCCGATGAGAACTGGGAGCAAGACCCAGATACGCTTGATACGTGGTTCTCGTCAGGACTATGGACATTCTCGACATTAGGCTGGCCTGCTAACACTGATGATCTCAAGGCGTACCACCCTACATCTTTAATGGCACCTGGATACGAGATTCTCTTTTTTTGGGTTGCACGCATGATTCTTATGACTGGATTTAATTTAGGCACCGTTCCTTTCAAGACAGTCTACTTGCACGGCATGTTGCGTGCAAAAGATGGTCGGAAGTTCAGCAAATCATTAAATAACGGTGTCGACCCTCTGGAGATTGTCGAAAAATATGGCGCAGATGCACTCCGTTTTGCCCTTGTTGTAGGGGTAACCCCAGGGAACGATATGAAGTTTGATGAAGCGCAAGTAAATGCGTATAAGAAATTTGCAAACAAGTTATGGAATATCACTCGATTCATTCTCACTGAAACCAGCGGACACGACCACGCTGCTGTTCCAACGCTTACTGTGCGTGATAAAGAAGTACTCGAAGCACTCAACGAAACCACAGCATTTATGACCGAGCACTTAAAAAAACACCGTATCGATCTCGCTGCAGACAAAATATATCAGTATCTATGGCATGAAGTTGCCGACGTAATCCTTGAAGAAAGTAAGTCGCTATTAAAAGACGGTAGCGATATTGAAAAGATATCACGACAATGGATGCTTTATGAGATACTCACTCAATCGCTAAAAATCTTACATCCATTTATGCCGTTTATTACAGAAGAGATTTGGCAATCATTGCCACACAAAGAAAGCGATATGCTTATGATTGCACAATGGCCATCTACAAAATAGCACGCAACTCTTTTTTTATAGAAAAATAAAATGATACAATAGATGTAATGGATTTATCAGTGGTTGCATACGCTACTATCGGCGGTGTTGTTCCTGCCCTTCTTTGGGTATGGTTTTGGTTAAAGGAAGATGCAAAACGACCTGAACCAACTCAACTCATCGTAGCCGCGTTTCTTATAGGAATTATAGCAGTTATTACAGTAATACCATTAGAAAAACTTGCTATGGTTTTCTTTTCGGGTACCACAATTGTTATCGTATGGGCTGCAATTGAAGAAGTGGTCAAATTCGCTCTTGCCTACTTCACCGTCCTCGCACACAAAGCAAATGATGAGCCTATAGATGCACTTATTTATATGATAACGGTAGCGCTTGGATTCGCTGCTGCAGAAAATACACTTTTTCTAATAGATCCTGTTGCAAATGGTGATTTTATCCAAAGTGTGCTGACTGGAAATTTCCGTTTTCTCGGTGCAACACTACTTCACGTACTTGCTTCATCTGCAGTTGGCTTGGCTCTTGGATTAGCATTTTACAAACGCCCACTTATAAAATTCTGGTACGGTCTCGTTGGTCTTATCCTTGCTATTGTTTTGCATGGAGCCTTTAATTTCTTTATACTTAAAAGTGACGGGAACGATTTAATGCGTGTCTTTGCTTTTGTCTGGGTAGGTTTAATTATCCTTCTTATCGCATTCGAACACGTTAAACGAATTACCAGATACTAGTAAAATACTAATCATGCGAAAACCTTCTTTTTTCGAAAAACTCACTGGTTCTATTGCACCAGACGACTACAATGACCTTTTTGAAGGTGGTGCCGAAGCACAACATATCCCTACAAAATCTTCTGCGCTTGTACAAGACGAAACGACCGAAATGGCAACGAATGATCAAGTTCACGCAGAACATCCTGGACAATGGGAAGAAGAAAGTGAGGAAGAAGTGCAGGAAGGAGAACTGTCTGTCGATATATATCAAACGCCCGATGCTATTGTAGTCAAGGCACTTGTTGCTGGCGTCAACCCATCACATATCGACATCTCGCTCACACGCGATATGATAACTATTCGAGGTAACCGAGAAGAACACAAAGAAACAACTGGTGAAAATTATTTCTATAGGGAACTCTTTTGGGGTTCGTTTACACGCACCATTCTTTTACCTGAAGAAGTTGACGTCGATGCAGCTGATGCAAGTACCAATCATGGAATATTGGTCATTCGTTTACCAAAAATAAACAAGGAGAGACAGACAAAACTGAAAGTAAAATCGCGATAATAAAAAACTGGGCAATTGCCCAGTTTTTTACTCTCCCATGAACCCTGTGCTTTGTTCTTTCAAAAGCTCGTACTTAATCGGTGGGCAATAACGAACGTTGTTCTGCCTTTCATCAGTTCTTTGAGAGCATCTTGAATGTGTCGCTCGCTAATTGAATTGATATGAGTATGTAGAAAACCAGCCGCATACCAAAAATGACTGCCAAAAATGGTGTAACCCAGAGTAGAAGACCAATCGTTGTCAGTAACGTTACTCCATTTATCCATATGTTAAACGCAAAAACACCATTGAGTGTTTCAAATAAATCTACATACCGTTTTGATTTTGCCACAAGAGAACCGACAAACGTTTTGGAAAAGAATGCCTGTGAATAGTTTCCGATGCATACAATGATTCATCAGCCAACCATTTCAGTATGTTGCTCTAATCATATGCGTAAAAAAATCTACCTCACGAAAAATCAGATTATATACAATGACAGCAACACAATGAGTAGAAGTATCGAGATAAGACCAGGGATACTTTCACTCTCTAGCGGTAGTGAGATAATGTCGATAAGCCTCTTGTATAACAATGGAGTAATAGCATTTGGTAATGCACCACCCAAGCCCAAAGCTAGGACTGCAAAAGAAATCGACCACTTGTATTGAATGACGTGGGGTCAATAGTATTTCTTTAAACGTTATTTTTATACACACTGTAAAAAACCACGTTTTCAAAAAGAGAACGTGGTGAAAAAATATATGTTTTATATTTTATATTCTTTCTAGTTCTTCTCTTTCTTTTTCCATTGCATCTTCCCAAGCAGCCATATTGCCGGTCACCATCGCATCTTTCTTTATTCGATAGTTTGTATACAACTTGGCAATTAATTCTGGATTTGCCTCTAATACTTTCAGTACTGGTTTGAGTGCGCTTTCTTTTGTTTGAGCAAATAATTCAGTGAAATCGCGCTTCTCCTCAGGTAAGAGAGTTGATGTTTCGATTATTTCATGAATTTTCTGAAATGCATTCCGTTCCATATAGCGTCAGTGTTCCACAAGGTTTATATCTTTGCAAGAAAGAGTGTCTAGCCGCAAACGCAAAAATCGACCACAAGGTCGTATTTTGCGCACTCAGTGGGAATATAAATCTTATTCTACCACCATGGATGTAATCGCTCGAAAAGCTTCTGCAAGATCGCTTGAGTTCTCTCCTAAAAGTTCATTCTCCATTTCTCGCACTCTACTTCCATCTAATGACATACTGCTTAAATTGAAAAATGATAAATTTGAATTCATACGCACTCATGTTATTAACTAACACATCTCACAGCGTATCAAGATGAGAGATTGCGCGTCACCCTGTTTAATATTATAGCATGTCGCCACATAAGCCTCATCCACACATGTGCATATACAGACTATACGAGCGGCAATGACGACCCCTCTCCTGCAAACTTTGTTTCCATCCACCCCATAAACAAGCCAATAAGAATGCCATCAATAAGTGCCCAAAATGGTGAAGAAAAACCCATCCATGAGACGAGGTTTGATGCCATAACCACTTCAAGTGATGAGTATCCAAGTAGGATATACATCAGCGTGAACAAGAAACCTACAACAGCTCCACGTATCCACCACCGCATGGAAAATCCAAAAACGGGATGTCTATCAAACATCCCAACAAGCCCGAGCGTCAGACCCATCAATATAAACACCAAGAGTGTCCCGAAGCCAAACATGCTAAACAATGAAAATCCTAAGGTTGGCAACATCACTATGGCAAGGCTTCCAACAACAAGACCAATAATGATCCCTATAAACATTCGGCCCGCTATTGAATGTATTTTGAACATAAAATATATTACCCAAAAAATTAATAAGAGTTATAGTTATTATAACATGTAAAACACACAATTATATTATAAAAGCACACTAAGAGCAGGACAGCATCAGCTTTAAAGAAAAATAACTTACTTTATAAAAAACATCTAATTAATTGGATGTTTTTTATCATTGTAATCGGGGCAGACTCAAGGACACTATCGCAGAGGTTCTCCTTATTTTGTAAACAAAATAAATTCCCTAACCAAGACTAAGATAATACTTTGTCTCGGCATGACATCCCTACTTCTCTCCCTTATTCAGGTTTATGTAAACTGGGCACTCTCTATGTGGACATCAACTCACTCAATTGTCTTTTCTTACTATTTTATATGACAACTTTTTCTTAATGTTTTGCAGCTAAAAACAATGGAAGTACTCTTGTGGTGCTCGGGGGCGGACTCGAACCGCCGACCCTTCGCTCTTCAGGCGAATGCTCTAAACCAACTGAGCTACCCGAGCATATTATGTCTACTGAGGAGTTCCTGAGAAGTCTACACCAGGAATGACGTTAAGCAACCCTTGCAATTCATTCAAAGGTATTGCATCAGTAACTCCTTGTATTTGATTTCCCACGTCTTGCATTTGCGCGCCAGTTGCTTGTATTTGTGTGTACGCGTTAAGTACCTCAGCAAGGATTGGTTGGAAAATCGTGAAATACAAATACACAGGAACACCTAACAAAATAGCGTACAGTACAATTTTCAAAATTGTACCCAAAAATGCATTCCGCTTCATCCTTCGTAACATTTTATTGTTGCTTCGCACTAATTTATATATTTCATCAAGTTTTTTATCTCTGTCAGGCACAAGGATAGTATATCAAATATATGTACGTTTGGGATGTATATATAAATTTCGATACACTCCGCTCCGCCTCACAAAACTAAAAAACAGTGCGCAGGCACTGTTTTTCTTACTATCTTGGCGCCAGCTCACTAAGCTCATTGTTCGCCGTACGGCTCCAACTCGCTAAGTGGCTCCTGCCCGGGCTCGCCCGTTTTTGCTCCTTGTGGTCGCAAAAACATGGCTCCGCCTCACAAAACTAAAAAACAGTGCGCAGGCACTGTTTTTCTTAACGTTTTGTGCCCTTGCTTGGAGTCGAACCGAGATCTAGTCCTTAGGAGGGACTTGTTTTATCCATTAAACTACAAGGGCGTGAAAATACTCTAACACAAAACTCACCGCAAGCGGTGAGTTTTGTGTATGTTTATTGACTATATATTATAGCCCTAGAAGATTCTTGATTCGTTCTTCATCAAATCCTATCACCATTTCTTCTCCAATAAATATCACAGGCACTCCCATTTGCCCACTTCGCGTAACCATCTCCTGTGCCTTTTCTTGATCAGAAGCTACGTCATGCTCAGTGTACTCAACATTGTTTGCTGCAAAAAACTCTTTTGCTTGTTTGCAAAAATGACATGTTGGTGTGCTATATATAACTACTTGTTTATCGCTCATAGTGCAGACATTATTTTGTAACCTATTTAGTATATCATGCATCGCACTAAAGCGATGATAGTAAAATGGGATACGATACTTCTCAATCTCCTACTCAAATCCAAAAAAACGTACTATCCTAAACCAGATTCCTGCATCTGATAACTCAACAACTTCCTCCCTACTTGGTGTATCTACAAGCACAATAAGTCTCTCCCCTTCTCTGCCTACATCAAATTTTTGCCGTATCTCTTCTTCAAGACCTCGTTTTGTATTAAGTTGTGCGAGTTCTTCTTTAAGGAGCATCTCGCGTTTGTACAACGTCTCTAATTCTTGCACTGCTCTTTCTTTATTTTTCTGCGCAAATGATGCCTTCGTGTATACACCCCATGTGCCTTTTGCAAATAGTATAAAAAGTATTAAAAGAAAAATAATTCCCAGTTTGCCAAAGAAAAGTTTCTTAAGTGCACGTTTATCACTTACGCGTAACATATCTATAGTATACACTGTGCGAAAATCTTAGAGTATTATATACTGGTGTCTATGAGTTTCTTATACGATGAGAAAACACGCAAAGCGATGAAATGGATATGGATTGTTATAGCGATTCTTATTATTGTCAGTATGGTTATGCTATACGCTCCAGGCCTCATACCTGGCGGCGGAGCACTCTCCGCACCAATTTCATAAAATAGAACGTTTATTCGCTTCGCATGACTTTCATAAACACTTCGTGAGGAATGTGTACTCTTCCTCGTGCAAGTGCTTTTTTCTTTCCCTTCTTTTGTTTTTCGAGAAGTTTCTTTTTCCGTGTTATATCACCACCGTACAAATATCCAGTGACATCTTTCCGCATCGCTGATATTTTTTCTCCGGCAATAATGCGCCCTTGACTCTTGGCTTGAATCTTTACCACAAATAACTGCTTGGGAAGCATATCTTTTAGTTTTACTACCATTTCGCGTGCCTCTTCTTCTAACCTTCTCTTTGAAACGATTCTACTAAACGCAGGTGAAAGCTCTTCAGCAATGAGTATATCGAGACGCGTTACGTTTGCATCACGCATCTCTATTTGTTCGTACGAAAGCGATGCAAAACCTGAGGATATATTCTTCAACTTATCAAAAAAATTTCTCATCATTTCACGTAATGGCATCTCAGCAATTATCTGAGTTCGCCCATCAGGCATCGTTTCTGTTTCTACTACCATACCTTCATGCTCATGCAGTAGCGGCATAATACCAGAGAGATGTCCAGATGGGGCAAGAATACTTGCCCGTACCCATTGCTCCCGGATGCCAGCTGCTTCTCCGTCATTTGGAAAACGAGTTGGAGTGTATACTGTCTGAATAGCACCATCTTTCAATGTTACTTCATAGACAGTCGTTGGGAGCGTTACGATAAGTTCTACATCAAACTCACGGCGTAGTCGTTCAGTTATAATTTCCATATGGAGCATACCGAGAAATCCACACCGAAATCCACGCCCCATAACTCCTGAAGATTCTTCCTCATAGGAAAGAGACGAGTCCATAAGTCGCAATCGCTCGAGCGATTGTCGCAAAAGTGCTAAATCATCCTGGCTTTCAGGATACACACTTGCCCAGATAACCGGTCGCGGTTCTCTGTATCCAGGCAGTGCCTCTGTGTTTGAACGGAGAGAAAGTACAGTATCTCCAACACCGACAATTCCTGGTTTCTTAATTCCTGTTATAATGTAACCAATTTCTCCAACGGAAAGAGCATCGCGCGTTTCCTCTTCTGGGGTAAATATGCCTGTTTCAAGAGCAGTAAACTGTTCTCCTGCTTCTGCAAATGTAACTTTTTCTCCTCTTTTTAGTACACCTTCAATAATGCGTACGAAAAGTACAATTCCTCTGTGATCTGAGTATTGGAAGTCAAATATCAGTGCGCGCAAGTCATTCCCCTCAATATCTGGCGCGGGTACTTTGTTTACAATCACATCTAACAAATCAGCAACCCCTTCTCCAGTTTTCCCTGATGTTGTACGAATCTCATCTTCATCAATTTCAAGAAGTAGCGACAGATCGGCCTTAATATCTTCAGTGCGAGCGAGAGGTGAGTCAATTTTGGAAAGTACTGGTATAACCACAAGGTCTTGTTCTCGCGCAAGGTGTAATACTGAAAGCGTTTGTGCTTGTATACCTTGTGTTGCATCTACTAACAACACAACCCCTTCAACAGCCTTGAGTGCTCGCGACACCTCGTATGAGAAATCTATGTGACCAGGTGTATCAATTAAATTTAGAATAAATTCTTTATCACCACTTTTCCAATTCATACGAACTGGCTGCATTTTTATAGTGATGCCGCGTTCTCTTTCTAAATCCATCTTATCCAATACTTGATTACGCATTTTGCGCTCAGAAATTGTACTCGTTACCTCAAGCATACGGTCAGCCAATGTAGACTTACCATGATCGATATGTGCGATAATGCTGAAATTTCTTATGTTTTTCATATTACTTTACTGTATTACAACACTGGTTCAGTGTAAGAAAGAAATGTATCTGCCACTGTTTTGATTACATATCTGTTCCACGCTCAGTCCCAGTCGGTAAGATTGGAACATACTGCCAGAATTTAGTGTGCCATGCCACCCATACCTCCTGAATTTCACGGTTCCCCAAAGCACGGAGCACGATAGCGCCTGCGACAATACCGACTATACCGCCAATAAAACCTATCAAAAACACTCCTAGGAGAGTATCTATGTTAAATACTCCATCTAGCGCATCAAGAGTTTGGTGTGCCGCAAATGCAGCAACGACAGCAGCCGAAAAACTCTCAAAAATAGGTTTTCGCATATGCTCCCGTAGTGAGCCAAAGTCTCTCTCGAACAAAAAGAAGAACACTACAATATTCACAATAGAGAAGAAAGCATACGAGAGCGGGAGCATGAGCACTTCGGTTCCACTAATACCTTCCACACGCAGCAAATGCTCAATAAAATATCTCCATAACTCATTATGTGCGAACGCCCACAACAATGCATATGCACCTCCGATTATCCCTATGGCGGTGGCGACATTTACTAGCAATGGCTTGAGTGTTTCACCAGCTGCATAGTAACCACGAATAAACAATAGGGAGAGTGCTTGTGCAGTGAGTGACACGATAAATAGTGCGAGCGCCGCTGCAGTCAGGCGCGTATCAGACCAATCAAATTCCCCTGAACCTAATACCACGCGAACGATATGAGCACGCAAGACAATCACTAGTGCGGTAAGTGGTACAGACCAAAAAATAACATGACGTGATGCTGTCACCATTTGATCAAAAAAATGACTGATTTCTCCACGAGAAAGAAAGCGTGCCAGTGTTGGAAATGCAGCAACAGAATAACTTGCACCAATAATAGCCAGTGGTGCAGCCTGTAAGTTAAATGCGAGGGAAAATACAGAAATAGATCCAACACCAAGTGTCGCCGATATAATTACCAAGATAAGAAGTGCGAGCTGATTTGCCGTTATTGAAAGCGTTCGTGGAATCGATACGGAAATAATATCCCACATTTCAGCAAGCCGTACCGTGAATGTCTTTGGTTGCAAATAACCGGTGCGTATACTAAACGGTATCTGTATGCCCATGTGCAAAATAGCACCTATCAAAACGCCATAAGCAATTCCAAGAAGTCCGAAAATAGGATACAGTGCCAAAATACCGAATATGATACTTATGTTGTAGAGTAACGGCGCAATCGCATAGATAACGTATCTTCCGCTTATTTGTGTCACACTTGCTAAAATACCTGATAGCCCAAGAAAAAATGGTTGTAAGAGTAATATTCTGCTCATGGTAATCAGAACATCGCTCTCAAGAAGTAACGATGAGAAAAAAATACGAAGTATGTGCGGCATAAAAATCCACAAGAATATTGTCAAGAGAAGCATCAACACCGAGAAGCTGGCAATAACCCCCCCGATTATTTCACTCCTCTTTTCTTTATCACTATACTCCGTAAGCAAAGGTACTAAAATGAATACCGACACAAGTGATGCAATAGAAACAAACACTATGTCTGGAATACGAAATGCCGCATAGTAAATATCAAGCATCTCGCTCGCACCAAATGTAGACGCTAAAAGTCTATCTCGAAACAGCGCTAAAAGTGTTGAGAGTAATGCAAAGAAACCCAAAAGATACGCGGCTTCGTGCAAACCACGTATCTCTCCTTCTACAAATCTCAAAATTCGTTGCATGGCTTAGTAGCCTAGCACACATTAGTTGTCCTCAGAAACTGGTAGCTCTGTTGCGTCACCAAGAGCAGCACTTACCTGTTCAAGAGCAGCAGCTGCTGAACCCCCCTCTCTCAATGCTTCTACAACAGTTTGGATTTCTTCGTTCTCTGGATTAAGAACGGCAATTCTCTCAAATACAGCAAGAGCCCCCTCTGCGTTATCTAGTTTCTCGTATGCAAGACCAAGGTAGTACAAAGCATTGGAATAATTTGGATCAAGCGCCACCGCACGCTCTAAGACTGGAATAACCCTATCGTATGCCTCAACGCTATACTGCAGCACTCCGAGTTGGAACAAAAGCCCGGTATTATTTGGATTAAGAACTACCACAGACTCAGTTGAAGCAATCGCATCCTCAACATTGTTTTCACCAATAGCAATTTGTGAAAGTAGATAGAACGCGTCTGTGTAATTACTCTTTAAAGCTAGCGCCTCTCGTGCATACGTCTTTGCACCCTGGATATCATTGTTATTAAGCGCAAGACGAGCAAGGCTCAATGGAATTTGCGGAGTACGAGCATTGCGTGTTTGTGCTTCAGAATAAGCGGCTACCGCACTATCATAAGACCCTTCGATCTCAAGAGGTACAAGGCTTGAATAGACATCTGCGAGCAATAGCCAACTTTGGTAATTATCTCCATCAATGGTTACAACAGACTGAGCCGCAGAAATTGTTTTCGTGAGCTCTTCCTGAAATCGAGCTTGTAAATCTTCTGTATCAGCATTCTCTTCGTTTAAGATTTCTGAAAGTTTTGCAACACCAATGTTTGTTCGTAATTGCGCTGGTCGTACGTCCCCAGGAAACAGTGAAATACGTCTTTCTGAAATAGTCTCTGCTTTATTTAAGTCTCCTGCATTTGCTGCCGCAACGATGTTAGAGACCAAGACGTTCGTTCGAATTCTCTCAACGGTAATTGCTGTAAATGCAATTGTTATAACAAAAATTGCAACAAATATTTCAGTTACTGCAATACCAGCAGCATAATTATGGTGGGAGCGTATTTCACCAACTTTCAATACACCTGAGATGCGAGCGGCTGCAATCACAATACCCGTGAGGATAAATGTATAGGCAAGCACGACTGTTTGCGGTACATAGACAATCGTAAGCACCCACAAATATCCAGCACCAAGGAATGAAGAAATGATCATATACATGTGCGCTGGTTGTACTGCTCTATGTATAAGTAATCTAAATCCAAGATGAATAAAGGAAGCAAAGAATAGCAACCACAAAACTCCAACTACCAATCCGCCAGTGACAAATGCACTTGGAATATATCCAATCCCAAAGTTGAAATCAACACTCCAAAAGTTCGTTTCGTTTACAGCCTGTGGCTTGTAATCTACCCACGCTTCTCTGAATGAGTTTGGTCCTACACCAAAGAGTGTATTTTCTTTTAGAGCTCCTGTTCCGGCAGTAATAGTTCCTTCCCAAGATGGCCGTACGTCTACATACGCTATGTTAAATGTCTCAGAAATTTGTGTACTGAACACACTACCACCAAAGATGAATACCAGACTCACAAGAACAACAACACCGCTCGGGGCGATGCGTTTCCATGGAAATCGCGGAGTAAATGTACCACTCTTTTGATCATGTGATGCGTCTGAGAAAATGTACACGGAGATGAGCAAGGCTGCGATCATAAGCGTTACCCATACAGCAAGTAGATTTACCAAAACAAGAAGGAATAATGCGAGTACAGATAACAAGTACAAAACACCACGTACTGCCCTGGAAGTAAAGAGAGCGAGTCCAGAAAGTGCCATAATAAGCGCAAGACCGCTCATTACTCCAAGATCATTCCAACTTCCTAAGACTGTTACGGTTGAATCATTCGAAAACAAAGTGGGTAAGATGACGTCTCCACCAATAACTACTCGAACAATCTGGAATATTGCAATAATGAAGAACGCCGCAAGAGCTGCTTGCTGAAGACGAATGAAGTGCACAACCTTTTCTGTTGTGAGTGCAGCTACGCTAAGAGTTGCAACAAAAGTAAAGAGAGCGATGACCGTATCACGTTCAAATCCAAATCCAACGAACGATTGCATTATATTGCCAGACAATACGGCCGTAACAACATACCCGACAATGAGTAGTAATGAGGTCCATAATACGTTTGTATTAGGGAAAACTACTCGCTGTTCTTTAAAACGCGCAACGGTCCACAAGAGCAGTGCTGCAAATACGCCAAGAGCGATGATTGACATCTTTCCCATAGCAAGCGGCAACCATGCAGTTGGAAATACAGCTAAAGGTAGTAAAAATACGACAAGGCGAAGTAGTGTTCGTGCAGCCCCATCGAGTCGACTTGTAGTCGCATTACCTGTTTCAATTGGTACAGTATCCATAATTCGAATGATAAATATATTAATTATCTTTTATTATACCAGTGCATGCCGTAATGCACATCAACATGTGTGTATCAAAAAACCATCCCTCAAGGGGATGGTTTTTTGATATTTTGACACTCGTATCTATAAGCCGGATTCTGTCCCCGTATGTATGTCATGCATACGGTGTATAGTCATTTATCTGGGATAACTGTCTCCAATTACCTCGATGCGGCACTCCAAGCGCATCGCACTACGTGCAATGTACGTAGTTTATAGTTCGTAGTTGATAGTTTGTAGCAAAGCGCCTAAGGCACATTACTATTAACTTATTTACTAACGACTCGTAATCACATGTAATGTGATGCACTCGGCACGGCCTTGCACACAAGTAGGAATTTTGCCGTTTCACTCTTATGTTTCCATAAGATTATTCCCGTAGCCTACCTATCGGCACACAGGGAATCCTGAGCATCTCTGCCTTGGCGTCACTGCTCGCATCCCTACTCAGCCCTCAAAGAAGTGCTGAGCGACGGGCGTTACCCGCTACCCTGCTACCCTGCCCTCCTTGGAGGGCAGGGTGTGTGTCCGGACTTTCCTCACTAGCTTTGTAAACAAACCTAGCGCGACTATCTAACACGATAAAATCATTATACCACGATATCAGAATATGTGAACTATATCTAATATAGTTCACATCGCTGTATCTGTATCGTAACCAATATATGGACATCCGATGTCCATATATGTAAATAAAGTTACGTATATCCCCAAGGTCATTTGCGAATCAAAAGAATAGATTCTAAGAGTTTTCTGTAACTTATACTTAATTTTAAAGCACACCCCTTGAAAAGATTATTTTCATCGGAACGCAAGACTATAAGCAAAATAAATGGAGACGTATGTTGCATACGGCGAAGTTCATTTTGCGATACGCAACAAAGTAGTTCGCCAAAAATAGTTCTTTTCTATTAGATTTCAATCTCGCACAGATTGCCTGCACATGCTAATTCCTTTTTTACATCAGTTTCATCTCGTTGCTCATACGTAAGTAGCTTCGAGTAATCAATATTTTCTACTGTTTTGTATAGACGTTCGTATGTTTCTTTATTGATCGCTTCATACGGAGCAAGGCGATACACGTGGTCTGTTCGCGGCAAGAACGAAAGCCCCCCAACGATGTCCCAATTTTCGTACACCCAGTTGGCTACTTTAATCCACTCATCATCACCAATTGAAATAGTTACTGAAGGATTATGCTCAGTATAATTCATTTTTACATCTTTCCAGTGTTCAAGTTGATCAAGTGCTGTAATATCATCTTTAAGAATTGCACCCCTTGGTGCCTTTACGGGGAACTCAAATACAAACGTATTCGCATCATCCATTGTCTGCCCTACTTCTGGGAAATATGGTACTCCTTGATCGCGAAGCATTTTAAAGAGTGAGTCTGTCGCAGAAATTCTAATACGTCGAATGTAATACTCTGAGTTTCGCGGGTGCATACCTGAAGCACAGTCAAATGTTTGCGAAACAGTTCCGGATGGCTTTACACATGTTGTCGCGCTTGAACGTTCAATGCCAAATTTCTTCGCATATTTCTGGTTAGTCTTATTTACTTCAGCTTTAAGTTTTCGCAGTACTTCTGGTTTCCTTACTGTATCATTGTCCCACTGTCCCGTTAATGAAACTCCAAGCAGTCGCTCTGTTGAACAATTGTCTGTCCATTCTTTCGATAGGTATCGAAAGTTTGTCAGTGATGATTGGTATGTTCCAAGAATAGTAGCAAGTCGCGCTTTTCGCAGCAATGTCTTTTCATCATCTCCTTTGCGACAGATAACTTCTGACAGGTTACAGAATTGCTTGCTTTGAAGAATGATTTCTCCACAGGGGTTTGTTCCAAGGTTACCAATTTCTCCAGCCCAATCTGCATTTTTATACTTCTTAGTAAGAAGTTCGATACGCCTCTCTGGCAACGTGTCTTTCAAACTTCCCCGGTTAAAGATGCCACGCTCTCCTGTTTGGCTTTTCATGAGTGCTACCCATTCGTCTATGAAGACGTCGTTGGTCGGACGTTCTTCATACACCGCTGAGTTATTTGCAATGGCTCGGTGGGGGTCTGTCATATAGAACTGCCCTTTCTTTGCATCTCGTACTTCATCATCATCTATATCAGAAAGACTAATCATTGCACTACGACGAACGCCTCCAGCTACAACGCACTCTCCTATCTTACAAATAATGTCATGTGCATCGATATTTCGTAGTCGACGCCCTTGTTGAGCTAAGATTCTCTCTCGCGCAAAAGTAAGTAAACTCCGCAATGGTTCAGGACCAGAGCTTTTGCCTCCCATAACCTTAAGCCGTGCGCCAGCAGGACGCACGTGAGAAAAATCAAAGTCTACATCAGAACCGCTATACCATGTCTTAAGCCCTAAGGTAAGTGCGTCACACCACCCTTCTTTTGAATCTCCAACAACGTGTGTTTTTAATTTCTTTCCTGTCTGGATTTTAATCTGTGGGAGTTGTTGAATGTTCTGGCTTTCAACTGAATATCCGACACCAGTACCGCACATTGATAAGTACATAATTTCTGCAAAATCATACAGTTGTGTTGGCGCAATAAATGAACAGTTATACGCTGCAACGTTGCATCTGCGAGCTGCTTCTCCAGAAAATTGCATAAGGCGCATGCTCGGCATAATTTCTTGTTTCAAAATTGCTTCACGTACTTCATTGTATTCTGACTCACTTAGTTTCTTGCCAAGATTCTCCTTCATGAAATTGATGTAACGGTCGACTGTCTCAATCCATGTCTCTCGACGATTTTCTTCCTTCACCCAACGCGCATATGTACGCAAATACACAAATTCACCCAGAGGATTGTTCTTAAAATACTTCTTGCTCAACTCGACGAGTTTTTTAACATGATCAGGAACTTGTATACCTTCATCGTAGCGTAATTTTGATCGCTCAGCGCGGTATAAAATGTATGACTTAGCAGTATTTACATAGTCGGAAAGGATAAGTTGTCGTTCTACTTCGTCTTGGGTACCTTCAACACTCGGAATGAAGTCGTTATGTTTTCGAGAGGTACGCACCAAGTCACTCACCACACGATATGCAACCATTGTGCCTTCCTCAGCTGACCCTTCACCGGTTGCAGCCATAGCTTTCTGGATTGCTTGTTCAATCTTCAAAAAATCAAACGGCACAACATCGCCGTTTCGTTTACGAATCTTCGGTACAAACTTATTGTACTTACCTGTATCCTTCGCCTGTGTGTGTGTGCTCCCCCTTTTCTTTTTGCTTTTGGGGGTCGCTCCCGCCGTCTTCATTGTGGAAGATTTTTTTGTCATGCGCGTGTAAGTTTACTTGTTGCTTGTAATTTCTTTTAGTCTTGAAGCAAAAACTGCATCAGGATTCAAAGAGTCTCAAAATTTGAGCTCTGTTTGACATTCTACCCTCTCGACCCCATCGTGCGAAATGAAAAAACCTGTGGATAGCACAGGAGGATACACAACTCTGTGTATGTCTAGATATTCTTTTCTATGAGAGCCAATTATAAGCCTGTCACGGTATCTCCAATATCAATATTATACACTTCTGCAAACCCCGCGATTGTTTCTAACACATAGAGTGCATCGCTTCGTGGCTCATATACTTGCGGATACGAATCTGGATGAGCATTTTCCCACATATCAATTATTACTCCGTCAGCATCTATCCAAAAAATATCCAAGGAGAATTGCATATTACGCATCCAGATTGAATACGTACCTGGTGTTTCAAATACGAACAACATCCCTTGATTCGTAGGAATTTGCGAGCGACCGGAAAGCCCATTGACTCTTTCCTCTGGTGTATCTGCCACTTCAACTTTCACTGGTGTTCCGTCAACGTATATGGTCTTAAGATACACACCTTCAGGCTGATATGGTAAAAGAGAATCACCACCCAAGATTCCTGTAGCTAAAAGTCCTAGCAATACAGAGATGAGTAAAGTAAGTCCAACCAATATTGGCTTGTCAGCATCATACATACCCTACTAGTATATCGTATTCAGTATACAATGTGCACATGACAAACAGTATAAAATATCCAATAAGAATAAACCGTTATCTTCTTCTACGTAACATCTGTTCACGTAGAGAAGCTGACAGACTCATTACGCAAGGGAAAGTCAGTATCAATGGAAGTGTTGCACAACTCGGACAGCAGGTAGCAGAAGGCGATGTCGTAGATGTGGCAGACTCTGCTAAAAACCGAGAGTATAGATATTTCCTATTTAATAAACCTCGTGGAATTGTAAGTCACAATCCGCAACGTGACGAACAGAGTGTTGAAGACGTGTCAGGACTTGGAAACTCAGTTTCGCCTGTTGGACGTCTTGATAAAGATTCACACGGTCTTATGTTACTTACCGATGACGGACGCATTGTACACGCAATCCTGAGTCCAGAGCATGGACACGAACGTGAGTACGAAGTACACACCGATAAATATATAAAAGAATCTGATTTGAAAAAACTTGGACGCGGTGTAGATATCGAAGGATATATTACAAAACCTGCAACGACAGAACGGATTGATGATACTGTATTTTCTATTACGCTTACTGAAGGAAAAAAACACCAGATTCGTCGAATGTGCGCAGCGCTTGGATATCAAGTTACAGATCTTAAACGCGTGCGCATGATGCACTTACCACTAGATGTTGCAGACGGAAAAAACCGAATGCTCACTAAAGATGAGAAGACAGCGCTTCTTACAAAAGCAGGTATCAAAGCCTAACCCCAAAGACTCACAATAGTTGCAACCACAAGTGTAGTTACTAACCAATACGCTGCATTAATAGCAACGAACTTTGCTGATTTCTGTTCCCATAAAAATGGCCCAATGAGTATCGGCACCATGAATCCGAGCCAGATCCAGAAACCTAACTCAAGCGCACTGCCAAGAGTAAATGATTCCCATACGACAGCGAATTGTGCAAATACCCAGGAGAGAACAACTGCTGCAGCAAATCCTGCCAATGCTAACAATGGCATTCTCTTCTTTC
>CEQS01074183.1_pt1 | contig 20892 bp, 25 predicted proteins | sample 530981 | NCBI WGS metagenome assembly CEQS01 (sample SAMEA2621176, study PRJEB7988) | marine metagenome | biome: marine biome (ENVO:00000447); feature: mesopelagic zone (ENVO:00000213); material: "saline water (ENVO:00002010), including plankton (ENVO:xxxxxxxx)" | depth 800 m
CCTCCTTAACCCTTTCAAATTCTCCAAGTAGGTTAAGAATGATCACCTGAAGGTTCAGAAACCTGGCATAATTGCGCGTGTGGATTGATTTTAATTCATTACGACTTTCATACAATTCGCCCAAAATGGAAATCACTCTAATGGCCTTATTCGCCTTTCCTGCCATCATATAACAACGCGCCAGCTCATGGCAAATCTGGTGGGCTTTATAAGAATTATGAAAACGTGATAGATTCTTGAACAAACTTTCCCCTTCCTTAATTAAAGGTTCAATCGATGTTGGATTCCTGGAGATTCTTCCTTCTCGTTTAAAAACTTCGTAAGAGAGCTTGTGAAATTCACTTATCCGAAAGAGGTAATCCCTCAATAGGGCAAGTTCATTCCTTTTTTGATTGATGTTTTGAAGTTCAATATCATTTTGCTTTCTCTTAACACGAACCTGTAATAAGTACTCTTGTTTTTCAAACACATCTTCAAGCAAGTAATACTCTTCGTAATTCAGGGCAACATGTTCTGCCTTTACCAGTCTTTTCCATGCCTGATCAAACAATGCTTTCTTCAGAAGAATTTCAGAATCAATTAGGTATTGAAACAATTGAATCCTCGCTCCACCTTGTGCGTTTTTAGCACGAAGAGACTCCAATACGTAGTGATACAGCCTATTCTGCAAGTTACCATCGATCGAAAAGCCTAATCTTTTTTTAGATTTTCTAATAGCATCAAAAAGACGGGCAAACTTAGATTGATCATTTTGGCTGGAGTAGCGCGTTAAATACTGCTTGAAATAACGGCTTTCTGCAGTGGATAAACATAAGATTAATTCCTGTAATCTCTTGTTGAACATGAACTAAAAATAGCCTGTAAAAGCCCGCCTATTCTGGGTTGTTTTATAAATAGTCGTTTTTAAATATGGTACTTGCCATATCATTTTATAGACAACCGACAGCACACTCCTCCGTCAGGTTAACAGAGATATGTTTTACTTAAAATTTATAATGATGATACAGATAATTTTAAAAGGATTAAAAGTGGTTTCAGGAGGGCTTTTTTGCTTATTTATGACTTTCTCGGCCACAGGACAAACATGGGTTACCGCAGGAACAGATGCTGCAGGAGATGCCCAGGCATCTGGATTGGATGCCCTAAAACTGGAATATGCTTATGACAAGAGTACGGACAAAATAATGCTTAGGGTAACGGTAAGCGATTTATTGCCTTTTGCTGCGTCTCCCTCGGCAGACTTTAGTTTCTTTTTCCCAGATGGTGTCGATGGTGGAGAACCCACAGGAACACATTGGACGGCACCTGCCGTACCCGTACATAAAACCATAACTATGTATGCCGACAAAAGTGGCTCTGCCCCTTCTAACTATACCTGGACCTCATTTCCACGTACAATAGCGCTTGCGGGAGGCAGTAAAAAAGTGCTGTGTAGCGGTTGCATTTCTATTGAAACCAAAACAGCACAAAATCAGCTTATTTATACACTGGACAGAAAAAGCCTGATTACCGATGCGGAACTTGGGAGTGATAAAAAGGTGACGTTAACCGTTGTTGCCAATGTGGGGCACGACATAGGATGGGATGATAATCTTACTAAAAATGGTAGTATGACCATTGATGTAAGTACTGATCAGAATGTGGGTATTAAACAGTCCACTCAACCGCAGCAGTATCATTCGGTTTACCCCAATCCAAATCATGGATATGTAACCGTTAATTCAAATGAATCGGAAACCATAGAATTGTATTCCGTTCAGGGTGCAAAGCTTATGGAGTGGAATAAGAACCAGGGAGAACAAGTATTTGATTTAACTCAGTATGAAACCGGTGTTTATTTTTTAAGAGCCAGTTCATCCAATGGTGATCTACTCTGGACTCAGAAGATTACTATTAACTAGCGGGTAGGTTCATAAGAAGCAAACGACATTAATTAAAAGACTGCCATTTGGCGGTCTTTTTTATACGGTAGTATTATTAACCCACATCATTCTACAACACCATAGTTTTTTATCGCTGGAAACTAGGACTGAAAAAGAATAAAGGACAGGCTTAAAATTGAAACGCCGAGCCATAAGGTTGATCCAAAAACCAGGGGTTGCCACCCGGCTTCTTTTATCCTTTTAATTGACAATCCCGAACCAACCAAGAACAAGGTTAAGACAAGCAGTTTTTTAGAAAGAAATGGAATCCAATGGGACAATAATCCTGAGAATGGCCAATAGCTGTTAATTACAATAACCACTACAAACAGGACAATGAACCAGGGAATTTTCACCTTGTTGTTTTCTCCCTTAAACATAATCACAGTCAGCAAGGAAAGAGGGATAATCCACAGTACACGGGCCAATTTAACCGTAGTTGCCACCTTAAGCGCTTCATCGCCGTAAGTCAGAGCGGCTCCCACAACCGATGACGTATCATGTATAGCTATGGCACTCCAGAGTCCAAATTGGTGTTGAGTAAGATTGAAAAAGGTTCCAACGGGTGGAAATACAAGCAGAGCTAACGAATTGAGTAAAAAAACTACACCTAATGCTATACTAATTTGCTTTTCATTGGCCTTAATTAATGGAGCAATGGCAGCAATGGCACTGCCCCCACAGATTGCCGTTCCACTTGAGATTAAATGCCCTGTGTTTCGGTCTATTTTCAACAGCTTATACAACAGGTACCCTCCAATCAAAACAAACGCAATAGAAGTAACGGTTAGCAGTAATCCATTCTTTCCGGCATTCAATGTTTCAACCAGATTCATTCCAAAGCCCAAGCCAACCACGGCTATTTTCAACATCCAGTTAATCCATAGCTTATTGTACTTAATAAAAGGATGATCCAGGGTACTGGCAAACACTAATCCTCCAACCAATGCCATGGGAGCAGTTATTGGCAAGAAGGCTATAAGCACGAGGCAGCCAATAAAAAGTGCTTTTTTCAGATTGTCCATGAATTGATATGCAAATGGATGAAAAGCCAAAGTAAAAAGAATAATGGTTTAAAAAATAATTGCAACCTTTCAACTTCCATTACTGTCTAATGGATTAAAAATTTAAATTATGGATCACATAGGCCCCGCAATTATTTTATCAGTAATGTTCCTTGGCACTGCCCTGGTAACATTTGTTTTTGCCTCATTTCGCTTAAGGAGAAAAATTCTGGAAGCAGGCAAATTGGAAATAGAACCCGAACAAATTAAAGCTCTCTATCATGTATCGCAGAATAAACTTAGCCCACTTAAATGGGGATTGGTTGGATTATTTGCCGGAATGGGATTAATAGTAATTCAGTTTTTACCGTTCGACGCCAATACTACCTTGCCCTGGGGAATCGAAATCACGTGTATTGCAATTGGCTTTTTAATTTACTATTTCGTTGCAAAAAATATGTCTTCTGAGGCTTAATCCAAACCAATTCAACGGTTAGGTGAGCATGGAAGATAGTATCCTGATTGGAAAAATTCTGGATGGCGATTTAAGGTCGTTTAAAATTCTGGTGGAACAGAACGAACGACTGGTGTTTCATGTTGTTGGGAAATTGATTGGAGAACCACGCGAAGAAATAGAGGATCTTTGTCAGGAGGTATTCTTACTGGTATTCAAACAATTACCTAAGTTTAAAGAACAGTCCAAGCTTTCGACATGGATTGCCAAAATTGCCTTCAATACTACCATAAATCATCTAAAAAAGAAGAAAATTAAACTCACCCATTCAGAATTGGAGAACATAGATTTCCAAACCCCTGAATCCCTCATTATTCTAAATGACCAAAAGGAATTTTTGCGAACGCAGATTAATCAGCTTCCAAAGCAATATGGTCTGGTTATCACCCTGTTCCATTTAAATGAAATGAGCTATCCTGAAATTGTTGAAATAACCAACTGGCCCATAGGTACGGTAAAAAACTACCTCTATAGAGCCCGAAAACTATTAAAGGAAAAACTTGTAAAACACTCAAATCTTAATCTTAGAATCCATGAAGAAAATTAGTGATCAAGAAATTCAAAATTTATTGGATAGTGATCTAAACTCTCCGATAAGTTCGGGAAATGAAGAGACGAAGAATGAGGTAAAAGCCTATCGAATAGTATATCAGCAGTTGGAAAAAGACTCAACGCAAGTTCCACTTCATTTTTCTTCGTTAATAGCGAAACAAGTATTTATAGAAAATGAAAAACGATCGGCGATAAAGCATAGGTGGTATAGCCTTGGGGTTGTTATTCTGGTGATAGGATTAACTTCCGTTGCTTTTAGTCTGTTTCAGGTAAATATCAATTTCAATTGGTACGATATAATGGTCAGTAACATTAAGCTGTTGGCAGGAATAACCGTAATTTCCGGGTTGGTTCTGCTGATAGATCGTATGATTTTGAACCGAGCTGGACTTTAGCCTAGTGACTTAAGAAAGATCCAATACCGTTTTCCAAATTGTTCAAACTCCCAGTGTTTTACAAATCCTAAGCTAGCATAAAGGTTCTGAGCCTTTACCATCATTTCCGAAGTATGCAAGGCAATGGTCTTTTCTCCAGTTTTCCTGGCTTCGAGGAGACACAAATTGGTTAACTGCCGGGCAATTCCTCTTCCCTGATACTCTGGGTGAACTCCCAGAAATCGAATATAACTCCAAGCCTTATCATATAGTTCGGTTGGATTTCCATTGGGAATTAAATAGATCATCCCAACAACCTGGTCTTCAGCTTCGCATATATAAGTGGTTCCAGAGTAAAAAGCCGATTTGGTTTCTTCTACATTCGATAGGTGTCCATTTAGTTTATTCCAATTTTCCTGTGTTAAAACCGTTTTGAATTCACCGTAAGAAAGCTGTCCCAATTCGTTGAGTTGCGGAATATCTCGCTCCTCTCCTAGCCTATATATCAACTGAGTTTTCATAAAAACGTTAGTTCTGTTTTATCAACGCGCTCAAAAATATTTTAAAAAAATATGTGAAATTGAATGGTATAAATGAATCAAATACTTTTACTTTGTATTTCAAAGTACTTTTTATTATGGAATCAGAAAACAAAGAAACACATTTAGAAGACCTCTCTGAAATTCGTTCCATGATGGAACGCTCCAGCACCTTTATTTCATTGAGTGGCCTTTCGGGAATTGTGGCAGGATTAATAGCATTAGTGGGTTCAGGACTTGCCTATTATCGCTTAGAATCATTCTACCGCAGTACAGAATCCCTGGAAATCCCTTTTGCTAACCTCTACGATATTCGTACAGAGCTCATAACGGATTTTATTTTGATTGCGTGTGTTGTTCTTGTAAGCGCCATTGTATTTGGCCTGATTCTTACCGCCAGGCAAGCTCGGAAAAAGGGACAACAGTTGTGGGGATCTACCAGTAAAAGGCTTTTCTTAAACCTGGCTATTCCTTTGATTACCGGTGGTATTTTCTGCCTTATTCTAATTCATCATGGAATATACGGCATTGCTGCTCCGGCCTCACTTATGTTTTACGGACTCGCCCTGGTTAATGCCAGTAAATATACCCTTAGAGACATCCGAATGCTGGGCTACATAGAAATTGCATTAGGCTTGCTTGCTTCCTTTTTTATTGGAAATGGTTTGTTGTTTTGGGCAATTGGTTTTGGGGTTATGCACATTGTTTACGGAACCATTATGTATTTTAAATACGACAAAAACGCTTAGTTTTCTCGAATGGCTAACGACGGAATAATAGCAAACCTGAATAAGGCATTTGAAAACAGAATTCGATTGGGAATTATGTCTATTCTTATGGTTAACGACGTGGTAGATTTTAAGCAATTGAAAGAAATGCTTCAAACCACAGACGGAAATATTGCCAGCCATATCAATACACTGGAGAAGAAAGGTTACGTGGCCATTACCAAACAGTTTATTGATAAAAAACCGAACACCTCCTACTCTGCTACTAAAGCAGGAAAAAATGCATTTAAATCACATCTTAACGCACTTGAAAAATTAATTAAACATAAATAGCTCTTTTTTTAATTATCTACTTTGTATTTCAAAGTACTTTATAAATAATTATGATAAACTCACGTCCTCTTAAAATTGTCTTTCTTCTAGTCGGTGCCTTATTGTTTAACTATTTATTCTGGGGACACCCGCCAGGAGTTAACCTCACCTTGTTTTCTACCTACCTCCTGGTAATTGTAGTGCTGTTTCACCGAAAATCATTAAGCAGAATTCCAGTATTAGCCAGTATTGCAGCGGTTTTAATCACGAGCCTGGCTTTTACCTACCACGGTTCGGGATATACTTTTGTTATTCACTTTGTTTCCATTTTTATTCTTGTTGGTTTCATCAACCAACAAGGGTTGCGGTCTATCCCCTTTGCTCTACCAACCGCGCTGGTGAATTTTTGGCTGTTACCGTCAAAATTCGTAAAGGCAATTAAAGAAATGGAGACTAAATCGTTTCGTATTTCCAGTGTCTTTCGTTTTATTAGAATCGCAGTAATTCCGGTTGTTCTTCTTCTGGTTTTCGTTTTTATCTTCAGTGTTGCCAATCCCATTTTCGAAGGGTTCATTGTAGATATAAGCGAGTGGTTTTATGACCTTATGATCACGCTCTTCGACGAAGAAACCATTTTTCGCTCCCTTTTTATACTATGGGGAACCAGCCTGGTCGCCTGGGTACTAATAAAGAACGATGTAGGTGGGTTTGCCAGCCGTGAGTCAAAACTTAGCGAGTGGATAACCAGAACCCGTAAACCAAGAGCAATTCGTCACCAGACTTCAAATGTTTTGCGCAGTACCTATTCCCTACCCAAACGAAATCCATTAGGTCTGAAAAATGAATACCGATCTGCCCTGATTCTTCTGGTATGTGTGAATCTGCTCATAGCCATTGTCAATGGTATTGATATCAATTGGATCTGGTTTGGTTTTGAGTACGATGGTGAAATGAGCCTATCCAATTTTGTGCATGAAGGGACCTTCTTTCTCATTCTGAGCATATTTCTTTCCATGGCTATCATGCTCTACTATTTCCGAAAAAATCAGAATTTTTATTACAAGCGAAAGTTCCTGTTGGTACTCGCTAGCATTTGGATTGCTCAAAATGCGATTATGGTAATTTCAGTTGCGCTAAGGAATATCCATTATATCGAATACTACGGACTGGCTTATAAACGCATTGGTGTTTTCTTCTTCCTGGCTGCTACTCTATTTGGATTATTGACCCTTACAATCAAAATTCATAAGCGCAAATCGGGGTTCTACTTGTGGCGGGTAAATGCCTGGAGTGTTCTTGCGGTTCTGGTTATTTCAAGTTCCATCTATTGGGATGGTATCATCGCCAAATACAACCTGGAGCATCAATCGGTTACCGTGTTGGACGAAAGTTTCCTTTTCTCACTTTCTAACGGGGTCTTACCCTTGCTCGATTCAGAACTGCGTAGCTATTCGAGTAAAAAAATGCTCGATAGCAACACTTCCCGCTTTGTTTACAACTATGAGGCTCTTTCGTGGCAATCCTGGAACTATGTCGATTATCAAGCATTTAATTACTTAAAAAATAATAATCATGAAAACCGCTAAAACAGAAAAACAATTAAAAGTTAGAATACAACTGGGTATTCTCATTTTTATGGGAGGATTAATTGTTTCAGGAATAACTGCTTTTCCACTGGAAACCGAATTAAGTATTGCTATTCATGTATTTCCACCCTATACGGAATTTGGAAAATGGATTTATCAGGTATATCAGGCCTTGGCCCATACCAACCAACAATACCCCTTTATGGCTTATGGAACTGACTGGCTGGCCTTTGCTCACCTGGTTATTGCCGTTGTATTCTATGGTCCGCTAAAGGATCCCATACGAAATATTTGGGTTATAGACTTCGGACTCATTGCCTGTGTCATGATCTTCCCATTGGCTCTTATTGCAGGTCCTATTCGCGAAATTCCATTCTTTCATCAATTGATCGATTGTGCTTTTGGAGTAATTGGTGGGTTGGTTTTGCTTGATGTGAAACGAAACATCAAAAGATTAGAATCATTTAATACACCAAGTCATTAAAATAAAAAGCATGAAGACTACAACCCTAAAATCGTTTATCGGTCCCACCATCTTTAGCATTGCCATGGGGTTTATGGAGGCTGCTATAGTCGTCTATCTGCGTGAGTTGTACTACCCCATTGGGTTTGACTTTCCCATCCAACCAGTACAGCCAATGACCACTACCATTCTTCAAACGGAGGTGTTTCGCGAGTTCTGCACCATAGTTATGCTGTTGTATATGGGCTACATCCATGGAAAATCAAAACAAGAACAGTTTGCCTACTTCCTCTACTGTTTTGCCATTTGGGACATATTCTACTATGTCTTTTTATTCCTAACTATCGATTGGCCAGCCTCTTTATTCACCTGGGATTTATTGTTTCTAATTCCCGTGCCCTGGATTGGCCCGGTTTGGAGTCCGGTACTCATATCATTATTAATGATTGCTCTAAGCTTTGTACTCGTTCGTGCTAGTCACCTGGGGCGTAAAGTTCGGTTAACCCAGTTCGATTGGGCGCTGCTGATTATAGGTTCAATCACCATAATTATCTCCTGGACTATGGATTATATGACATTCATTTACGGACAGTTTGGAAACCTGAATTTCTTCGCTGTTTCCGAACAGGAACTGAACGTGGTTAATGAAAGCTATGTACCTCAACACTTTCCCTGGATCATATTTTTTACCGGAGTGGCAATGATTCTTGCCGCCATTGTCCATTTTGCTGCTAATGCATTCATAAACCCCGCGCTAATTCATAAACAACAAATTAATTCATCGAAATAAAATGAAAAAGATCGTCACTCTTATTTTTAGACTATACTGCATTACAAGGCAACTTAGGCAAGTGTTTTTGTTGCTTTTAGCAATGGTTTTCTTTTTTTCAAATGCTAATAAAGCACAGAATATAACTGCCTTTAATCAAATGCAATATAAAGCACCAAAAAACCTAAACTACCTGACCTACAGTATTTCTAAAGAAGAATTGAGCCAAATTTCAGAGCAGGTTTTAAAAACAATGGAACGCCCGCTTTGGGAAGATTACCAAGCTAGTTTCAGACGTTTTATGTTTACTGATGCTGGCATGGGAACTTCTGAGCTTGGAATTCCTTATAGAATGTTACTCAAAGAAAAATTAGGAAGTGCACTAGATTCAACTCGATTCAACACATGGACATTTGTAAGAGGAAAAGTTCGCGAGGTTAAAACAACATTAGGAAGAAACTCCTATATATCACATCGGGTTTGGTACAATGATCTAAATCCTATTTTATCCGTATCCTACAACAAAAATGGAGTAATAACTCAATATTATTGGATTACATACAAAAATAAAATGCCACACAGAGTTATTCGATTTAGTGATAATATGAATCGGGTGTCTCATATTTCTCTGTTCGATTACTCACGTTTGGGGCTAACTAAGGCCAATTATGGTTTCGATGGCCAAACAGGAAAACTAACAGGATACAGCTTTGATGCACATGGTATAATTTATAGCTTGGGCATAGAAACCGGACATTTGCGTACCAGGAACGGTCAACTAGCCAATTATAAAGAGCCTATAAAGGTTCCATGGCCCTATCGCATTGCTTCACACGAAAAATACGGATTAGGAACGTTAAGCCCTAAGCCAAATTTTGAAAAGTTTCTTCCAGTGAACGGGAACCACCCTTTACCTCCCGAGCATATAGACCAATATAAATACCCTACACCGGATAATGTTGTTTCTCTTGGGCGTGCTGGTATTAGAAGCAGAAATACCCATAGGTCACCTTTCCAAAGCGAACAACGAACGGTGAAATACAGCGAAAATCATATGGAAACGCATGACCTTACTTCACCCAATGCAAAATATCTCAATGATCAGCCTCCCTTTGTAAAAATTTATTACAAATATGTATACTCAGACAATTTGATTCGTGAGATCTACAAAGTCAATGATGGTAATAAATGGATCATGATGCGGTTCTGGTATAATAAAAAACAACAACCTGTTGTAAGTGTTCTGTATTTTCCTAATGGAGTAATTCGTGAGGCAAGTTACGCCCAATACCAGAAAGAGAATATCTTGCGAATTCTAGAGTATTATCGGTTTGAATCTGAAAATCCAGGGCCATTGCATCATTCTGGTGTTTGGTTGTACGATTACACTGGTTCTGGTAATGTTCGAAATATATATCGATTTACAGGTCGAGACGGCAAGTTAGCCTCTGTTTGGTTCGACTTACATGGAATTCAATTTGAATATTCTCCTAGCTCACAATCATTTTCCCCCTGGAGAGAAAAATTGGACATTCCTTGGCATTTACGGAAAAATAAAAACGGTAAGTACACCTTGCAACCAGGCCACCGCTAGCATAATGAACCTTATCCTAAAAATAGTTTTAATTCCATTATCATGAAAAAGCAATTGGTACTCATTCATATTTTTCTGATTTTTCCCTATTTCGTTTATTGTGGACCATTTGACAATATGGGCCCCTACGATGGAATCGGGTTTGCAACGCTAATTCTAAGCTACTTTGGTTTAATTCTCCTGATCATATGCCTTGTGGTCATGGTTATTTATGCTTTGATCCGAAAAACAAGGATTCAGGATTTCCTCATTTACGCTGTAAAATTCAGTGTGGGCTTCATAGTACTTTTCTACACCCTTCTGCTGAGTTTTCTCTATTGGTCGGCCTACGAAACAGATTCACCAAGGAGGGAAAGTATGCAAGCCGTAGAACAGATCTGTATCAAACATGGACTTACGGATTACCGGATCAATGATTCTCATTATTATTTTGACAATTGCGCCCATAGGGGAGAAATTATCTTTTTCAGTAACCCATTGGATAGCTCGGTTCAAAACGAATTAAAGAAACTAGGTAACGTTACTTTGGATAGTTTAGAAAACCAGAATGCTGAGAAGTATTGGTGTTATTGAATAACATAACTCGATATTCAAAACGCCTTAATCATTTCATTGGCCTTTTCGATCAGCTTGTTGAGTAAAGTAATGATCACCTCAATGCTATACCCGCAAGTAAAATAAAGCAGGTAGGTTTGGCCTTTTGGGCCAATAATTTGTCCTTCCGTTGAGGTACCCAGAATATTCAATAGAACAAAACATACCACAAGGGTGGTAGCCATACGCGCGAGAAATCGTGCAACTTTATCCTTTGATGTACTACCCTGAATAATTTTAATGGTATAGAAGAGAATGGTTCCTGAGAAACCAATGATATACAACAGGCTTTCTTCATTCCAGATGGTCTCAGAATCACGATGATCCCATATAAGCCGAGCTATATAGCTGCCAATAACCAGGTAAGAAATACCTGAAAGAAGGTTTGGAAACAACACCTTTCTTTTATAGCTTGATTCAAGGAGAATGGTTTTCTTTTGTATTTCAAGCAATTCCTTGTGGCTCTTTCCTTCCAATGAAGCTAACAGCGCAAAACACTGATCCAGAATATCATTAAACTGAAAGTTCTTTAAGCCAAAGAGTCGAAGTACACCAAATATAAAACGCCTAAAGGCGCTTTGCTTTTGAATTTTATTTGCAATGGCTTCCAAATCCTGCTGGATTCGCTCTTCCAGGCTTGGGGTTTTATTTTCTTCCATAATCAATACCTATTACGAGTAAGTCACAATTCCACAGTTGGACCAGGAAGTCAAATTGTCAAATACTTCCTTGTTCTTTCTCCTGGATTTAATTCGTTCCAATGCCTTAAACTCAACCTCACGATTGTCGAAGTACTTTCTGGTTACCCCCGGATAAGTTTGTTCCAGGCTTTGCTGGCTTGGCATAGGACCATCACCCAAATGAAATACCATTTCTACTTTTACAGGTCCGGCAGGATCATTGGCCACTTTATCATAGCCATTAAAAGCATGCTTCCTGAAATTCGTAAACTTGATCACCTGCCCAGGAATGTTCTTGGCTTTGGGGTTTTTATTCGCTGCACTCCCCAGGGAAGAATAAAACCGAATATCTATGTAAGAAGGCGATTTCATTCGAATGGTTTTGGTACCGGTGTACTGGTTGTTCTGGAAAGCATCGAACATCTGTCGCATTTTTTGTCTAAGAGCCTTGGAATCCTTTTTCATTTGAGCCGCTACTACCAACTTATAATACAACCAACCCTTCCAGTTAGGAACCACCTTTGGAGGTCGGTAAGCCAGGTCATGGCCCGAGCGGTTTACCGCTGCAATGTGTCGTTCAAAAAGATCCTCCGAAATGGTCAGGATATTCTGATGATTGGAAATGCACGTTACCTTTAATTTTGCTTCCCTACCGGCATTTACCTCATTGGTTGTGTCCACCAATTGTTTTATTTGAGCATCGAATTCCCCATCAAGAGCAGCTAAATAATCCGGATGTCCGGGAGTACCGGATAATTTCAGGTACTGAACATTAAAATACTTTACTCCCTTAAAAATATACTTCCCGTGATTATCTGCCTTGACAAATTCTCCCCAGGTTTCCGCAATAGATTTACCCGGAGCCTGGTATAAGGGTGAACCGGAAACCAGGCTAAGATGAATCCCCAGGTCCAATTGCTTTCCGCCAGGAACGGCATCGTACAATGCATTTAAACTATCCTTCAGTTTACTGCGGTCGAAATTGGAAAATACATGAACCGAATTAATATTACCTTCCCTAACATGATGAATAATACCCTTATTGACAAAGTCAATTGGACCATAATCGTCTGCAGTTAAAATAAATCTTACATTGTTTTGAGCCATGGGTACTTGTATTTGATGATTTATAGAATAATGATTTTTATAATTTAGGTGACCTGACCAAAGATAATGGATCACCACTCGTAGGCAATAAGGGGAAACCCTCATTCTCACAATTCCATTCCGCCATAGGCAAATAATTCAGAAAATATTTTGCTAACTTGTCCCTTTTCGGTTTCCTCGTTCGTTGGTATAACAAATGAGACAATTATTAATAACTAAAACAAGAAATTATGAGTCGATTTATGTATTTATTTAGAGGAAGTGATGCCATGGCAGAAATGTCGCCTGAAGAAATGGAAGTACACATGGGAAAATGGAAAACCTGGATGGGTGGACTTGCACAAGAAGGTGTATTGGTAGACGGTTTACCACTAAATAAAGATGGTAAGCAAGTTTCTAATGGAGCACAAACGGTAATTGATGGCCCTTTTGCAGAAGGTAAAGAAATGGTTGGCGGATATTTGATCGTGAATGCGGACAACGAAAACGCCGCCGTAGAAATTGCCAAAGGGTGTCCCATCTTTGAAGGTCCTAATGGCAATGTAGAGGTAAGGGAAATAATGAGCATGTAATTTTATTAATCCTGTATAAATTTGGCTCATCCCGGCCTAACCGGGATGAGCCTTTTTTATGTCTAATAACACTTCTGTTTCTAATTCTATCGATCATATTTTTAGGTCTGAATACTCCAAACTGGTTTCAATTCTGGTTGGAAAATTTGGGGCCAATTGCATTGATGTAATTGAAGATGCTATACAAGAGGCGCTTTATAAGGCTATGAGAATGTGGTCTTACCAGGAATCTCCGAAAGATCCTGGAAAATGGCTCTATCGCGTTGCCCACAACCAGGTAATCGACACATTGCGAAGAAGCAATAAATCAGTAGAATACAATCCGGAATTGGAAAAAGGAGAGGAATCACCACATTCGATGAATGAACACTCCATAGATGACGATCAGTTGATGATGATTTTTGCCTGCTGCCATCCAAGTATGAAAGAGTCTGAACAAATTATGCTTAGCCTAAAACTACTCTGCGGATTTAGCAATAAGGAAATTGCCCGGGCGTTCATGAAAAACACAGAGGCTGTTAAAAAAGCCATTACACGAGCCAAGCAAAAGTTTAAGGAGGAAGTCGGAGAATTGCAGTTGCCCAACGAGGGCCAATTAATGGGTCGAGTTAGAGCGGTAATCAAGGTTATTTATTTAATCTTTAACAATGGCTATACGGCCGTTGAGGGTGAATCATTGCTTAAAAAAGATGTATGCGAAGACGCTATTCGCCTAGCATTAATCATACACCAAAAAGAAGGGTATAGTGCTCCCGAGTTAAAGGCACTTCTTTCGCTTATGCTATTCAATTTCTCCCGGTTTGATGCCCGGGTAAGCGATGAACTTGAATTACTTACTCTGGATAAGCAAGATAGGTCAAAATGGGATAAGGAATTGATGAATCGGGCGCACATTTTCTTTGGCCAATCTGCTTCTGGCCAATCATTTTCCAGGTACCATTTCGAATCGGCCATTGCCCGTGAGCATGCATTGGCACAATCGTTTGAAAATACCAATTGGAAACAAATCCTGGATTTGTACAACCTTATGAATCGCTATTACCCCTCTCCTACTGTGAGTTTAAATCGTATAGTAGCTATTGATCAGGCTGAAGGTGCTAAATCAGCGCTCAAACAGTTAAATAATCTCAATGGAAAAAACTACACGAATAATCATCTCTATTATGCAATTAAAGGTGACCTGGAAATTAAACTTAACAACAAGGGTGCAAAGGACAGTTTACTAAAAGCAATTGACTTAACAGATAACCTAAAGGAAAGGGGATTTCTAAAATCGAAATTAGCTTGTTTGCATTAACTTGATAATGAAACCATTATTCCTACAACCTTTTTTCAATTTGTATATTCGAAGCTCTAATTTCAGATTTATGCAAAGGTTTCTTCAGCTAATGGTTATATGCTCACTGTTGTCGGGTAACTTATTTGCCCAATTTGAAAGAATGGACTCTGCTTCACTTGATACCATTGAACAATTTATTCGTGACCAAAAAGCAGCAGAAAAAATTGTTGGCCTTTCGGTTGGAATTATACGAAACGGCGAAGTTGTATTACTTAAGGGATATGGGTACAGAGATTCCATTAATCAATTAAAAGCTGATGAATACACGCTATACCGACTTGCTTCTATATCCAAAACCATTACAGGTCTTATGGCTATGAGGCTGGTCGAAAAAGGTAAGTTAGATCTAAATAAAGATATAAGAGATTATGTACCGGAATATCCTGCAAAACCGGAAGGAACGATTACATCTGAAGATCTATTATCGAATGAAAGCGGTGTAATTCACTATTCAGGAATGGGCAGCGGTCAGTATTGCCAGGATAATTATGATAGAACAGCAAGAGACAACTACATTGCTGGTCATAAGAATTCTTACGACCCAATAGCTGCTATGGACATCTTCAAGAATCAAAAGATCTGCTTTAAACCCGGCGAACACTACCAATACACTACCTGGGGCTTTTGCCTTATGGGGGCCGTACTCCAACGTGCAGCTGGGAAAGCTTACGAAAAGGTAATGGCCGATGAAGTAAAATGTGCGCTTGATCTTCCATACTTACAAATAGAATATCAGGATAAACGGCCTTACACGAATGAAACGAAAGGGTATGAAATTGATGGAAGTGGAAATGTAATTCCCGCGTCAACCACAAGTACCGACTTTAAAGATGTATCGTACAAAACGCCGGGTGGAGGAATGATCTCATCAGTTATTGATCTTACTTTATTAATGAAGGGAATTGTAAACCGAGAGTTTATAACTGATTCAACGGTAAAGCTTTTTGGTACTCGTCATGTGCCCAGGGACGGAAAGAAATCCTATTATGGTTATGGAACCAGCACCAATGCAAGAAACGGAGATACGTTGTATTGGCACAGTGGTTCACAAGCTAAAACTGCTACTATAATTTATTATTCACCCGAAAATAAAAACGGTGTAACAATTATGGCAAACACATACAAGGCCGGCCTTTTTCCTTTAGCTCGTTTGATCTATGATTATCTGCCGAATGTAAAAATAGAAGGAAGTGTATATCAACCTCTCCCTGCTATTCCTGAATGGTGCACCAGCTCTGTATCTGAATACGGCAATAGCAGTCAAATACGTATTTACCCGAACCCTGCCAACAATGAATTGAACCTGGAATACAACCCCAAAATGGGGGCCAAAAAGCTTTTGGTCTTTGATGCTCAGGGAAGAAAGATTGAGCAGTTTGCCTTAAATGGTAGTGGAAAGGATTACATTCTAACTGACATTCCGAACGGCATCTATTATATTCAAATTCAGGGAACCGACAATTATAGCTCCATGCAAAAACTGGTCATCCAGCATTAGGGTTTATTGGATATTGGATTTTTGATGTTAGGTATTTGATCCAAGATCAAACATCCAAAATCCTTTTATCCACTTGCAAGGCCAAGCCCCTCACTTTTTCTGCCTGGGCCATATGCCGCATATTGTGATTAATCACAAACCGCAAGGTATCCCCCAACCTAAATTTAAGAATTGGCAAAGTAATATCGGTTCTGATCTTGGTAAGGTTAACTCCCTTTGCCTTTTCCAGTAATTGAATCATCATTTTCTGCTGTTTAATAAATCGATCAATGGTAGTTACCGAAAGATTGGAGTGAACCGGATTTTTATCCTTAAAAGTATTCATGGTGTTGAGTTTCTTACCTTCCTTGGGTAGCATAGAAAGCGCCGTTCGGTTTCCAAACCAGGTACTCTTAAAATATTCCACCGCTTCGTGTTTTGAACCCACTATTCTTTTCTCCAACTCTCCCAGGTAGAAATCACCATACAAATTCAAGTGTTCCAGGCACTCCAGCACGCTCCATGAATCTGCCAGTTCCCTATAATTCAACTCCTTCTCCGACATCTGTTTATAACCATCTGCGGTTTCTATAAACCCTCGGGTTTGGGAAATCATTTCATCCAACAGGTCAAGTGCTCTAAACTTCATATCAAATTATTTGAAACAAATGTCCGTCGATAAAAACCAAAAATCCTTGATTGAAATCAAGAACTCCTCAGGCGACTCAGAGTTTCCGGAGTCATACGTAAATAAGAGGCAATATATTTCAACGGAATTTCCTGAAACAGTTGAGGGCTTCGTTCCAATACCCGCTCATAACGTCCTAGAGGCGATGTAGTAAGAAGGTCGAGCTCTCTTTCCAATTGAGAAACCACAACGCCGGTCATTAGTTCGTTATGCATTTTCAGTATTTCAAAAGAGCTATGCACAAAATCAAAATAAGGCGCTCGCGGAATCATTTTCACTTCTGTACTTCGTAAGGCCTGTAGGTATAAATCAGAAGGTTGCTGACTTACAAAGGATGCCAATGAATTGATAATGGAATCTTTGTATCCAAAGCGGATGGTAAATTCTTCCTTATCGCTCACATAGAACGCACGCACACCACCTTTTAAGATCACGTAAATGTGTCGTTCAATCTCGCAAGAACGTGTTAGGAATTCGCCTCTGGAAAAACTTCTCTGTTGGCAGTCTGTACCCTGGTAATCTTCATACAATTGGACAAAATGGAGTGCGGGATTCATCCGACCAAATTAAAGCTCAGCCTTGGAAAGACCAAAAGCCAGAGTTATTGAGCTTGGTGTCGTTACAAATAATGGAGGTTGTATTAAAGGTTTGTCATCCTGAGTGATTCCTTCTTGATATTTTAACTCGGTGGACGCAGCAACCAATAGAATACCGACCATCCAAAAAGAAATACTTTTCATAACCTGAGGAGTTTTAAATTAATAATCACTCCAGCAAAACTAGATTGTAAGTTCTTAATTATCAATCTGTTTGTTGTCTGATTTTAGGGTAAGGGGTATACCTTAGGTAGAGGGTATCACTAAAATTCCATGGTAGATAGTCCAAAGGCCAGCAAAAACCCAACACACATAATTACCCCGGTCCAATTGCCGGTTCCCTCGTAAGCTTCAGGAATCATGGTATCGGCCAGCATGGTCAGGATAGCTCCACCTGCACAGGCCACTATTCCGCTTTGCATATACAGTGGAATTTGATTGCACATACTATAGCCCAATGCCGCCGAAAGGCCTGAAATGATTGCAATTGACAACCAGATTCCAAAGATGTACATTGGTTTTCTTCCTGCTACCTTCATTCCTGCGGAGCTGGAAATTCCCTCCGGAATGTTTGATATAAATATGGCTATTACTGCGGCTAAGCTTACACTTCCGTTCACCAGTGTTAAACCAATTGCAATTGATTCCGGAACACCATCCAACGCAGCTCCCATAGCAATGGCTGTTCCACTTCCCTGTTTATTATCTTCGGTCTGCTGACCACTTGACTTTTTCCTGTTTCCTGCCCCCTGAATGCTTAATAAGTAATTGGAGCAACTATACAGTAAGGCACCCAGCATAAAACCGAAAGCAGCAGGTAGAAGGCCTGAATCCTGATACGCTGGAACGAGTAATTCAAAACTCATAGCCGAAACAAGTACACCACTACCAAATGCCATTACAGCAGAAATTACCCATTTCGGAAGGGATAGAAAGTATCCAAAAAAGGCTCCAATCAAGAGCGCTCCTCCGGCCAAAAAACCCCATAAAGCTGCTTCGAACCACATTGGCATCATTTTCTCGTTTTATTGTTAACCAAAGTTGGCTTATTTGAAGTTGTAGAACAAACCCAGCGTAATAAAGTCATCGGGTAATTTACTTTCTACGTGTGCATATTCGCCAAACAAACTCACCTTTCCAAAATTTCTGTGCAACCCGGCACCAAACACAACTCCCACGGCATTCAAGGTACGATGATTCGATTTTTCCAGGGTATAGTTTACTCCCGCCAATGGAAATAGACCTACCCAGGGTGTCTCAAAAATATAATGCCCAACAAAATCAACATCCATTACCTCTTCGTGACCATTGTTGAAATAGGAGAACTCGGGACCAAAACAAATGGCTTCCCCAATGTTGTAATAAAACCGGGCATTAATTCCTGCTACATCCAATTTTAAGGAATATGGAAGACCTATTCCCAACGAAAAGGAGTTCTTTTTGAAGTAGCAATGAGATTCAGAACCTTCACTCGTTTCTGCATGCTGCGAAATACCCATTAATGGCATTAAAATTAATGCTAACCCAAGAAAGTAGTTCGTTTTTAAGCCCTTAAAAACCAATTACTCGCTCCCTTTAAATAGCCAATAATGATGGGTTGCGTGTCGTGAAATAACAAGTTCTCGAAATCGGAAAGAGAAAGTACTGCTCCATTCCAATGTTCACCGACTTCCCATCGTCCCACAGGCAGATTCTTCACCTTGGAATAATCAACGCCTCCATCGGAATAACCAGACATGTAGAAATAGGCATTGCCAGCAATGTTATCCTTCATAGCCCAACCAAAACCAATGGACATCTTAGAACTTACCTGAGTATAAAAACCTGTATCGAAATGATGTGGCCAAATTCTTACTTCGGCAGTTACCTGCAAATAACGCAACAGCTCATCGCTAACCATGTTCGCCATTCTCCTTCTCTCGGTCCATTCTTTTATGTCTTCAGCGTTAATGGCGGCAACCGGATCATTTAAAAATGGATACTCCGGAATTTCATAATGGAGCTCAGCAGAAAAATCAGCATTTTCAATACCCATGAATCGAATTCCCTCTTCCAGTTCTTTTTCAACACTGGCCATAGTTTTTCCCATTACAGGAACGCTTAGAATGATGGATTTACTTTCCGATTGCCACTCAAAACTTAGATTCAATAAATTAAGGGATAAGATCACCCTGCCTTTGGGTGTTTCTATCCATCTCGAATAAACTCTAAAGTCAAGCGGTTCAAAGGACAAGTTGGTATGGCTGTCATCGTCCTGTTTGGGTACAAAAGATCTTCCCGCCTTTGCTAAAACCTGGCTCAGTGCGTGAATTCGTTTATCCGTTTCATTATAATTGTGCATATCTCGATTATTTATTCTCCCGGATATTTGGTTCTACACACGGGACATTCATATCCATTATTTCCTTTCTTCAGCTTTATTCCATCAATTCTATTGACCACAAAATCTTGGATAAAGGCGTAATTGGCCCTGTGATTGTTAACGTCGATTTGCATATCCCTTTGTAAGTCACGAATTTGCTGATCGTATTCCTGTTCGCCCCAGCAGTTGGGGCAAAACCCTTTCGGTGCCTCTTGGGAGGTTTTTTCCCGAGGCTTTTGAAAGAAGGCTATCAATTTTTCAATCATATCTTATTTCTTATTGCGAAATACCAGCAAATGGAATTCCTGTATACTGATGCATTTTATAATCCAAAGTAGACAAATCATTGAAATTGAACTTCCTTACATCGTTGTGTCCACACGATCGAGCCACCACCTTCATTAAATCGGCTGAAGCTTTAAAGAAATTGGCCAGTTGTTTGGCCGATTGATCAATTATGATGCGCTGACGCAGGCTTTCTTTTTGAGTGGCAATTCCCACCGGGCAGTTATTGGTGCTACACGCCCTCATTCCCAAGCAACCGATGGCTTGCAATGCAGAATTGGAAACGGCAATGGCATCGGCTCCCATCATCATAGCCTTTGAAAAATCGTCTGCCACACGCAATCCTCCGGTTATAACCAGAGTTACACCTTTTGCTCCTACCTTATCCAAATGCTTTCGTGCTCTTGCCAAAGCGGGAATGGTGGGTACGTTGATGTTGTTTCTAAGAATGGTAGGTGCTGAACCGGTACCTCCTCCTCTACCATCTAAAATGATATAGTCGACTCCTACTTCCAGGGCAAAATCAATATCGGCTTCAACATGACTTGCCGCAATTTTAAATCCGATTGGAATTCCACCGGTTTGTTCCCGAACCTCTTCCGCAAACTTTTTAAAATCGGAAGCGGTGAACATGTCGGGAAAAGCTGCGGGAGAAATAGCGGTTTCTCCTTCATTTAGCCCTCTAACACTGGCAATTTGCTTAGTTACTTTATTTCCTGGTAAATGCCCTCCGGTTCCAGTTTTTGCTCCCTGGCCACCCTTAAAATGGAAGGCCTGTGCTTTTTTTACCTTATCCCAGCTAAACCCGAATTTACCGGAAGCCAATTCATAAAAG
>CEQS01074190.1_pt1 | contig 20684 bp, 20 predicted proteins | sample 530981 | NCBI WGS metagenome assembly CEQS01 (sample SAMEA2621176, study PRJEB7988) | marine metagenome | biome: marine biome (ENVO:00000447); feature: mesopelagic zone (ENVO:00000213); material: "saline water (ENVO:00002010), including plankton (ENVO:xxxxxxxx)" | depth 800 m
TATGTCGCAAGCACATTCACCAAAACAGCAATGTTCCAAAAAACAAAGGAATTATATTTTGAAGATTAATGGGGCAAGTATAATTTTCCGTATCCGATAAGAATACGGAAAAAGTTTTTAAACGATGCCATGTACGGATGTGGGTAATTATTGTGAGTTTTAATAATTGTTCGTAATGCTTTCGCCATTTCAATGCCGTAGTCATTTGAGCCTCCGTTATGAAGTCTATGTTTTGTAAAGAATTCTGGGATATTTGCAAATTTCCCAAATTGCCCAAGTTGCAAAAAGAGTTCTAAATCTTCTGCGAGTGTTGGCTGGTATCCTTTTGTCATATTGAGCATAGACGCACGCATAAGAACACTGGAATGAGCAAACTGGTTACGAATGAGCAACTCATTTCTTATGCTTTGGTCAGTCGTTTGGTAAGAGTCCTTTCCAACAGTATTTCCTTTTGCGTCTATTTTTGTAATAAAGGTACCAACTAGAGCGTGGTCGAAGTTATGCTCCAAGAACGATATTTGCTGTTCGAGTTTAAGAGGGGAGCTCCATACGTCATCACTATCAAGAATGGCGACATATTCACCATTCACGTAGGTAAGCGATTCCTGCCTACGCAGAAACAAACCTTCGTTTTTTGCACATTTCTTATACTGTATACGGCTATCATTATAGGAGCACACAACATCTTCGGTTCCATCTATTGAACCATCATCAATGATTACTAATTCCCAATTTTGATATGTTTGTGCAAACACGCTCTCGATAGCATCTTGTATGTAATGCGCTCGATTATACGTAAGCATTAAGATGCTTACCAACTGCTCGCTATTTAATTTCTCGGCAATTGTATCCATGAATCAGGAATCAAATCTTTAAAAAGGTGATTATTTTTATTAAACCAAGGAGTCGGGGCAACTACAATCTTTTCAAGGTTTTGGTTAAGCCACGCACCCCACCAGCTAAATGTACTGTTGGCTATGATGTTGTGCGAACAGTTGCTCATAAGTACGAGTTCTTCTTCAGTTGAGAGTGCGGGGTCTGAAACGTATGTTGTGTTATCTGATAAAGGTATATTTTCTTTTGCCCAAGCAATATCATCCGAAAAAATAAAAAAAGAAGGCTCGGTAACATGTTCTTGTATATATGAGATAGCTTTTTTGTAGTAGCCAAGAGAGCAGATTCCAAATTCCTTCAAAACGCGCGGATTTTTTACGTAATCACCACGACGAATATGAACAGAAACAGATGTCCCCGCAGCTATTTTTAATTGATACGATGTCATTATTTTAGATACTGCTGCTGTAAGCCGGAGTTCCTTTAGCAACACATCACGAATATCTTCGAAGTACTTTGGTGATTGCCAGTATCCGTCCAAGTACATATCTCCTGTTTTGTTGATATGTTTTGGATCCCATTGGGTATTAGTCTTTTTTAAAATACGAAAACGCACAAATCGCCACAGTTTAGAGAAAATACCGTACGGATACTTAAAACGACGCACTTCCTCAGTGGTAGCGATTTCTTTTACAACTGCAAAATGACCCAAAGAAAACGGGCGATATATATCACCGACAGCATTTGCTCTTTCTAGCCCGTCGATATCTAGTTTTAACGCAGAGCCATTTTTCAAAGCCAATTTCCTCCCAAAAGCATATTGAAACAATTGATTCCCCAGCCCTCCTTTTAAATTTAAAATAATCATCTTATTTTTTTTCTGATTTCTTAAACCAAAAACAACCGCACGCATAATGCTCTCCTTTTATGAGGGCGGGGTCAGCATTGCGTATTAAGCCACCTTTCTTTGAATATTCGGGAATGAGAGAAAATTCCTCTAACTCTAAGCCTGAAAATAATTCAAGAACTTGAGTATACGTGTAGATGCGATGAGCATTGAATTCGACTAATGCCGTTTCTCCAATAGGAACCACAAAAAGAAGTGAGCCGCCTTCAGAGACCACTCGGGCTAATTCTTGTGCCGCTTTTATATCGCCCTGTGGGTCGATTGGGTCACCATAACGGCCGAGCCCTATATGTTCAAGAGTATGCATGCAAGAAAGAGAGGGGATAGAGTCATCAGGAAAATCTAAACAAGTAAGGTCAACTGATCCTGTGTCCAAATTATCTAATTCTAGATTTGCAGGTCTATAATCAAAGAATTTTATAGGTATGAAAGCAGAGACTATAGAAGAAAAAAAGAGACTCGACGCTATATCCGTATGTTCTTTTGGGTTGATTTCTCTCAATACGCGCGCTGCCCAGGCAGTATGGTACACATAGTGCCTATCAAATCCAGTTTTCACAGTTTTGTCTTTAATACAGGGGTAAGCGTTAGAAATGTTTAATGAGAACCGTTTGTCGATATTATTTTTACGGAACCGCAAAAAATCCAGAAATATAAAAGGTATTTGCACAATTCGAAGTATCTTTTTTACAGCTTTTTTCATAGTAAAGGAAGTAAGGTTTTTATGCTTGCATCATCAGACAAGTGCTTGTCGCAATAGTGTTTAGGATTGAAGGTTTTTGCATCAGCTACAAGTGAAGCAAGCTCATGCGCATTAGAAAATATACCACCTAGCTCATCAGTAAGATACGGTGTGTTGATTTGTGTTGCTTCAAAAGTGTAGTCTTTATGTGTCCATTTGGTACTTTTGTTCACAAAAGTCGGAACATTATGTGCCCATGCCTCTTGTAGCGAAAGACCTTGGCTTTCTGATTGTGCAAGATAAATAAGGTAAGGCGCATCAGACAGAGCCCTAAGGTATTCTGAGTGACTATATGTTCCGTAAGTAAAAACCGTAGGAGTTTTACCAGTACTTTTAACAACTTTATCAGCTATAGTAAGTAACTCCTTGCTTCTCATTTTATCGTATATAACAGGGGTGCCAGCTCGTGAACTTGGGTTTTTTATAGCAACACCTGCTGCCCATACAAATATTTTTTCCGAAAGTTCTGCTGCTTCGCGTTTCCAAAAATCAGCAACCCATTGCGACGGAACTAAGATTGTATCAATAGCATCTTCATACATTACATTATTTGAATCATTCGGAGTGATGGTTATATTTGGACCTGCAATAAGTTTCTTTATTTCCCCACGTTTTTTAGCACGGATTGCATTTTTCAAAGCCTCGATACCAGAGAGCACCAAAACTGTATCATCATTAGACTTAGTTGGGTTCAGTTCGTATTCGATTTGGTTTTCTTTTAAGCCGCGAAGTAAACTGTCTCGCACGGCATGTGGGCCTGAATATCTACGAACGACTTTCTGAATTATCGATTTCCAAAATTCTTTGTGTGTCGGGTTAGTACTGTGTGTATAGATTGTCAGCATGACGCTATTTACTTAATTTCCTCCGCAAAACATTTTCTTTCATACTGTTAAGACCAGGGATTTTCTTGAAAGGTGAGTAGATAGTAGCGATAATACTACGTATTATATTAGTTCGTTTTTTGGTTTTCGCAAAACCTTTTTCTTTCTCTTCAAGCGCCTTTTCGTGCATCGCGTTTATGCTGCGACGTTTTGCGCTAACAAGCGGTTGGTCGAAGATGTGTTGCAAAAATTTGTCGAAGTCATTACGAATAGCATTAAAACTGTATTCTTTGGCTAAAACGGGCTGGTTTATAATGCGTAGATATTCTTCATCGTTTTCGTCAACTTCGCGGATTCGCTCGACTAAAGCGTCAAAGGTAGGGAAGGAGTGAGCGTTAATCATTCTTTCCTCGTTGAATTCTTTTCCTATCGAAGGGTTTCCAAAATAGATTGGTATGGTGCGTGCTGCAATCGAAGCTGGTAGTTTTTCTGTAGTGTATCCTTCGCGCGAAGAGTTTTCGAAAGCAATCGAGAACTTATGTTCGCGCTCGAAAAGCAGTTTGTTTTCCACAGGCCTACCGACATTATTTAGATACCTGCCACCAGAGTTCACTTTTTTGTATTGAGAGAGTGCCTCATAAAGTTCGGTGCGTTTTGGATCAGCTAAATAATTCGAGTACACAAAACTACAAAAACTGGTTTTCTTATTCAATTCCTCTTGTGTCATTTTAGGGACATCCACAAAATTCATGTCTCCTGCATTTTTTATATCAGTATCGCTGTAGAACATTGCTGCAATGTATAATGGCAAACGGAAGTGCCGGTCGCCTAGGGTTAGGTAGTCAAAGGTAATTGCGTAGTCACAAAGATTAAAGTCCGGATGTACATTTTCCCCAGTATAAAAAATGCGAATGGCATTTGGATAATCAAAATACTTAACGGTGGACTCGTTAAAAAAGACATAATCAGGGTTTTCAGAAAGCTCTACTTTATAAAATTTTTTGAGACGGGGTATTAAAAAATTTCCGTATGAAAAAGGGTCATTAGCGTCGTAATTTATAATTTTTATTTTGACAGTTTTCATATTATGTGACTTTTGCAATGATTTGAGATAAGTATTCAGGTTCTTCGCATTCCTCAGGGTCTCGCTCGTTTATCTCGTTGAAGTATTTATATTTTACAGGAATTTGTTCTTCGGAGTTTCGCAAAAACATTTCATACTCCATATCAACGTGGCCTATGTCAATAACTCTATATCCACGCTTGAAAAGCTCGTATCCTATTACTTTTGCGGCGGGGCCTAATGATAGCAGTATGAGAGTATCTTTTGGAAGTTCAATGGCTTTAGCGACAATCTCATCTTCTTTCGAAAATGCATTTTCAGCAGGGCACAGTATTCGCTCCAGTGAGCGCGCTCCATTAAACAAATCGTTCCCTACTCCAAGTCGACTTTTTTCTCCCTCTATTAAAACCACTTCTTTGTTTTTCCAGAGATTCTTTATCAACTCATATATTTTAGATACTTTACTTTTATCTTTAAAAGTAAAGTAGGGTCGTGCAAAGAACGCATCACCGTATGTTTTCTCGGGTGAGGTTAGTTTCTTCCAAATGTCTGAATAACGAAAAGTGTGGTGAATTTCGAACCAAAATCCTAAGCTCGAGAATGTGCTTATGTCACCAAAAATTCCTGGGATGCAAATAAGCAGGGTGTCATCCTCAGATTTCAATACTTTTTGAATTGCATTCGCAAGAGACGCATCATATTTTTGAAATCCTAAGCTGCTGCCTTGTATGAGCGATATTTCACCATCACCAAAGCGTATGGCCGATAGGTTTTGCGAATCAATTTTAGTAAGAGTCTCTTGTATAGATAAAACATTTGGCTCCCATGTTTTTCCACGAATGTGCACGCGAAAAAAGTAAAAGAACCAACCAATAAATGGCCCTGCCTTACGTCGAAGCCATAGTGGAGTTAGTGAGCGCAGGATGTTGATTGCTTTACGCATATCAGAAAGTTTTAAGAATCTCCTCTTTCTCTTTGCTGTATCTTTTTTCTATTGAATCAATTGTTATCTCGTTCTCTAGTTCGTAAAGACGTGTGTACGTCATAAGGCGCCCAAATGCCATATTTAGCATTATAAGTACTCCTAGTTTTGGTTTTGAAAGTGCACGACGGTAAATCCAGAGATAGCGAAGCATAGCAGCAAAAAGTTTACTAATTCGGAACTTTTCTTTTCGTTCAAATTTTTGTTTAGCTTCCTCTTCAGCATAGCGCATATAACCTCCAACAAATTTTGATTCGTTGTATGTACTAAAATGACGAATAGCTGACTTTTCTTCCATCGGTAGTTTGAGAACCTCATCTTCGCTACCTAAAAATTTACCAAAACCATGAATGTAGTTATTCGAGAAATCTATGTAGTCTTTATGGAACAGGGCAGGGATGTGCGATTCTTGTGCGTGATGTGTGATGTTTCCCCAAAGATATGTATACATTGGTAAATATACCTTCTTATATTTTTCTTGCTTAGAAAGCTTACACATCTTTTGCACAAGTTTCTTAGGAGCAATGTTGTCGCAATACCCCCAGTAAATCCATTCAGTTGATATGTGTGCCTTAATAAACTCTAGGTTTTCTTGAGTTTCAGTAAAAGGTTTGACAGATAAGGGACGTCTTAAAAAGGTAGCCCCAAACTCTTTTGCTATTTTCTCGGTGTTGTCATCACTGCCTCCATCCATTATTAAAACTGTTCCAAATTTCTTGAAATTCCTGATAGCGTACTCAATACGCTTTTCCTCATTGTATGTAAATATAACGAAAGTGATGTTATTCATTTTGGTTTCTTAGGTTTTTTCGTGAGTCACGTATTAGGCGCACTAGTGTATTAGGCACGAAAAATATCAGTGTTGCAATAACAAGATATGTTGTTCCAGCATGGCGCATGTGTTTCCAAATATATGCGAGATTTTTAGGGTGGTACGAAAGTCCGTGCCCTTTCGCTCTTAGCACTATCAGAGGTAGCTTTTTTGCATTTTCATTTATTGAAGCAGTAATTCGCTGTTCGTCGAAACCCCACGTAAGCATATGCTGGAGAAGGATATTTGAGTTTGTGTAAGTAAATAACTCGTCGCCATTTTCTGCCCACCTACAGTCCTGTCCAGTAATTATTGCAGGTTTTGTTACATAGAATTTCTTTTTCTTAGAATTTACAAGGATTCTAAGAACTACCTCGTAGTAGAGCCAAAACTCTAAGAAGTTTTTCTCATCTAACTCATCAAGCCAAAGTGAACGTTTAAAAATAAGGGCACTTACAGCTCCTTCGCAATAACCATTAAAGTAGTAATCATTTGAGTCTATCTCGGTTACGACGTCATTGTTTGTGTAGCCATGGAGCTCATAGCTTTGTTTTGAGCTAACTAAATGTTCAGATGCAACTCCTCCAACATCGTATTCTCTGGTTTCCAAAAGTCCCGTCACAAACTTCAAGGAGCCATTTACTATTAAATCATCATCACCTAAATACCAAATATATTCTCCTGATGCACTACGAACAACATTTAAAATATTAAGATCGAATCCTAAATTTTCTTCGTTTCGTGTGTATGTAAAGTTAGTAAATCTGTTTTTATATTCATCTACAACACTTTTGGTTTCGTCGGTACTAGCATTGTCGGAAACTACAACTTCAATTTGTGAATTAAATGATTCATCTTTACATACTTGCAGTGCGATGCTCTCTAAACAATCATGCAAGTAACCTGCTCTGTTGAATGTGGGGATACAAATAGAAAGTATTGGTTTTTTCATAAAGATGGGCTACCTCTTGAAAACGCAACGTAACTTGTTATGTATAGAGCCACTAGCGCGCCGCAGTAAAGGCAATATACCACGATAATCTACGATAATAATCTTTAAAGTAGCTAAGATATTGCGAAAGTTCCGCGCTCTAATATTTGCTGTAAGTACAGGCCAATACGTATTAGCGCCTTCTGAAAAAATACGTCTGTTGAATGCTTCGCGCTCTGTGCCTGTAGCAAAAGTTTTGCTAATGTGTTCGTTAAGGTTGTCCCAATCTGCTCTTATCTCTGTGACAGTGCGATTCACTAACGACTGAGGGCCGGTTGATAAGTCTGATACGTGATATATAACAGTTGGTTGATTTATAGAATATACATCGTACTTACCTGCAATTCGTGCCCACATCTCTACATCGCACGACATTGATTCGAGAAAGGTGCCTAATTGTTTGTAGACTTCATTTTTAACCATGATTGACGAGCATGCGCCATAATGGCAACTCATCGCTTCTTTTCCCGCGGTCATGAAGCCGTAGGTTGAGCGTGGTACGTATTCTTTCGTTTCTATCTTATTGTCTTGAATAAAATAACAGTCTGCATGAATAAGTCCCACGCTTGGATTTTCAGCAATGGCAGAGCGATATTTTGAAATAGAATCCTCTAGTAACTCATCGTCGGCGTGCAAAATCATTAACCAGTCAGTATCACACAGCTCTATGCATCTGTTGAAGTTACCAGCCATACCAACATTAGTTTCATTTTGGTAACAGGTGACTTTAGGCTCATATTCTTTTGCTATGGCGAGTGTTTTATCAGATGATAGGTTATCGACAAGAATAATTTTATCAATCTCGTTTGAATTTCTAAGCGCGCTTTCAATGCAGCGTCTAATCTCTTTTTCTTTATTGTACGAAGGAATTGCTACTGTAATTGTTGGCTTAGACATAATTTATCCTCTTAAAATTGCTGATAGAAGAGCACGAGGTTTTTTGAAGAAAGTAAGTGCTGTAAGTGGAATAACATAAGCTATCACGCTAGCTAGAGCCGCCCCGTGCATACCAAGTGTTGGTATGAGCATGAGGTTAAGAAGTATATTAACAACCATCCCTAAGAAGGCAGAGAACGCGATGTATTTACTCATTTTTTCGGCAATAAGAACATAATGCAATACAAGGTGTATACCAATCCCGATGTTGCTCCATATATAGATTTTTAGTACGGAGCTTGCTTCAAAAAAATCATTTCCGAAAACAATGCCAACAATTATATTCGAAGTCAGTGTCGTAATTATAGCGATTGCTACCGAGATGGAAGCGATTGCAAAAATAAGCATACGAGTTCTTTTTGCGAACATTGTTATAGAGTCACTTTTAGCGTTCATTAAAGCTGGAAACAATCCAGCTACAATTATATTTGGAATAAAATACCAAACTTCAGACAGGCGAACTGCGACATCGTAAAAACCGACAGAGGTAGTATTTATCATGTGGTTTATTAAAACTTGATCGATGCGTGCGTAAATCATGGAAAACGCGGTAACAAAAGTAAGTGGGAGGGCATCAATAAGGATGGTTTTTGCAAGAGATGCGTCAAACACAAATAAGTTAATCCTTCCATAATATTTTGTGCGCAACCAAATGTAACCAATCCCGTATAGGATAGGCTCTAGTGCTAGTACCAACGCTAAGTAAAGCACTCCTTGATCCATCGCTATAACAACAATCTTAAGAATATTAAGAATGAGGGTAACAACCACTGCCAGAAGTGATGGTGATTTTGCACGTACGTCAGCTTGGAATTCTTGACCTAGCAATTGAAACGTACTGAAAAAGAAAGATGTACTAAGAATAACGATAAGAAGTATCGAAAGTTGTGGCGATGATATTAAAAGTGCAATCGAGACCCCAAGGAATGCTGCAAACCCCCCAGCTACCATACGCAACATGAGTGCAGTACTCATTAATGCGTTGCGTTTCTCTGGGTGTGCGAGGATTTCTCGGTAAAGAACTTGCTCAATTCCAAGAGAGGCAATGAAAGCAAAAAGGCTTGTATAACTCACTGCGTAGCTCAACTCTCCATAGTTAGATGGGCCAAGGTTGCGTGCAATGTACGCTACGGCAATAAACGAAATTACCATAGTCGCTAAACGAGCAAAAAACATCCAGCTAAGATTCTTAAGATATCTGTTAACTCCAGTGTGCCGCAGTTGATCTTTTATATATTCTGAAATATTCATGTTTAATCAACAAAAGTGCGTTTAATACCTTCTCTTAGTGACATGTTTTGTTTCCAACCAGGCAGAATAGTGCCTTGTATCGGATTCATAATTTCATTATTCCTATAAGGTGTTGCACCAAAAGTAACAGGTAGTGGTTTACCAAGTACTTCTGCAAAGAGTGTAGCAAGTTCTTTTAAAGTCATTCGCTCTTGTGATGGTAATGAAAAGATGCGTCCGTTAAGTTTTCTGTCTGAGTCTTTTTCCAATAATTCTACAGCCCTTCTATAACCATCAATAATGTTATCAATATGTGTAATGTCTATAACTTGCTCTCCCAGTGACATGTCCACCATATCGCCTGAGTCCATCGCAGACTTCCATAGAGTAAAAATTTTCGTGCGAGGGTCATTAGGCCCAAAAGTATTAAACAGAATAAGCGTTAGTATGTTCGTTTTTGATGCGAGTGAATAGTGTTTGACTACGTCCGCAAACGCCTGTTTTGTTGCCGAGTATAAATTTGCAGGCGAATAACTTCCGTCTTCTCCATATTGCGAAAATGTCCCAGTATTAATAAACCAAGAAAGGTTTGCTTTTGTAGATGCGTCTAGGAGCTTGGTTCCAAATGTGATATTTGATTCAATTAGTTCGTGTAGGTTTTCATTAGTATGTGCAGGTGTAAAAAAGGTTGCCAAATGAATTATGCCGTCGAAATCGTTCTCTTTAAAAATAGTTTCAACGTTCGCGCTATCTATTATGCGTACCTTTTGTGGTACTGCACTTGTATCAGAGTCTGGACGAACAAGAGCACTAACATCGTGCCCGTCAGAAATAAGTTGGCTCGTTAAGTGGCGACCAATAAAACCAGTTGCTCCAGTGACAAGAATATTCATAAACTAATTTTCAAAATCGTAGTCCTTCAATTGAGGTAGTGACTTGTCACGTTCGGACAATATCGGCTCTGCAATGCTCCAATCCATACCAAAAGAGTCGTAATGCACACCAGCTTCAGCTTTGGGATCTCGCATGTGTGATTGCATATACACAGTACACGTATTGTCTTCTAGCGACAAAAAACCATGTGCGCAACCCTCTGGTACAAAAATAGCCGTATGGTTATTTTGAGACATTTCGAGAGATATAAATTCCCCGTAAGTGGTTGATTTTTTCCGTAAATCAACCACAACATCAAGAACAGACCCATGTGCTATGTAAATTAATTTACTACATGCTGTTGGGGAAACTTGTAGATGCATACCACGGATTACATTTTTGCCCGAGATGGAAAAAAATGATTCATCAAATTTTGTCGTGAGGCCATGTTCTCGAAAGGCACTTTCTGTAAAAGGTTTAGTTAAGGTTCCGCGATTGTCACGGAAATTTTCATTTGTAATCTTATACACTCCTTTTAACTTTGTTTCTTCAAATAGCATGTTTATTTTCTGCTGTCTGTAAGTTATGAGTGTAGTAACGGAGCTTTACTGATGCTTCTCAATAAATTCAGACATCGTCTTTTTCATAAAGGTTATCTGTTCATCGGAAAGTCCTTGGTGGCAACCAAATACCATACCTCCGCGCATTATTACTTCCGTGTTCGGGTATTCTTTTTCAGCCAGACGGTGCTCGATGTTTTTGAAAGCTGGCTGTTTTAAGATATTTCCAGTAAATATCGGGCGTGTTTGAATACCTTGTTCTTCTAAATAAGTGGCAAATTCTTTTCTGTTAAATGGTGCATTATCACGAATAACCACTGGAAACGCCAACCAGTTGGTCGTAGTGTTTGGAGTTTGTTTCGGTAGTATAAAGAATTCCTCATACTGTTTTATAAATTCTTTAAGGTCTGCGTAGTTTTTCTTGCGTGATTCTGAGAACTTTGGAAATCTAGTAAGCTGCACTAATCCAAATGCAGACGATATCTCTAACGGTAGGAAGTTGTACCCAATCTCACTGAATACAAACTTATTATCGTACTCTACACCGTCAAGCTCAACTTCAAATCGATTCTCAAGAAGTTCTGAAGTTGCTGTTTCGCCATAGAGCGAAGATTTTCTACCCCAACCCCTTAGAATAACGAGTCTTTCAGCTAGCTTTTCATCATTTACTAGAATCATTCCACCCCCACCGGCACCATTAATGATGTGTGAGCCATAAAAACTTGTAGTAGTAATATGAGAGTATTCTCCAGTTGGCTTCCCATTGTATGTCGCGCCAAGAGTGTCACAAGAATCTTCTATAAGCCACAGGTCGTTTTCTTTTGCGATTCTTTGAAGTTCTTCCAGGTTCGGTATATTCCCAAGTAGAGATGGAATCATTAATACTTTCGTCTTTTGGGTGATAGCTGCTTCAACTGCATCTGTGTTTACTATGTATGTGCCTTCTTCAACGTCAACAAAAACAGGAACTAGGCCTTTTTGAATAATCGGGGCGACCACAGTACCAAATGTTAACAGGGGAGTTATAACCTCATCTCCAGGGTTCAGGTTAAGTACTTCAAACGCAAGAAGGTTCGCAGAAGACCCTGAATTAACCATAATCCCATGTTTCTTACCAAACATAGCTGCTATAGCGCTTTCAAACTCATTGGTTTGAGGTCCAAGAGCAGTGTTATTCTTTAAAACTGAAACAACTGCTTCAATTTCTTCCTCTCCGTGAGTTGATTGCGCGTATGGGACTCTCATATATAGAGAAAACAATAGCATATCGAGCTTCTACTCGCCACGATACGTAAGGAGAGAAGCCTTTGCGGACACTTCTTATTTTATTCGTTTGACGAACGCATACGTATGCTATTTAATGTGGTAACTGTTGTGAATACTACTAAGCTAAAAGATTATTACCGTAATAAGACGGTGCTCGTAACAGGGCACACTGGTTTTAAAGGGGCTTGGCTTTCACATGTTTTACTTAGCTTCGGCGCAAAAGTGGTTGGTTTGAGCTTGGCTCCAAAAACACCCAACGATATATTTGTTAGGACCGGCCTTAAAAAACAAGTTTTGCACAATGAGTTTGATATTCGCGAAGCAGAACGAGTTCAAATACTAATGAACGAAGTCTCTCCAGATATTGTGTTCCATTTAGCAGCGCAACCATTGGTGCGACGCAGTTATGATGAACCGTTAGTAACGATAGATACGAATGTAATTGGTACTGCTGCCGTGCTTGAGGCGGTCCGGAATACACCATCAGTACGTTCTGTCGTTATCATAACTACAGATAAAGTTTATGAAAATAGGGAGGAAGTGTATGCATATAAAGAATCCGACTCATTAAATGGTCGTGATCCTTATAGTGCAAGTAAAGCAGCGGCAGATATTATCTCCCAATCATACATACATTCATTTTTTAATACTGAGAAATATGGCGAAATTCACAATACATTAGTAGGTATTGCACGTGCGGGAAACGTAATTGGTGGAGGTGATTGGTCGGAAGATAGACTTATACCAGACATCATGCGTGCCGCACTTTACGACGATGGGGAGATAATTTTACGTAACCCAAGTGCGATACGTCCATGGGAGCATGTACTAGAACCAATTTCTGGCTATCTTATGCTTGGTATGCGTTTAGGCAAAGGCGAAAAAGAATTTTCTGGCTCTTGGAACTTTGGTCCTAGTGAGGGCTCGTGGATATCTGTCGGAGATGTAACAAAAAAGATGTTTGAACTTCTCGGGAAGGGCACATTTAAAGTAGTTGCAGATAAAGAAAAGCATGAAGCAGGTCTTCTTATGCTTGATATAACTAAAGCAAAAGATACGTTGGGGTGGGTCCCAAGATGGGATATGCAGAGGACCTTTGAAGAAACGGTCAAATGGTATACTTCAAATCAAAAAGGAGAAGTGTCGATAGAGGAATTTACCAAGAAGCAAATTCGAGAGTATTTTGATATGCCTGAATCAGTATGAAAATAGTAATTTTAGCGGGAGGGTTAGGTACAAGAATATCTGAAGAAACACAAGTACGACCAAAACCCATGGTTGAAATTGGTGGCATGCCAATACTTTGGCACATTATGAAGATGTACTCACACTTCGGATACAGTGAATTTGTAGTATGTCTTGGATACAAAGGAGAGGTGATAAAAGAATGGTTTGCTCAGCATAATGCGAATGGGCATGAGAATAAGGATACTTTTGATTTTGTTAACAAAAGTACAGAGGAACATTCGAAACCACAAGATGCTTGGAAGGTAACTCTTGTCGATACGGGAGCTGAAACTATGACAGGAGGACGGCTTGCTCGTGTTCGTAAGTATATTGATGACGAAAGATTTATGATGACCTACGGCGACGGGGTTTCTGATGTAAATATACAAAAGTTAGTTGCACATCATGAAGCGCATGGGCGTAAGGCGACAATGACTACTGTTATTCCTGAACCACGTTTTGGGGAGGTAAAGATAGATGGTAATGACCATATATTTGCGTTTAGTGAGAAAACAGATAATAAACAGCGTGTTAATGGTGGCTTTTTTGTCCTCGAGCCATCAGTGTTCGAGTTTTTAACAGAAGGAGACACAACAATCTTTGAGAAAAAACCTCTTGAAAGATTAGCAGAAGAAGGAGAATTAATTTCTTATCCTCACGAAGGTTTTTGGAAACCGATGGATACATTGAGCGATAAACATAAGCTTGAGGTACTGTGGGAAGGAGGAGCTCCATGGAAATTATGGAACTAGAGGAGGTACACTCTGAATGCTTTTTTTATTAAAGTTTCCGTGTAAGATGTGCTTAAAGTACACTGTGTGTCCTTATATCTATGAAATACAGGCTTACAAAATTCGCGAACGATTTAGACGGACAGCCAATGTTCAAAGTTCTTGAACGAGTCCAAGAAATGGAGCGCGAAGGTAAAGATATTGTACATTTTGAAATAGGAGATCCTGATTTCGATACACCTAAAAATATTGTTGAAGCAGCTTGCACTGCGATAGCAGAAGGGGATACGCACTATGCCCCATCAATTGGTATAAAAGAGTTACGCGAAGAAATCCGTACCACCACAGAAAGGTCACGTGGTTTCTTTCCTGAACTAAGTCAAGTACTTATTGTACCTGGTGCAAATATTGGTATTTACTATGCAGTCAGATGCTTAGTGGAGGTAGGGGATGAAGTAATTGTCCCAGACCCAGGATTCCCAACATATTTTTCAGTTTTAAAAGCTTGTGGTGTAAAACCTGTACGCGTACCTTTAAAAGAGGAGAATGGATTTAGAATGAGTCCAGGCGATGTGCGTAAAAAGATAACTCCAAAGACACGGATGATTATTCTGAATTCTCCTCAAAACCCAACTGGTGCCGTAATGACTAAGGATGAAATAGATGAAATTGCTAAGATTGCTGAAGAATTCGATATTTATTTATATAGCGATGAAATATATGCACGCATGTACTTTAGCGATGAGGTGGAGTTTAGTAGCCCGTCTTCTTACGATAAGTGTAAAGAAAGGACAATTATAGCGAACGGTTTTAGTAAGGCTTTTGCTATGACTGGTTGGCGTATTGGCGCACTTATTGGCCCGAGTGATGTGATTGAAAAGATGTCCCTACTACTACAAACTACATCATCGTGCGTTCCGCCTTTTGTACAACGCGCCGCTCTAGAGGCGGTTGTTGGGCCTCAAGATACAGTTAGGGAGATGATGAGTGAATATGAGGAGCGTATGAAATTGCTTGTAGAGGGCTTGAATACCATTAAAGGTATTACTTGTTTACAGCCAGGAGGAGCCATCTATGTTTTCCCTAATATTACTGGAACAGGAATGACTAGTGAAGAATTTACTGATTTCGCGCTGCAAAAAGCCGGAATAGCAGTATTGCCAGGCACAAACTTTGGAGAGTATGGAGAGGGATACATTCGTATGTGTATCGTAAATTCTAGAGAGAACATTCAAAAAGGTCTACAGAGATTAAAAGGAGTGCTAGAAGAAAAATAAAATGAGAGTTTCAGATTACATTGCCGACCGGGTATATAAAGAAGGTGCAAAAAACGTTTTCATGCTAACAGGTGGAGGCATGATGTTTCTTTCTGATGGTGTATATTCACATCCAAAATTGAATGCAATTTCAAACCATCATGAACAAGCAAGCTCAATGGCTGCTGTTGCGTACGCAAAATATACTGGAGGTATTGGAGTTGCGTACGTAAGTACTGGGTGTGGCGCAACAAATGCAATCACAGGTCTACTTGATGCCTGGCAAGACAACGTACCTTGTGTGTTTATTTCAGGGCAAGTAAAAAGGAAGGAGACAACGCGAAACTCAAATCTTGAGCTAAGGCAAATTGGCACACAGGAAGCGGATATCATTTCTATAGTCGAACCTATCACTAAATATTCAGTAATGGTTAATAACCCGAATGAGATTGAATATCATTTAGAAAAAGCATTATATCTTGCAAAGGCGGGTCGCCCTGGTCCAGTTTGGCTCGACATACCTATGGATGTACAAAGCGCAACGATAGATCTAAAAAGCCAAAGAAAATTTTCTTCTACCGAAATAAAGAAGGAATATAAGACAGCTCCAACTAGCAGTGAAATAAAACTGTTTGAAAAGATGCTGCGTGGTGCAAAGCGGCCAGTTATTATTGCGGGGCAGGGTATACGCTTAGCACAGGCACTACCCGAATTCAAAAAGTTTATAAAGAAACATAAGATTCCAGTCGTTGCACCGTACTTGGGTGTTTCTAATCTGCCAACCGATGACCCGCTATACATAGGAGTCATTGGCACCAAAGGAAGTCGTGCCGGTAACTTGGCTATGCAAAATGCTGATCTGCTAGTTGTTCTAGGAAGTCGGCTCAGCGTTACGGCAACAGGGTACGAATATGATTTATTTGCCAGAGAGGCAAAATTACTTGTGGTTGATATTGACCCTGTAGAACACGCAAAGAAAACAGTTAAAATAGACACGTTTATCAATGCTGATATTCAAGAATTTTTGAATGCATGCAAGATAGATAAGATTCCTGATACAAAAGAGTGGAGAAAGAAATGTCTTGAGTGGAAAAACAAATATCCTGTTTGTCTACCCGAATACCGTACATACAAAGGTAAAATCAGCATGTACAATTTAGTGGATACTTTAAGCAGGGTCATGAATGACGATGCAGTTATTGTTTCTGATGCCGGTTCGTCATTTTATGTAACGACACAAGCAGTAAATATAAAAGGTAAACAACGTTACATTACCTCTGGTGGTCAGGCAGATATGGGATTTACACTACCAGCAAGTATTGGAGCAAGTGTTGCTAGTGGAAAGAAGCAAGTGATAGGCATCACTGGAGACGGTTCATTCCAGCTGAATATACAAGAGCTGCAAACGATTGTTTACAATAAGTTGCCGATAAAATTGTTTGTCTTGAATAACAATGGGTACTTGTCCATACGGGCAACACAAAATAAATTCTTTAAGGGTAGACTTATCGGGACCGATTCAACATCTGGCCTTTCACTCCCTGACATAAAAAAAATTGCAGCTGCATACGGAATCAAGCACTTTCGACTTTCAAAAAGTGAAACACTAGAAAAAGATCTTAAAGAAGTTCTCGGCTACTCTGGGCCAGTTTTGTGTGAAGTTATGTGTCCCGAAAACGAACCTGTTATTCCAGCAGCATCAGCTTTGGAGCGACCAGATGGGACTATTGTATCAAGACCTCTTGAAGACATGATGCCGTTTTTAGACAGAGATGAATACTTGAGCAATATGATCATAAAACCTGTTGATGAAGACTAGTTAAATGAACGTATGAAAATCGCACTACTTGGGGCAACAGGATATATAGGAAGGTCGCTTTTGTTTGAAGCTCAGACTCGTGGTCTTACTGTAATTCCATACACTCGCGATATAAAGAAGGCTGAAGATATTTTTCGAAAATACTCTATACATTTGGATAATACCCTGCATATTTATAGTGATTTAAATAAAGAAAAGTATGATGTTATCATCAATGCAGCAGGTATCGGCAGTCAGGCGCAATTAGCTAAAAAATCACAGTACATTTCTTCCGTGACGGAGTCATTAGATTCAATGCTTTTAAACTATTTAGAAGCAAACCCACACACACGGGTATTTACAATGAGTAGTGGGGTAGTGCATTCATTAGATAAGCAAAAAGAAAGCAATGATGATGCTTCTTCAATAGAAGATACATACGCACTCGCAAAAGAAGCTTCAGAAGCTAGACATCGCACTTACAAAGAATATACGATTGTTGATTTACGAATCTTTACCTTTTTCAGTCGTTTTGTTGATGTAAATGATACATTTCTTTTGTCACAGATTGTTGCAAGTTTAGAAAATAATGAAGAATTCCTAACCAATCCTAAAGATATTATGCGTGACATTATTACTACGGAAGACTTGCTAGATACTATTTTGTTTCTAATCAATAGTGCACCAGCTAATGCCGCATACGACATTGTGAGTAAGGGTGCAGTTAAAAAGTTTGAACTTTTAAATTATCTTAAAGATACATGGAATCTGAGCTACGCTATTGCTGGAGATGAACAGGAATCTCCTACAGGGCAAAAAGATTCGTATTGCCCTTCGTCCAACACCCTTAAGGAGATGGGGTATAATCCAAAGTTCACTTCACTTGAAGGTGTGCATAAAGAAATAACAGAACGTTTAAGAACCGCATGAAATCACTTAAAGTTTATAGTCTAAATATTCAGCAATCAAAACACCTCCATCGTTTCCCTCAGTATATTCAAAGTGTGAATCCAGACGTGGTTTTTTTGCAAGAAGTTGCAGAACACGATGCATTAGTAATAGCAGATATGCTTAAAATGAAACTAGTGCAGTGGGTGCCTATGGCAAACATTTTAAGATCAGAAGAAAACTATATATGGGGATTGGCGTGCTACGTTACTACCGATATGGAGGTTGTATCTTGTACCTATGAACCGTACGTATACTTAGGAGAAGCAAACACATTAGTGGACTCAAAAAATGGAGTAAGTAATCGGTATTTACAACATTTACGTGTATCAGAAAAAGGCAATATGTTTGACCTCTTACAGACACACTTTACTTGGTCGCCACACGGTGTTGCTATCAGTGATCAGGAAAGAGATATGCAGAAATTGCTAGAGATTCTTTCTGAAAAGAAGGGGTTCGCACTTTTTGGTGATTCAAATCTACCGCGCGGCGTAAATCACCTTTGGGATGCACTTGCTGGTTTATATGTAGATAATATTCCCGGGACTGTAAAAACCACTCTTGACCCAGTGCTACACAGAGTAGGGCATTTACAGTTAATGATAGACATGTGTTTTACAAACGGTACATACAACGCACATGATGTTGCCATCCAGGATGGACTAAGCGATCATCAAGGCGTTTTCGCGAAGATTTCTTTAGAGTAAATCTAGGCAATCTCTATCTACTCCTCAGAAGAGAGATACCATTGGTAGGTTTTTTGTATACCGACTTTTAGTTCAATCGAGTGTTTCCAGCCAAGGTTATTTAATTTTGATACGTCCAGTAACTTACGGGGTGTCCCATCAGGTTTTGAAGTATTCCACACAAGTTCTCCATCGTAATCTACAATTTCTTTAATTATATTAACGAGTTCCTTTATAGCGACATCTTCTCCTGTACCTACATTTATTACGTCAGAATCGTCGTAATTTTCCATTAGAAATAAGGATGCATCAGCTAAGTCATCAACATGTAAAAACTCTCGCTTTGGAGTACCTGTACCCCAAATTTCTACTGATTGTAGTTTTTGTTCCTTCGCCTCATGGAATTTTCTTAATAGAGCAGGAAGTACGTGTGAGCTTTCAAGATCAAAATTGTCTCCTGGTCCGTATAGGTTAGTAGGCATGAGGCTAATATAATTAGTGCCATATTGTTCGTTGTACGACTGGCATAAAGTAATCCCTGCAATTTTAGCTATCGCATAGGCTTTGTTAGATGACTCTAGTTCACTGGTAAGAAGATATTCTTCTTTTATTGGCTGAGGGGCCATCTTCGGATAGATACACGAACTTCCTAAGAAGAGTAGTTTTGTAACGTTGTTTTTATAAGCGCTATGGATAACATTATTTTGAACTTGCAGGTTCTCGTATACAAATTCAGCAGGGAATTGTTTGTTTGCAAGAATCCCGCCTACTTTTGCGGCAGCAAGGAATACATACTCTGGTTTCTCTAATTCAAAAAACTCTTGAACCGATTTTTGATTAAGTAAGTCTAGTTCATCTCGCGATTTCGTAACAAGGTTAGTGTATCCATCAGAAGTAAGTTTTCGCATAATTGCTGAACCTACAAGTCCGTTGTGTCCTGCTATATATATTTTCGAATTCTTTTCCATAGTCTCTAGTATAAAATTTCCTTACCTGAACTGAGTATTTCGTAGTCACTTTCGATCATTAGTTTTGCAAGTTCATTAAACGTTATCTTTGCCTTCCATCCAAGAGTTTCTTCTGCTTTTGTAGGGTCACCAAGGAGTATATCGACTTCTGCAGGGCGGAAATATCTTGGCTCTATTTTAATGATTGTTTTACCGTTCGTTTTATCTATCCCGACTTCGTCGACACCCTCTCCACTCCACTCTAGTTCCATGTCTATATGTTTCGCACTTGCCTCGATAAACTCTCGTACAGTGTGTGTTTCGCCAGTTGCGATTACTAGATCTTCAGGCTGGTCTTGCTGTAGCATAAGCCACATTGCTTCTACATATTCTCTTGCGTGACCCCAGTCGCGCTTTGCATCTATATTTCCTAACTCCAGCACATCCTGTTTACCTAGTTTTATTTTTGACAGGCCGATAGTTATTTTTCGAGTAACGAAATTATAACCACGTCGCTCACTTTCATGGTTGAAGAGAATACCGTTGCAAGCATACATACCATAAGACTCACGGTAGTTTTTTATAATCCAAAAAGCATAAAGCTTAGCTACTCCATAAGGGCTTCTTGGGTAAAAGGGTGTTGTTTCAGATTGAGGTGTTTCTAATACTTTACCGTAGAGTTCTGACGTCGATGCTTGGTAGATACGAGTTTTCTTATCAAGCCCGAGACTCTTTACTGCCTCAAGAATTTTCAATATTCCCAGAGCATCGGTTTCTGCAGTTATCTCAGGAATTTCAAAAGAAATCTTCACATGACTTTGTGCCGCGAGGTTATAAATCTCATCTGGTTCTATTTTGCGAATAAGGTTAGTGATACTAATGGAATCGGTTAGATCACCGTAGTGCAGGAACAAGGTCTTGTCGTGTACTTTAGGGTCATTAAATAGGTGATCAATACGCCAAGTACGAATAGAGCTACTTTGTCGTAGAATGCCATGAACTTCATACCCTTTCTCTAAAAGTAATTCTGCAAGATATGAGCCGTCTTGTCCGGTTATTCCTGTAATGAGTG
>CEQS01074329.1_pt1 | contig 20652 bp, 21 predicted proteins | sample 530981 | NCBI WGS metagenome assembly CEQS01 (sample SAMEA2621176, study PRJEB7988) | marine metagenome | biome: marine biome (ENVO:00000447); feature: mesopelagic zone (ENVO:00000213); material: "saline water (ENVO:00002010), including plankton (ENVO:xxxxxxxx)" | depth 800 m
AACAGCTGGGCCGCACGCATCACACATGAGGGAGCAATCTACGAAACTAAGTCCGACGACGGCGAAACCGGCGCCGGTATGGTCATCCTTCGAGTCATGCAAAAAGAGGAAGTCAGCGACTGCATCATCTGTGTCACCCGCTGGTTTGGAGGAGTGAAGCTAATGAATGATAGATTTAAGCATGTGCAAACTGCAACAAAAATTGCAATAGACAATATATAGCCTGGCTGACGACCGCTTCACCTCTTAAGCTAGCAACTGGTCTAGGTGACCCCTAGACCAAATTTTGGAGTTAGGGTTAATATCTAGATTAATCAATAGTTATGTGGTCTATAATGAGAACATGGATTTAACCTACGTACTCAATTTTTTGTCTGAGTTTGCGTATCTTTTGATTGTATTCAGCGCACTACTGTTTTTTTCTATCGCGAAAGGCAGGCAAGCTATAATGAATCTTACTGTTGGTCTCTACCTCGCTTTACTGATTTCAATTCAATTTCCTGGCTATGACCGTCTATTCAGCAGCCTGGAAAGCGCTCAGTCTCTGGCTGCAGCTAAGTTACTTTTCTTCTTCTTCATCACTTTGTTCACAACCTTGCTTTGTTGGCGTATCATGCCAGACGAATTTCAGGAGAAAAAGTTTGAAAGCTTTGGCAAAAAGCTATTCCTCACCACTGGAGCGACAATTCTTATCATGTCGTTTAGCTTCCAGGTGTTACCGGTCACCGAACTTCTTACCCCCGGCACTCCGCTTCAGTCCCTTTTTGCTCCCGAGGTTTATTTCTTCTGGTGGCTTTTGGTACCACTAGTGATTTTGTACATCGTTTAGTATTCTATAGACATGACCGAACAAGAATACAATGACAACCGAAGCTGGGGAATTCTTACTAGCATCGACTTACATAACTGCAATCCTGAAACCATCAGAGATGCGGAAAAAATCAAAGACTATGTAGTCGAGTTATGTGAGAAGATTGATGTTAAACGTTTTGGAGAATGCCAGGTGGTTCATTTTGCTGACCACAACGAAGAAGTGGCTGGGTTTTCAATGGTACAACTAATTGAAACTTCCTTAATATCAGCTCATTTTGCCAACAAAACAAATCACACTTATCTAGATATTTTCTCCTGCAAATATTACAACCCAAAAGTAGTGGAAGGATTCTCTAAGGAATTTTTTGAGGCAACCGACTGTACCAGTACCGTTCTACTAAGGAAATAGTACCGCTTATGAAAACTCACGTCACCGAGACATTTGTTGACCAATCAGCCAAAGATATCAACTACTACCTACTTGATGAACCGGTAGATGAAGAACAGTTTGCTGTACTAGAACGTGCCAAATACAAGTGGCGTGGATACGATGTCGACGCTAAAATACTAGGCGAAAGCCATCTATTCAGTGTCCGGGGAGAAAATGATTTCCTGCAGGAGATTTGCGCCTGCACTGATGTAAAAGCACACGAAACATCCTTAATAATCAACGGAAAACTATCAGGTTATTCTGAGGCTATCACGCACCGCTCTCGTAAGCTGGCGTACACTTTTCATTCTTTTTATTGTGAAATGGATACTATGGAAGAGTCTCTGACTAAACTTCTAAACATTATCAACGATCCCAACACAGAAACAAACCAACACATATTTAAATCTGGCTCAGACATCTACAAGTTTGAACCAACAACAATCGTTGACTTAGCCCTTGACCACACACTGACCGTAAGAACGGTACACACTTACCCAAATGAAGGTGTCTTTGTTTTTACCAAAAGCCTCATCACAGAGATTGACATTCTCTAGTCATTAAGTACTGTACAGAAAGACATGTACAAAACAAGAAAGAGTTCCGATACCATGGAAAATATTCACGAAAAACTGTATCCGCACTGGGGACAATATTTCCCAGACTGCGAGATCCTAGACCGTTTTCATAGCGGCAACCAGGAGATCGTCCTGGCCAAAACGAAAGGTCACGGAAAGATCTTACTACTCGATAATATCGTTCAACTCACCGAAACTGGCCATTTCACCTACCACGAAATGATCACTCATCCAGCCATGTTCGCACACGGTGATGCGCAAAACGTTCTCATTGTTGGAGGTGGGGACGGCGGTGTAGCTCGTGAAGTACTACGACACCGCGGAGTTCGCAGGGTGGTGATAGCAGAGATCGACCAAGCCGTCATCGATTACTCAAAAAAGCACTTCTCGAGCGTAAGCGATGGCGCCTTCGATGATCCGCGCCTCACTATTACTATTGGCGATGGTGCTGAGTACGTGAAAACCGCAAAGGAAGACTTCGATGTGATTATCGTCGACTCAACCGATCCGATCGAAGGGTTGGCTGACGTTCTCTTCACTTCTGAGTTCTACAGCGACTGTAAAAACCTACTGACTCCATACGGCATCCTGATCATACAAAATGGGGTGCCGAGAATGCAGGGAAGTGAACTGACTGAAACCATGACCGCCTTGCGCGAAGCAGGCTTCAATAAGTCAACCTGCTACCTGGCCGACACACCAGACTACGTCGGCGGGCAAATGGCCCTTGGTTGGGCGAGCGATCTGCTGCATGAAAGCCGAGTTGCTACCAAAGCTCAGATGTGGGATACATTCTGGAAGACAGACTTCGGTCGACATCTCCACTACTACAACCCCGACGTCCATATGGCGGCTTTTGCTCTCCCGAACTACATTCAGAAGCTGCTCCCAGAGTAGACAACACCTGCAAGCGGGTGTTTTTTAACGCTCTTTCGTAGAGTGCACATTTACTATATAGTTGGCCAATGCTAATACCGACCTGGTTTATCATTGGTTTTCTTTCGGTACTCATCGGAGTAATTGGGAGTTTTTTTGATAAGTATCTTTTAAAGAAATACTTTGGCAGTGACGAATCCAGCAGCGGTGCAGGAGCATTGATAATTTTTTCTGCCTTTTTCCTTTATATCTTGATACCGTTTCTTTTAGTATTTGGAGAAGGGAAGATAGACTTCAGCCTTGGAGTCGGAACAGTTGGGTTTATTTCCGGAGTGCTCAGCTGTTTGTGGATTCTGCTCTACTTGCACGCCCTTAGCCGAGTGGACGTCTCTCAAGCAATACCAGTTTTCCAAACCATCCCAATTTTTGGTCTGGTGTTAGGCTATCTGTTTTTTGGTGAAATGTTAACCTTTGAACAATTTACTGCGGCTGTAGTCATCTTGCTCGGAGCGCACATCCTCCTCAAAAACAAAGAGGGGATCTCTGGTGGGTCCGGTCGAACAACATTACTCCTAATGCTTAGTTCCTCGTTTTTTGTAGCTTTGTCGCAAGTAGTATTTAAAGTCGCTGCGGTTGATGTAAACTTCTGGACCGCGTTATTCTGGAACTGGGTGGGATTCGTATTCCTTGGGTTTGTATTATATGTCTCGGTCAAACAGTACCGACTACAATTCAGAGGTTTACTGCGCAAGCGCATCAGCGCTCTAAGTAAAATCTATAGCGTTAGCGCAGTCAACGAAATATTCGATATCACTAGCGACGCTCTACTTCTGGGTGCGGTAATTCTCGGACCGGTCGCCCTGGTCCAATCAGTTAACGCCTACGAACCATTCCTAACATTAGCTTTTGGCTTTATCTTGGTTAAAAGCATCCCAAAGTATTTTGAAAGCGACTTTTCTAAAGCCACCCTACATCAAAAAATTATCGGTATTACAATTATTACTCTCGGCAGCCTTATTTTGTACACATCATTCTAATGTATTCGCAAAGCAAGGAATGTGAATAAACCATTTCGAGCTAATAGTTGGTTGTATAATCAAAATGATGGCAAGTAAAGGGAAAATATTATTTATAGCCTTGGTAGCCCTTTTGGCGTTTTCTACTTTGGCAACTTTCTACCAATACTACGTACTCCAGGACTACGTGATAGCTGCAGAAGCTGAATGCGATCCAGAAACAGAATCTTGTTTCACTTGGATTTGTGACCCTGAAGTTGACGGGGAAGAATGGTGCACCGGCGACCTTGCCGAAGACACTTGGTACTACAAGGTGATGTACCGAAACGCCAAAAACGTACCTAACTGTGAGCCATATGACGAAGACTGTGATGCCCTGCACTGTCCCGAAGGTGAGGAAGGTTGCGAGATCGAACTTTGTACTCCAGAAGTCGTAGAGGAAGAGGAGATGGAGTACGAGTGTACCGACCCAGACACTTTCGTATGGCCGGATTATTTCTTAGAAGCTGAGGATGAGGAGGAAGAGGTAGCTGCCGACAGTCCCGAGGAACTCGAAGCGGACCTGGTAACTGAAGAAAACTAGTCTTTACAACGATCGTAAAATGTGCTTTAGTTAAGCTGTAAATAACAAACTATGACTAAATTAGAAAGCAAATACGGAAAAGAGGTTATCTTGGACTTGCACAACTGCAATCCTGATACTTTTACACGCGAGAAGATAGGGCAGTATTTTGTCGACTTATGTGAACTTATAGACATGGAAAGAGCCGACCTTCACTGGTGGGACGACCTAGACCTTCCCGAAGAGGAACACGATACCGAGCCTCACTTAAAGGGAACCTCAGCTATTCAGTTTATAACTACCAGTAATATCACTATTCATACTCTTGATATGCTCAAGGCTGTTTATATCAATCTGTTCTCCTGTAAAGATTTTGACCCTGAAGTAGTAAAGGAATTTACTACTAAGTGGTTTGAAGGCGAAGTTGTAAACCACCACATAATTGACAGACTCTAATAACCGCAAAGAAACATGAAAGTTATTAACGAGGTTTTTACTATACCGAAAGATAAACTGGTAAGTCTCCAGGCTCTAAAAGGTTTTTGTCAAGCGTACATTAACGAAAACTTTGCCAATAGTGTTCCGATCCGCTTTATCGTCACCAGCGAAAACAAAGACGGGTATCTGTGTGAAATTGACTTAGTGGTAAAGGAAAAAGAAACTGAAAAAGGTTTCTTTGATGAATCGAAATCAATTTTTGACTTTAATCGTCGTGAGTTTGAAGACACCTCTAGTTTTAACGCTGCTTTCCTTATTCCAACTGGAATCGGAGCTGAAGTAGGCGGCCATTGCGGCGACGGTAACGTCGCCGCTCGTTTGCTAGCTTCGGCCTGTGACACCCTAGTGACACACCCTAATACCGTAAATGCCTCCGACCTCAACGAAATGACTGATAACACCTTATACGTAGAGGGGAGTGTAATGACTCAGCTTTTTATGGGTACAGTCGGCCTCCAAAAAACGCGGGCCAATCGTATTCTCATGCTAATGGACACCAGTGACGATCAGTTTTTCAATGACGAAATCATCAACTCAGTCTCAGCCGCCCGAGTCACTCTGGGTGTCGACGCTGATGTCTACCAAATGAAGGACATGATCGAGACTGATTCTATCTTTACTGAGTCTGGTCGAGCTGCCGGTGGGGTCAAAAAACTAGAGAACCTTCTTAATACCATTGTTAAATATGGTGATGACTACGACGCGATCGGCCTCGCTACTGCCATTGAGTATCCGGAAGAGAAGAGTCAGGAATATTTCAAAACCACCGAAGAGGGTGTTAACCCTTGGGGTGGAGTAGAGGCGATTATCACCCACAGCAGCACCATTGCTTTTAATAAACCATGCGCCCACTCACCATTAACTAGCAAAATGGAAGGGCTACACCTTGACTACGGTTTAGGAGTAGTAGATCCACGCAAAGCCTCTGAAACCTCCTCTGTCACTTATTTACATTGTATTTTGAAAGGTCTACAGAAGTCGCCACGACTGGTTGATCCGAACCTGGGCTTTAACCTGAGTGATATTTCTTGTTTGGTGATTCCGCAAGGGTGCATCGGACTGCCAGTGCTAGCTTGTTTGGAAAATAATATTCCGGTAATTGCGGTAAAGAACAAAAACGAAATGAGGAACGATCTGGAAAAACTACCTTTCAAGAGAGGGCAACTTATTTACGCTGACAGTTATATTGAAGCCGCTGGTATCATGACCGCCCTTAAGGCTGGACTAGCTCTAGATACCTTAAAGCGACCAATTAACCCCACCACTGTCCTGGGAAGTTAAACAATCTATAGTTATACTGGTAAGTGAAGAAAGCTTGCTGTTTTATGTATGACTTAATACAAAACATTGAGACCTGTTATTACAACGTTCCTCAGATCATCTACTACTCGCATTATGGCCCAGCCCTGATTGCTTTCATGGTGGGCTTGTTTGTATTTCTAAGTAATCGAAAATCACTTGCCGCCAGATTACTCCTACTCTTGACCACCGCTTTTGCTCTTTGGAGTGCATTTGATCTCGTGACCTGGATTGGGGTAGATAGTCGTTACATCATGTTCTCATGGGCAACTCTGATATCAATGGACATGTTAATTTACGTATTAAGCTTCTACTTGCTTTACGTTTTCTTGTATAAACAAAACCTTAAGCCACTATATCTACTTATCCTGTTCGCGCCTCTACTGCCGATAATCATCTTTGCTCCCACCACCTTAAACCTACTTTACTTCGACACCGTATCCTGCAATGCTATCGACGGTTTTATTGCTGAGAGCTACCTATACACAACTGAACTCGGAGTTTATTTAGCCATGATACTTACCTTTGTGGTATATCTGTTTAAATCAAAAGATAACCGCACCGACAAACTTAAAGCGTCATATTTTAGTTTGAGTCTTTTGCTTTTCTTAGGCATCTTTCTTTCAACCAACTCACTAGCTAGTTACTACGACACCAATCCGTTCTTATGGTCACTGACCCAGTATGGACTCTTCGGCATGGCACTATTTGTGGCTGTGCTAGGTTTTTTGATTGTTCGCTACAACGCCTTTAACATCAAACTCCTCGCTGCCCAAGCCTTAGTTATATCCCTGATTTCAGTAGTTAGTTCAATGTTCTTGTTCACTGAGAACACAACCAATGATGTCATGGTTGGTATTAGCTTGGTATTGGTTTCATTTGGTGGATACCTTCTCATTAACAGCGTTAAACGAGAAGTCAAACAAAGAGAAGAGCTGGAAAAATTAACCAAACAACTCGAAAAGGCCAATGTACGACTAAAACAGCTAGACAAGATGAAGTCAGAGTTTGTGTCGATCGCCTCGCACCAGCTTCGCAGCCCAATTACTTCTATCCGTGGCTATGCTTCACTAATACTCGAAGGCACCTACGGCAAGATCACTAAGAAAATGAAAGAACCTCTCGAGCGCATCGAACAATCATCACACTTAATGGCAGTTGCGATTGAAGACTACCTTAATGTCTCACGTATTGAAGCAGGCAACATGAAGTATAATCTGAGCGACTTTAACCTCCGTGACGAAGTCGATAACATTTGCGACGACATCCGCCCGCAGGCGCTAAAACGCGGTCTAGTTCTACTATTCCGAACCGATCTTAAAAGCAAAGGGGTGGTAAACGCTGACCTCGGCAAGACCGTTCAGATAGTTCAAAACTTAATCACCAACTCGATCAAGTACACTGAAAAAGGTAGTGTCACCGTACGGGTCTGGGACGATGTCGCCAAGAAAAAGAGTATTTACGTAGATATTACTGACACCGGCATCGGCATGAGTAAGGAAACCCTAGAAACAATCTTTCAAAAGTTTGAACGGGCAGACAACGCGAACAGCGTAAATATTCACGGCACTGGACTCGGTCTGTTTGTAGCTCTCAAAATGGCTGAAGCGATGGGCGGAACTATTACCGCCCATTCTGACGGCGACGGCGAAGGTTCACGCTTCACTTTCGAACTACCGTTGGCACTTTAATTGTCACAATCAAGGTTTCTGTTACAATTCGATTTATGAAAAAACGACTACTGACCGGCTTGCAATCCTCAGGTACGCTGCATATTGGCAATTACTTTGGCGCTCTGAAGCCCTTTCTTGATATCTATGAAGACTACGAAAGCTACTTGATGGTAGCCGACTATCACGCCCTCACCTCACTGCGTGACCCGGCACAAATGCGCCAGAATATTTTTGATGTAGTGAAGGACTACCTGGCAGTAGGAGTGGATCCGGAAAAAGCAACGATCTTTCGCCAGTCAGACAATCAAGACCACGTCGAACTTGGTTGGGTATACGACTGCATGGTGACTGTACCGTTCCTACAGCAAGCTCACGCCTACAAAGACAAGGTGGCAAAAGGTATCGAAGCTAATGCCGGACTCTTTACCTACCCAATGCTTCAAGCAGCTGATATCACTCTTTATGACGTTGACGTTGTGCCAGTAGGGGAGGATCAGCGCCAACACCTTGAATACACTCGTGAAGCGGTTGGTAAATTTAATCGAGCGTTTGGTGACACTCTCAAAGAACCGGAAGAAATGATTTACGAAAGTGTCGGTGTTGTTCCGGGCTTAGATGGTGAGAAAATGAGTAAGAGTAAGGGTAATACCATACCGCTCTTCGGATCAACTGAAGAAGTGGGGAAAGCGGTTATGAGTATCGTAACCGACTCCGATGGTGATAGACCAGAAAATGTTTATGCGATTCACCGCTTACTCCGATCAGCTGAAGAATTAGACCCTATCTACGAAGAACACAAAGGGCGCTACGGTGACCTAAAGAAAATCCTAGCCAATGACCTTGAAGAGTTCATTACACCTATGAGGGCGCGGCGAGAAGCTATTTCTGACGCTGACGTAAAGAAGGTGCTGACCGACGGAGTAAAGCGAGCGAAGTCAGTATCAAACCAAACCCTAGCCCAAGTGCGCGAAGCTATTGGCATAAGCATTTAATTGAGGTAACATTTTAATAAGCCGAGGAAGCAGCTGACACTGCTGAGGCATAGTTGAATAGTAATGAGAGCTCGCTTGAGCTGAAGTAGGGTGGCACCGCGACCCGCAATCGTTTGATTGCAATCGCCCCTGCATTCGTATTATTAAATTAATATGCATGCAGGGGCGATTTTAAATGAGTAAAGGAGCGCGAGCGACTATTACGTTTATGTCCGAATCTGCGCCGATCCTAGCGCAGATTCCTGGACTCGCACTGCATCAATATCTATCTATGGAACAACCAAATCAAGAACAATTCAAAAACGGAGAAATATTAGAACCCAGTCTACAGGACATGGCAGACAAAATTGAAACAGCTTTAAAGTCTCAAGCAGGATATTCAGATGATGATTTTTATCGTTTTGAAGGAAATGCGGTTTATTATGATGTCTCCAAAATGGATGACGAACTAATCGGCACTTTCATCGATAATTCAAATGACGAACAGGCATTCGCAGCTGAATATTCTTTAGCACTAGGACTAAAGGATGACAAAAAAGTTCTAATCCTGCAACAATTATAAATATGGAACGAACATTAATTAAAGACCTGCCTGGACAAATCGGGAAGGAAATTCGAATCGACGCCGTTGTAAGCGTTGCTCGTCAACAAGGAAAGATGGCTTTCTTTGATTTTCGTGATTACACCAGCGTTATTCAGGGTGTAGTTTTTGGTAAGCCAGAAGTACTAGAAGTGGCGAAAACCATTGGCGAAGAATACTCGGTTACAGTTACCGGTATCGTTAACGAGCGACCGGAAAAGATGATAAACGATAAAGTAGAAAACGGAAATATCGAACTAGAGATCACTGGACTTGAGGTTCTGAACACATCAGAAGCCATGCCGTTTGATCAAGATGCAGATCTCAACATCGAAACCTTGCTCGACTACCGACCTCTCACCTTGCGCCAGCCACGTCAGCGTGCAGTATTTGCAATCCAGAGCACCATCACTCGCGCCTATGGTGAATTTCTGCGCCAAGAGGGTTTTACGGAATTCCAAGCGCCGAAGTTGGTTGGTAACGACGCTGAGGGCGGAGCAGAGGTTTTTAAAGTTAAATACTTCAAGAATGTTGAGGCAGCTCTCTCAACCAGCCCGCAGCTGTATAAGCAAATTATGGTTGGTGTATTTGAGCGCGTGTTCTCATTCGCCACTGCCTTCCGAGCTGAGAAGAGCGCTACCAGTCGTCACCTCAGTGAATACACTTCTCTTGATATGGAGATGGGATTCATTAAGGATCATACCGATGTCATGAAGGTTGAAACTGGTCTAATGAAATACATTGTTGAATCGCTCAAAGAACACAATCAAAAAGATCTGGAGACACTAGAAGTAGAGTTACCTCAAATTCCAGAAGGCGACACTTTCCCGCACATGAAACTGCGTGAAGCTCAGGAACTGATTAAGAAAGAAACTGGCGAGGATAAAACCAAAGAACCAGACCTGGAACCAGAAGACGAACGGTGGTTATGTGAATACGCCAAAAAAGAACTCGGCAGCGACTTTATTTTCATTACGCACTACCCAGTTGCCAAGCGTCCTTTCTACACCTACGAAGATGAGAACGATCCTGGCTTTACTAAGAGCTTTGACCTTCTCTTCCGCGGGGTTGAAATTACTACTGGCGGTCAACGTGTTCATGACCTTGAAGTACTCAAAAGCAAAGCTGAAGCGAAAGGTCTAGACTTGAGTAAGTTTGATTTCTACTTCCAGGCTTTCAAGTACGGCGTCCCACCACACGGTGGTTGGGGGATGGGGCTTGAGCGCTTAACCGCTAAATTCTGCGGTGTGCAAAACGTAAAAGAAGCCACTCTCTTCCCACGCGACATTAACCGCATCGACACCTTCACCTCTAAAGAACAAAGTGATAGTGCGGAGATCTAGACCTGTAAAAGCGTGACTCATTACTTTACTCAGCGAATAGCGACCATGGACGGGAGGGTTTGGCTGGGGCGGACAGGGAGCGTGTGAGTCGAGGAAAGAATGAGTTATGCTTCAGTAAAAATATTCACTATGATAAAAATCACCCTAAGCAAATACAAAGACCTAACCAAAGTTCCCAAGAAGTACACTCGGATTGTATTAACCGAAGATAAACCATCCTGGCATCGCTTGGTTGAATGCAAAGACGGTAGTCTTGAATACCGCATGGGAGCAGGGAAGAGAAAAGACGCTGACATGCGCAGTTACCGCACACTCGTGCGTTCGATTGTGATGGCCGCTAAAGCACACCAACTTGAACATATCGCAGTTCACCTCGGACCGATGGGATGCCCTAAACTCGAGAAACAAGGGGGTGAGTGGTACTTCCGTACCTTGGCTGAGAACTTATCACTGGCTGCATACGAATTCACCAAATACAAAACCAAGAAGAAAGACGCAAAGGAGTTTAAGGAAATTCTGGTTTGTGGGGAACTTACAGCAGCAGAAAAACGAAGTTTTTCTGCTGGCCTTATCGTAGCTGAAGGGGCCAACACCACCCGTGACATTGCCAACACATCTGGAGTAGACATGACTCCAAGCAAGCTGGCAGGAGCGACAAAATCAGCTCTAAAGGGCACAAAAGCCTCGGTTAAGATACTGGGCCTAAACGAGATTAAAAAGGCTAAAATGGGCCTTCTTGAGGCTGTAGGGAAGGGTGCTAGCGATAAACCGAAGCTGATTGTTATTGAATATTGGGGTGCTGGAAAACCGAAGAGGGACGACAAGAGAAAAGCACCAGTAGCGTTGATTGGAAAAGGTATTACTTATGACACTGGTGGACTAAATGTAAAGCCAGCTGGAGCCATGCACGAAATGCATATGGATATGTCTGGTGGTGCTGCCATGATCGGAGTAATGCGGGCCGTCGCAAAACTTGGCTTAAAGAAAAATGTTGTTGCAGTCGTTCCAGCCGCAGAAAACTCTATCTCTGCCGACAGCATGAGAGCGGGTGATATCGCTACTGCTATGAGCGGCAAGACGGTGGAGATTCTTCATACCGATGCCGAAGGCCGACTCGTGCTGGCTGATGCCATGACCTATGCCGAAAAACATTATGCTCCGAAGGTGATGATCGATGCCGCCACCCTTACCGGCGCTTCACTGGTTGCGCTCGGTCAACACACATCTGCTCTAATGACCAAAGACGACAAACTCTCAAACACCCTGACTGAACTGGGTGAGGAAACAGGAGATTTTGTCTGGCGACTACCACTATGGGATGAATACAAATCATCACTCAAGAGCACTCGAGCAGATATTACAAATATTGCTGCGAACTTCTCACGCTGGGGTGGCTGTATCGAAGGAGGAACATTTTTGTCATTCTTTGCTCCCAAGAAAACCCCGTGGGCGCACATCGACATTGCACCGCGTATGGAAAGTATTGGCAGCGACAAGCTCGCCAAGGGCGCAGCCGGAGAACCGGTTCGCCTTCTAGTGAAGTTCGTAGAACAAAGCTAATTATGATCAGCGCAGAAATTAGAGATAAAATCTTAAATGACGACTTGTTTATATCTGAAGAAATTCAGAAAATTCTTACGTACTACCAACTCAAACATATGCTGCGCTGGACTCATGACAGCACGCAGGTAGATGAAAAAGAGTCAGTGGCGGAACATGTATATGGAATGTATGTACTGAACGACTACTTCCTTCCACTCCAAGAAGGAAGCTTGGACACTAAGCTTGTCAATGATCTTATTCTTTGGCATGACATGGCGGAGGCGCTAGTGGACGACATGACCACTCTCAGTAAAACCAACGCTCATAAACAACTAGAAAAAGAGGCTGAATCACAACTTGTATGCAACGCTCCAAACCACTTGCAAGACAAACTTGGAGAGATGTTTAAAATCTATGAAGAACAAGAATTGCCAGAAGCTAAATTCGTAAAAGCGATTGATAAACTCGAACCACTATTTCAGATTCTTCATAATGGTACTCGTCTAACCTTCGAGAAAGATCCTGATCGACATGCAAGAACTGCTACAGTTTTAGACAAATATCAGCAAAACAGGATTAAATATATTGAAGCATTTCCAGACATTCTTAAATTCAGTAGGGTACTGAGCAACGAAATTAAGAATACTAGCTACCTACACCCAGAGGCGTGATAAAATCTATTTGTGACCACAGCTTTTTCTATAAAAACGGAAACCTTTGAAGGTCCGATGGAACTTTTAATTGAACTCGTTGAGAAACGAAAGCTTTTAATTAATGACATCAGCCTAGCTGAAGTGACTGATGAGTACATGAAAACGGTCAGCGAGATGCAGGAACTATCACTTCCAAATACCGCCCAATTTGTAGCTCTGGCAGCAACGTTACTCTTAATCAAATCTAAGTCGCTTTTGCCGGTACTCGATCTCACCGAAGAAGAAGAGGCTAGCATTGAAGACTTGGAAGACAGACTTAAAAAATACAAAGTCTACCGCGAGATTGCTGACACCCTGGCTCTGCGTTTTGGTAAGACAAATCTTTACGAACCGGAATACATTCCACCGCGTGATCCTTTATTTATTCCGGACCAGCATTGCAACACCAGTGAATTGGCAGAGGCGATGCGGCGGGTTTTGACCAATTTACCAAGAACTGAAGTAAAACCCGCCGCCAGAGTCCGGCCGACCATTTCCCTGGAAGATATGATGAGCAAGCTACAAAACCGTATCGAGAAACAAATGCGGACCAGGTTCTCAGACATCCAAAGAACCGAAACTGAACACAAGAACGTGATCGTTGGATTTTTAGCCATCTTGGAGCTATTCAAGCAAGGGGATGTAATTATCACCCAAGCCGGACGATTTGATGACATCCACCTAGAAAGTGACCGTCGAGGAATACCTCAATATTATTAACCACAGTCTTGAAAAAACACCCGAATTTTAAGGGTTTTTGTGCTAAAATGCCGATATGAACCTCGATGTGTTGATTGAGGCGCTGCTTTTTTATAAAGCAGCGCCTCAGGACAAGAAAAAGACCATGAAGCTTTTTGCAGTGGGCGAAGAGGAATTTCAAAACGCCCTTGAATCATTGCGAACTCGTCTTGAATTTGGCGCCCTCCGGCTCATTGAAACCGATAAGGAAATCCAGTTGGCCACTGCGCCAGAATTATCTGATTTTGTTGAGCAGTTACGTAAAAGTGATCTAACCGGCGATATTGGAAAGGCTGGAGCCGAAACCCTGGCAATTATTCTTTATCGCGAACCTATTTCTCGCTCTGAAATCGACCGTGTTAGGGGAGTTAACTCTTCTTTTATTTTGCGAAACCTCCTTACTCGCGGCTTAATTACTCGGGCGTCAATTACCGGACAAGGTTACCAATTCAGCATTAGTCCAAACTTGCTACAGCACCTTGGTGTGACCGATAAACAGTCGTTGCCCCAATTTTCTGAGTTTATGAACGCGCTCGATGCTTTTGATACCACTGAACAAACATGAACCACATTCCGTACATAGAGCTGGATGATCCAATGCCCAAAAATCGTTTTCCGATAGTATTGCAGCTGTCTATTTTGGCTTTTATTATGGTTGGTTTGTTTGGCTCCTTTCTTTTTAATCAAGATAAACTTGAACAAACTTTATCCCAAACTGAAACCATCCAACCAGCCGGTAGTACCATCGTTCTGCCGGTAGTACCTCAGAAAATTGAAGGGGTGGAGGTGCGTGCTGTCGCCGCTTATGTTTGGGATATTAAGGGGCAACGCGCACTTTACTCCAAAAACCAAAACGAGGTTCTTCCCTTGGCCTCCATCACCAAGTTAATGACTGCGCTTCTAGCACACGAACTTATCGCCGATGAAACCCCGACCACAGTTTCACTAAGAGCTATCAGGCAAGAAGGCGTTTCAGGCCTTAATGCGGGGGAACAACTGGAAGTAGAGAAATTACGCGAACTAGCTTTAGTCTCATCCTCAAATGATGCCGCTTTTGCTTTAGCAGCCAGTGTTGGTGAATTGCTTGGTGAGCGCGATCCGGTATCTCAGTTCATAGCTGGAATGAACATTCGAGCCGATGAGTTAGGGCTGGAAACTTTAAACTTTAAAAACACCACTGGGTTAGACCTGTCAGAAACTGAATCTGGTGCGGTTGGTAGCGCTCGCGACGTTTCATTCCTGATGGAATATATAGTTAAGAATTACCCAGAAATTCTCGAGCCAACCCAACAAACCGCCACTCGCATCTACAATACCGCCGGCACTTACTATGAAATTAACAACACTAATGAGGTGGCGCTTGAGATTCCCAATATGATCGGATCTAAAACCGGCTTTACAGACCTGGCTGGTGGCAACCTCACCATCGCTTTTGACGTTGCTTATAATAGACCAATTGTTATCACCGTACTCGGCTCTACCCGCGACGAACGTTTTACTGACGTTCTTAAATTAGTCGGGGCGGTTCAGCAATCAATGGCCGAAGCTGATAAAATATAGAAACCAGTTTATAAAATCCTCTATGTCCTTAAACGTCCTAATCCCAGCCTTAATTTCTTTCACCGTCGGTATATCTATCACACCACTAGTGACGCATTTTCTTTACAAGTATAAGGTTTGGAAAAAGGAAGGGGGGAAAGTGGCAATCGGTGGTCGTGAAGCAACCGAGTTTAATCGTCTTAAAGGTGGCGACGAAACTAGAACCCCTCGTATGGGAGGAATTGTTATCTGGGCCAGTGTCTTGATTACCCTCGGCGGAACTTACTTATTAGGCGTATTATTCCCTCACTCCTACTTTGCTGAACTAGATTACCTCAGCCGCTCTCAAACTTTGATTCCTGCCGTTATGCTATTAGTAGGGGCCGCTATAGGTTTCCTTAATGACTTCTACGATGTCACTCACGGAGGAAAAGGAATGAGGCTGTCAGTCCGACTTATTTTAATTACCATCTTAGCTGGAGTACTGGGTTGGTGGTTTTACTACAAGCTAGGAGTCACCTCGGTCAGCATTCCATTCGACGGCACCCTTGAGCTTGGGATTTTCATTATTCCATTTTTTGTACTACTCACTATTATGATTTATGCCAGTGGAGTAATTGACGGCATCGACGGCCTTTCTGGTGGTGTTTTCGCTTCTATTTTCGGAGCCTACACAGGTATCGCCTTGGTTCAGTCACAATTTGATCTCGCAGTATTCAGCGCCACAGTCGTCGGCGCTATCCTGGCCTTCTTGTGGTTTAACATCCCGCCAGCTCGCTTTTGGATGACCGAGACCGGCTCAATGGCTTTAACCCTCTCATTAGCTACAGTTGTATTTATGACTGACTCCCTCGGCGAAGGTAACGGTGTTTCATTACTACTAGTGGCTGGACTGCCGCTTATCGCCACCGTTGGATCAAATGTCATCCAGCTTCTTTACCGCAAGGCTACTGGACGCAAGCTTTTTCGGATCGCACCGATTCATCACCACTTCGAGGCTATTGGTTGGCCCTCATACAAAGTCACTATGCGTTACTGGATTATCAGTATTTTCTGCGCTGTGATTGGAGTAATCTTGGCCACAGTAGCATGAGCAGACACTCCAAACCTAAGTCAGTTGATACCGTTCTCCTTATTTTTGTAATCTTACTGGTAGGTGGCGGTTTTTTAATTTTTTCTTCTGCCTCATTGGGGTTAATGGCGCGCGATGGAGCTAGTTTTGGTTCAGTTGCTTTTTCTCAATTTGTGTTTGGGGTTCTAGGTGGCGGAACGGCCATGTTGTTTATCAGTAATATTTACTACCGTCACTGGCGTAAATATGCTTTCTATTTGTTTTTCCTTACCTTGATCGCAACCTTGGCGGTATTTATTCCTGGCTTAGGCATGACACACGCTGGAGCCACGCGCTGGCTAGACCTGGGTGTAACCACAGTGCAACCGTCAGAGTTTTTGAAGATTGGTTTTGTGATCTATCTAGCTACTTGGCTATCAGGTTTTCACGACAAGGTGCGCCACTGGAAATATGGTTTAGTGCCATTTACGGCCATAACTGGTTTAGTTGGGGGAGTGATGTTACTTCAGCCTGACACAGGGACCTTCCTAATTATGGCTGTTGCTGGAATGGCGATGTTTATAGTTTCTGGTGCCAGCTGGCGTGACATTACTTTGGTGATCCTAGGAGGATTGTTGATGTTGGTAGTTTTGGCCATGTTGCGTCCCTATGTAATGGATCGCCTAACTACGTTCCTAAACCCAGAAGCTGACCCACTTGGCAGTGGTTACCAGATCCAGCAGTCACTAATCGCGGTTGGTTCAGGCGGTATTGCTGGCAGAGGGTTTGGTCAAAGTATCCAAAAATTTGAGTACTTACCAGAACCAATTGGAGACTCTGTCTTTGCCGTTTACGCTGAAGAGTTTGGCTTCATTGGTGCTGGTATGTTACTTATTGCCTTAGTTTTCCTCACCTTGCGTGGCTACCGCATCGCTACTCATGCTAGCGACATATTCGGGACCCTGCTGGTAGTCGGATTTATGACTTTAATCGTCGGGCAAGCATTTTTTAATATCGGAGCCATGTTGGCAGTAGCACCTCTTTCTGGATTACCACTTCCATTCATAAGTCATGGCGGCACCTCGCTTTTGGCCACCCTGGCTTCATTAGGGATTGTGCTAAATGTGTCAAAATACCGAACTTTCCGAAAAACCTCATGATAGACTAGTTGGTATATGAGAGTTGGTTTTGTAGGAGGGGGAACAGGAGGACATTTTTATCCGCTAATGGCAGTGGCGAGTGAGCTTCGTGCCTCTGAGACCAATCCTGAACTTATTTACTTCGGACCTTCACCTTACGACGAAGAAGCACTAAAAAAATACGACGTTAGATACATTTCATGTCCGGCCGGAAAGCTGCGCCGGTATTTCTCAGTTCAGAACATTATTGATATATTCCGTAACTTTTTCGGAGTACCGATCGCTATCTGGAAGCTTTATGTTACTTACCCTGACGTTATTTTCAGCAAAGGTGGCTACACCAGTGTTCCGATTTTAATTGCCGCTCGTTTTCTACGCATCCCAGTAGTGATCCATGAATCAGACGCCGTACCGGGGCGTGCCAACAAAATGGCTATAAAATTCGCCCGGTATATTGCTGTATCTTATGATGACGCCGCGCAGTTTTTTCCTCCGGAAAAAACTGCGCTCACTGGCATCCCAATGCGTCCAGAAATTAAAGCTGAAATAGCCAATCCACACGAAATACTCGGAATACCAAAAGACAAACCTCTTATTTATGTTACTGGGGGCTCAAGTGGAGCTGAACGACTAAACAACCTCATCTTGCAATCGTTGGCTGACTTGTTGCCACATTATCGTATTTTCCACCAGACTGGCGCCACCAATATCGAAGAATTTGGTTTAGCTGCTCAAAGTCTATTGGAAGGATCACCATTGCAAGATAGCTATTATTTGAAGGGTAACATTGACGCTAATACAGTCGCTGCTTTAATGAGCGCTGCCAGCGTTATTGTCACCAGAGCAGGCAGCACTACTTTGTTTGAGATTGCTTATCATGGCAAACCATCGATTGTAATTCCAATTCCTGAGGATGTCAGTCGTGATCAGCGCACCAATGCTTACGCTTATGCTCGCAACGGGGGAGCCACTGTTCTAGAAGAAAGCAACGTTACTCCGCACTTGCTTGCTCAGGAAATCCAGTCTATTATCACTGACGCTAGTAAACACTCAGCAATGTCAGCTGCTGCTAAGAGCTTCTTTATTGAGGGGGCAGCTAAAAAAGTCGCTGACATTCTGATTTCAATTGGAGTTGAACATGGATCGTAACAACGATACAAAAATTGTGACTCGCTTCGCGCCGTCACCAACTGGTTTTTTACACATTGGCGGTGTCCGCACCGCGCTTTTTGCCTGGCTTTGGGCTAAGAAAAACACCGGTACCTTTATCTTGCGAATTGAAGATACTGACAAAAACAGGGAAGTGGAGGGGTCTATCGAGCAAATAAAACAATCTCTCCGGTGGTTAGGAATCGACTGGGAATTTGGACCAGACAAACCGTCGGAAGAATTTGGTTCATGTCTACAATCTGACCGCTTGAAACGCTACCGTGAGTGGGCAGAGAAGTTGGTTGAAAAAGGTCTGGCTTACCCCGACCCATACACCCCTGAAGAGGTGCAGAGGTTTCGTGATCAAGCTGAAAAAGAAGGTCGTCCATTTCTGTTTCGGGATCATCGACCAGAGAAATTTGACGACTGGGACGGTGCTAAACCATTACGTTTCAAAGTGTCCGAAATTAAGCGTTATGAGTGGAACGACGAGGTACGAGGTAAACTTTCCGCCGGGGAAGAGGTTCTCGATGACTTTATCATTCTCAAAGCTGACGGCTATCCCACTTACAATTTCGCTCACATTGTAGACGACTATGACATGGGTGTGACACACGTTGTACGAGGTGAAGAGTTTATTTCTAGCACGCCGAAGTTTTTAAGCCTATATGACGCCCTAGAAATTACTTGGCCAAAATTTGTCACGTTACCTCCAATCATGGGGCCCGATGGCAAAAAGAAACTCAGTAAGCGTGACGGGGCTAAAGACATGCTCGAATACGCTGAAGGTGGATACCTGCCTGGAGCGATGCGTAACTTTTTAGCTTTGATCGGCTGGAATCCCGGCACCGACCAGGAACTTTTCTTTACTGAGGAAGAACTTACTGAGGCCTTTTCATTGAATAAGATTCAAAAATCTGGCGGTGCTTTCAATGAAGATAAATTGAAATGGATGAATAAAGAGCACTTAGGAAGACTTCCTGTGGAAGATAAGGTTACTTATGTGCAATCTGCTCTACCTAATCAAGATCCAGAAAAGGTCGCCAAATTGACTCCAACTATCCTTGAACGAATCCACACCAAGACAGAGATAAAAGAAGCCGAAGCAGCAGGGGAGTACGCTTGGTTAAATACTGCCCCAGACTACGACATAGAGCTACTTAAGTGGAAGAATGACGATAGCGCGGCAGCTGCGCTGCCGCGCCTACAAAAAGTCTCTGAGCTTATCAAGACTGCAGATTTTACCACTCCAGAAACAATCAAAGCTACCATCTGGGCCTACGCTGAAGAAGTTGGAAAAGGGGAGGTTCTCTGGCCACTTAGAGTTGCTCTTTCCGGCTTGGAGCGTTCACCTGACCCTTTCACTTTAGCCTCTGTTTTAGGAGTTGAAGAAACACTGTCCCGTATCCAAACTGCTTGTGATAAAATAGAGGGGTAATGAAAATACGCTTGTTCGTAGCCTTTTTGCTCGGTGTTGTTACACCGTCACTGTTGCTGGCGCCACTGTCTAGTGTATTTGCTAATTCTGAAATCGAACGACTTCGTAGCCAAATTGAAGATCGTAACAATAGACTTGGCGATATCGAAACAGAAATTGCTAAGTTCGAAGCTGAACTTCAAACTGTTGGTGCTGAGAAGCGTACCCTGCAGTCAGCCATCAATCAACTGGAACTTGAACGAAAGAAAGTCTCAGCTGAAATAGCAAGGACAGAGAATCTAATCACTTCAACCGATCTTGAGATTAATAAACTAATCTTAGAAATTTCCCGCACCGAGCAAGATATCGAAGAAACCGAAGCGGCTATCGGCTCTATCATTCGTCAAGAATATATGACTGGCGAGGAAACTCTAGTGGAATTACTATTACGACACAAGCAACTATCTGAAGTTTGGAGTACACTTGAAGCTTATGAAAATATACGCGAAATCCTCGCGACCAAAGTAGCTGAACTTGATAGTTTTAAAATCCTTCTAGAAGAAAAGCGTAACGAAAATGAAGACAAACGAAATGAATTAAACTCCCTCAAGAATCAGTACGGTGACCAGAGTGAGGTATTGGTAAGCAATAAACGCGAGCAATCCAGTTTACTTGAGTTAACAAAAAATGAGGAACGTAACTACCAAGAACTTTTAGCAGTTCAA
>CEQS01163066.1_pt1 | contig 20608 bp, 22 predicted proteins | sample 530981 | NCBI WGS metagenome assembly CEQS01 (sample SAMEA2621176, study PRJEB7988) | marine metagenome | biome: marine biome (ENVO:00000447); feature: mesopelagic zone (ENVO:00000213); material: "saline water (ENVO:00002010), including plankton (ENVO:xxxxxxxx)" | depth 800 m
GTGGAGGACCGTTTTGGGTGAAGGAAGAAAACGGATCAAGGAGCAGGCAAATTGTAGAATCTTCTCAGGTAGATTTAGAAAACGAAGACCAAAAAGCAATCTGGAACAGTGCTACTCATTTTAATCCGGTTGATTTGGTTTGCTGGGTGGAAAACCACTCCGGCGAAAAATTTGATCTCTTCAAGTACCGAAATGACAATACCGGGTTTATTTCTCATAAATCTTACCAGGGAAAAGATATAAAAGCACTAGAGCTGCCGGGTCTGTGGAATGGTGCTATGGCAGGTTGGATTACTGAATTTGTGGAAGTACCACTTCATACTTTTAATCCGGTTAAAACGGTGCTGGATTTATTGAATGAGGGGCATCTGTAAATTGTAAATCATACGACATAAGTCTATTCCTTAATTATCCTAAAGGTCTCAGCTGGTCTATTATTTTGGTAAAGTCGAACGACATAGATTCCTGAGTTATAAACCGTAAAATCAATATCAACCTCTGTTTCAATTATACTTTGGCTAATAATTAAAGCACCGTGCGAATTAAAAATTTGAATATTAATAGCATTCTCACTAACTGAATTAAAAGTCAAATTCAATGTAGAGGAAATCGGATTCTGATACCGTACAAATTCTTGGGTAGATAAACCTTCTTTCATACTTGTTAAGCCCAGGCATCCGTTATTCTTTTTCCACTGATCCTTAAAATCGGAGTACTTAACTTTCAAGAGCTGATTTGACGGCATATCTCCTGTCATGCCTATGGCCAATCCGTTTAAAATGCCGTTACTCCATTTTAGGCTTGGGATGTATGTATAGTAATCTGGGCGTCTATAGTCTCCCAATACATCCCATGAGTTTTGCATGCTATCAATTTGAGGCAATACAAGCACAATGGAATCATTTACTTTACCCAGATCAGCCGCCGCCATGGAGAATATTCCATTGCAATCGAAGTCAGTTCCATCCCATATTCTAATTGTATCCCTCGACTCCGTACCTCTTAATACATCGATAACCAATAAATCAATGCCGTTGGTATCCACGTGTACAATTTGGCCGGATACTACGAGCTCATTCTTTTTTAAATCTGTAGTTGAGCAGAACGAATGGGAGGTCCACAAACAGGCTTTACCTGGAATAAAAAACCCAAGTAATAGGATAGTGAAAAGTAGAGTCCTGTTATTCATAATCTGCTTAACCGCTTAGTGTACCTAAAAGTAACCATAAAAATACTGAATAGACAATTCCAGTACCAATGGTCACCATACTTACCGGGTTGAGTTTGTAAGATTTAATATCATCAACTAGGGATGCCATGCTTGTTTTATCGTAGGCTTCTACCCGAGTATTGGCAATCAAGTCTCCCATTCTACGAGAGCGGGAAAACAGGGTAACCAACACTTCTAGCGGCCACAACGGAATAGTAATATTTCTTAAGAAACATTGAAGTTCAATTGCTTTTTCATTGGTCTTGTTGCTGATGACCACTAACCCTAAACTACGCTTGGCTAAACTTCTCGCCCCAAAATAATCCTTATTGAAATAGAAGAAAAACAAGGCTAAAAAAGAAAGCCGTTCCATCACACTTATGTTCATGGGCTCACCGGTACCAAAAATTAGACTGATAACTATAAGAACCGGAACAAAGGCAAAACTCATGATAATATGATCCAGAAGCATACCGGCCAGCCTTCTTTTTAATCCTAGAATTCTGTTTTTCACGGTACTCAAAATTATAATCCTTCAGCACAGTTCATTGATCTCGTCAATATTATAAGAAATAATGAATAGATTAGCGTTCCCAAAATAAACAAAACATGAAACGCACCTTACTCAGTCTATTATTAGTTACGTCAATACAATGCTTGATAGCACAAAACAAGTATACGCTTGATTCAACCGAACTCACTTCGAGAGTAGTTAAGGATTCCCTGGATATTCCCTGGGAAATTATTTGGGGACCCGATGACTTTATCTGGACCACCGAGCGATTTGGAAGAGTGAGCAGGATAGATCCGGTTTCAGGTAAGCAGCATGTGTTATTAGATATTTCCTCCCAGGTATACGAACGATCAGAGGCTGGGTTGTTGGGCATGGTGTTGCATCCCGAATTTGATAAAAACCCACATGTGTTTATTGCTTATACCTATCAATCGGGGAGTAACATTCGTGAGCGAATGGTAAAATACAATTACGATGGAAGTAAATTGACTCCATTAGACACACTCATTGAAGATATTAAGGGAAACACCACTCACATTGGATGCCGTCTTTTTATACTGCCCGATAAAACCATGCTCATGAGTACCGGAGACGCTCAGGATAGACCCCTGTCTCAAAATAAAAGCTCAGTGGTGGGTAAAATACTTCGCTTAAACCTGGATGGTTCCATCCCTTCTGATAATCCAGACCCCAGGAGTTATGTTTGGTCTTATGGCCATCGCAATGCACAGGGAATCTGGAGAGCACCGAACGGAAAGATCTACAGTTCGGAACACGGTCCGACCACCGACGATGAATTGAATATTTTGGAAGCGGATAGAAACTATGGCTGGCCTACTGTTTCCGGTATGTGCGATACTCCACCGGAACAAGCTTTTTGCAATTCCAATAATGTAGTCGAACCCTTGGTCATTTGGACTCCTACCATTGCCCCTTCGGACATTATTTGGTACGACCACCCGGCAATTCCAGAGTTTAAGGATAAGCTCCTAATGACTGTGCTAAAAGATAAAAGCCTGATTGCATTTGGATTTAATACAACGGGAGATTCGGTTATATCGCAAAAGAAATACTTAAAAAATGAACTTAATCGATTAAGGGATATCTGTATTTCTCCTGATGGTAAAATCTATTTAGCTACTAATGGAAGCTCCTGGAGCAATACACGACCGTTTACTCATACCATTGTTGAATTGAGTAATGAAGCATATATAGCTAACTCAATCCTGGGATTGAGCAGTACGCCGAGTATTAAAATAGGCCCGAACCCATTGCGAGAAGGTCAGCCATTGAACTTTATGGTACAAGAAGGTGTAACCGGAGATTTTCAATTATTTGATTTAATGGGAAGACCTGTTTTAAAGCAGAAGGTTGAAGGTGGAGTGAATTCAATTGATTTAAAGACAACAGAAGGGATATACCTCTGGAAGGTTGTGTTTGATAATGGTACTCTTGCAGAGGGTAAGTTGGTCGTAAACTAAGAACCTCTCAATCTGGAATTATTTAAAGTATTCCGGATAGTTTTCTTTCAAATCGGATTTCTTTCGCATAAGTTCCTGTGCCATAGAATGGTCGGGTTTGAGCACCAACATTACACCAAAACACTTCCATGCATCGTCATGTTGATAACGACTTGCATATATTTTTCCTAAATCCAGGTATACACCGGTTATATACGGGTCCTTTGAAAGCACTTGGTAGAAATAATCAATTGCTTTGCTTTGGTCAATGGGTTCAATGTAGTTGGCCGCAAAAATGTTCATTACAAATCCGTACTTCACGTCGAGTTTGATTAGCCCTTCCAGCAATGCGATTTTTTCTTCAGCCTCTTCCTTGGATTTAGGGCGATTCAGGCATTGAATAAAGGTGGAGACCGCATTGTCGGACTTTTGTTTAGAAGCAATGGCTCTTATTTCATCAACAGGCTGTTCTCCGGTTGACAACAAGTATTGAAACAAACGAAGCAGCCCGCTTAAGTTTTGTTCTGCTTTGGCCAGTTTTTTAGCTTCATTAAAATAATCTGACGAATTGTATTTCTTCGGTGGATCGATTAAAGTCGAAATGCTCATTGCATTAACAAGTTCATTCATATTATCCCTGGACTTATTGTAAACCAGTTTTTTATTGGATAAATCAAATGGAATATAGGAAGTTGGTTCTGAGTTGATAAGTGTGTAAAGTTTGGTCGTTTTAGTACCAACATTAGAGTAACTGAATTCAACCCATTCCGGAATTTGGTTTTTTTGGACTATTTCCTGTCTAATGTACGGATGAATTTGCCAATTATAGCTCATGTATCGGGCAAATGCTTTTTGATACTTCTTTGGAATCGGTGAAGTAGAGTATTTTACTTTAGCAAGTACATTGCCTTTGAAACTATACTGATCGACATTTTTAGAACTCAATAATTTTATGGAATCACGGATTCTATTTTTATCGATTTCTAACCCAAAGATACTCTCCAGGTTTGCTAAATCGCCTAAGGCATCACCAACGCCACCGGCTTGAAGGATATCCGATAAATAGGTTCGATTGGTATATTCCGAGACCCGGTAGTCAATAACGCTGTAAATAGGGACCGCACTTTTTAATGTGTCTTTATTTGTGGTTAGTATAATTTCATTATCAAAGTCGTAGTAACGAGATTCTTTATTGACCGAACTTATTGTAAATGATTCTGAAGTCAGTAACAAGACTGATTGTTTGGTTGTAGAGGGCTCTGGAACACCCTTGGAGTCAAGTAATTCACCATCTCCAAATTTTTCGAATTCGGATTCAATATTGAAGTTTAGTTTAAATGCCTGTTGCTGTGCATTTGTATATGTTGTAATGAAGGTAAATGTTAGAAAAAAGAAGCTTCTCATAATATTCGATATAAATTAAAATGGTTGAATATGGATTTCAGGATTACAAAGATGTTTTATGTTGGCGTAATGAATGGGATAAAATAGAATCAACTTTTTTGGCATTCGGGAGGTATCCAAATTGGTTATAAACCTTGGCTCCGTTGGAGGATAAGGTTACAAATAAAGGCTGAGTATTGCTCTTAAAGTGACGTATTTGGAATACAGAATTGTAATTGCCCATTGTTTTCATGATTTTTAGACGATTTCCAAGTCTAACCGTGTCAATATCGTGATCCGGCAGTTTGGTCTTATCGTCAACATACAAAGCGACAACTATAAATTGATCCCTCAGTTTGGAGTGAATTTTTTCTTCTCGTAAAATCTGCTCTTCCATTTTTCGGGTTGATTGTGCAGCATAACTGGTAAACCATAGTAAAATGGGTTTCTTTTTCGCTTGAGCGCATTCAACCGCACCAAAGTAGTCATTGACAAAGATCTTAAAGTTCCACGGACTATGCTCGATTGCAGCGTATCTACATGTATGGCGCTTTTCTGTACAACCGCACGTTACCAGAACAAAAATTACAAGACCTAAAATTGATTTTGCAGCCAATATTATCCAAATTGTTAGTTACTCTATTCAAAGCTAAATGAACAATTGGCTAAAAATATATTTCTTAAGACTACTTAACCATTCACCAATCCATTCACGCTTTACACCTGGCTTGTGATTCATTGTGCTTTAAACTTATCATAATCCAAACTGTCGTTTGCCTTAAGAATAGTTTTTATTCGACCCATACACTCTTCCATTGTATCCACGCAATTTTCTCCTGCAATAACCTGTGGAATTACTCTGGCAGTGGCAAAGTCACACATCACCTTTTCGTTCATTCCTACCAGAAATACAATTACATTCCTTTCATGCAATTCTTCCGTAATCGCTTCAATGGTTACAATGCCACTTTGATCTATGAAAGGAACATGTTCCATGCGAAAAATAATTGCCTCCACATCGGTTAGTTCTTCCAAATGATTTCTGAACTGATCAGAAAAGCCAAAGAACAGGGGACCTTCGAAAACGTCTACATAGATTTTACCCGCAAGCCATTCAGGTATTTCTTTGTCGCGTTGAACCTGATCGAGAGCAACCGCATGTTGCGTATCAGTCATCATTTTTGACATTCTTCCAATGAAAAGAATAGCGGAAAGTGCAAATCCAATTCCAACTGCATCAAGCAAATTATCGAAAAGCGTTACCAGTAGTACAATTATCCATACAGCGGCATCTTGTCTTGGAACCTTCAATAGCATTTTAATCCCTTTTAAATCAACAATGCCTATTCCAATGGTAATGAGAATTCCAGCTAAGACTGACATTGGTATGAAAGCTACCCAATCTGAAATACTAACCACAATGATTAAAAGAAATAAGGCTTTTGCAATGCCCGACAATCGAGTTTTTGCACCGGCCTTTATGTTGGTCACCGTTCCCATTGTAGCTCCTGCACCTGGAATACCTCCAAACAAACCTGTTATTATATTTCCAATTCCCTGTCCGATAACGGTCCACTTGCTGTTGTGCTTTGTTCTGGTAAGGTTATCGGCAACCACTGACGTTAGAAGGGAATCTATCACGCCCAATCCACCTAGCATTATAGCAGGTATTAGCATAACCTCAAGGTCACTGAAGCTTAGGTTAAACAAATCAGTAAAATGGTCATCAGGCAATTGATGTGGAATTTGTCCAATGGTAGGTACATCCCAATTCAATGCTACCGACAATAAAGTAGTCGCCACAATTGCCAATAAAATGGCCGGGACCTTTTTGGATATTAAAGGGGTAATGTAGATTAGAAAAACAGTTAGACTCCCAAGTACTAAAGAATGAAAGTTTACATGTGTAATGGGTTCGTCTAAATGAGTCATTATGTTTACGAACCCCTTTGGTGAAGGATGGCCAAGCAGAGGGAATATTTGGACAGAAATAATAATAACTCCAATTCCAGCCATAAACCCCGAAAGAACCGGGTAGGGGAGGTATTTTACATATTTCCCAACATCAAGAATTCCAAAAATCAACTCAAATACACCAGCCAGAACAAAAGTGCCTACGATTAATGGCCAGGCACTTTCAATGGAACCTGATTGCGCTAACCCCAAACCAACTACTGAGGCAGCAACCACCGTCATTGGCCCCGTTGGATCAGTGATTAAAGTTCGGGTGCCACCAAATAAGGATGCAAAAAATGCTAGAATAACAGCTGTATATATACCAGCCTGAGGCCCAAGTCCTGACTGAACTCCAAAGGCAAGACCCATTGGCAAGCCAATGATTGCTGCCAATAATCCACCCGTTAAATCTTGTTTTATAGATCCCTTGGATGCTATAAACGATTTTAAAGTAATCATTGCTTTAAGAACAGAATTGACCATCCAATAATGCTATCGGATGGTCAATTATTAATTTCTAATGCAGTTCAAGATGATCTGCATGAGTATGCAGAATTTCATGGGCCAATTCAATATGGTTTTCGGGTCCATTTATAACAACCAGGAAATTACCTTCTTCCAGGTGTTTTTTATATCTAACTACCTGATCTTTTTTAAATCCAATGGAGACCAAAAAAGAGGTCATACCACCGGTAGCCATACCCATTGTTATTCCGCCCAACGCTCCTACAAATTTTCCGGCAAGGAAAACAAAACCAAGCCCTGGAACGGCAAGCATTCCGGCACCCGCCAGAACGCCCAAAACTCCTCCGGCAACAACACCTATTGGAACCGGAGCCTTTTTTAGCCCCTTGATTGAGTTAATGTGCATTCTGTCTTCAATAATTTCCCCTTTTCCTACGAGAGAAATCTCTTTTTCATTAATGCCCTTTTTTACTAATTGTTTGACGGCTTTTATTGCCTTTTCATGATTACCATATATAGCTACTGTTGCTTTCATTATGCCTTGTATTTTAAATGCTGTAAATTTTTAAATATTGAATTGCAGTATGCAACCGTACTCCTCTTTACGTACGGTGCAGTAATGAACGAATCAATTAATTTTGAACGAGTTGGTGTTGCTGGTTATAGGAAAACCGGGTAGGTACTAGTGGTAGAAAACAAATCTACAAAGGAGTAAAAATAGCTTTATTTTATTACTGTTCTCCGCATTAACCTTTAGCAGTTGCTTAGTGCATAGGTGAGTTAAGTAGTTTGATCGTAACGATTCCGAAGTTGCCACATCATCCGAATCCAGGAATCCATGATGATGATTTTTTATTTCTTCCTTACCTTCTTTGACCTCCTTTTCTCCTTTACCATCAGCCTCTTTGGTAAGCTCTTTCTTTTCAAGATTTTGCAGAAAAAGAGAAGTCGGTTGGATTCCTATTAAGGTGATTAACAATATTGCACCAAGGGCCCTCTTTATTAATCCATGAAAAGAATTAGGTAAAAATCGGTGTTCTGTTAAAGACTTCAAACCGCTAAAAGTTCTATGCAAAATTAGCAATTAAGCCTGGCTATCTGCTTCTGAAATCTTGATTTTTTTGCCTCAAAATTTTAGAATTACATTATATTTTCAATCTACTGCATATTGGTAGAACATTTCAATATGGATAAATGCGTTTATCATGGTGTGAAGGAAGAACCTATCGCAATCGCATGACTAGTTACTTATCCATTCCCGATTTACACTCCAGGCTTGTGGTTTGTCGTCAAATAATGCTTTGGTGGCCTTCCATACCTGACCAAAAAGTTCAGATTTTCGGTAGTTTTCTAGATCTTTAGAGTCTGTCCAATAGCTATAAGTCATGAAAATGTTAGGGGAGTTCACGTCCCTTAGCAATTCTAAATGCTGACATCCGGGTTGATTTCTAATCTTATTTTTTGAAGCGTTAAAAATGGCTCGAAATTCTTCTGTTTTATCCTTTTTAAAAGTCATTTTTACAATTCGGATAAACATAAGAGCCTTGTTTTTAAGATAAGAAATGACGAGTTAATTTTTAAACTCAATCTTTATGTTGTCGTTGATTTTTAGGCCCATTAATTTACCGGCAACGCCAATGTTCATGGCAATTTCCAGGTGGCCATTGGTTCCGAATATTGCCAGCCGTTCACCACCATTTACATCGTGGTAGTTGTCGCGAATGGTTTTAATGTTATAGCCACTAACTTTAGTAATTATGGTAAATTCCCGGTTCTTTCCAAAACTCTCGAATAGGGATTGGGTAATGTTGGTAACTGCATTTCCGTACGAATCGAGATAAATAACTGAACCTACAATAGTGTTGCCCTCCAAAACGGGTTTGTATGTATTGAGTTCCTTAAGCTCTTTCATGGGTTTCCCGATTACTTCCAGTGTTCCGCCCCGTGCCAGGTGGCAAGCTGCCTTGGCCAGTACATCCTTGGTAGGAAAAGTAGGGAAGGGTGAGCTGGATCGAACGGTGAGCTCAAATATTTTAGAAGGAGGCTCTTCCAGGAACAATGAGAAAATTCCATTATCCGCAGCCAGGAATATATGATCCTTGTATTCCACTGCTACGTGAACCGAATCCAAAGTTTGTTCGGCTTTTACTCCAAGAATGTGAATGCTCCCCTTGGGAAATTCAAAAAATGCATTCTGAATAACAAATGCAGCCTCCATGATGTTGAACTTCGAAATGTCATGGCTTATATCTACAATATGAGCTTCGGGAAATTGCTTATAGATACTTCCTTTAAGGGCACCCACATAAAAGTCTTTTAACCCCAAATCCGTGGTCAATGTAATGATGCTCATTCCTTAACTTTCTCCCTTTAAAATCACGTAATCCTGATTACATTTGTTGCAGCAAAACTAAACAATTCAAATGGCTCGGAATGGGCTTTTTTGGATTTTAAGTTTTGGTTTAGTTGATAATGTATAAATATTTAATAATCAAAGAATTTGCAGGAAAAAGTATTTGAGTTTGATAGTTCCAACCCTGTTGAAATATTTGGAGCCAACAATTCCAATATTGACTTACTGAGAAAATATTTTCCAAAGTTAAAGATCATTGCTCGGGGCAGCGCATTAAAGGTGTTCGGTAGCCTAGCAGAATTGGAGCAGTTTTCGCTGGTCATGCACGACATTTACAGTAACTTTAAAAAGTTCAATCGGGTATTGCCGGCGGACATAGAACGTATTCTTGAAAGTGATGCTGTGATACCAAAAAGTAAGGACACGGCTAATAATACCATTGTCCGCGGTGTCAATGGAGAACCCATTAAAGCCAGAACTCCAAATCAATTAAATTTGGTTGAGTCGGTCGAGCAGAACGATATGGTATTTGCCATTGGTCCGGCAGGAACAGGAAAAACCTATACCGCAGTGGCCCTTGCAGTAAAAGCCTTTCGAGACAAGGAAGTAAAGCGCATTATTCTTACCAGGCCTGCAGTTGAAGCGGGAGAAAACCTGGGCTTTCTACCGGGTGACCTAAAGGAAAAATTGGATCCTTATTTACAGCCACTCTATGACGCACTTCGGGAGATGATACCGGCCGAAAAGCTTAATTCCTTAATCGAGAATGGTGGAATTCAAATAGCTCCACTAGCCTTTATGCGTGGCCGTACCCTGGATAAGGCCTTTGTGATTTTAGATGAAGCACAAAATGCTACTGAAAGTCAGCTAAAAATGTTCCTTACCCGTATGGGGCGTTCGGCTAAGTTTATGATTACGGGTGACTTAACACAAATAGACTTGCCTAAAAACCAAAATAGCGGATTGGTTCAGGCTGAAAAAGTATTGTCTGGAGTTGATGGAATTGGATTCGTTTATCTGGATGAAAAAGACGTAATCAGGCACCGCCTGGTAAGGAGAATAATAAAGCGATACGATAAAGCAAATAAGGACAATGGTTAATACGTTAGGAAACACAGATTATCATTTTAAGGGGCAAAAAAGCTTCTATCGTGGAAAAGTGAGGGAAGTATATTCAGTTGGTGAAGATCTGCTGGTAATGGTTGCCAGTGATCGTATATCAGCCTTCGATCATGTATTGCCTAAGGGAATTCCCTTTAAAGGACAGGTATTGAATCAAATTGCGTCGCTTTTTTTGGATGCAACCAGTGACATTGTTCCTAATTGGAAAATTGCATCCCCAGATCCCAGTGTTACCATTGGAAAGCGTTGTGATGCATTCGCTATTGAGATGGTGATTCGTGGATATCTTTCAGGTCATGCATGGCGAGAGTATAAGGCCGGTAGAAGAATGATTTGTGGTGTTCCTATGCCAGAAGGCATGAAGGAAAACGACAGATTTCCTGAGCCTATTATTACACCAGCTACCAAAGAAGAAGAAGGACACGATGAGGACATTTCCCGTGAAGATATTATTGCAAAGGGGATAGTTTCCGAGCAAGATTATTTGGAACTGGAAAAATATACCAGAGCTCTTTTTCAACGTGGAACCGAGTACGCTAAGGAAATGGGGTTGATTCTGGTGGATACTAAATACGAATTTGGAAAGGATAGCAACGGGGTAATTACCCTGATCGACGAAATTCATACTCCTGATAGTTCGCGCTACTTCTATGCAGAAGGCTATAGTGAAAGACAAGCCCGTGGTGAAAAGCAGAAACAACTGAGTAAGGAGTTTGTTCGGGAATGGTTAATGGAAAACGGGTTCCAGGGATTAGATGGACAACAAATGCCTGAAATGCCTGAAGAGTTTGTTCAATTGGTCTCAGACCGATACATTGAACTATACGAAAATATTACGGGAAAACCCTTCGAAAAGGCTGATATTTCGACCATAAACGAAAGGGTAGAGGCCAATGTACGCAGTTGGTTGGATAAGAATGGATAGATGACTATCCTCCGATCATGTGATCGTTTAATACCTCAATCATACTCAACAGCAAGTTGCGTGACTCTTCGTTATCAATTACTGCATCTTTAAGCTGAGTGTTCAATGCGGCGATTACTTCATCTTCGGGTCGGGTAGGCAGGTTTTCTACTATGGTTAATACTTCCAGGCAGGTCAGGTAATCTGATTTAGTGGCCAGGTTAACTAAGTCTTCCAGGTAGGGGGTAGCATCCAACCTACTGTTCCATATAGCTTGCAGGAGGAATACATGAACCGATTCTAATTCTTCGTTGTTGAGCGCTTCAATAATTGGAGGAAGGGCCAGGTCTATTTTCAGGTCATTTAGAAATTTAATGATTTCGTTACTGACTTCATCACTTTCCGATTTGTTAAGTGCTTGAATGATAAGAGTAATATGCTCAGCCCGACCATCTTTTCGAAGCATTTTAATGGCACGCAAAATTTCTGTAGAATTGCTCGATTGCAATCCTTTTTCTATTTGATCGTTGCGTTTCTTGGTCTGTTTATTATCCTTAACCACCTTCATAACCCTAGTTTGTTTCTGAGAAATTTAAGGCTGCAAAATTAGTCATTGAAAGCACCCAATGTTACAGGTGAATAATCAATAATTTCTGGCACCGAAAAGTGTACTTCCAATACGAATCATATTGCTTCCACAGGCTATGGCTAGCTTGTAATCGCCACTCATACCCATTGACAACGTATCAATTTCCGGATATTCAAGTTTTGATTCCAGGTAGAATTCGTTGAGTCCTTTAAACTCTTTCTTTATTGCTTCAGAATCATTGGTGTTGGTTGCCATGCCCATAAACCCTTTTACCTGAACATTATTGAATTCGGATGTGTTAGAAACCTTTAGGAGCTCTCTGGCTTCATCATAAGAAAGCCCAAATTTGGTTTCTTCCTGAGCGATGTGGATTTGTAGGAGGATGTTTTGAACCCGTTCGGAGTTTTTGGCTCTTTTGTTGATTTCCTTAAGCAACTTTAAACTGTCTACTCCATGGATTAAACTCACAAATGGAGTGATATACTTGACTTTGTTTGTCTGCAAATGACCAATCATATGCCATTCAATGTCCTTGGGTAGCGCTTCGTATTTGGCTACCAAATCCTGGATTTTATTCTCTCCAAAAATGCGGTGGCCGGCATTATAGGCATCCAAAATCATTTCGTTGGGCTTGGTTTTGGATACAGCTACCAGACTAACCTCTTTGGGAAGTTCCTTATTAAACTCAAGTATGTTATTTCCAACGCCCATTCAATCCAGTTTGTCGCTGATTCGGAATAAAGTTAATCCGCTTCGAAGTTTGGGTTCAATGTAGGTGCTTTTTGGTGGCATGTATAAATGGTTATTTGCCACTGTTTTCAATTGCTCCATGGTTACCGGGTGCAATGCAAAAGCGACCTTCATCTTTCCCTTGTCAACCACATTCATAAGTTCTTTTTCACCATGGCGTCCGCCCATAAATTGAACCCGCCTATCAGTACGTAAATCCCTTATGCCTAGAATCGGGTCAAGCAGGTTATTGCTAAGAATGGAAACGTCCAGACGCTCGACGGGGTGGTTTTCATCAAAGGTTCCAATTTTGGCATTTAAGGCGTACCAACTTCCTCCGAGGTACATTCCTATTTCATTGTACGCCCTCGGTTTAAAGTGTTTCGAACTTATTTTTTTTACATCGAAATAGTCTTCAACCTGTTCGATAAATTCTTTATCACTTAATCCGTTTAAGTCTTCAACCAGGCGATTGAATTCCATGATATTCAATCTACTTTCCGGAATGTAGAAGGCCAGCATATAGTTGAAATGCTCTTTGCCTGTAAAATCTGGATTCTTTCTTCGAGCATCCTGACCGAGCAGGTTTGAGGAAGCACAACGATGGTGTCCATCAGCTATATAAAGCGAATCAAAACCTTCAAACTCCCGGGTAATAACCCCAATATCATTAGAATCTTCGACAATCCAAAACTCGTGACAGGCCGAGTTGCTCGACATAAACTCATATTCTGGCCGAACAGATAAGTATTTACCCAGTACCTGATCGATGGTTTTGTTATTGGGATAAGTGATAAGTATAGGCTCTGCATTAAAATCAGTGATTTCCAGGTATTTTTTAAAGGTTGTCTCCCGTTTTAAAATGGTATGCTCATGTTTTTTGATGATACCATTCTGATAATCATCAATTGACGCACCGGCAATTAACCCAATGTAGGTATTGCCTTTGAACTCTTGCTTATACAGGTAGAGCGAATCCTTTTTATCCTGGATAAAGACCTTTCGATCAAGAAACTCCTGAAATTTCTTTTGTACTTGTTTAAATCGGGCCGGCGAATTTGCCTTTGTCCGCTTTGTAGCACTGTACTGCGGGTTGATAATATTGATAAAAGAATAGGGATTGGTATTTAATTTATGAGCTAAACCCGCTTTAGAATAGGACACAAATGACCTGGAAGCCACTAAATGGACTGTATTCCTTTTAGCCCTAAAAGCTTTAAAAGCAGCTATTTTAGCCATTAAACTTTAACCAGTTTATGCGTTGTCAATAATAAACGTTGCCAATTCTTCGCCAATTCTATCTTGTGCTTCCTGTGTTGCAGCACCAACATGCGGTGTTGTTGCAATGTGTGAATGATTCAACAGATCAGTTCTTGGAGCCGGTTCGTTTTCGAATACATCCAAAGCTGCCGCCGCCACTTTGCCTGAATTCAACGCTTCGATAAGCGCATCCTCATCAACGACACCGCCACGCGCAGCATTTGCCAATCTGACTCCATCCTTCATTTTCGCAATTTCACTGGTGCCGATAACCGCACTTCCGTTTGCTTGCTTGGGAACGTGCAACGAAATAAAATCGCTGGAAGAAAGCAAAGTATCCATGTCAACCATGTTCAAGTTCACTTTTACCTCTTCTCCTGCAACGAATACAGAAACTTGAACCTTTTCCACAAATGGGTCATAGGCAATTACATTCATTCCACAACCCAAGGCATAGGAGGCCAGACTCTGACCAATTCGCCCAATTCCGATTATTCCAAGGGTTTTTCCCCTTAGTTCAATGCCTTTTCCGTACTTCTTTTTAAGTCCTTTAAAATCGGCAGAGCCGTGCTCTGGCATTTGACGATTTGCGTCATAAGTTGTTCGCGCCAGACTGAACATTTGGGTCATTACTAGTTCTGCAACGGATTGCGATGAAGCGCCTGGTGTATTAAAAACCAGTCGTCCGATAGAACGTGCATATTCCACATCGATATTATCCATACCAACTCCTCCGCGTCCAATCATTTTAAGATTGGGACAAGCATCAATAACTTCTTTGCGAATGGTGGTTGCCGATCGAACAATAACCACTTCATACCCTTCTTTGTTAATTGCTTCAATGAGCTGATTTTGGGGGACATTTTCCGTAATTACTTCATGTCCGGCAGCTTCAAGCATGGAAATTCCACTTTGAGAAATTCCGTCGTTTGCTAATACTTTCATTTTAAGATTAATTATTGATGTTCTTAATGGGTTTAAACTCTATTTTCTAATTCCTTCATAACATTTACAAGTGCCTGAACTCCTTCCAAATCCATAGCATTGTACATAGAAGCACGATATCCACCAACTGAACGGTGGCCCTTTATTCCACTAATGTTGGCATCGTTCCACATTTGGTCGAATGTTTCCTTATGAGCCTCATTCGCCAATACAAAGGTTGCGTTCATGTTCGAACGGTCTTCTTTAGCAGCAACACCATTAAATAATGGATTTCGATCTATTTCTCCATATAGCAAGGCAGCCTTTGCTTCGTTTCGTTCCTGAATCCATTCCACACCTCCGTTAGCTTTCAGCCATCGCAAGGTGAGCATAGACACATAAACCGGAAAAACGGGAGGCGTATTAAACATAGAGTCCTTATCGGCATGAATTTTTAGATTCAAATAAGAAGGTATCGACCTTCCGTTTCTACCGTAAATATCTTTTTTGATAATGTAAAGGGTCGATCCTGCTGGTCCCATATTCTTTTGTGCTCCGGCGTAGATCAAATCGAATTGAGATACATCAACTGGTTTTGAGAAAATATCGGAAGACATATCACAAACCAAAGGAACGTCAACAGTTGGAAACTCTTTGATTTGAGTTCCATATATGGTATTGTTCGAAGTACAATGGAAGTAATCCGCATCACTGGGAACCTCATAACCTTTTGGAATGTAGCTGTAGTTTTTGTCTTTTGACGAAGCAACCTCAACCACGTTTCCAAAATGGGCTGCCTCTTTCTGTGCTTTATTGGCCCAGGCACCTGTATTTAAATAGGCAGCGCTTCCATTTTCGCGCATTAGGTTGTAGGCAGTAATAATAAAACCGAGGCTTGCTCCTCCCTGTAGAAAGACAACATCATAGTTATCCGGAACATTGAGTAATTCCTTAACCAGAGATACTGTTTCGTCCATTACTGCAACGAAGTTTTTACTTCTGTGAGAGATTTCTATCAGCGATAGGTTTAAATCATCAAAATTACTTACAGCTTCTGAGGCTTCTTTAAGTACTTCTTGTGGCAGAATGCATGGTCCTGCACTAAAATTATAGACTTTAGACATAGCTAATTTCGTTTGAAAAAAATTCGCTGCGAAATTGCACAAAAAAAAGCAGTCATAGCATGAGTATGGTCACAGAATAAGAATTGATTTTATAAGCACAATGCAGGGCTGATCTTAAGATTAATTTGGAATTGATTCGCTGAAGAAACCAACATAAATCCGAACTTTGCATTATCTATGATGATTCAGGTAGCAGAAATTGTTGGTTTAATCCTCTTCGCCACAGTGAAGTTTCTTTTTGCGCCATCAGCCATCATGGCGTTGGGTTATTCTTTTTGGGAAACAATTGCGATGTCACTGTTCGGCGGTTGGCTGGGTGTCGTTTTTTTCTATTACACTGGAAGTGCTTTTTTTGGTTGGTTGTCAGGTTTCGGCAAAAAGAATAAACCCAAAAGGAAGTTTAGCAAGAAGAATCGATTTGTCATTTGGCTTAAGAATGGTTTTGGACTAAACGGAATAGCAATTATTCTTGGGGTGGGTTCAATTCCATTGGTTTGCTTGCTTGCCGCCAAATATTTTCGCTCCGACCGGAGAACCATATTTTATCTGCTCACTTCCGTAGCAGTATGGGGAGTTAGCCTTACCAGCCTTTCTTTTTTATTTAAGGGCTACTTGTTAGAACTTCTGTAAACCGTGGAACTATTTCCTGGAACTTCGCTTTACATTTGGCGTCCTTAAACATCCTCCATGTTCAAAAACATCACTCATGTCTTTTTCGATCTCGATCACACCTTATGGGATTTTGAAACCAACTCAAGAGAAGCATTAAGCGAGATATTCGAAAAGTTTGATTTGGGAAACAGAGGAGTAAGAGGCCCCATTGATTTCATAAGGGTTTATGAAAAAATCAATCATAGGATGTGGGATGAATACCGCAAGGGAGAAAGGAGCAAAGCGCGATTAAGGAAAGATCGTTTTCCAACCGCCCTGTCTTTGTTCGAAATTAAGGATAATGATTTGGCGATTGAAATCAACGAGTATTATTTGGAACACAGCCCCCGCAAACCCAACTTATTTGACCATGCTCACAATACGTTGGACTATTTAAGCGAAAAATACAAACTATATATTATTACCAACGGGTTCCAGGAAATCCAGACCATTAAAATGCATAATTCGGGCCTGGATCATTATTTTGAAGAGACCATAACCTCAGAAATGGTTGGTGTAAGAAAGCCGGATCCGAAAATTTTTGCCTATGCTTTGAATCGAGGGAATGCCAGACCCGATCAATCGGTAATGATTGGTGACGATGCCGATGTGGATGTGGTTGGTGCTCAAAAATGTGGTATGAAGGGAATCTTTTTTAATCCCAATGAGATAGGCCATGAGAAAGAAGTTGATAAGGAAATAAGCAGCTTAAGTGAACTCAAAAGCATTTTATAAAAACGTAAAAGTTGAATTGTAACATAACTCACTTTCTGATCACCAGTCAATAAATAACTTTACTGCTTGACGAATGAATGAAACATAAATCATTAGGTTGCGTTACTCAACGTGACAGCGGATTTGGAGGAAAACTGTTGAATATGAATAGAGCAAAGGTGCTTAAAGGAGTGTTTAGAACTGCAGTTGTGGCTGTGGTTGGGATAACAGTTTGGGGATGTAATACGAAAGGTGGCTGCAATGATCCTCTGGCAGATAATTATGACCCTAGTGCAAATCGCTATGGCGAGTGTGTTTATACCATAGATAAGGAGGATACTGTGGTTCCTGAAAGTAATATTCCAGTAAATATTAAGATTGAGGCAACTGCTAATGGAAAAGATTTTGCATTGAATGAAAAGTACACCAATAACGATGGTAAAGAGTTTTTAATGAGCACACTTAAGTTCTATGTAGCTAATCTTAAGTTCGCTTACAACGGAAATAATAAAACTGAGTTTAAGGACATAGAATTGTTTGATTTTGACACTTCAAAGCCTTTAAATCCTTCCATTCCTTATTGGAATACAGAATCCAAAGGAGTAGTACAAAGGCTTGGTTCGTACAACCAATTGTATATTGGAGTTGGAGTTGGGATTGAAGAGAACGAAGAGTTTTCTCCTAATAAATATCCAGCGGATCATCCGTTGAGCGCCACCTACACAACCATGGCCTGGGACTGGAAGGCCAAATATATTTTTTCGAAAATTGAAGGTAGGGTAGACTCTAACGCAAACGGGATCTTAAACAGAACATTTTTTTATCATTCAGGTCATAGTGATATGTATCGATTGGTAATTCTGGATTTGGATAAAACATATGAGATTGGAGTTAATAATGAGGTTGATTTAGAATTAAACTTAGATGTATTAAAGATCATAGATGGTATTAAAATAGAAACCAGTGCACAAGGACAATCTCATACCTCAACACCAGCTCAGAAAGTGTTGAGCTCGGCAGTTCATACTAATCTAAGTGAAGCAATATCGGTTAAAAACATAACGGTTCATACCGTAATACTAAATTGAAGTGGATTGTCTATATACTAATTGCTGCTGTATTCCTATTGTCCTGTAAAAAGGAGGTAGCTGAAACAGTTGATACCCCCTCGGTAGTAAATAAAGAGCAACCAATAATTAATACGCCTCCTGGGTTTCCTGAAATTCCTGCTAGCATAATTGAACAAGTTACTCCGGCTCGGGTGGCATTGGGAAAGAAATTGTTTTTCGATCCAATTTTGAGCCGAACCGGGAAAATATCATGTGGTAGTTGCCACAAACGTGAACTTGCATTTACCGATGGTCAAAAGTTTTCTGAAGGAGTGGACGGAAGATTGGGGTTTAGAAATAGTCCGACCTTGGTAAATTTACTTTGGTCACCTATTTTTATGTGGGATGGTGGGCCACAGACCCTGGAAGCACAGGTGAGGTTACCGCTCGAGAATCACGATGAAATGGATCTCAATATTGTGGAAGTAATTAGTCGACTGAATCAAAATGCCGAATACGTGGAATTATTCCAGGCCGCGTTTGAACAAGCTCCTGGTCCGATAAGGTTGGCGGAGGCAATTGCCATATATGAAAGAACATTAATTAGCGCTAATTCCAATTTCGACAAGTTCGAATATCAAGGAAATAAGCAGGCGTTGAGTTCGCTGGAATTAAAAGGAAGAAGCCTGTTTAACAGTGAAAAATTTCAATGTAAACAATGCCATGTTCCGCCATTGTTTACCAATTATGAGTTCATAAACAATGGTACTTTTATTCCAGGGCAGGATTCAGGAAGGTATAGAGTGACCCTGCATTTTCCGGACAAAGGAAAATTTAAGGTGCCTTCGCTAAGAAACATTGATATAACCAGTCCCTATATGCATGATGGTCGATTTACCACTTTAGAAGAAGTAGTCGATTTCTATGCTAGCGGTGGTGCCGGATTTTCTACTCAGGACATGCGAATAACTCAAAAAGACATCACATCTGATGAAAGACAAGCCTTAGTCGCCTTTTTAAAATCGCTAACCGACCAGGAATTTCTTCAGAAAAAGTAAAGCAGTTGGTGCTTCCCGTGAATTTTATGAACATGTGACAATTGTTACCATTTGGTATCTTTTCCGGTTCTAGATTTGCAGTACAATAATTCAAATGATATAAAATGAAAATTGAACAATTATATACTGGCTGTTTAGCCGAAGCCGCTTACTACATTGAGAATAATGGAGAAGTTGCTATTATCGATCCCCTTCGAGAAACGGAACCATACATCAAAAGAGCAGAAGAAAATGATGCTAAAATCAAATACATATTTGAAACTCATTTTCATGCAGATTTTGTTTCGGGACATTTGGATTTGGCGAAAAAAACCGGTGCTCAAATTATTTACGGTCCTACCGCTAAACCGGATTATGAAATTACTGTTGCCGAAGATGGTCAGGTATTCAAATTGGGTAACGTATCCTTAAAATTGATTCATACACCAGGCCACACCCTGGAATCGAGCAGTATTTTATTGATCGACGAAGAAGGAAATGACCATGCTATATTCACCGGAGATGCCCTGTTTATTGGTGATGTTGGACGGCCCGACCTGGCAGTTAAATCGGATTTATCCAAAGAAGATCTGGCGGGAATGTTATTCGATTCGTTGAGAAACAAGATTATGCCTTTGGGTGATGATGTTCTGGTTTATCCAAATCATGGCGCTGGATCAGCCTGTGGAAAAAATATGAGCGAAGAAACTTATGATTCCTTAGGCCACCAAAAGAAAACCAATTATGCGCTACGAGCTGACATGAGTAAGGAAGAGTTTATTAAAGAAGTAACTGATGGGATTCTTCCCCCACCTCAGTATTTCCCAAAGAATGCTGTGATCAATAAGTCTGGCTATCAGAGTATTGATGATGTTATTGAAAAAGGGAACGTAGCTTTTAACGTAGATACTTTTTTGGCAATAGTTGAAGCAGAAGATGCGTTGGTTCTGGATACCCGATCAGAAGACGAGTTTTCAAAAGAGCACATTCCGGGATCTATTTTTGCTGGTTTAAATGGTCAAATGGCTATGTGGGTAGGTGCGTTAATTACAGACATTAACCAACCTATTGTTTTTATCGCCGATGAAGGAACCGAACAAGAAGTAATTACCCGATTGGCTCGTGTGGGTTACGACAATTCATTAGGATACTTAAAGGGAGGCT
>CEQS01074292.1_pt1 | contig 20428 bp, 10 predicted proteins | sample 530981 | NCBI WGS metagenome assembly CEQS01 (sample SAMEA2621176, study PRJEB7988) | marine metagenome | biome: marine biome (ENVO:00000447); feature: mesopelagic zone (ENVO:00000213); material: "saline water (ENVO:00002010), including plankton (ENVO:xxxxxxxx)" | depth 800 m
CCAGAACCGAAATTTCAAATTTTGTTGCCTGGTTTGAGTTAGGAAGAGACGATGCTGCTAACGGAACCAATAAACAAGCCGAGTTGTTTCCTGATTATGCACCACCAAAGATCTTAAAAGAATGGCCTGCTCATGGTAGAGATTATTCACCCTATAACGAAGATTATAACCTGGCTCCTTTTATCGATGTAGATAATGATGGAGAGTATAACCCTGACAATGGTGATTACCCAGCTTATGATTTAAACAATTCTGCCGATTGTAAAACACGTATTGTAAATATCTACGGTGATCAAAACCTTTGGTGGGTATTTAATGACAAGGGAAATATTCATACTGAAACCGGATCAGCCTCCATTGGTATGGAAATTCGAGCACAGGCTTTTGCTTTTGCTACCAATGATGAGGTTAACAACATGACCTTCTACAATTATGAATTGGTTAACCGTTCAACTTTTACACTTACTGAAACTTATTTCGGACAATGGGTAGATGCTGATTTAGGTTGTTCGCAAGATGATTACGTTGGTTGTGATGTACAACGTGGATTAGGTTACTGCTACAATGGTGATAACATGGATCAGGACTGTAGAGGCGCCACCGGTTATGGTAGTATCCCTCCTGCAATTGGAGTAGACTTTTTCCAGGGGCCATTCCAGGACGCAGATGGTAAAGACAATCCACTAACATTAAAATATTCTGAAGCAATTGCAGATTCTGGTATTCCATACAAGGGAATTGGAATCGGTTATGGTGATGGAATAATTGATAATGAGCGTTTTGGAATGAGAAAATTCTTGTACCATAACAATAATCAATCCACTACCGGTGATCCACAAAGAGGAACAGAATACTATAACTACCTAAGAAGTTTATGGCGAGATGGTTCACGCATGGTATATGGTGGAACCGGGCATAGCGCTTCCGGAGGTACTGTTGAAGCAGATTATATGTTCCCAGGCGATAGTGATCCTATTGGTTGGGGAACCGGTGGAGTTGCTCAACAACCCTGGACTGAAGTTACAGCGGGTAATACACCTGCCGACAGAAGGTTTATGCAAAGTGCTGGTCCATTCATTCTTCAACCAGGTGCTGTAAATAACATTACGGTTGGTGTTGTTTGGGCTCGTGCCACAAATGGTGATAACTTGAGTTCTGTAGAGTCCATGAGAATTGCGGATGATAAAACTCAGGCACTATTTGATAATTGCTTTCAACTACTTAATGGTCCTGATGCACCAGATCTTTTTGTTGAAGAATTAGAAAATGAATTGATCCTTATTCTGGAAAATAGAATTATCTCCAACAACTACAACGAAGGATATACTGAGCAAGATGCTACCATTATTCCTCCTATTGAAGATAGCTTAACTTCTGAGGAAGAAAAAGAATACAAAACGTATCGATTCCAGGGATATCAGATTTTTCAGGTTGCTGATAATACTGTTGGAGCTAACGACTTAAAAGACATTTCAAAAGCTCGTTTAATTGCACAGGTAGACATCAAAGATTCTGTTAGTCGAATTGTTAACTTCAAGTTTGATGAAGATCTTAATGCCTCTGTTCCTACTATGGAAGTTGATGGTGAAAATAAAGGTATCTCCAAGTCGTTTAGAGTAACTCAGGATGCATTTGCGGATGGAGACAATAAACTCATTAACCATAAGGCTTACTATTTTATGGCGCTTTCTTATGCCAACAACCCCAACTCACAAGACAAAGCATATTTGGGAAGTAGAAAAGGAACCTCAGGTTCAATTAAGCCAGTTAAGGGAATTCCTCATAACGTTCAATTACAAAATAATGGAACGATTCTTAGATCTCAATACGGTGATGGAGTTGAAATTACCAGAATTGAGGGTTCAGGAAACGGTGGTAATGCATTACAATTAAAGCAAAAAACCATTGACAAAATTTTGGCCGATGGGAAGGCGGATACATTGGAATATGTTAAAGGTGCCGGTCCTGTCGAAATTACCGTTGTTGACCCATTAAAGGTTAAACCAGGAAACTTCACACTTTGGTTTCAGGATTCAACTACCAATGGTGATTTAAGTGATGCTTATTGGATGATTACAAGTGATCAATTAAAAGACACTATAGTATCTACAGCTAATATTAAAGTTGGCACTGAAACAATCATTTTGGACTTAGGTCTTAGTTTTAGAATCGGCCAATCTGATGCCCCGGGAAGTAAATCAAACCGTAATACGGATCAGGGAATTCTTTCTGTGAGCTTCGAATATCAGGATTCATCTTCCCAGTGGTTAACAGGAGTTCCAGATGTTGATGGTACAACAATGTTGAACTGGATTTTGTGTGGTTCTCAAGCCACACAAGATGCGGCAGGTTCAAGAATTGATGAAAGTGCTTACGATGATTGGAACTACTATCAAAATGAGAGAAGTGATGGGTCTTTTGAAAAACAAGGAGTTGGAATGGATGATGGACAGATTTGGGAGCAGCAATTATTTGGAACTGTTGCACCAGTCAGATTAGCTGCTCATAAAACTCCTAACGGCCCTGTTCCTGGTTATTTAAATGCTTTGGTTCAGCATCAGGGAAGGACTCCAAACGATTTAAGACACTATTTATGGCTGTATGACTACAACGTTTTAGCTGACTCAAATACGCAGGATCCTTTTTATGAGCTTGCGATAGATTCGATTAATCAATTAAACTTCCTGAGTAGTGTTGATGTTGTATTTACTTCTGATAAAAGTAAATGGACACGCTGTCCCGTATTTGAAATGAGGGATAGTTTACATGAAACAGATGGAAACGCAATTCGTGGTCAGTTAAGAGATGCCCCTTCTGTTGATAAAGATGGAAATCCTGCTGCTGCTGGCGCAGTTGCGTCTGACAACCCTAATGACCCTGCATTTATTGGTCCACGAGGTATGGGTTGGTTCCCTGGCTATGCTATTAACCTGGAAACAGGTGAACGTTTAAATATGGGCTTTGGAGAAGATTCTTGGCTAGTGGCTGAAAATGGACGCGACATGTTATGGAATCCAACTTCCAAATTAACGGAAGGACCAGCGAATGAAATCAGAGCTGGCGGGATGCATGTGATCTACATCTTCAGAAATAATGAAATTGAAGATGAAATATTCAATGCAGATATGTGTGATACTAATAGATTATTCTCCGGTACTCCATTCCCATTCTACAATTTGGAACAAAATAAACCTGAAAACAGAATGCCTGCTTATGACAACGGTAAATTCATTTATGAAAAAATGAAAGACGTTCAGGGGTATTTGACACGAATCAGTGTAACCGACAATGCTGATGTGGAGAAGCATAATAATGCAATGTCTGTATTCAGAGCCGGTATGTATAACATTTTCCCATTACTTGCTCCAAACCAAGAATTACTTAAAACGGATGTTACTGTAAAAATCAGAATGAATCGACCTTATAGAAATAAAGGTGCAGGTTCGGAATATGTGAGTTATGGTAAGTCTCTTGAAGTTGGACAAGACTACTACGTTAATGCTGGACCTATTAAAACTTACAATAAAGCTGGCGATGAAATAGTATACTATACTGGACAACATTTTACAGCTGCAGATGGCTTATGGTTCCCGGAATATAAAAATCCAAAACTTGGTGGAAATGATTCTGTTAATGTTGTAATGAAAGCAATAAATGGCGGTAGACCACTTTATAACTTCTCAACATCAGATATTGCTGCATCGTTTAATAATACCGGAATTTTAGAAGGACTTCTTGGAGAAATAAGAGTGGTTCCTAATCCTTATTACGCGTATTCACAATACGAAAGCGACAAGCTGGACAATCGAATTAAGATTATTAATTTACCAAAGACATGTAATGTTAGAATATATACGGTCAACGGTACTTTGGTAAGAACACTTAAAAAAGACGATGATTCTATTACCTATTTGGAATGGGATCTTAAGAATCAATATCGTGTTCCTGTTGCTTCCGGAGTCTACATATTTCACGTAGAGGCTCCTGGAATTGGAGAGACGGTTCTTAAATGGATGGGAGTTATGAGACCTGTTGATTTAGATAACTTCTAGAAATTTATTATTAGAAATTTATTATTAGAAATTTTGCAAAATAAAATTATGAGATCTAATATTATTACAATCATATTTGTTTCGGGCCTGTTAATGTTTGCTACGTTCAATAGTTATGCTGGAAACAAGGATCGAATTGGCCAAAACGGTGCTCACGAGCTCAGCCTAAATCCATGGGCCAGAAGTGGTGGTATGGCTACTGCTAACTCAACCAGTGTTATCGGTCTTGAGTCTTTATCGTCGAACATTTCAGGATTGGCATTTACTAGAAAAACTGAGCTAGTATATGCTTACACTTCATTTCTTGGTGGCGCCGCAAAAATTAATGCCTTCGGTCTTTCTCAAGCTGTTGGAGAATCCAATGTAATTGGACTCGCGATTACAAACATGTCCTTTGGAGAAATTGAAATTACAACTGAAGATAAACCTGAAGGAGGAATTGGAATCTATTCTCCACAATTTCTAACCGTTAACCTGGCTTATGCACGTACCTTCTCTAACAGTATTTATGGGGGATTGGCTGTGAAAATTATTTCAGAATCAATTGCTGATGTTAAAAGCCAGGGAGTTGCCTTTGATGTAGGTATCCGTTATGTAACTGGTAAAGATGATAACCTGAAATTTGGTATTGCACTTAGAAATGTAGGACCAAAAATGAAATTTTCAGGTGATGGTCTAACTGTAAAGACTACCTATAACAGTAATGAGTTCACTTTTAATTCAAGGTCTCAAAGCTTTGAAATGCCTGCTGAACTGCAGATTGGTGTAAGTTATGACTTTTACCTGGGTCAAAAAACTGATACTACTGGTAAATCAGGAATTTCTGACCATCGATTAACCGGAGCAGGAACATTTGTATCTAAATCTTTTGGTAAGGATCAAATTAGATTAGGTGCTGAATATGCATGGCGAGAAATGGTTATGCTAAGATTAGGGTACATGTATGAAGATGGGATTTGGAAGTCTGATGAAAGGACTACCGTTTTCACCGGACCAACATTTGGAGCCTCTTTTGAATATCCAATGGGAAAAGGTGGATCAACAATTGCATTAGACTATAACTATCAAACAACGAACCCCTTCGCAGGCAATCACAACATTGGATTGCGCTTGAATCTGTAAAATTTTATTACATTTGAACTTGATTTAGGAGTCTCCTACGATGTGGGAGATTCTTTTTTTTTGCATAAACCCAATATGAATTAATTGGTCATGGGAAAAGTTACGTATTACACAGAGGAAGGTATAAAAAAACTTCGGGACGAAATTCACGAATTGGAATCAGTAGAAAGGCCAAAGATTTCACAACAAATTGCCGAGGCTCGCGATAAAGGTGATTTATCAGAAAATGCTGAGTATGATGCAGCAAAAGAAGCACAAGGCCTATTGGAAATGAAAATATCCAAGCTTAAGAATTTACTAAGCAATGCCCGGCTAGTCGATGAAAGTCAACTTGACACCTCCAAAGCACTTATCTTATCCACGGTTGCTATTGAAAATGTGGCCAATGGAATGAAAATGACCTATACCCTGGTGGCAGAAAATGAACAAGACCTTAAGGCCAAAAAAATTAGCGTAGAATCTCCCATTGGTAAGGGACTATTGGGAAAATCAGTAGGAGACATAGCCGAGATAAGCATTCCAGCGGGTAAAATGCAACTTAAAATTCTTGATATTTCCAGGTAGTGTCAAGTATTTTCACTAAAATAATTAAGGGTGAAATTCCTTGCTATAAAGTAGCAGAAAATGAGCACTGCATTGCCTTTTTGGACATTTTTCCATTGCAGAAGGGACATACACTAGTCATTCCAAAAAAGGAAACCGATAAGCTGTTCGATCTGGACTCAGAAACCTATTCCGAGTTATTATCTTTCACGCACAAGATTGCTAAAGGTCTTGAAAAGGCTATCAGTTGCAATCGAGTTGGAATGGCTGTAGTTGGTTTCGAAGTTCCACATGCCCATATTCATCTCATTCCAATCAACAACATGGATGACATGAATTTTAGCAATCAAAAGCTTAAATTAGGGCCGCAAGAGTTTATTTCTATTGCCGACTCGATTAAAAGTGCGCTTTAAAACTATTCTGCCCAACTATAAGTCCATTTCGTAAATCCTAATGGTACCGTAAATTGACTTAACGGTTGCCCATTTAGGCGCTAATCAAAGTCAGTATTCCACTTATTTCATAATTAGTACCGCAGCTTAAAATCTCTTAACCTTCTGCAATTTAGAGACTTATTAAGCGGAATTAGCTCATCTACTTTATCAATTTGGTATGGTAAAATCCCTACTAATAATAAGGCTATGGATAAAAAACTGATTTTCTTAACAATAATATTATTTGCATCATACTCTGTTGCATTCTCTCATGTAGGCCCAACGAGGGGTAGTCGTGGAGGCACAAAACCGAATGGAAACTTAGCTGCTAATTGTTTACCTGCAGCCGCAGCAAATGAACTGAATATTAATAACACAAGAGCACTTATTCAAACCGGGGGAGACATGTGGTGGGATTTTACTTCCTCACAATACGAAATTCCAAAAAACTCGGGACATACATCATTATATGCAGGAGCCTTGTGGATGGGTGGGCGTGATGTTTCAGGGCAATTAAAAATAGCTGCCCAACGATTTAGAGGCGGCGGACAAGATTTCTGGACCGGTCCGTTGAGCACGGTTAATGCTGAAATCACTCAAGCCACCTGTGCAGAATATGACAAACATTTTCTAACTACCAGAATCGATATTGCGAATTATGTAGCCTGGTTTGAACTAGGTAGAGAAGATGCTGCCAATGGCACCAACAAACAAGCCGAGCTCTTTCCTGATTACGCTCCTCCCAAAATTTTAAAAGAATGGCCTGCGCACGGTAGAGATTATGCGCCTTATAACGAAGATTATAATCTTGCACCATTTGTAGACGTTGACAACGACGGAGAATATAACCCTGATAACGGTGACTATCCTGCCTATGACTTAAATAACGAAGCAGATTGCAAAACTCGAATCGTAAATATTTATGGTGACCAAAACCTTTGGTGGGTTTTTAATGACAAGGGAAACATACATACAGAAACCGGATCCGCCTCTATTGGCATGGAAATACGAGCACAGGCCTTTGCCTTTGCAACTAACGACGAGATTAATAACATGACTTTTTACAACTATGAATTGGTAAATCGTTCAACATTTACACTTACCGAAACCTACTTTGGTCAATGGGTTGACGCTGATTTAGGTTGTTCTGAAGACGACTACGTTGGATGTGATGTTCAGCGTGGCTTAGGTTACTGCTACAATGGCGACAACTATGATGAAGATTGTAGAGGAGCAACAGGCTATGGAAACATTCCACCAGCTATAGGTGTCGATTTTTTTCAAGGCCCATTTCAGGATGCTGATGGAAAAGACAATCCATTGACATTAAATTATTCTGAAGCAATCGCCGACTCTGGTATTCCATACAAGGGGATTGGTATAGGCTACGGAGATGGCTTTATTGACAATGAACGTTTTGGAATGAGAAAGTTCCTTTACCACGACCGAACAAAAACCTTTCCCTTACAAGATCCGGTAAGGGGCACAGAATACTACAATTACCTGAGAAGCCTTTGGCGCGACGGATCTCGAATGGTATACGGTGGAAATGGGCATGTAAGTTCAGGTGGAACGGTAGAAGCTGATTACTTATTTCCAGGAGATACCGATCCCATTGGTTGGGGAACCGGTGGAATTATCCAAGAGCCTTGGACCGAAGCGACTGTTCCCAACCCTCCCGGTGACAGAAGGTTTGTCCAAAGTGCCGGACCTTTCGTACTCCAGCCCGGAGCTGTAAACAACATTACTGTTGGCGTAGTTTGGGCACGGGCAACCAATGGAGATAACCTGAGTTCCGTAGAAGCATTACGAAGAGCTGATGATAAAACACAGGCCTTATTTGATGATTGTTTTAAACTTATTAACGGTCCCGATGCTCCAGACTTGCTTATTACCGAATTAAAAAATGAATTAATCCTAATTCTGGAAAACCGTGTCATATCGAACAATTACAACGAATCATACATTGAACAAAATGCTGCATTAATCCCTCCAGCCGAAGACTCTCTTTCACCGGAAGAGGAAAAAGAATATAAAACCTATCGGTTTCAGGGGTACAAAATCTACCAGGTGGTTGATAACACCATTGGAGCGAATGACCTGGATGATATAGACAAGGCCCGGCTAATAGCTCAAGTGGATATAAAGGATTCAATTACACGAATTATCAATTATTACAAAGACAATAGCCTTGGAGGAATCTTTGTGCCAAAAATGGAAGTTGATGGAGAAAATAAAGGCATTCGAAAATCATTTAAAATCACCCAGGATGCATTTGCTCAAGGCGATAACAAACTAATTAATCATAAGGCCTACTATTTTATGGCCATATCGTATGCTAACAACCCAAATTCTGGCGAAATTCCCTATCTGGGAAGTAGAAAAGCAGCATCAGGTCCGATTAAATCCGTTAAAGGAATACCTCATAATATCAAATTTCAAAATAATGGAACCATTCTTCGATCAAAGTATGGAGACGGAGTTGAAGTTACCCGAATTGAGGGTGCTGGAAATGGAGGTAATTCTCTTGAATTAAAGCAAGAAACCATTGATGAGATTCTTACCCATGGTAAAGCAGATACGTTGAAATACGTAAAAGGAGCCGGTCCAATTAGCATTAAAGTCGTTGACCCCATAAAAGTTAAACCCGGAGATTTTACAATTTGGTTCCAGGATTCTACTTCGGTGGGAGACTTAAGCAACGCGTATTGGCAGATAACAGGAAATCAACTCAAGGACACCATTCGATCTACCAAATCAATTGCCGTAGGTTCGGAAACCATTATTCCGGAATTAGGAATAAGTTTAACCATTGGACAATCTAATAAACCCGGAAGCAAGGAAAATAGAAATACCAATCAAGGCATTCTTTCTGTTAGTTATGAATTTCAAGATTCATCCTCACAATGGTTACGTGGCGTACCCGATAGAGATGGCACCACCATGCTCAACTGGATTTTGAGCGGATCACAGGCTACTCAAGATGCGCCGAGGTCCAGAATAAACGAAAGTGATTATGACGACTGGAATTTTTACCAACGAGACAGAGGAGGAAACCAGGCAGGAGTATTTGATAAAGTAGGTGCTGGGCTTGATGCAGGTCAAATTTGGGAACAACAATTATTTGGTGCCGTAGCTCCATTTCGATTGACCGCTCACAAGACTGGAAATGGTCCGGTTCCGGGATATTTGAATGCTATCGTCCAACATCAACCAGTTGTTGCTAAAGACATGAGACAAAACCTCTGGCTCTATGACTATACTACTTCCGGAACTGGTCGAAATATTGCTTACAACACAACCATAGATTCTATTAATCAATTAAACTACCTCAGTAGTATTAACGTGGTGTTTACCTCAGACAAGTCAAAATGGACGCGTTGTCCTGTATTTGAGATGAGGGATAGCTTACACGAGTCTCAGGGAAATTCTATTCGGGGTCAGCTAAGGGATGCACCCTCTGTAGATAAAGACGGTAACCCGGCAACCGAAGGTGCAACCGCATCCGACAACCTAAATGATCCTGCGTATATTGGCGCCAGAGGAATGGGCTGGTTTCCCGGATATGCAATAAATCTAGAAACCGGGGAACGACTAAATATGGGCTTTGGAGAGGATTCGTGGCTAGCTGCAGAAAACGGACGTGATATGATTTGGAACCCGACGTCCCAATTAACAGAAGGTCCCTTAAACGAAATTAGAGCCGGCGGGATGCATATCATTTACATTTTCAGAAACAATGAAATAGAAGATGAGGTATTCAATCCTGATTTAGCTGACCTCGATAATGTACTAAAGCCAATTCCGCACTACAACTTCAATCAAAACAAGCCTGAAAACAGAATGCCTTCCTATGACCAGGGTAAATTTATTTACGATAAAATGAAAGATGTACACGGGTATTTATCAAAATTCAGTTTCTCAAACGACGCTGATCTAGTACATATTAATAACGCCTCTGCTGTTTTCCGTGCAGGCATGTATGTCATTTTCCCCCTACTGGCAACCAACCATCAACTGCTTGAAACCGAAGCAACTGTAAAAATCAGAATCAACAGGCCTTATCGCAATAGAGGCGCAGGAACTGATTATGTTAGTTATGGTAAATCCCTTGAAATCGGAGAAGAGTATTACGTTAACGCTGGCCCTATAAAAACCTATAATGCTACTGGAGATGAAGCCGTATATTATAGCGGTCAACACTTTAAAGCAACAAGCACCCATTGGTTACCTCAGTATAAAAACCCGCTTTTTGGTGGAAATGATTCGAATAACGTTGTTATGAAGTCGATTAATGGTGGAAGACCTCTTTACAACTTCTCTACCACAGATATAGCAGCATCGTATAACAACACCGGTATTTTGCCGGACCTGTTAAGCGAAATTAGGGTAGTTCCCAATCCCTACTATGCCTATTCGCAATACGAAAGTGACAAATTGGATAATCGCATTAAGATTATCAATTTGCCAAAGACATGTAATATTAGAATGTATACGGTCAATGGTACTTTGGTAAGAACCCTTAAGAAAGATGATGATTCCATCACCTATTTGGAATGGGACTTAAAAAACCAATCCCGTATTCCAATTGCTTCAGGAATTTACGTTATTCATGTAGAAGCACCGGGCATTGGAGAAGCCATTCTAAAATGGATGGGGGTTATGAGACCTGTTGATCTCGATAATTTCTAACTAAACGTTACTTTACTTTATCGGGGTTATTGGAAACAAAAGACTTCCAACTGTTATACTTCTTCTCTCCCCCATCGGCCCCGCCTTGAAAATAATGGCAAACCGCGGCTGCTAGCCCATCGGAAGCATCCAGGTGTTTTGGCATTTTTTCAATTTTCAGCAAAGATTGAAGCATGGCGGCAACCTGTTCCTTACTAGCTGTTCCGTTTCCTGTAATCGATTGTTTAATTTTCCTGGGAGCATATTCGGTAATTGGAATATTGCGGTAAAGTGCAGCTGCCATAGATACACCCTGTGCCCTACCCAATTTCAACATCGATTGCACATTTTTACCATAGAAAGGTGCTTCAACAGCAAACTCATCCGGCTTGTATTCATCAATTATGGCTAGTGTTCTTTCAAATATTTTCTTCAATTTATCTGAATGATCGGGTAACTTGCTCAGATGAATAACTCCAAAATTGAGCAATTCCATTTTTTTGCCCTTAACATGGATTAATCCGTAGCCCATAATAGTGGTACCCGGATCCATTCCTAAAATTACCTTATCCATAGTAAGATGAGTAAATTTGTTCTTGCATTATCAACCCATTAGACATTCGCTTGAGCAATAAGAAACGAATTGGATATATTATCAAAATTGCAGTTATTCTGCTTTTGTTTGGTGCAATTTGGTACAAGGTTGCTAACAACCACAATTTAGAGGATATTAAAAATCTATTCCTTACCACCTTCAATTCAAACTCGGGAAAAGCATACCTGGGAATAGCACTATTGCTTATGCCCTTAAACTGGCTAATTGAAAGCCGTAAGTGGCAAATACTAATCAAAAAACTGGAAAGAATCTCGCTATTCTATTCATTACAAGCGGTTTTGGCCGGAGTAACAGTAAGCGTTTTCACACCAAATAGAATTGGTGAATACGCAGGCCGGGTATTGCTTCTTAAGCACAAAAACAGAATTCAAGCTGCCTTGTCCACATTAATTAGTAGTGTTGGCCAAATGGTCGCCACCGTGGTATTCGGATCAATTTCCTTCTATTTCTATTACGTCCATTATGTTTCGAATCAGGCTTCCACCTGGATCGAGACCTATCTGATAATGCTAATTATAGTCCTTATCATTACCCTGTTTATTTTGTTTATCAGTTCCCCTACTCTATTTGGTCTATTAAAGAAAATAAAGGCTTTTAGACGATTCAGAAAATATGTTTCTTTCTTTAACCGATACACCGCAAAAGAACTAATCAAGATCTTATTCTTAAGCCATTTAAGGTATGTGGTATACTCCTCTCAGTTCTTTGTTCTTTTACTGGCATTTCAGGTAAATATTGATATGTTCACCGGCTTTATGCTTATTCCGCTAACCTTCTTTGCCATGACCATTATTCCAAGTGTAGCGCTTGCCGAGCTCGGAATTCGGGAAGCAGTGGCTTTGACCATAATTGGAATTAGTTCAGATAATGATCTGGGAATTTTGGGAGCTACCCTTGTTCTATGGGCCATAAACTTGGTTATACCGTCCATTATTGGTAGTGCTCTTATTTTCAGAAGCAAAATTTTCAAGTCTAAATAAAGTGGTCTGGTTTTCACTCATAGTTATCACAACCTATTCCTTTCTCCTGTTTTGGTTAAAAGCCGGAATTCAAAAAGCCACAGCAAGTTCCCAGGTCCGATCCAATAAAGATCCAAATACAGTATTATCGGTAATTGTTCCGTTTAGAAATGAAAAACAGAGAATTGGCCCACTGTTGACAGCACTAGGCAGTCAAACATTACCAACCAAAAATTTCGAACTATTATTCATCGATGATCAGAGCACCGATCAGGGGAGTAAACTGGTTGAACAGTTTATTCAAGCCAATCCGTCTTTTTCCTCTAAACTCATTCACATTCCTCAAGGAACCTTAGGTGGCAAAAAAAAGGCAATAGAAATTGGAATGAATCAAGCCAAAGGAAATTATGTAGTACAAACGGATGCCGATGCAATCCCATCTGATAACTGGCTTAGATCAATTCATTCCTACGTTTCTAATTCTGGTATCGATCTGGTGGTACTGCCTGTTTTCATTCACTCTGATCATTCAACCCTGGGAGAATTTGACTCCATGGAATATTCAAGCTTACAGGCGATAGGAATGGGAATGGCTGCGCAGAAATTTCCCATACTATGCAGTGGTACAAACCTGGTTTACCAAAAGTCTTTTTACCAGCAGGTAAAACCAGGCAGGAATGATGAAAACCAACTTTCCGGAGATGATATATTTTTATTGCAGGCCGCTATCAAAGGGGAGTATAAAATTGGCCAATTACTTAACTCAGAGGTTATGGTACAAACCAACTGCAATACCACATTTAATGATTTTATATCGCAACGAAAAAGGTGGGCCTTCAAAAATAAATCGATAAAAGACCCTGTATATCAGGGAGTCACCATTCTTGGTCTCGCAACCAATCTAATGATACTTCTAATGTTCTTTTCTACGCCTAAACTCGCCTCTGTTTATCTCCTGATTAAAGCATTAGTGGACTACTTGCTGCTTTCAACATACTATGCCTCAATCAGAAAATCAATTGGCATCTCGTCATTTATTATCAACTCCATTCTTTATCCTTTGTATTTAGCCTATCTCATTATTGTTACTTATTCTACCAAAAATTCGTGGAAAGGAAGGAACGCGAACAATTGATAATTGATTATTTATTGAAATTGTCATAATTTGCAGTCCATTCAAAAAACTGTTTATGGCAACTTCGGGTAGAGATCGAGATCCAGCATTTAGGAGAAAAAAAGCAGCCCCAAAACCAACCCAGCGAAAAGCCAGGCCAACAGAAAAGGCCGGCGAAAAAGCTGAGCCAAGTACCCCCAAGGAACCCGAAAAAAAAGCAGCTCCGCCAACGCCCACACCCGATACTGAGATTAAGCAAGAACCCAAAGCTCAGGAATCGAACAAAGACTCACTAACAAGTCCGGTAGTGGAACCTCAAAAGAAAGTACTTCCGGCCCTTGAATATGAGGAAGAGGCTAAACCAAAAAAAGCAGAAGTCAAACCTGCTGCCGCCCCACCAAAAGAAATCAAGGCAAGCAAACCCAAAGATCCTCCGCCTTCAAAAGATGATTCTGCAAAGACTTCGAAAAAAAGTAAATTGCTTGGAGTTATAGTGGCATTCATTTTTGTAATTGGCATTAGCTTCATCGGGTATTATCTAATAACCAACATAATGCAATCGGAAAAAGAGGGGCAGGAAAATACTGAGGCACCTATAGCTGTCGATTCTGAAGAGGAAGATAGTCCACATGAAGGAAACGTTACCCTTGAGGGGGAACAAAGTGAAGAAGTTTCGGAAGAAACAAAGGACGATAGCGAACTTCGTGAAACCACACTCAATGAAGAAAATTCAATTGAATCTGAAGTTGCAGCAGAAGAGGAAGCCAAGGAAGATTCTGAACCCGCTGATGAAACCGTACAAGAAAAGCAGGCTCTGAGCAAAATAATTCGCAAAAAAGGTGATTTTGAAATCCCCTGCTGGATTGTGGCTTTTAGTGCCAACAACAACAAGCCTTTAGCAAATATGAATTATAGTGCCCTTGAAGCCCTTGGATTTGATGCTGGAATATATTGGATTCCAAAGTATTTCCCCGATGGAAAGTCAATGTACAAGGTGTATGTTGGCCCTTATAAAACGCCCGAACAAGCACAGGCTATTCTACCTCAAATAAAGAATTTGCAACCTGATGCGTATGTTATGAAGATTGACGAGTAGTGTACAAAACAAACACCGTTTGTACCATTTCATAGCCCGTACTTTAATTTCCTGAACTACATTCGAGCATTCAAAACATTTTCTCATGAAACGAATATCCCTTCTACTCTGTTCTGCCCTGTTAATTACTTCTCTTGCTGCCCAAAAAGATGAAAAGGACAAGTCAAAACTAAATAGTGGTACGCTTTCAGCACTAAAATTTAGAAGCGTTGGTCCGGCACTAACTTCAGGCCGGGTATCTGATATGGCTGTAGACCCTACCCGAAAAAGTACCTGGTATGTTACGGCTGCCTCTGGCGGAGTATGGAAGACGGTAAATGCAGGAACTTCATTTAAACCCATCTTCGATGGAAAGGGCTCCTACTCAATTGGATGCGTTACAATTGATCCCAATAACCACAATGTCATTTGGATTGGAACTGGCGAGAACAACAATCAGCGTTCAGTAGCTTACGGAGATGGATTATATAAGTCATCGGATGGAGGAAAATCGTTCAAAAAAGTTGGGTTAGAAAACTCCGAACACATTGGCATGATCAAGGTAGACCCAAACAATTCCGACAGGATTTTTGTTGCTGCTTACGGTCCATTGTGGAAGGAAGGAGGTGACCGTGGATTATACCTATCGGAAGACGGCGGATCTACCTGGAATAAAGTATTGGAAGTGAGTGAGCATACTGGGTTCAATGAAGTTCATTTCGATCCTAGAAATTCAAATGTAATTTATGCCACAGCACATCAGCGTAGAAGACATGTTTGGACCTATATCAGTGGTGGGCCTGAATCCGCTATCTACAAATCGACCGATGGTGGTAAGACTTTTACAAAACTGGAAAACGGTTTACCGAAAGGCGATGTGGGCAGAATATCCCTGGCCATTTCACCTCAAAAACCAGATGTATTGTATGCCATGATTGAAGCTACATCAGAAACCCAGGGCATCTATCATTCCACCGATCGTGGAGCCTCCTGGAAAAAGGTAAACAAGTATGCTTCTTCCGGAAATTATTACGTTGAATTGGTTTGCGATCCACATCAATTTAATCGAATCTATAGTATGGATACCTGGGCCAAGGTAAGTAACGATGGCGGTACAACCTGGAAAAGCTTAGGAGAAAAAAGTAAGCACGTAGACAACCATTGCATGTGGATCGATCCGGATGATGCCGAACACTACGTAATGGGATGCGACGGCGGAATCTATGAAAGTTGGGATAAAGCCGCTACCTGGGATTTTAAAACTAACCTACCAATTACCCAGTTTTATAAGGTTACGGTAGACAATGACGAACCCTTCTATAACATTGCCGGTGGTACGCAAGATAATTTTTCGTTGATGGGCCCTTCCCGAACGTCGGATAAGCGCGGAATCGTAAATTCAGATTGGTTTGTAACCAAGGGAGGAGATGGGTTTGAATCTGCCGTGGACCCTAAAGATCCCAATATAGTTTATGCTCAAAGTCAATACGGTTGGCTGGTTAGATACGACAAAGCAAGTGGAGAAAAGGTTGACATTAAACCTCAACCTAAAAAAGATGAAGCTGCTTTTCGTTGGAATTGGGATGCACCTTTAATTATTTCCCCTCACAACAACAAGCGACTCTATTTTGCAGCAAATAAACTTTTTAGATCAGAAGATCGCGGAAACTCGTGGAAAGCCATTAGCGGAGACCTAACCAGACAGATAGACCGAAACACACTGCCTGTAATGGGTAAGGTATGGAGTATGGATGCCGTTGCAAAAAATAAGTCTACTACTATCTATGGAAATATTGTCGCCCTAAGTGAATCTCCAAAACAAGAGGACCTGATTTATGTTGGAACCGATGATGGCTTAATTCAGATTACATCTGACGCAGGACAAAACTGGAAAAAAATAGAAAGTGTTTCGGGTGTACCCGCTAAGACTTATGTAAACATGTTATTGGCTTCGCGACACAGTGAGAATACGGTTTACGCCATCTTTAATAATCATAAGAACGGAGATTTTAAACCCTATGTATACCGCAGTAGAGACAAAGGAGCCACCTGGTCTTCCATTGGTTCAAATCTTCCTGAAAGGGGTTCGGTATATTGTATCGTAGAAGACCATATAAATGCGAACTTACTTTTTGTAGGTACCGAATTTGGAGTGTTTGTTAGCGTTGATGGTGGTGGCAAATGGACCCAACTAAAAGCAGGGTTACCAACTATTGCGGTACGTGATATGGAAATCCAAACAAGAGAAAATGACCTGGTACTGGGAACTTTTGGAAGAGGATTTTATGTGCTGGATAATTATTCTCCGTTAAGAGAAATTACAGAAGAAGGGTTGGAAAATGATGTAGCCCGAATCTATTCCATCAAAGATGGAGAAATGTACATTGAATCTTCTGCACTCGGACGAAGGGGAAAATCATTTCAGGGAGAGTCCTATTTCAATACTCAAAATCCACCCGTAGGTGCTGTATTTACATACTACCTGAAGGAAGCGCCAAAAACATTAAAGAAAATGAGGCAGGAAAAAGAAAAGGAACTTATCAAAAATAACTCCACAGTTCCCTACCCTTCTTTTGAAGAAATAAGAGCTGAAGACAAGGAAGAGAAACCCTACTTAATCTTCACCATCTCTGATAAAAGTGGGAAAGTAGTTCGCAAATTAAAATCCAGTCCTAAATCGGGATTAAACCGTATCACGTGGGATTTGCGATTTGAGCCTCAAAGCCCGGTTAGCCTAAAATCGAAGAAACCTAAAAACATATACCAGGGATATGATTATGGTCGAATGGCACTCCCGGGACAATATACCGTATCCATGAGCCAGGTGGTTAGAGGAAAAGTTGAAGAGCTGACTCAACCCGTAGGTTTCAACCTGAAGTTTTTAGAATTGAACAAGCAAATTGGCTTTGATCGAACAGCAATTGAGGCTTTTGCTGCGGATGCGGCTTTGGTTAGAAACCGATTGGGTAAGGCTAACAAAGTCACCAATAATTTCACGGAGAGGACCAAGTACATGAAACAAGCTGTGATAAGCACCGCAGGAGTGGACAACAAATTACTGGAAGATGTAGATAATATTCAAAAACATCTGAGTCAAATTAGCATAAAACTATACGGAGATCAAAGTTTATCAAAACGTGAATTTGAAACCTCTCCATCCATTAACTCACGGCTTGGGCTGGTTGTTTATTACTTATGGAGAACTACTTCTGAGCCTACTGCAACACAAATAGAGCAGGTGAAAATTGCCAAGGAAGACCTCCACTTTGTTATGGATGAGTTGAAAACCATCAAAACGGAACTAAAGGATCTTGAAAAGCAATTACAAGCTGCCGGAGCTAGCTATACTCCTGGTTGGATGCCCGAACTGAATTGGGATTAGTATTCTATGAATACTTTGGGTTTTTAAAATTAACCCGACTTAACTTTCTTCTGTCGTGATTATTGCAAAATAACTGCGTCGTAAAGGTGAACTTAGCTAGCATCAATTTTCACCCTTATGCAAACCGTGCTTGAATACTTACGATTTGTTGGAAAGCAGTTCTTGCATCCATTAAATTACTTGCTCACATTTTTAATTGGTGCTTCAATTAATACGGTTGTTGGTGTCGGTATTTTTGGTGAATGGGTTCCTTACCTTTTTCCAATAATCATCCAATCGTTTTCAAAAGCATCGGTTAACTATGCAAACCGAAACAACACATTACTTCTAGAACTTCCAGCCCAAAGACCGGACCCTGCTTTCATAATAGACCATGAAGGTAATATTATTGCTTCAATGGGGAAAACGAAGGAACTCTTTACAAAAAAAGGAATTGATCATATTCAGGGTTTGTTTGGCTCTAAAGGACACTCATTTATATTGGACATCTGCCTGGAAAATCTTTCTTTAATTGATCATGAATGCGAAGTGTATTCCAAAAAGTTAAATGGTTGGTATCGTTTAATGCTTACCAAAAAAGAGGAACAGAATTACATTCTTATTTGGACCAAAGCAATTGCCAAGAAATCGGAAGATAAAAGTGGGCTAAGCACTTTTCGATCGTTTGGAGTTCAACTGTTGGATAACATTCAGGAATTAGAGGCCAAAAACGATGGATTTGAGCGCCTTTCTGCATTTATTCTCGACCAAAAATTCTCAGGTATATTTATAACGGAACAAAATAACCATGGAGACTTTGAAGGTCATGTATATAAAAAAGAAAATGGCCAATTAATCACATCCAATAAAATTGTTATTAATCATAAGAGTGATGCCCCCATACTTCGATCAATTCGAGAGAAAACAATTACCTATTTTGAACAGGTTGGAGACAAAAATTTTAGAAAAAAACACCACTTTGATCATCAAGTACAGGAATTTCTGGGTTTTGAAATAGTTAATTACATCAATTATTTTGAGGGTGGTGTTTCCGTTATCGTTTTCAATAAAGAAGGAAGAGTAAGAAAATCAGATTTGGAGCTGGTTGAAAACCTGATTAATAAAATAAGAACTGTTAATCACCTGATAGAAGCCAATAGAAAATTACGCCAATCTGAAATAACACTGGAAAATAAACTGGTGGAGATTTTAGAGAAAGAAGATGAACTTCTAAAACTTAACCAGGAACTAAATACATTTTTCTACACCACGTCACATGATTTAAAAACACCGGTGGTAAATGTTCAGCAATTGCTATACCTTATTCAATTGGAATCTAAGAACAAAGGAGTTAAATACATTCCTATTGAGTACGAAGGATTGTTTGACCGGGAATTGGATAAAATGACTCGTATGTTGGATATGCTAACTCTGGTTTCCAGCCTGGAGAAAGAGCTATCCGACGACCAACCATTTAACGTTAATATGGCCGTTCAGGAAATTCTGGAAGAGCTAAAACCAATTATCGCCAAGTCCCAATTTAGCGTAGAAATTTCTTTAGGTTCAAACACGCATATCAATGGAATTAGGCAGTTACTAAAAATGATGATCAAAGAGTTGATCTTTAATTCTATAGTTTTTAGAGATAAGAAAAAAGAAAAGAGCATGGCAAAGCTCTCTGTGGTTGAACAAAAAGGAATGTGCCTGATCCGAGTTAAAGATAATGGAGTTGGGATGAATCAAAATGTAAGGGACAAAGCGACAACCATGTTTCATAGAGGAAGCAATCTAAGTGAGGGTGCTGGGCTAGGCCTTTATTCAATTGATAAAGTGACTCGACATTTGGGCGGTAAGCTAATCATTAAATCAGAACAAAACCAGGGTACAGAGGTATGCATTGCAATTCCAGTTAACCATGATGAACGAAGAGAGGTGGTAAAAAAACTAGTCCAAAAACAGATCCCGCAATAACTCAGAGCCAGGATTTACTTTGTACTGTTCCAGATCAGTAATACCTTCTTCTTTTAAGATCTCTTCATCAATAAAAAAATTACCTGTGCTTGTTGCACTGTTTCTACCAAGTATATAATATGCTGCTTCAGATACTATCCCAGGCTTACGAGATCGTTTTACAACTTCATCGCCGCCAAGTAAGTTTTGAATCGCGGCAGTTGCAATGGTAGTTGCCGGCCACAACGCATTTACTCCAATTTCATACTTTTTCAGCTCTTCACTCATTCCAAGAACACAAAGACTCATTCCATACTTTGCCATAGTATATCCGACATGAGGTGCAAACCAATGCGCAGCCATATTTAGGGGTGGGCTTAAGTTTAAAATGTGTGGGTTATCACTTCCCTTTAGGTGTGGAATGGCATATTTACTTGCCATATAAGTGCCCCTGGTATTCACCTGATGCATCAGATCAAAACGTTTCATTTCCAAACGTTCCGTATCGCTCAAACTAATGGCAGAGGCATT
>CEQS01066989.1_pt1 | contig 20151 bp, 18 predicted proteins | sample 530981 | NCBI WGS metagenome assembly CEQS01 (sample SAMEA2621176, study PRJEB7988) | marine metagenome | biome: marine biome (ENVO:00000447); feature: mesopelagic zone (ENVO:00000213); material: "saline water (ENVO:00002010), including plankton (ENVO:xxxxxxxx)" | depth 800 m
GATGGAAACGACTACAACGAGTCCATGGCCAATCTGCTGAATCAATTCGCCCCCCGTCTGGGTATTTCCTATGGACTAAGCGATAAATGGTCGATCAATTTTGCAACTGGTAGGTTTACCCAATTACCGGCTTATACAGTAATGGGCTATCAACGAAATGGTGAATTTGTAAACCAAAAAAATGGCTTGAAGTACATTACTGCAGATCACATAAATGGAGGAGTCGAATGGCGACCACTAGCCAGTTCAAAAATCACACTTGAAGGGTTTTATAAATTCTATCAGAATTATCCATTAAGCACCGAAAAGGGAATCAGTTTAGCCAACCTGGGTGCGGACTTTGGAATAGTTGGAAACGAGCCGGTAATTTCTGCTTCCGAGGGCAGGGCTTACGGGTTGGAATTGCTTGCACAGCAAAAGCTAACCAAGGGGTTTTATGGAATATTAAGTTATACATGGGTTAGAAGTGAATTTACCAATGCCGATGGAGCTTATGCACCATCGAGTTGGGATTCGGAGCATTTGCTCACGCTTACCGCTGGAAAAAAGTTTAAAAAGAACTGGGAGTTTGGGGCCCGTTGGCGTTATGTGAAAGGGAGGCCTTATACACCCTATCTCGTACCTGAATCTTATTACAGAGCATCTTACGATATTAATCCAAGAGGGGTACCCGATTATACTCAGGTCAATTCTCAACGTCTGGCAGCCTTCCATCAATTGGATGTACGTGTTGATAAGACCTATAATTTTAAGAAATGGGGTTTAAACCTGTATTTGGATATCCAAAATCTGTACAATTTTCAATCGGAAGATCAGCCTATTTTATATCCGGTGGAAGATGCACAAGGAAATTTTGTTGTGAGCAATCCAAATGCACCTTACGAACAACAGATTTATGAAATGGAAGAAATTCCTAATACAACAGGTACGGTATTACCAACCATTGGGGTGATCATAGATTTTTAGAAAAATCGACCTTTCTGAATTTTTCGAAGAAGAAGCAGTTCCAAAGGAGTAGGTTAAATCCATAAAAGAAATCTTCTACCGGAATGGTTCCAATTCTGATATTAAGGTTTTCAGAATTGTTGTACCATACGATTTCCTGCTCAATCGCTGAGCCTGTTAGTATGCCATTTAGAATGAAAAACGGAATAAGAATAAGCAGAAATGCAATTGCGAAATGGCCAAACCATTTTGGTCGTTTTACAAAGAAGAATAATAGGGTAGAAACGCTTAAAACACCAATTGATCCCGTATACCATAATTTAGCTCCATTGAGTAGTAAAACAAGTGCCAATAACATGAATACGATCAAAAACGGATAACTGAAACGTGTAATCCACTCCTGGTGAAAATAAGCCCGGCAAACTTCATAAGTAAACAGAGAAGCGTAAGGGATGGTGATAAAGAACAGGAGCTCTTCCAGTGGCAGGTTGATTATTGAAATGCCCAGAAGGTATTTGTTATTGAACCCCCAAATTCCCATGTAGGTGAAGGTAATGTCCCAAAGAATAAACAGAGTTCCTACTACCACAATACTTTTAAAAAGTGCCCTTCGCTTTTTCCAAAAGGCTACTTTTTTGTCAAAGCTTAGCAATAAAACAGGAACAAATACCACCAGGTTTATGAGTATGTAATAATAGTTTTCCAACTGGATTAAGATTTTATTGCCATTAGAGTAATACCATCAGGATTAAGAAAAAGACGGCTTGAATGGCAAATAAGCGTTCTGCCAAACGATTCTTTTGTTGAGGTTTATAAAACTTTTGGATTAATGAGTTGAAAATCAACGAAACCAGAAACCAACCAATAAAATTTTGAATGGGAATGGCCTCGTGTTCCCAGTGCCAAAAGTCCAGTTTGGGTGCGACCTGTTCGAGTATAAGATCGAATGATGTCATGATTACCGATGCAAAAAGGGGTTGGATAAACCGATTGCGCGAAAAGCGAGATGCCAATTCGGTTGATCCAAAGGCAAGTATCCACCAATTAAGACCAATAATTATGGGAACTTCCATTAAAAGTGGGGTTAGTGAAGAACCGTAATGGTAATGTCCGAATGGAATTCCTGTACGGATACCGAGTAGTTCAACAAAATAGCCCAGAATGAAGATGGCAATCAAATGAAACCACTGAGATTTAACTTGCTGCATTGGAAAAATAATGATGGCTGATAAGAACAGGTTTATAGGACTAAGTACAATAAAATAACCATGAAAAGGCGATAGGATTCCAATCAACCCAACCAGGTACAAAACCAAAAGAATAATGGTTTTTATTTTGACTGATCGGGATAAACTATCCATAAGAATCTGGTATTAATGAAGCGACAATTTTTGCCGAATTAAGGCAAAGGGGAATTCCACCTCCGGGATGGACACTTCCACCACAATGAAAGAGGTTTTTGACATTACCGGTGAAATTAGGATAACGCAGAAACGCAGAGAACCTGGTGTTGGAGTTGGGGCCATACAAAGCTCCCTGGTAGGCACCGGTTCTTCTTTCAATGTCGGTTGGAGTAAGCAGGTGTTCCTCGATAATGTTTTTAGAAATGGATTCATTCAGCATACGTTCAATCTTATCGATAATGGCTTTCCTTATATCAGAGATTACATCTTGATTTTCGGATTGAGAGCTGGCAGGTGCGTTGATCATTACAAACCAATTTTCAAATCCTTCCGGAGCGTCCTGTTGGTTTATTTTGCTGCTCACATGAATGTATATAGTCGGATCGGTACTCAGTTCCTTTTTGTTAAAAATGGCTTCGAATTCAGTTTGATAATTCTCTGAGAAGAATACATTATGAATATCCAGTTGGTCAAACTTTCGATTCATTCCCCAATAAAAAATATAGGCTGAAGAAGATGGGCTTCGTTTGGTTTTTACGGGTCGTTTGTATTTGGGTTGGAGTAAAGCAGATTGAGTAAAATGTATGTCCGAGTTGCTTACAACTACATCACTTCGAACTACCTTTTTATCCAATTCAATTCCTTTGGCAATTCCATTGCAGATAATGATTCTTTTCACTTTCTGATTGAAGTGAAAATTGATTCCTACTTCGTTAGAAAGGTCTACCAATGAGTCGATAACGCTACGCATTCCGTTGGACGGGAAATAGGCGCCAAGATTATACTCCAAATGGGGAATAACCTGCATTAGACCAGGAGTTAGAAAGGGCGAAGAACCATTGTAAGTTGCGTACCTGTTGAACAACTGCCTTAAATGTGGGTCCTGAAAACGGCTGGAATTGGTTTCATTTAGTGTATTGAATAAGTGAAACTTTCCGATGCTAAGTAATGGTTTAAAAATATCAGCAGACAACCAGGTAGAAGCTTTGTGAAGTGATTTTTCTACAAAGGTCGGTGCCGTTAGTTCATAGAGCTGTTTACTTTCCTTCAAATATTCAAGCACTTGCTCACCGCCGTCTCCAAACTCCTGATTTACATTCTTGTTGAATTGAACTCGGTCGGCGTGGGCCCTTAACCGGTGGCCATCCTCCCAAAAATAGTTGCAGATGTTTTTCAATCTGGTGTAGCGAAAACCGGACCTGTGATTTGGAAAAAGGTCAAACAATTCATCTACCAAATTGGGCAGAGTGAATAGGGAAGGTCCCATATCAAACCGAAAATCTCCTAGGGTGAGTTCAGCTATTTTTCCTCCGGGAAATGAATTGCCTTCGTAAATATCAACTTCGTACCCCTTGCTCCTGAGTCGTAAGGCACTTGCAATACCTGCTATTCCGCTCCCAATAACTATTGCTTTCATGGTTTATTATTAGGAAATAGCTTGGATAGCTTTTGGTATCGGAAGTCAAAAATTTCTTTGATTCTTTTACCGACAAAGAGTTTGTGAGCCAGTTCTCCAATTATGCCCAATGGAAGTACATAAAGAAGCTTGTCAATCATTTTAACACCCTGTTCATGTATTTCGAAATGATGTTCATGGTGCCAGATGGCGTATGGTCCAATGCGTTGTTCATCAATAAAATAGTGATTCGTTTTAACGTTGGTGATCTCTGTAAGCCAGGTTACTGGAATGTTTAAAATCGGCTTAATTTGATATTCGATCATCATACCTTCGTACATCCCATCCCTTGGTACATTCGAGCGAATTTTAAACAACAGGTTATCCGGGGTAATGGAATTTAAATTGGCTGGATTCGAGAAGAATTTCCAGGCTTCTTCAAGTTCAATTGGAAGGATTTGTTCCTTATAAAGGGAGTACACTTTCATGCCTTAGGGACAACTTAAAGCACTTAAGGTTCATTGGTGCAGGTGAATTAGTAGTTCTAAAGAATCGGAACAGGTCAGGCAGCATTTCTTTTTATCTCCAAATGCTCAACAACCAAGGGAAATGCGATTTTAAACCAGGGTGTGTATGTATCAGGATGAAGTTTTAGATCGGATTTTAGTGCTTCGACGTTTGCGAATTTCCACGCTTTAATTTCATTGGGATTAGCGTCAACAGGGCCATTATAATTGCCGATAAATACATGATCAAATTCATGTTCAACCAGCCCCTCACCAACTTCTGATTTATAAACAAAATCAAAAACTTTGCGGATGTTGCACGTGAAACCAAGTTCTTCGTGCAATCGACGTTTAGCTCCAACTACGGTGCTTTCGTTTAGACGAGGATGGCTGCAGCAGGCATTGGTCCACAATCCACCGCAGTGATATTTAGATAAGGCTCTTTGGTGAATAAGCATTTCGCCTTTGGAATTGAAAATGAAAACAGAAAAGGCACGATGTAAGAAGCCAAATTGGTGTGCTTCTATTTTATCCATGGTCGCAATTGGGCGGTCGTTTTGATCAACAAGTACTACGCTATTATCCATGTTGTTAAATTTAAATTAGAGAATTCCAATATTGTGTCTTATGTATGATTGCATAAAAAGAAAATACTTACCCGTGTTTGGGATTCTAATTCTCTCCTTCATGATTCTTTTGCTGGGAATCGATTGAATTTTTTTGAAAAGGCCGTAATAATAAACGTACGCCAGGTAAACGCCGAATCGAGCCCGTTTGGGTAGCCCCAGAATCCCCTTGAAACCTTCTTTAAAATCGGATTTAATATCCATTTCAATGTCAATTTTATTCTGTTCGGTTAGTGTAGAAATATCTATGTCGGGAAAGTAATTTCTTCCCAGGGTATTGTAGTCTTCCTTTATGTCTCTTAAGAAATTAATCTTTTGAAATGCAGACCCCAGTTTCATGGCATTCGGTTTAAGTTTCAGGAATAAATCCTGATCACCTAGTGTAAAAATATTTAAACACATTAGACCAACAACTTCAGCAGAACCAAGGATATATTTCTCGTATTCTTTTTGGTCGTATTCCCGATCATCCAAATCCATTTCCATGCTATTTAAAAAGGTGTCAATAAATTCCAGGTCAATCTGATATTCAGTAACCGTAGCCTGAAATGAGTTTAGGATGGGGTTGAGGCTTATTCCTTGTTCAATGGCTTTGTAGGTGTCTTGTCGAAGTTCTTCAAGCAGTCTTCTTTTATCGTAGCCATGGAAAGAGTCTACGATTTCATCGGCAAGCCGAACGAAACCATATACCGAATGAACCGCATTTCGAATTTCTGAATCAAGGAATCGAATGCCCAATGAAAAAGAAGTAGAATAGGTGTTGGTGGTGAGCTGGCTGCATTGATAGGATACGGAATCAAATAGTGCTTTCATAAACTTGGGTTTTTTCCTGATTAATAATGAGTGATGAAACTACTTTACCAGATATGAGTGCCGGGGGAACTCCAGGTCCCGGAATAGTTAATTGACCGGTATAAAAAAGATTGTTTAGTTTTTGGTTTCGCATTTTGGGCTTAAGAAATGCCGTCTGCTTTAGAGTGTTTGCAAGGCCGTAAGCATTGCCGCGATAGGCGTTGTATTCGTTTTTAAAATCATTGACAGCAAAACTTCGCTTGTAAATGATGTGTTCCTTAATGTTACTCTTGGTATGCGTTTCAAGCCGGTTGATTAAGAGTTCGAAATATTTTTCCCGGGTTTGGTTATCGTCTTTCAAATCAGGTGCAATAGGCATAAGAACAAATAGGTTTTCGCATCCCTTCGGTGCAACCGTTGAATCTGTTTTAGAAGGTGCACACACGTAAAAGAGTGGGTCACTGGGCCATTTTTCATCGTTGTAGATTTCGTGGGCATGATTTTCGAAATCAGCATCAAAAAAGAGGTTGTGATGGTCGAGGTTTTCCACCTTCTTGTCAATTCCTAAGTAAAACAGAAGGCTTGAAGGTGCCATGGTTCTCTTGCTCCAGTAGTTGAGGGAGTAGTTTCGGTTTTCGGTTTGAAGCAGTTGTGTTTCTACATGATGATAATCGGCTCCCGCCACAACCACGTCAGCATGAAATAATCCCTTTGGGGTTTCAACTCCTAACGCACTTTTACCCATGCTGGGAATAAAGTTTACCGGTGAATTTAAATGAAACGTTACACCATGTTTCTTTGCAATGAAGGTCATGGCATCAATAATTTTTGACATTCCACCTTTTGGGTACCAGGTGCCCAATTCCATGTCGGCATAATTCATTAAGCTATAAAGTGCCGGAGTGTTTTTTGGTTTCGCTCCTAAGAACAATACCGGGAATTCCAGGAGTTGATGAATTTTAGGATGCTTGAAATACTTTCTTATTAGTGAGCTTATGGACCCGAATAGTTGAAGTTTAATGCTCCCAAGTAGTATTTCGTTCTCTAAAAACTCACTTATTCGTTCCGAGGGTTTGTATACCAACTTATTTATTCCTACCTGATATTTGTACTCCGCATCCTTTAAGAATGCTTCCAGTTGTTGACCGGAATTGGGTTCAATGGAATCGAAAAGCTCCATTAGTTCATTCTTATCGGAGGGGAGATCTATGTGGTCGTTTTCTTCGAAAAAGACGCGGTAAGAAGGGGATAGTCTTACAAGCTCGTAGAAGTCTTTGCTTTGAAATCCGAAGTCGCTGAAAAACCTTTCAAACACGTCAGGCATCCAATACCAGCTTGGTCCCATGTCGAATGTAAATCCATCTGATTCAAATTTTCTTGCCCGACCACCAATGGATTCATTTTTTTCAAATACATGAACGTTAAACCCTTCCTTCGCTAAGTAGCAAGCTGCCGATAAACCAGCAAAACCAGAACCGATAACTGCAACTGTTTTATGCATTGGGTCTGAAGTCTTGAAGTTTAGAAGTCAATTCTTTCCGGGCCAGAAATATTCTTGATTTTACGGTACCGAGTGGAATTCCCATATGATCTCCAATTTCGTGATACTTAAAGCCATTGAGCTTCATTTGAAAGGGTATCCTCAGTTCATCATTGAGTTTCTCTATTTGAAACTCCATGTCTGAAACATTCAAGTTTCGGTCGGGAGTGATAGACAGGTTGGACGAAGAGCTTGATAGGTAGTTTTTGGATTCCAACGTCTGCATGATCTCGCCCAATTTGCGAGACCTTCTATACTGATTAATAAAGGTGTTTTTCATGATGGTATAGAGCCAGGATTTAACCGATGTACTGGCTTCAACCTTTTCCTTGTATTGCAAAGCCTTCATCATGGTTTCCTGCAACAAGTCCTGCGCGTCATCATCATTTGAAGTGAGCTTGAGCGCAAAAAAATGAAGCGGATTTTGGTACTTAACGAGTAGCTTGTTTAATTCCATGGTAGACATAATGTTTAACTATTAATTAAAAAGATTAAACAAAAGTAGATATATTTTTACTCGAAACGTAGTATTGTTTAATAAAAAGTTAAAATAATTAAACAAAAATTAAAAACACCTTAAGGCGCACTGGTAATACTAGAGATAAAAGCCCAGTTAGCCTCGCTTAGAGGGAAGGAATGAAGTAATTGAAATTAGTTTAGGTAATTAATGAAATCGTCTACTCCACTAATACTTAATGTAGTTGAGGTAATTTTTAGTTGCGCCTCGCGTCCCTTTATTCCAGCAATAAGAAACTTGCAATGGGGGAAAGAATTGGTATTTTGTTTAATGATTTTCTGAATTTGTTCATCAGTTCTGCTGGCGGTAAGTATTGTAAGAAGATGACTTGGACTTGTATAGTCTACAACCGCCTGTAGGTCAACATGTGGAACATTCTGTCCCAGGTAGTATACCTGATAACCTCTCACCTTTAATATATAATAGGCCATTAACAGACCAATTTCATGATGTTCATCCTGTGGTAAAAAAAGCACATACGAATCAGTTTGACTAACCTGGTCGTTCAAATTGTCAATGGCAGCCAGCATTTTTTGTCGAATCAGGTTCGAAACAAAATGTTCCTGCGCAGGGTTAATTTCATTTACCCCCCACATTATACCGATCTTGGCGAGGAAGGGGTAAATCAGTTTAACTATGGTATGTTCGAAGCCTTTTTGATGAAGTGACTTGGCATAGATTTGATTGAATTTCTTTTCATCTAACTCCACCATTGCTATACACAGACCGGTAAGGAAAGGTTCCAGTTCTTTATCTATCTCGACTGCAGCGTTTAACGAATCCTGTACTTCATGATTCAGTTGGTCGTCGTTTAATTGGCTAACCTTGGAAATCTTTGATCCTTTCTGAAGGAGTAAGGTTACGTTCAACAATTTTCTTAAATCGTTATCGCTGTAATACCTGATATTGGTATCGGTGCGTTCCGGATTCAGGATATTGTAACGTTTTTCCCATATACGAATCGTATGAGCTTTTATTCCGGTAAGCCTTTCCAGGTCTTTAATTTGATATTTACGCACGGTAATTACCTCCCATTCCTTGTAGAAACAAATATTTAAAGAAATTGTTTACCAGCGGCTGGAAACGGTTTGATTTTCCAACAATCCTATTAGGGCCCAGGTCAAGGTTAAGCTAACAAAATCAATACTTTTGCGGACCGCAAAAATGCGGGGTAAAAAGCTTGGAATGAAAATTTTAAAATTTGGTGGAACTTCAGTTGGTACTCCAGAGCGAATGCGCGGCGTGGCCCAATTGATTCGTAAGGACGAAAATCAAATAATTGTCCTGAGTGCTGTGAGTGGGACAACAAACTCATTAGTAGAAATTTGTACGGCCCTTCAAAAGAAGGATCAGGAAGAAGCCATCAAGGTTGTCCAGCAACTCGAAAAAAAGTATGACAAGTTTGTTAAGGAACTTATTGATACCGGGAATCACCAGGATGAAGCCCTGGAAATGGTAGGTGCTTACCTCAATGGAGTTAAATCTTATGCAAAACGGGAAATGACTCTTTTTGTGGAGCGATCTATCCTGGCTCAAGGCGAGCTTATTTCGACCAACATATTTCTTCAATATCTGAAGAGCATTGGACAGAAACCTGTGATGCTGTCTGCTTTGGATTTTATGAGGACCACGGATAAAGGGGAGCCAGATCAACGGTTTATAGCAGAAAACTTAACTTTTGAATTGTCCAAGTATCCCAATAAAAATACGTTTATAACCCAGGGGTATATATGCAGAAATGCCTTTGGTGAAATAGATAATTTAAAACGTGGAGGAAGTGATTATTCTGCTTCCCTAATTGGATCGGCTATCAATGCTCAGGAAATTCAGATTTGGACCGATATAGACGGAATGCACAACAACGACCCAAGGGTCGTTGACAAAACGGAACCCATCAAACATTTATCTTTTAAGGAAGCCGCTGAGCTTGCATATTTTGGTGCCAAAATTCTACATCCTGCCAGTATTCGTCCTGCCGAAGAAAGCAGCATTCCGGTTTGGTTAAAAAATACCATGAAGCCGGAATCTTATGGTACCTTAATCCATGGAGACAAAAGCGATGCAGGTTTTAAAGCTGTTGCAGCAAAAGATGGGATTACGGCAATTAAAATACGGTCGGGAAGGATGTTGATGGCCTACGGTTTTTTAAGAAGTGTATTTGAGGTTTTCGAACGTTACAAAACGCCCATTGATATGATTACGACTTCCGAAGTAGCGGTTTCAGTAACTGTTGATGATACTTCTAACCTGGAAGGTATCGTTCAGGAATTGGAACAATATGCTACGGTTGAGGTGGATAAAGATCAAACAATAATCTGTGTGGTGGGTGATTTTATTGAAAATGGCAAGGGTTACGCTTCTACGGTTTTCAATGCACTTAAAAACATTCCTATTCGAATGATTAGTCATGGAGGAAGCCACAATAATATTTCAGTTCTAATTTCAAGTTCTGCAAAAAAGCAAGCTCTGCAAGACCTTAATAAGGGAGTGTTTAATCTGTAGCCATGAGATCTAAGTTGATTGAAAAATTTGGGGAGTTAGAAACCCCATTTTACTACTACGATTTGGATGCGCTGGAGGAGAATCTGAAAGCCTTACATGCCGCTTATTCCAAAAGAGGATATGAGGTTCACTATGCCATGAAGGCGAATGTGAATGATGGAGTGTTGAGCGCTATTCAGAAAAAAGGATTAGGTGCCGATTGCGTTAGCGGAAACGAAGTCAAAAAGGCCATTGAGATTGGGTTTTCGAAAAACGATATTGTGTTTGCCGGAGTGGGCAAAACGGATAAGGAAATCAATTATGCTTTAAATGAGGATATTTTTTGCTTTAACGTGGAAAGTACGGCCGAACTTAACGTGATAAATGATTTGGCCTATGCACAAGGCAAAGAGGCTCGCGTAGCTTTACGGTTAAACCCGAACATCAGTGCCAATACCCATGCCTACATTACTACTGGGCTTGAGGATAATAAGTTTGGGATAAATTTTTGGGAATTGGAGCAAGCGATTGAATTATTGAATGATTCCAGTAACCTAAAGTTGGAGGGAATTCATTTTCACATTGGCTCTCAGATCACCGACCTGTCCAGTTTCAAGAATCTATGCAACAAGGTGAATGAAATTCAACAATGGTTTTTCGATCACAATATTGAAGTCGATCATGTGAACGTTGGTGGTGGATTGGGAATTGATTACCATCAACCTGATGAACAGGCCATTCCCGATTATGAATCTTACTTTGGTTTGTTCGAGGAGTTTATTGAGTTAAGACCAAATCAAAAATTGCATTTTGAACTGGGTAGAAGCATAGTAGGACAAATGGGTTCTCTCATTACCCGGGTAACCTATATCAAAAAAGGAATCTCTACGAATTTTGCAATTTTGGATGCTGGTATGACTGAATTAATTCGACCTGCCCTGTATCAAAGTCATCACGTTATTCAGAATATTTCTAAGGCACATAGAGATGATTTGCCGCTGGAAAAGTATGATGTAGTGGGTCCTATTTGTGAGAGTTCCGACAGTTTTGGAAAGGCTATATTGTTGCCGGAAACAGAAAGAGGAGATTTAATTGCAATACGTTCTGCAGGTGCTTACGCTGAAGTTATGGCAAGCTCCTATAATTTGAGAGAAAAAGCTCAAGTGTTCTTTGGATAACACTTTCCAAAAAAGTCCACATGTATTCTTGCACAAATTTGAATTGAATGAGTCATTACCTTGACGAAACCGTTAATGTTTATACCGAGGCGGCACTATCTCCCGATATTGGGTTATGTTGTACTACAACTCCCGTTTGGGTTCTTCCTGAATTAGCCATTCCGACAAAAATGCTGGAAATGAATTATGGATGTGGAAGCACAGTGAATCCAAGGGACTTGGCAAATGACCCTACCATACTTTACGTTGGAGTAGGAGGGGGAATGGAACTGTTACAATTTTCTTATTTCAGCAGGAAGAAACATGGAGTTATCGGATTGGATGTTGTTCCTGAAATGGTTGAAGCCAGTAGGGAAAACTTTCAGGAAGCAGAAAAGTTGAATCCCTGGTTTAAATCAGAGTTTGTTGATTTACGATTTGGAGATGCTTTGAACCTTCCAATTGAAGACCAATCAATCGATGTTGCAGCTCAAAATTGTCTGTTCAATATTTTTACAAAAGTGGACTTAGAAAAGGCTCTCGAAGAGATGTATCGCGTACTTAAACCAAATGGACGATTGATACTTTCCGATCCGGTTACGGAAAATGCAATGCCAGAGTCCTTGAGAAGCGATGATCGTCTAAGAGCACTTTGCCTAAGTGGTGCTTTAAGCCTGACTGAATATATAGAGACCATTACCTCAGTGGGTTTTGGTACAGTCGAAGTTCGTGCGAAACGTCCTTATCGAATATTAGACCCAAAGCAATACAATACTCCCGAAACTATTTTTATCGAAAGTGTTGAGGTGTGTGCTATAAAAGATCCAATACCCGAAGATGGTCCCTGTGTATTCACGGGAAAAACAGCTATATACTTTGGTGAGGAATCTTATTTCGATGATCATAAAGGGCATGTATTGGTTCCGAATCAACCATTGGCCGTATGCGATAAAACTGCTAATGATCTTAGTTCACTCAACAGGAAGGATATTTTTATTTCTGAGAGTACCTATTTCTACGATGGGGGAGGGTGTTGTTGAATCTTGTGTAAAAGTAGATTTATAGCAATTATTCATAAACCTTCTCTCCATAAGTAATCCATTGACCCCAGAGCGCATTATAGGGATGGATTTTTATAGTAGGTTTATTTGAGTCACCACAAACCAAAGGCAATTTTTGATTAGACCATTCGAATAAACCACCGTACAGGTTGGCTACATCGGTATATCCCATTTTGATCAGTTTTTCTGCGATCTTTTCGCTGCGGTAACCTACTGAACAATACACCACTATTTTTTGATCTTTATTGATTGATTTTAGCGAGTCCTTTTGAAAGTGATCGTAGCCTACCCAAATGGCACCCTCGATATGAGATACTTTATATTCATTTTGTTCACGAGCATCAAGGTATATAGTCCCGTCTTTCTGGTCTATATCTATAACGCTTACTTCAACAACACTATGATCCAATAATCCATTTAGCATAAAAGAATATTCACGATTTTCAACAGTTTGGGAACAAACCGGCCATCGCAGAAGAAAACACGACAGAATTATTAAAACCAACTTCATAGTATAACAATGATCAAAATTAAAACTCTAATGGAAAATGTCATTTTGCTCGAGGATGATAGGTCAGAATGGTTTCCCTTAGATACTCTCTGTCCAAATGTGTATATATTTCTGTAGTGGTAATGGATTCGTGTCCCAGCATTTCCTGAACCGCCCTTAAGTCCGCTCCACCCTCAACAAGGTGTGTAGCAAAGCTGTGTCTAAAACTATGCGGACTAACCACCTTTTTTATTCCGGCCTTTTCAACCAGGTTTTTTACAATGGTAAATATCATCACCCGGGTCAATTGCTTTCCTCTACGATTGAGAAAAACAATGTCCTCGCTTCCCGGTTGAATGTTCAAGTGATTTCTTACCTCATTGGTATATATCGAAATGTATTTCATGGCGGAACTACCAATCGGAATCAGTCGTTCCTTGTTTCCTTTTCCAATGACCCGAACAAATTTCTCATTAAAATAGAGGTTGCTTAGTTTTAGATTAACCAATTCTGATACCCGCAAACCACAACTATACAGCGTTTCGATTATTGCTTTATTTCTTGTCCCTTCCGGTGTACTATGATCAATGGAATCTTCAATTTTATCAATTTCCTCAATGCTTAGTGTAACCGGAAGTTTTCTACCCAGTTTTGGCGATTCCAGCAATTCGCTTGGGTCGGCTGAAATTAAATCCTCAAGCAGCAAGTACTTGTAAAAGGTTTTTAGTCCACTTATGATACGAGCTTGGGTACGAGCCCCTATTCCCATTTCGTTTAAGTAAACCAGAAAATTTCGGAGATCGTCTAAGTTAACGTTTAAAAGACTTTTTCCATTGCAACTATCCTGTAGATAAACAATTAGTTTTTCCACATCACCGATATAAGCTTCAATCGAATTCTTAGCCAGGGATCGCTCCAGTTGCAAATAGGTGGTAAATCCTTTTAAAAATGAGTTCGTTGCCATTCTTCTTCCAAAGGAATAGCATGTGCTCTTTAATTCTACTTTTGGTTTTCTTTTTTAATAAACGATTGACTATGAATATCCTTATTGTAAATGGGCCGAATCTTAATCTTTTGGGGACAAGAGAGCCGAAGATTTATGGTTCGCAGACCTTTGAGGAATATTTGCACGATCTTCAAAAAAGTTTCCCCGAAGTAAACCTGATTTATTACCAAAGTAACGTGGAAGGTGAGTTAATCAATAAGCTACATGAATGCGATGGAGAAGTGAACGGGGTTATTTTTAACGCCGGAGGATATACCCATACTTCGGTGGCGATTGCCGACGCAGTTGCAGCCATAAAAACTCCGGTAATCGAAGTTCATATATCCAACGTATATGCCAGGGATGAGGAGATTCGTCATCAAAGTTTAATGGCGAAAAATTGCGTGGGTGTTATTACTGGATTTGGTTTAAAGGGATACGAGCTGGCCCTACGAAGTATACTTGAATCCTAAAACGTTATTTATAAGCCTTCTTCTTAATCACCTTTACCCAGCTGTTTTTCTCCAGAACCTCGGCTTCTTTTGAGTCGTTAATTGCTTCTAACAAATTCATAGGAAGTTGGTTGTCGGTGCGCGAGGAAACTTGTTTTAAAGATTCACCATCGGTAGTCTGAACGGCGGTCATGTACCTCGAATAGATGGAGCTTTTTTCTTTGGCATTTAGGGTTCGCATATTATCTACTATTCCCTTTAATGTAGTTAGTTGTTCTTTCGTGCTTATCGCAACTATTTTTAGCAGCTTGTTTTGATGGGGTAACCACAATACATGCGCAAATACCAGTCCTTCTTTTGTGCTTTCCTTCATAGCAATCAGTGAACCTGTTGCCGATCCATCCGGTTTTTTGTAAACGTCCTTCATTACGTTTTGCTGTTGGTTTGGAGGTATGTTTTTTATGAATGTATTCGCAGCGGTTTCTGCATCTTTAAATTCAACTTCTTCTGCAAAAACAATAGCGGCATCCTGAGCGCTACTAACTCCGGCCATTCTTCCGGGTTCAATGGCAATGCTCCAGTCCTTAGGGAAATTTAAATAAAGGTTTAAGGTTGGGTTCATGATGATTTGACCATCTATTACACCATATTTTGGGTCGTTTCCAAACAAAATCCCATTAAACTGTTTGGCAAATTGTTCCTGGATTGGGGGAGTGGTTTTTATTTCGACCTCGGCAATTTCCTTATCAATTTTGGTTACCCTGTCTGGTGTGTAAGGGTGATCGCTGAAATAGCTTTTCTCCTCTTCGCTACCTGTATACACTTCAATGGCTTTTGTCATTCGGGTCAATGCAGCTTTTAATGCATTGGGATCATAACCGGCTGCACTGGCCAAAGCAACCCCTTCAACATCTGCTTCTGTTTCATACTTTCTGCTATAACCAGCAACCATTAGATGGCTGGGTGCTTGAAATATCGAACCCAAATTATCATTGACTATGCCTAAAATGGCACCTGGAATAGCTAGTAAACCGGGAAGAATTCCTTTGCGCATTTGTTTTACACTGTGACGATTGTTGGAGTGAATGATCTCGTGAGCTATAATGCAGGCCAGTTCATCTTCCGATTGCAGTATTGGAATCAATCCAGTTGTTACAAATATGTATCCACCTGGTAATGCAAAGGCGTTGGGTTCAGCTGATGGCACCAGGTTAAATTCGTAATCAAACAATTTGTTGTCCAGGTGATTTAACAATCGGTTGCCAATGGAGCGGACATACGCCGTCATCGCCGGGTTGTTGTATATACCCATTTGCTCTTTGACGGTTTGCGCATTTTCCTTGCCTAATTTCTTATCGTATTCAATGTTTTGAGAAGAGGCTTCACCAACATAAAGGCAAAATACAAGAAGAAAAGCCAGCAACTTGAATCCACCTAATTTTTTGCATAAAATCATAACGGCAAAGTAATGAAATTGCAAGATTTGGTTTTAATCGAATTGGAAATTTTATGGGCTTACAATAAATCGCTTGGTTATCGCAAAACCATTTTTGGATATTGTCAAAAAGTACGTACCCGGATATTCCAAAAACTCGCCTTCAATTTCCAGTACGTTTTCCCCCAAAGGTATTTTAGCGATATCCTTTTTAAATACCAGTGAGCCACTTACTGTAGTTATGTGTAATTCAATTGAAGTTTCTTCATCGCCTTCAAGTTCAATAAACAGCTTATTCTGTGTTGGATTGGGGTAAAGGCGAATGGGAGAATCAGTTTCAGAAGTAGAGTACACTCCAACGGTTGAAGAGGTTTCCGGATTATACTCCCAGAAATCACTCCCACTTTTTACGATTTTGTAGCCGTCGTCATAACCAGTGCCGATGTATCCTTTTCCATCGATGGAAAACCCAATCGCATTTCTTCTTGCCACAGTCGGTAAGTTAGCCTTTTGATTCCAGGCTCCTTTGGGATTTCCTTTCGCATCCATTCCATTGCTTGGATCAAATGGGTCGAACTCCCAAAAGTCGTCTCGAAAAACAAGGTGTCCAAACTCTCCCGTACCAACATATCCTTTTTTTTGGATTGAAAATGCTACGGCGAAACTCCTGGAAACCGGCCCATCCATTTTTCTGGTCCATTTACCCTTTGGGTTTCCATTGGCATCCATTCCGTTACTTTTATCCAATGGGTCATATTCCCAGATGTCACGGAACCATCCTCCTGAGTATTCTCCAGTTCCAAGAAATGCATGCCCCGATATAGTAAAAGCGACCGCTCCAGCTCTTGGGCTTCCAGCAAAGTTTGCTTTTCGTGTCCATTTCCCCATTGGGTTTCCACGCGAATCGAGGCCATTACTCATGTCATTTGGGTCATATTCCCAAATGTCGTTTAGCGCAATTTTGTTTGGTCCACCATCGTAACCTGTTCCAACATATCCCTTATTGCCAATGGTGAATCCCGTTGCATAAATTCTTGCATCTCCGCCAAAATCCTGTTTTCGTGTCCACCAGTTATTTACAGGATCATATTCGTAGCATTGTTTAGTTGATTTGGAATTAAAATCTCCACCGGTTATGATATAACCTTTTCCATTTATAGATAATCCAACTGCGGCCCATTTTCCGTTGCCAGGAAAAAAAGCTTTTTGACTCCAATTTCCTACAGGATTTCCTTTCGAATCAACTCCATTGGTTTTGTCTTCCGGATCGAATTCCCAAAAATCCGATTGTGCACTACCTTGTGCATTGATTCCGGTGCCGGTATAAGCTTTTTTACCAATTACAAAGGCAATGCCTGCGGCTCGATTAGTATTGTCAATGCTATCCTTTTGAATCCAATTTTGAGCAAGAACGGTAATCGATAAAAGAATGGAAAACAAGGAGAGAAAGGTGATTTTCATTTTAAGTAGTGTTTAATCAAACCATCGAAATTAGCTGGTGGAGAGGGCTTAATTACTTTAACTAAATTCATTTATTAAATGAGTTAAAAAAGTGGGTGAACGGCATATGAAAAGCTATATAACATATCGTAAGGTAGTTTTGTAAACCTAACTATTATTCGATATTCTTAAATTGATAGCTGATACAGCCTCATGATTTTAGATCATATTTGTTTTTGTCCTAAAATCCTATATTTGAGTTTTAGGTAAAAACGTATAAAGTATTGATTAGCAATAGAATATATTTTATTTTCTTCGTAATATGGGGCTTGCTATCTGCTGAATTCGCCTTTGCTCAGGAAATTCCGGCAAAGGAAACCCCCTATTCAAGAGCTCGTCGACTTGCTTTTAATAAGGAATACAGCGCATCGCTTCAGATTTGTGATTCTTTCTTAACCCAGGTTCCGGACAATTATGATTTTGAAATGCTCAATGCCCGCGTATTATCCTGGGACGGGCAGTTGGTTGAATCAGAAAAGAAGTGTCAATCTTTAAACGGCAAGTATCCGGATTCAAAGGAGGTGTATGTGCACTGGATTACCGTAAACCGTTGGTTGGAAGATCATACCAGTGCTGCGGATATTGGTAAAAAGGCACTTGCAAAATTTCCTTCTGACCCTGAATTAATGTATCAACTTGGAAAGGAATATGGAGCCTTAAGCAAGTTTGACGAAGGTTTTGAACTTTGCGATTCACTGCTCCAAATGAATAAAAAGGTTGATGATGCCTTTAAATTGAAGATAGACCTATTGCTTCAAACCGAACAATACGATTCTGCCATTACCATTTGCGATAGTTTAATTCAGGTTAAGCCCGGCGACAATGGCTTACGATTATTAAGAGCTAAAGGAAAGGCATGGGATAAACAATACGATGCTTCAAGATTGGACATTGATACCATTTTCGACTCCGAAGTAGAGCATTTGGGAGCTCATCATTTAAAAACGAACACCTATTTGTGGCAACCCCAAAATGATAGTGCCATATGGAGCGCTGATTCAGGGTTGCAATTTCACAAAGAAGATTTGGTTTTGAAGGTAATGATGGCCAAGGCTTATTTACGGTTAGATTCTTTTCCTCCATGCGATTCAGTAATTGGGATTGTATTAAATGAAGATACGGTACACTATGGAGCCTGGGCGGTTAATTTAAATTCTCGATTGGCCCAGGAGGATTTCGATTCAGTAATAGCTGCTACTGATAAATTGGGCACTATTTATCCCGGAGATGAAGAATTCAAAAGGCTTCGGGTTATTGCCCTGGCTGGAAAAGAAAAGTATAAGGATGCCATAGAAACCATGGCAAACGATGTCAGTGAAGTTGATAGCATGGACGAGAGTTCAAAGGTGCTATACACCAAATTGCATTATTGGGACGGTCAAAATACCAGAGCATTGGACTTGTGTGATCGGTTTCTGGAACAAGAGCCCGAGAGCGTTGGCTTACTTACCATAAAAGCCATTATTCAAAAAAGCAGGTACGAAAAAGAACCTGCACTTGCTACCATTGATGAAGGGCTGGCCATAGATCCTTCGAATCAGGAATTGATGGATTTGAGGGTGGAAGTGGAGGAAATGAACCTGAATGAGCTTGGAGGCTGGTTAACTTATGACTTATACAGCAACTCGGTTGATCCATCAGGTGATAGAAAGGCAATTACCTTGGAGTATCTCAGAAGAATAAAACGTCATGTAATTCTGGGTAGACTCACCGTAGCCAACCGATTTGATAGTACCGGTATCCAGGGAGAAATTGATTTTTATCCGACCATAACGGATTGGATGTATCTGTATATAAACCTGGGAGCGTCCAACCTGTGGTTATTTCCAGAGTATCGGGCTGCACTGGAGCCTTACTTCGCTTTGCCATATAAATTGGAAGCTTCTATCGGTGTTCGATACATGCACTATCCGGGAAACGGTGTTGTTATCTATACCGGATCGGTAGGTGCTTATCCAGGCAATTTCTGGTTATCATTTAGGCCTTTTATAACGTTTACCAACAATGGGGTTAATCAATCATACAATGCAAAAATCAGGCGGTTCTTTAAGACTCCAAAATCATACTTGGAGTTAAGTGGTGGTTTCGGTGCCTCACCTGATAATACCTACCTGGACCAGGCCTTCGACCAGGCAGTTGATTCCCAGTCCTGGAATATCGGAATCACCTATCAGCAAAAATTAGGTAAGAGTTTCTATGGAAAAGTATTCTTCATTTTCGACCAATACTACCCGGAACAAGTTCCCGATTTCAATATTTTCAGCAGTAATCTTGGCCTTTGGTGGATGTTCTAAATAATATATGGGAATTCTATATGGCGCAGGATTTTGCCAATCGATTTATTTCGGCAATTATCGTGTTTCTCATTGTCATGTCCCTGCTGCTGCTATTGGGGATTTTAATCAGTAGAACCCTTCAAAACCGATGGGAAAAAAGGGAAGAGCATTGGCATGCTGTTTTTCAGGAATTATTGGTACAGTTGCTGTTTGATCCCGAATATGCCAGAGGCGGTAAGAAATACAAAGATGTAGTCATTAAATACAAAGCCAATAAGCTGGATTGGATTGCACGTAAAACGCTTATCGAGCAAATGATGGAACTTCACAAGGGAGTGAAAGGTGACAGCGCTGTTATTGTAAAGCAGTTTTATCGGGATATTGGTTTGGTTAAGTTTCAGGAAGAAATGATAACCCGTGGACCATGGTATAAAAAAGCTCAGGCGTTCAGGATTTATTCCGAATTTGCCGTGATTGAAAAAGTAAAACTGATTGAGAAGTTTGTTGACCATCCCAATAAAGTGTTGCGGTCTGAAGCCCAGTACGCGGTGGTTTCTATACTAGGAGCAGAAGGGTTGAAATTCGTCCC
>CEQS01035810.1_pt1 | contig 19707 bp, 26 predicted proteins | sample 530981 | NCBI WGS metagenome assembly CEQS01 (sample SAMEA2621176, study PRJEB7988) | marine metagenome | biome: marine biome (ENVO:00000447); feature: mesopelagic zone (ENVO:00000213); material: "saline water (ENVO:00002010), including plankton (ENVO:xxxxxxxx)" | depth 800 m
GCGTAGGACTCATAAACCTAAGGTCGGCAGTTCAATTCTGCCCCCCGGCACACATCACTTAAGTCTAGCGAGAAAGCTGGCCAAGCGCTTACCACGCGGTGTTAGCCAGTGTAATACGTGGCTGCCTTCGTACTCTTTCTTTATAAGGCCTCCGTGAAGCATCTTGCGGGTGTGCTCCGCTGCGTTCTTATACCCGATTTCCAGTCGGTGACTGATCATATCTAGGTCAATTCCGGGTTGCCGATAGAGCAAAAATAACATAGCAACACGATGCCCGTTTGCGACACCCTTGGCCATAGCTGCGATACTCGTAGTGCTTCTCATAAAATACATTCTAATATTCTTTAGAATTATAGAAAGAAAGTTATGCACACTTGTTCACACTTTTTTGTTGTGTAAACGTGAAAAAAATTTTTACACGTTATACTTGAATTAGGTCGAGCACATTACAACTCCAACATTTATAAAATGTATGGCAGCAAAAAGAAAAACTGCAAAGCGCAAAACAGTTGCGAAGCGGAAGCCCGCACGCAAAAAGGTGGCAAAGAAAAAAACCGCTAAGCGCAAAACTACTGCTAAGCGAAAGACAACTAAGCGCAAAACTACGGCACGAAAAAAGACAGCTAAAAAGAAGACCACACGCCGTAAGCGCTAGAGGCTGTGTGCTCGAACAAAAAACGCCCCTGGGGCGTTTTTTGTTTTTATTATGCAAGGGACTTTGCGCAAGGGCTAAACTTGCTTGGCTCGTTAAGTGGTCGCCGCCTCGACACCCATTCCGAGCTTCCGTAGATACAAAAAGCACTGGGAAGAACCCAGTGCTTTTTGACTAAGCGCGAACGACGGGACTTGAACCCGCAACCTCCCGCGTGACAGGCGGGTGCTCTAACCAAGTTGAGCTACGTCCGCAATAGCGGCTATTCTAGCAGGATATATAGAACTTTCCACTCTTTTTATTGTACCCCCAATGCCACTATGTCGTTAGTAAGTTATGATACATAGAATGTCTTTTGTCGACCAAATATTCGAACTTACAATACAGGCGATCGGTTTATTTCTCAGTTTTCTGCTCGTGGTATTTGAGATTTTCGCTGTACTCGTACGTGGGTTGCTTGGGTTTATAGGTTTATAGGGTTCAAGAAAAACACGAGACTCACATCAAAATCAGCAGAAAGCATCACCCTCTTTTTCACATACTTCCTGGCGTTGTTGGTTATATCAGCACAACGTTCGATCTTACCGCAAATACGACTGGAGCGAGCGATGTTGTCTTTTCCTGGAGCGAGAAAACAGGGTCGATCAATTTGCGCTACAGAGTAAAACTTGTACTATAGGAGCGCATAAGGCCGGGATAGCTCAGTTGGTAGAGCGCACCCATGGTAAGGGTGAGGTCACGGGTTCGAATCCCGTTCCTGGCTCACGTAGGCGATAGCTGGAGTGAGGCGGAAAGCAGGCAAACTGCTTTGCCCGTGTCGGGATTTGAAAAGCGGAGCCATGTTCGACTGAAAGGAGAACGGGCGAGCTCGGGCAGGAACCACTTAGCACGCAGTGTTTAGTGAATTGACACCGAATCCCGTTCCTGACTCAAGGATCCCACCGTAGCCCAGTTGGCATAAGAGACCAATAGCCAACGCACTCGTTACGGGTGTTACACTGGATTGACGTCCAGCATTTGGTATAAATGTGGCACGCCACCGTAGCTCAGTTGGTAGAGCAACGCACTCGTAACGCGTAGGTCGGAGGTTCAATCCCTCTCGGTGGCTCCAAGGTTCGACTTCTTGGTTTTTTATCAGCACCTCATCAATGTCAATGCAAACATTGTTCGGGTGTGTAGTAGTAGCTCGGTTGTGCAGAAGCATCAAGCGTGAATACGGCTTAGTTTAGGCTCGACACGTTTTAATGACACCGCGTTTATAGCAACAATAATGGAAGAAACGGACATCAACAATGCGGCAATTTCTGGTCTGAGCGACCAGCCGAGTGACGTATAAAATACGCCAGCGGCAACAGGTATTGCCAGCACATTGTAAATGGCTGCCCAAAAGAGGTTCTGCTTCATTTTCCTGGTGGTTGCCTTAGAAAGCGTTATTGCCGACATAATGTCGTATGGGTCAGACTTCATCAGCACAATGTTAGCTGTCTCAATGGCCACGTCGGTTCCAGCGCCGATTGCAATGCCGATGTCGGCTTGTGCCAAAGCGGGGGCATCGTTAATACCATCACCCACCATGGCGACAAAGTAGCCTTCTTCCTGTAATTTTTTCACATAATCCGCTTTGTCTTTCGGTAGAACATCAGCAAATACTCGCTTGATGCCAATCTCCGCTGCCACCGATTCGGCTACTCGTACATTGTCTCCGGTGATCATCGCTACTTCGATGCCAAGAGCACGCATCGCCGTTACTGCCTCTTTGGCACTGCCCTTGATTTTGTCGGCGATGCCGATTACTCCCCACGCCGTGCCGTCAACGGCAACCACGCTTATGGTCTTTCCCTCTTGGAACAGTCTGTTCGCTATTTCCTCGGCTTGAGAAATAGAAACCTTATTCTTTTCCATCAAACGCAAAGTACCGACTAAGACTTCCTTATTATTATAGGTGCCACGTAAACCCAACCCAGAAAGAGATTCAAAATCTGTTGTTTTTGAGCCCAGAGCAACCTGCTTATCATTTGCATATTGTTTTATTGCTTCGGCGATTGGGTGATTAGAAGACTGCTCGAGTGCAGTTGCGTACTCCAAAATATCTTTTTCGGAGACTCCGTTAATGGCGATTACGTCAGTCACTAACGGCTTTCCTTCGGTCACAGTTCCAGTCTTGTCTAGCACAATGGCTGTAATGCGAGCGGTGCTTTCAAGGGTCATGGCATCCTTAATCAAAATATTGTGGCGTGCTCCAATGCCAGTACCAACGGCAACGGCTGTTGGAGTCGCCAGGCCAAGAGCATCCGGGCAGGCAATAACAACCGCAGAAATGGCAAACGTTAGAGCAAAGATGAGTGTCGAGCCAGCAACTACATACCATCCGAAGAATGCCAGTATTCCTGAGGCAACAGCTACGATTACCAAATATGCAGCCGCCTTGTCGGCTATACGCTGCCCTGGAGCTTTTGAGTTTTGTGCCGTCTCAACTAATTTTACTATTTGCGACAATACTGTGTCTGACCCAACCTTAAGCGCCTGTATTTTAAGGGCTCCAGACTGGTTAACCGAGCCGCCTATTACCGTATCACCGATTTTTTTAGATACAGGCATCGATTCTCCAGTGACCAGGGACTCGTCAACGGAAGATGTGCCATCGGTTACTTCACCGTCAACCGGAACCTTGTCACCCGGCTTAAGCACCACGATATCGCCGACAATAATTTCTGCAGTCGGTATGTTGTGCTCGACTCCGTTTCTGATAACGGTCGCCTTGGGCGGCACCAAGTCGAACAAAGCGCGCAGAGAGTCAGAGGTGCCGCGACGGGACTTCATTTCCATCCAGTGTCCGAATAACACAAAAGTCACCAGCATGGCGGCGGCCTCGAAGTATGTTTCACCTAATCCTAAAATAGTAATCAATACACTAAAGAAATAGGCTGCGAGCACGCCAGTGGCCACCAAAACCGACATATTTAGTTGCCGATTACGCAGTGAATGGTAGGTTCCCGTAATAAAAATTGAACCAGTCCAGAATACGACGGGGGTAGTGAGGAACAACAAAAGCCAGTTTACGGAAAAAGGAACCGGCAAGTTCAGCCCGAACACATTTATTGCAAGCGGCGAGTACGCCAAAATCGGTATCGTAAGAAGGAAGGCTATCCAAAAGCGTTTCTTCATATCCGCCTCCATTGCTTTTGCCATGCTCGGGTCATTCATGGCAGCCGCGTGGTCGGCGTGATTCATAGACTTCATGTCGTGTCCCGCGTGCTCGTCAGCTTCTGGAGCGGCAGATTTTTCGTGCGGATGCGAGTGCGACACTACGTTCTTTTCGAGATTGTATTCATATTGCTTCGCTTCTACATGGCTGCCACAGGTCACACTCAGTTTCTCCCGGGTACAATGTTCACATGGTCGTTGTGAAGTACACGCTCTACCCGATTTGTGCGCCTTAGTGTGCATAGCATGTTTGTTTTTGTCTGGCTTCATATCGCAGTGCCTATTTTGTTAACCCTTATGTGCATTGATTGTATCGCACATAACCATAATATGAAAATAGAGTATATACTAAACGGTCTCCAGCCTATAATTGTTTTGGCACGTAATGAATTTTTAACTGCGCGCACGACCATGGAGCCCTTGCACGTGCACTCTGTTGCCGCAGGTATTGCTGTGTATACTTATTCAATGGGAAGAAAAGAACGGATTGCAGAAATAGAAAGTCTGATGAATCGCGCAGATTTTTGGAATGACTCGGGAAAGGCCCAGGCACTCATTAAAGAGCTACAAGAACTCAAAGATGCATTGGCGGGTCTGGGAAAATACGATCGAGGCGGTGCAATCGTAAACATCCTCTCCGGCGCGGGTGGTGACGATGCTGAAGACTTTTCAGCAATCTTGTTTCAAATGTATCGGAAGTTCACTGAGAGCAGGGGGTGGGAGGCGACCATACTCGACGAAAGTGTGAGTTCAGCCGGTTATCGAAACGTGTCGTTTGAGGTGCTCGGCAAGAATGTATACGGAACATTGAAGAATGAGTCTGGTGTGCATCGGCTGGTACGAATTAGCCCGTTTAATGCACAAGGGAAACGACAGACATCGTTTTCATTGGTTGAAGTACTGCCGATACTCCCAGAGGTCGGGGATATTGAAATTCCCGAAGGCGACCTCGACATCCAATTTACCCGATCGGGTGGGGCAGGAGGACAGAACGTAAACAAAGTAGAAACGACAGTGCGCCTCATACATACTCCGACAGGCATTGCAGTTAAATGTAGCTCGGAGCGTTACCAGGCACGTAACAAGGAGAAGGCACTGGAGATGCTTCGAGGAAAACTTTTTAAGAAACGAGAAGCAGATCGTGAAAAACTTGAAAAAGGACTTGCAGTCTCAAGCGACACGAAAATAGAATGGGGCAACCAGATACGCTCGTACGTGTTGCATCCGTACAAAAAAATAAAGGACCATCGTACCAATATCGAGACCTCGAACGTTGATAGTGTATTAGGTGGTGACCTCACACCGTTTATTCCAAGCAATTAACCAAAGGTAGTTGGTGGCAAGTTAAGTAGCTAGTATAATGGTGAATGTAATATTTTGAGCACGCATGATTTACTTCGACAAAGTTACGAAATTTTACAATGGAGGTGCAGCAGCTCTTGATGACGTAACGCTAACCATCGAGCCGGGGGAGTTCGTTTCAATTGTAGGTCACTCAGGGGCCGGGAAGTCAACCTTGCTCAAAATGATACTCGCAGAAGAGGTCCCGAGTGAGGGAACGGTGTTTTTTGAATCTAACAACATAGCAAATCTCGGAAAACTTGAACTCAACGAACTTCGTCGCAAGATCGGTACTGTTTTTCAGGACTTTCGTCTACTCCCGACAAAAACAGTATACGAGAACATAGCCTTTGCCATGGAAGCCGCAGGAGCGCATGAAGAAGATATCATTGCCGATGTCCCGCATGTGCTCGATTTGGTAGATCTCTCGGAGAAAATGGATAGTTTTCCGCGCGAGCTTTCAGGCGGTGAGCAGCAGCGTGTAGCGATTGCTCGCGCAATCGTCAACCAACCCGATGTTGTGGTAGCAGATGAGCCGACGGGAAATCTTGATCCTATCAGCACATACGAAGTGGTGCAGATTTTGAAAAAAATTAACGATCTAGGTACAACGGTGATTCTGACCACTCATAATAAAGGCGTAATCGATTCCCTTGGCAAGCGGGTAGTTACCATGGACGAAGGTCGTATTGCTCGCGACGATGCGAGCGGTCGATACGTCTTATAGTATAATTTTTCTCTATGGCTTTTTGGACGAACATAAAACGAGTATCACGTGCTGGAGTGGTGGGCTTTTTGAGAAATGGGTTTGTGTCGCTTGCGACAGTTTTTATCATGGCAATCACACTTTTTGTTATAGGGGCGATACTCACCACCGGCGCAGCTCTCGACTCTGTTTTGCTGCAGTTACAAGAGAAAGTTGATATTAACGTATATTTCCTTACCGAAGCACCGGAAGAAGACATTTTGTCTTTACGTGATTCTGTTTCTGAGCTTCCTGAAGTGGCAACGGTTGAATACATAACACGCGACGAAGCCCTTGAGCGCTTCCGTGAACGACACAAAGATGACCAGCTTACATTGCAGGCTCTTGATGAGCTTGAAGAGAACCCCCTGGGGGCTAGTTTGGCAATTCGTGCAAAGGAGACGAGTCAGTACGAAGGAATTGCAAAGTTTCTTGAAAATGAAACTGCCGTCGGGGGCGGCCCACAAATCATAGAGAAAATCAACTATTTTCAAAACAAGGCAGCAATAGATAAACTCACCGATATAATAAACGCATCGGAGCGGCTAGGATTTATAGTCACTGTGTTTTTGATATTGGCATCGATTCTCATTGTTTTTACTACGATTCGTCTTGCCATCTACACAACAAAAGAGGAAATAAGCGTAATGCAGCTTGTTGGCGCGTCTGACTGGTATGTACAGGGACCGTTTGTTATCGAAGGGGCTTTGTACGGGTTTACAGGAGGTCTTGTTGCACTTCTTGCTTTGTATCCGGTAGCGGTGTGGCTTGGCCCTGCCTCACAGGCATTTTTGGGTTCGTTTAACGTGCTTTCATACTACGGGAACAACTTTGGTTGGCTGTTCTTTGTACTTGTGGGTACCGGAGTGGGACTTGGTGCAGTGTCCAGTTTTCTGGCAGTCCGTCGCTACTTACAATTATAAGCTTGCAAATAAAGCTACGTTCGTTAGACTTCGAAACATTTGGTGCGCATGGCTAAAAAAGGACACAAGTACATATTTGTGATAGGGGGAGTAATGTCGGGAGTGGGTAAGGGAGTGGCGACTGCTTCAATCGGTAAGGTACTCCAAGCAAACGGTTATAAGGTCAACCTCGTAAAAGTTGACCCTTATTTAAATGTGGATGCGGGCACCATGAATCCGACCGAGCATGGCGAGACATTTGTGCTACGTAGCGGGCTTGAGACCGACCAAGACATGGGCAATTACGAACGGTTCTTAAATCGTGACCTGCCTGAGGAAAACTACGTCACGAGCGGCATGGTGTATTCGGAGGTAATCAAACGTGAGCGCAATCTTGAATACGATGGGGAATGTGTGGAGGCGATTCCGCACGTGCGCGACGAGATAATTCGCCGCTTTCAAAAAGCGGCAAGTGTTAATGGTTCAGAAATCAGCGTGATTGAAATTGGAGGTACGGTGGGCGACTTTCAAAATGCAATGTTTATCGAAGCAGCACGTGTTATGAGAGCGAAACATCCCGACAATGTGCTGTTCATTATGGTTACGTATCTACCGATACCAAGCAAGGTTGGTGAGATGAAAACAAAACCAACGCAAAACGCCATTAGACAATTAAACGCATACGGAGTGCAACCAACAATCGTTATCGGTCGTTCGGAGGAGGTGATTGATGCGCGACGCAAAGGAAAAATTGCCGAGCAATGCAATATCAAACCCGACCATGTTATTTCTGCTCCTGACATCGAGAGTATCTATGATGTACCGATGAATTTCGAGCGGGACAATGTATCAGGCGTAGTGCTGAAGGAGCTGAAGCTCAAGAAAAAGAAGAAAGCAGGAATGCAGAAGTGGAATGCGTTCGTACGCAAGGTACACAATCCCAAAAGAGAGGTAAATATCGCGGTGGTGGGGAAATATTTCGACACAGGAGACTTCGTCCTGTCTGATGCTTACATCTCGGTTATTGAGGCGGTCAAGTTCTCTTCGTACACACAAGGAGTGAAACCGAATCTTGCGTGGCTCAACTCAAAGGATTTTGAGACTGGAAAGAAGAAACTCGCTGCGCTCAAAAAATATGACGGGGTCATTGTTCCGGGAGGTTTTGGTAAGACGGGAATAGAAGGGAAGATAAAAGTGATCAAATATATACGAGAAAATAAAATTCCGTACCTTGGTCTATGTTATGGCATGCAACTAGCGATAGTCGAATATGCGCGCAATGTTGCGGGAATTAAGAAAGCTACGACACGCGAAACGGACGAGAACGCGGAACGACAGGTGATCTCCATTATGGAAGATCAAAAAGAAAAACTACATAATAAAGACTACGGCGGCACAATGCGCCTTGGTGCCTACCCGGCATACTTAAAGCGAGGAACTATCGCACGGAATGCATACAAGAAAGAGCTTGTAGAAGAGCGCCACCGCCATCGTTACGAGGTAAACCCCGAGTATGTTAAGCGGTTAGAAGAAGCCGGCATGGTATTTTCAGGGGTTTCACCAGACAAGAAACTTATGGAAATTGTAGAGCTTCCGAAGAGCAAGCACCCGTTTTTTCTGGGAACACAGTTTCATCCTGAGTTTCAGGCGCGGCCACTTTCTCCACACCCCCTGTTTACAGAATTTATCAAGGCGACTTTAAAAAGACAGTAGTGCGAAAGTACAAAACTTGCAACACTAAAGCATGATCACAATATGAGGATGAGAGAAATGTGGGAGAGATTTTGGGCGTGGTACGACCGCAACTATACACTGAATGTTTCAATCGCTGCGGGCCTCTTTTTGCTGCAACTCGTTCACTTGGTTTGGCTCGGCGGCGAAGTAGCAACACTTCGTGCGCTCGGAACGGCCCTATTTGACCTCACAGGAATGTGGGAGACACTCATTATAGTCGTCGATTATACTGAGTTGCCGGCAATTTTCACCATGACACTTGTCTACATTGATGCGTGGCGCAGGGGCTCCAAGTGGAATGCGGTACTTATGCTTGCGTTGTTACATTCGCAATGGATGCACATCTTCTGGATCACTGACGAATTTATTGTTACAACTCTAAGTGAACCCGGTAGCACTATTTTGCCAAACTGGCTCGCTTGGATAGCCATCCTCATTGATTATCTCGAGGTACCAGTAGTCTTTGATACACTTATCAAGTTAGGACGCTCACTTCGCGAGAAGAGGGGTCTTGAGGGTATAAAACAGGCGCTCAATGAAGCATAAAAAGAAACCATCGTACTTACCAGAATTTGTTTATGGAAGCATGGACGGACTGGTGACGACGTTTGCGATTGTAACAGGTGCAGTCGGTGCTTCGCTTTCTCCCGGCATTATACTCATCATCGGCCTCGCCAATGTACTGGCAGATGCGTTCTCAATGGGGAGCTCAAGCTATCTCTCGGCGGTATCAGAGGAGTCTATTCATGAGCACCGTCATAGTAAGAAACCACTCCGCATAGCCGTGGCGACATTTGTGTCATTCAGCATTATAGGACTCGTGCCGCTGTCGCCATTTCTTATAGCGTTTTTTGTGCCCTCACTTGGGCCATATGCCACCTACGTTTCCATTGCGGCAACTCTAATAGCATTTGCGGGCGTTGGCTATATTTCGGGAGTGATGCTGGGCAAGAACCCCTTGCTTACCGCGATGCGTAACGTGGTTATAGGCGGGGTGGCAGCGACCATTGCGTTTGTCGTTGGATACGTACTCGCCAGCGTATTCGGTGTCTAATAGTAGACCACGATCTCTACCGGGTTGTGATCTGAGTGTTCGAAATTGAGATCTATCGTCTTGACATATTCAGTGCGAACTTCGGGTGAGCATACAAAACCATCTACAAACGCAGTGGTCGAGGAGTTCTTTTCGTAGGGTCGATTCCCGGCTCGTAGCGTGGGTGCGTTTTCGGGAAAATTTGCGGACCACCCTTGAGGAATCAGATGGTGAGGAAAATCGCGTACATAGTATTTGTAGTACTCCTTGTCCTCACTGCAATAATTAACGTCGCCATTATGCATGTTCCAATCTGCTCCTACAACAACGGGATGCCCCCTGCGATTGAGCCTTTTTACATAACCCATCAATTCCTGGAACTGGGAGATACGCACTAACCCGTGTTTATCGAATGACGAGAGATGAGTGTTGATAAGCGCTATAGGTTTTCCTTTGCCGCGTTTTACAAATGTCGTGAGTGCGTAGTCCCACCTGGGAATGATTCGGTAAAAGTACTCACCAGCCTTAAATTGCTTTGCAAACCTCTTCCGCGCCCTGAATGCCTTGGTGACATACGTGCCCATCCCGTGCTCGTTTCTAAGAAAATCAAAGAATAGTGGTAGCGAGAAGTTAGAAATGGAGGCGCTATGATATCTATTGAGCACAGCATGCACCGTCTTGCGGATGTTATACCACTTATTTAAGAAACTACCGCTTGTTAGTTCTTGGAGCAGATACACGTCGGCCCTGGAACTTGCGAGGAACCGCTGTATACCTGCGACATTTTTTGAAATAGCATCCCGAGACGAAGGGATGAAATTTCTGCCCCCCTCATACGAGATGTCCGCCTCTGCACCAAAGGCGCCGATACCGAGGTTCCACGTTATTATTCTTAGTTTCCGCACGAAGAAATGATAGCAGAACCGCGTTGAGAGACCAGCATTTTTATGTATGATAAGGAGCATTGCCGGATCGTCTAATGGTAGGACACATGCCTCTGGAGCATGGTATCTAGGTTCGAGTCCTAGTCCGGCAGCACCTGCCCGAGCGCGTTCTTGAGCGTACATGAGATACGGCGTTCTGATGCCAGTGGAAATCGACTTTGATACTCTAGCTTTAAGAAGAATACCGAACCGCTCTCTATTAAAAATTCAGGGTTTTGCTATACTTTCATCATGAGGGGCAACACAGTTCTGGCGATTGCAGTGATACTTCTGTTTCTGGGTGGGTGGTATTTTTATAGTTCCCCCGAGACACCTCCATATAAAGAAAATGCGGTTCCAACCTCAGCCGACAATGCCCCGCCTGGACCCATTCACAATCTTCCCGTACCGGAAGCCGTTGCCGTGGTGCGTGCCAAAGTAGCGCAAGAGGAGAAAGTGGATGAGGGGGTGGTGATCGTGATGTCGGCCTACGAGAAAGACTGGCCGAACGCATGCTTGGGCCTGGAATTACAGGAAGAAATGTGTGCGCAGGTTATAACCCCTGGATTTGAGGTGGTTGTTCAGGTGAGTACCACTGGTGAGCGATTTACGTATAGAACCAACTACAATGGGAGTATTGTAAGGTCCGAGTGAAACTTCAAAATGGGGAACATACCGCCTGTGCGAACTAAATGATACTGTGCGCTTGCGGAGCTCGTCTATCTTGCTAAGCTAGGAAACTGATTATTTACAATGATGCTACGCACTTAACACTAACAAAATATTCTATGAAAAAACTTATAGTCGTAATCGTAATTCTTATAGCAGCGATAGCTGCCGGGTGGTATGTATTCTCGACGAAGGGAAGCAATACCAATACAGAAGCAAGGTCGGTTGCACAAGCAGGGGATATAGTAGCGAGGGTAAATGGTGAAGCTATTCTTAGCGTGGATCTCGAGATTATCAAGGCACAACTTGCTGCCATCCAGGGAGTAGACATCGCAACCGCCCAAGCAGATGTCAAAGAGCGACTTCAAACTACAGCACTTGATACACGAATCGGGCAGGTGCTTATACAACAGGAGGTGACAGCATCTGGATTCGTTGCGCCCGCAAAAGACGTTGAGGAAAGACTTGCTGAGATCAGGTCTCAATTCGACACAGAGGAGGCGTTTACAGCTGCGCTTGCAGCAGACGGTTTAACTGTCGACAGCTTGCGCACGCAAGTGGCGAATGATCTCGCGATCCAGCTCTATCTTGAGGAGACACTTGGGATCACAGACGTAGAGGTTACCGATGAGGAGGTACGCACATCGTACGCCGAGGCAGCTGCCCAGGCCGAGAACGTACCGGCTTTTGAGGACGTGCAGGATCAGATAAAAGCATTTATACTTCAGCAAAAGCAACAGGGACTCCTGGATGATTTTGTCCAGAAGTTACGGGCAAACGCTGAAATTCAGGTACTATAGAGTAGAGCCCGCTAATCAAACAGAGCTGCATTTTATTGCCAGAGGACTTTCCGGCAGGCTGAGGGTTGTGTGAGCAGTCATATCGAGGGAAGGCTTCCTTTCTTGTGTTGCATACAATGTTTCACTGTCAGGCATTCTTTGAGAGCAACCCAAGGCGTGAGACTCGTATTTGCTATACTTGTGGGTGCGAGGAGGAGTTATACAGACAAGCAGAAAGTATGGATATACCCAGCCGAGCATGCCGCATGGCATTTCGCGAGTGTCGATAAAGAGAAATCACGAAAAATTCGCAAGGAGTTTAAAAGCCTCTCCCGGGGGTTTGGTTCGCTTCCTGTTCAGGTATCTATCGGCACGACCACGTGGAAGACATCAATTTTTTACGATGCTCGTCACGAGCAGTACATATTGCCTCTAAAGGCAGAGGTTCGACGGCGAGAACATATTCGAGACGGCGAGGAAGTGACCATTTCGTTTGTCATTGATGTGTGAACCCAAGGCTCTGCAAACGCAAAAGCAAAATGTCCCGCCCAGCGAATTGCAGGACGAGACATTTAGATAGAATGTACTGAACGGGCTATTTTACGCCCACAGTCGTTTTCGATTGCGAGGCGGAAATAGCCGCTGCCGTGGCGATCGTAAGTTGATCGCCACAGTTTTGTGTGCACCTGGCGCTGTTGGCGATTACCAGTCCCGTGGCAGCGCTTACCACGGCAGGTGCCACGCTTGTGAGGATGTCGGGTCCAGTTGCCGCGTAGACGATCGGCTCCTTCCCTGCCTCGTTGATCGTGACTATCTTCACCGACGGGCCGTAGAGCGATTTGTCTTCTACGGTCCGAACCAGCACCCCTTCTTGTTCGAATGATCGAATGGTTGTGCACCCACCGAGGGCAAGTGCGACCACGACAGGCACCAATTTTTTTATCACCATTTCTCTAGCTCCTTAATTTGAGAGCGGAGAGGTGCAAGCACCTCTCCGCGACGAGACGAATTGGTGTTTAGTTCGGTCCGCCTGGCGGCTGCGGGTTCACGGGTACTCTAGACCGAGTGACGGTCACACTCGCGCTCCCTGCAACTCCAGAGGCAGAGAATGAGCCAGAGCCACGGCGACCATACGCCGTGTTGCTCTGGTACGCACCTCCAGAGCTGAACACATAGCCCCGGACCACTCCTTGAGGAGTCACTTTCACCGATCCTCCATTGTCGGTGTAGGTGCCGCTTGTCGACCGCGTCCGCAAGCCGCGGCTTGCCCCGAGTGCTCCGGCGATTGACCCGGCACCGTAGGTGACCGTGGTGCTCGTTGAGCACCCACTCAGGCACTGCGCGACCGCACCACCAGTAGAATAAAAAAAGATAGCAGCGACCGCTGCCATCCAAGCCACCGTCTTCTTCATTACGAGCTCCTTTTTGTTAAGGGGCCACAAGTCATTTGCGACCCCCAACACGAGCGCAATACGTTGTTATTCTGTTTCTGTCAATTTCAATGTAGAAGGCGACGTGTCATGCATAAAACCTCGCGCATTTCCTTGTCCCCAGAGGGCTGTGTACACAAGCAGGAGTAGTGCTAGCGTGTAGATATATGGAAGATACATTATTTCTCGCACAATTATTGGGATCAGTTTCAATAATTCTTGCCGTCGTTATTATTCTGCGACGTAAATTAATAGTTCACGTTTTCAGTGAGTTCGTTAACAACAGAGCGCTTGCGTTCGTAGTGGGGATACTTGAGGTTATCGCCGGACTTGCGCTCGTTATTAAGCACTCTACATGGGATAGTACCCTTGAAACCGCCATCACTATTTTCGGTTGGCTGCTCTTGTTGGAAGGTATCTTTTATCTCTTTGTAACCAGGAGAATTTTACGGAAAGTCATAAAGTGGCTTGATAACAAAAGTGCATATTACTTTTTTGCTCTCCTTTACTTGGTGTTAGGTGTCTACCTTGCGTATGTTGGGTTTGGGCTTAATATTTAACATCTGAATCACTTACATTTTTCCTGAGTCTCGCCTGGTGATGGGTGTTTGCGGTTGCTCCAGACATAAGCATATACCAATGCCATGAATGTATCAGAACCAAGGGATAATAAAAAGGATCATAAGTCACGCAAAGACATGCCGTGGCGTGTTGCGCCCCGTCTTGAGGGAGTGGTAAAAAATCGCGAAGTTTCCAGGAAGAGTTCGAAAAAGGGAAAACGGTAAAAATGCTTTCAACATGGGACGAACAGTAGCAAGTGCAGTTATTCTCTTTGGAGTCATTTGGTTTGCCGTTTCGAATGCATCGCTCGTTAACCTCAACATCTTTTTTTGGAATGTCTCGGTATCAGCCGCTCTCGTTATTTTTTTGACATTTCTTGTGGGTTTCATGTTCGGTGTGCTTCGGATAGCCCCCTCGTGGTTCAAGAAGCATTCTCAAGTTGGCAAGCACCAAAAAGAACTCCAGGCATGTTTGAAAGAGAGCAAGGGACAAATAGAGCGTATTAAGGAATTGGAAATAGAACTGGCATCAGAACGACATCAGCTCGGCGAAACAAAAGAAGACTGAAAAAACTGGTGCGACCGCAGCACCACTCTGCATCCACGAACATGATTGTATTTCTGACCGAAGCTTCCTCAGGATTTGCCCGAACGTTAGTCGCGGATTAAAAAAGAAAGTGCGAATAATGGAAACGGCTTCGCGCTCATTCACGTATCTCTTGGGTTGTAGGGAAGGTTTCCCCGTTCGTTTGAGTCGCGTTTGCTTCCGGTTCAGGGACAAACACATTCATTCCGAACATTACGAGCACTCCAAGAACCCCTGCAATCAAATGCTTGGCGGCATCTCCGTTTCGGATTATAGCTCGAACCGTGCTGGGAAGAAGATCGCGGAATACGACATAGAGAAACGCACCGGCAGAAAATGAAACCAGTATTGGAACCAGGCTGGTAGTATTTGCAACAAACGTTCCCAGAAGAACCCCCAAAAGGATTGTAGAAGAAGCGATAAGGCTCATCGTAAGAGCACGCAAGGTCGAGTAGCCAGCTTGTTTGAGGACAAAAAATTCTGATATTTCTTGCACCGCCTCGTGCAACAATACTGCAACGGTTACTGCGATACCGAATCGTATGTCTATAAGAAAGGCAGGCACAAGTAGAATACCGTCAACAATATTGTGAACCGAATCTCCAAGAAGTATGCGCCGTGCGTCGGTACGAGTGTGGTCGTGTTCATTTTCGGTGCCGTGGTGATGGTGGTCTGTTGGAATCAAGGAAGTAGCGACCTCAAGCAGTCCAGCGCCAAGCAATGCTCCTAAAACAACCAGGGCCACATTGTTACTCATCTCGATTGATTCTGTAAAGAGACCATATGAGACAATCACGAATACCCCGGCAGCAAACGTAACGAGGTAACGCATATTTCGCTCAAGCCACTTGCCTGCACTGTTCCACACAAAAACAACTCCAATCAGTGAAACGAGCATAACAGCGGCGGCAGCTAAAAATGGTGTTGCGATCATCCCGTTATTATTGCGTGTGCCAGTTTACAAATCAAGTCATAGAGTATTGTGGAAATACGGTACACTTGACTCATTGTATCGGGTATACTATTAGCCATGCCTATCATTTCTCGTTTTCAGGCTATTGACGATAAGGATAAAACTCGAGCGGTACGCCAGTTGGTTGAAGATTCGACAGCAGATTTCGATTATTTCCTCATGCTTATATTGTCAGTGCTCATGGCCACGTTTGGTCTTCTTGCGGGGAGCGAGACGATAGTTATCGGTGCCATGCTCTTGGCACCCCTCTTGGCTCCAGTCATGGGGTTAGCACTCGGAACATCGATGTCACACTACTCGCTCATCTATCGATCTCTTTCGACCATTGGGTATTCCATTGTGCTCTCTGTGGGAGCAGCGATACTCGGTGCCTTTTTGTTCTCGGTAAGCAATCTCAGTGGTGGCATCAATGAAGTCATTCTGTCGCGTACTGAGCCGTCACTTCTATATTTTATAGTTGCAATTATTTCCGGATTCGCAGTCGCATATACATCGGTGCGGCCTAATCTTTCGTCGACCCTGCCCGGGATTGCTGTTGCAGTGGCACTCATTCCGCCTCTGGCAGTATTCGGGGTGGGTATAGCTATGTTTTCACCTCCAATAGTTGCAGGTTCGGCTGTTATGTTTCTAATAAACGTAGCGGGTATTGTGTTCGCAGGCATGGTCACTTACTCACTGATGGACGTACACCACAAGCGTTTTATCGCCGAGAGTACCATCAAGAGAGAAAAGGAGCGCATAGAAGAGGAAACAGAAAAAATAAAAGAAATAGTGGAAGAAAGTGCCAGCAGTCAGTCGTGATACACTCTCTTGATGGAAAAGAGGATAGTAGGACATGTAGACATGGATGCTTTCTTTGCGTCTGTTGAAGAGCGGGACAAACCGTATCTTAAAGGGTTGCCAGTTATTGTAGGATCTGATCCAAAAGGGGGTATGGGTCGTGGAGTGGTTTCGACAGCGAATTACAAGGCGCGCGAACTTGGAATAGGCTCAGCCTTGCCGATACGCAAGGCGTGGGAGTTATGCGAAAATTCGAGAAAAACCGGAGGGGACCGATGCGTATTTATTACTTCTGGATCTCGTGGTTATGGGTTAGCATCTAGCGAAGTATTTTCCATTGTGCACAAATGGGTACCGAATATATCGCGAGCAAGCATCGACGAAGCGTATCTAGATTTGGGTTTTTGTAAGTCCTTCAAAGAAGCAAAGAAGCTAGCGGTGGAACTTAAGAAAGAAATCAAGAATAAAACAAAACTTACGTGCACGATTGGCATTAGCAACAGCCGAATGGTTGCTAAAATCGCCTCTGGCTACAAAAAACCAGACGGCCTCACAGTTATTCTTCCGCGTAATGTAGACAAATTCTTGCGCCCGTTACCGATACGCAGCGTTCCCGGTATTGGAGAGAAAAATGAAAAGATATTCCACAGATTGGGCGTGAAGACAATTGACGATGCCCAACAGTATTCGTGGGAGGAGTTACAAAATGCGTTTGGAAAACACGGATTTTCAATCTGGGAGCATGTGCGCGGAATCGACGAGAGAAAGGTAGAGTCAAGTAGGGAGAAAAGAAAATCAATAGGGAAACACCATACTTTCGCTAAAGACACGAATGACATAAAAAAGGTGGCAAAAACCATGGGGAAACAAATAAGGTTGATACTCAACGAGGTAAGAACACAGGGATTCAAAGAATTCAGGACCGTTGTTTTAACGGTACGTTTTGACGATTTTACAACGGTAACTCGTTCACTCACGCTCCCATCTGCTATTAGTACAATTACACAGCTAGAGCTAAAATCGACCAAATTATTGTTGCCGTTTTTCGAAACAGCGGGCAATCCGGCTAACAAGGCGATTCGCTTAATTGGTATTCGCGTTGAGAAACTTAACTGAATTGTGAATAAGCCTCTCGTTTTGTATCATCACTGTTACAATAAAGATACATGGACTGGTACTCGATTTTGGTTGTGTCCCACATAGTTGGCACTGTTCTCGGTGTCGGAGGGGCTACGTTCGCGGAAGTGAATATCGTGCGAGCTCTCAGTGATGGCAGAGTATCTCCAGATGAAAGCAATCTCATGAGTGGCACCTATACAGTGTTGCGGCTCGGATTCTTTATAGCCCTTATTTCCGGGTTTGGTTTCCTTATCTACTATCGCCTAAATGGTATGGAGGAGCTTCTGTATGAACCAAAATTATGGGCGAAGATGACAATCATTGGTCTTATAGGCTTAAATGCTGCCTTGCTCCAATTACGCAAGATACCCCTTTTGTGGGGAAGCGCCATTTCGCTCACGTCTTGGTATGCGGCATTAGTTCTGGGGTCGATTCATGATGTCGAGTATTCATATTTTACTGTTATGGTTATGTATGCCACGGCAGTTGCAATAGTATTTTTCACCCTGAAGCGTATAACCGAGCGCTTCACTAAAAAACACTAACCATGACACCATTACTCTCAACAGCCCTTGCGACCCACATTATTCTCGGGGTTGCCGCCATTGGTCTTACGTACTTTGCTTTCATGCAGTTATTGCGAAGTACCCCTGCAATCGGTTGGGCGCTTACACTTACGACATGGTCTACGGTTTTGTTTTTTATTTCCTGGGGGAGCTCTGCGTACTATTACGTTGCATACTATGGCAAGGCAGTGAAGCCTGTCATTAAAGCAGGCGAATATCCGTGGGCGCATGCGGTGTTCATGGAAGGAAAAGAGCACGTCTTTCTCTTCTTGCCTTTCATGGCGCTCACACTCACTCTCGGACTCGCGTTTCTTCGCAGAAATCAGAACTCACAGCTGCAGAAAGCCCTTGCTGTCCTTGCAGGCACATTGGTAATTCTTGCAACATTTGTGGCCGTAGCAGGCATAGTAGTATCAGGGGCGGCCAGGTAGAAGAATAGATAAAGTATGAAAAATGTAAATCTACAAAGCGTAAAAGCAGCAGCAGAGGGGGTCGCGGCCGTCGCAGTTCTCGTCGCGGTGCTCACTATTGTTGGCGAAATGTGGTTCCCCCTAAAAGATTTGCTTACAAATGTATTTATGCACCACTGGTTGGGAAAGAGCGCATTATCGATAGCAGTATTTGGGGTTGTATATCAAATGAGGAAGGGCGAATATGCACGGACTGATACTACAGCCCGTTCAATATACCTCGCGGTTATACTTAGTTTCCTCGCAACTGCGGCTCTGATCGTCTTTTTTGTATTACATTCACTTGGCATTGTATAATCCTGCAATGCAGAAGATAGAGAAGATTTCACAACGTAAGGAGCGGATTAAAAAACTTGTTGCAAAGCTAAAACGAATGTACCCAAAGCCCAAAAGTGAACTCAAGTACGAAACTAATTTTCAGTTTGTTGTCGCGGTCATTTTGAGTGCGCAATGTACCGATGCGAGGGTTAATGGGTGCACGAATATACTCTTTAAAACATACAAGACCCCAAAAGATTTTGCTGAGGCAAGGCTCGAAAAGCTGCGAATAGAGATTTCATCGGTACCATTTTTCAGAAATAAGGCAAAAAATATCATCACTGCAGCCAGGGTTGTACAAGAGGATTTTAACGGAAACGTACCAAGAACCATAGAAGAATTGACTACTCTTCCAGGTGTTGCATACAAAACAGCAAATGTTGTACTTGGAGAACTGTATGGAATTTGGGCAGGTATTGCAACCGACACACACGTGCGGCGCTTTGCCTTGCGTTTTGACCTCACCGACAACACTGACCCAACGAAGATTTCGAAGGATCTTGAGGCGCTGACACCAAAAAGGGACTGGAAGTATGTAAACAATGGGTTTGTACTCTACGGGCGTTACATATGCCCTGCGCGCCAACATGCATGTGACGAACACCCCCTTACAAGAATATGGCCGCCATCGGGGAGTCGATGGCCAAAGGCAAAATAGCCGTGAAAAGACACCTTTTGAGGATCACTGAGGATATTTATAAGGTCCTGCCACCTCTCCAAGAGTATAGTACTATACGCCTATGGCTGACTTGAAACCTATGGCAGTGTTTGATGTAGATGGAACCATCTTTCGGTCCAGCCTTCTTATTGAGCTGGTGGAAACGATGGTTGAGGAGAGGATATTACCGAAAAGTGTCGAAAAGCTTTATCAAGATGCACACAAAAAATGGCTTGATCGTGAAGGAGGGTATGCAGAATACATT